>Ga0207684_10004498_pt1 | contig 13107 bp, 10 predicted proteins | sample KBSK5501metaG_FD_184342 | JGI IMG/M metagenome (GOLD analysis project Ga0207684, IMG submission 184342) | Corn, switchgrass and miscanthus rhizosphere microbial communities from Kellogg Biological Station, Michigan, USA - KBS K5-50-1 metaG... | ecosystem: Host-associated > Plants > Roots >...
CAGCTACTACGTAGCGCTCGGCGGTGGATTGATGGTTCGTTCCTACGTAGATCCACGCGGCTTCGACGCAGTTGTTCTGCACGAACTCGCCCATCTGGCCAATCGAGACGTCGACAAGACGTATCTGGCGATGAGTCTCTGGCAAGCGTTCGTTGTGCTCGCGCTTGTTCCTCTGCTTGTCAGCATCGTGCTACAGCCGACCCTAGGCTCCAAATTCGCTGTTGCAGGCCTGCTCATTTGGCGCGTTGCCGCGATTGCATTGATCGTTTACCTCGTCCGCAATGCGGTACTGAGGTCGCGTGAGACCTACGCCGACCTGCGCGCCGCACTCTGGGAAGGTTCCTCTGAAGCCCTCAGTCGCGTCCTTGGCAGCGTGCCTGACTTGCCAAATACCGGGATCCATCGATTGTTGGCCTATTGGCGCGTTCATCCTAGCCGTGCGGCACGTCAGCGCGCATTGAGCGATACACGGCCGCTCTTTCGACTCGGTTTTTGGGATGCGCTCGGCACTGGGTTGGCGGCAGGCATCGCTTATCCCAGCCTCGTCACCCTGATTCTGCTGGTGTTTACCGGTGTTCAGTCCAACCTATGGTCCCTTACGACCGGCGAACTGGCCGGGTTCGTCACGTCGATCGCGCTGGGTCTGTTGATAGCCGGAGTTGTCGGGGTCGGCGTTTGGCGCGCGACGTTTGCGGAACTTGTGGGTGGCAAGCGTGCGATATCAGTCGCTGCATTGGCCGGCGGCCTCGCGATGGGTCTCGGCTTGGGCGACTGGATCGGATTCGAGGGAGGCTTCAATGCTGTTCCGTCGAATCCGGGCTATGCCTTACTCTTCGGCGCCGTCTACGTGCTCTTGCTGGGTCTGCTGGGTTTCGGTCTGTTTGGTCTGTTGGAATGGTTCGCCAAGAGTTCTCGTCGCTGGTTATGGCGTGCCCTGGAGAGAGGGTCAGTTCCGAACCCTCTTCCCATTGTGCTGACCATCAGTCTTGTGCTGTCTTTGTGGCTTGGGGCAACCCTCCAGGCTCGGAACCTGTTCGAAATAGGCGCTTCGGTTGGCGTCTCACCGTTGCTGTACGCGGTTCTCGCCATCGTTCCATTGGTGCAGGCTGTATTCGGCCCCCTCGGGCTCGTCGCACTGACGTGTCTGTGGGCTTACCCCCTTGCGGCGGAACTAGGCGGCACCTCGGTGAAGGGATTCCCCGCGTGGGCTTTCCTCGACAAGCCGGCACACCTTGATCTGACCGCCCCCCCGACGCACATCCAAGTTGCTCGCCTGGCGTCGATTGCCGTCGGTGCTGCCGCCGCGTATCTGGTTGTAATCACCGCACTGCGACTCTTCCTGCGAATGATCGAAGTGGCCCCGCAGATGACGGACCTGGAGGTTGTACTCCTCTTCTCGACACAGATCGGCCTTGCGGCGATCGTTCAGGGCTGTGCGGCGACGGTCACTGCTGCGTGGTCTCACGATCACCCGGTCGCTGAAGCGACCCTCGTGGCGTTTTGGGCCGGCATCCTGATGGCGGTTGAGCAGTTTGTGCTCAACGTTGCATTTGGTGGGCACGCTGACCCGCGGGCCGTCTGGCCCATATTCAGCTTGACTGTGATTTCGGGGGGAATACTGGCTATCACACTGGCATCCTTCACCGCCCGCTTGACACGCAAACCGACGGGGCCATAAGTCTTGACAGACAAGCTCGACCCAAATGTTGCTCAGCTCTCGCGCGATGTCGTGAAAGACCTGGCGCCGAACGAGCTGCCACTCTTCGGCGCGGTGAGCCGTGCGTACGCAAAGAATCCCGAGCAAGCTGAAAAAGCGATCAAGAGCAAGGATGAGGTACTTGGATTTGGCCTCGAGGTTGGCCTGCTATTGACACCTGTGGTGATAGCTGCGGCGGAGGCGGTGGTCAGATTCCTTGGAGCGGAGCTCATCAAGCTCGGCGAACAGGCCGCGGGAACGGCAGTTGATACAACTGTCCACAACGTTCTTTCGCGCAAGTCAGAGGCCAAGCAGACAGCAAAGGCTCGCGCCGGCGCAACCGCAAGCTTGACTTCCGCTCAGCTGGCAGAAGTGCGCAAGGTCGCAATCAACCGGGCGATTTCCCTCCAACTGCCGCGGGATCAGGCAGAGCGCCTGGCAGACGCGATGGTCGCCCGGCTGGCAGTCGCACCTGGCTAGCTAGCGCTACTCACCGAGCGCCCAAACTCAGCGCACGCCGCCACTGTTCCGGCTGACTACAAAACGCATCGTTCGTGTAGCGGCACTCTCTTTGGGCAGATCGGCGCCGATCCCTCACACCCCAGGGACCGGTCACTCGTCGGCGCAACCACTTGGTCTCATTAAGCTCGCCTTATCGATAGCAACGGAGGTGACAACAACCACCCGCTGATTCAAGGGGCCTCATTGGCCAGCACCGATCACGGACAGCGCGTCTGTCGAGCTAATCGGCGTGCGTGAACGGTCGGAGTTGGTCAAGGCTCGTCTGTACGAAATCAGCGATTCGTCGGAGCGTCGTTGCGACTCCCAGCTTGGTTGCCGATCCGCTGTCGATGAATCTGACATCTACGCTGGCATGAATCGCAAAGTCCGGCCTGGTGCCGGGCGCGACCGCCGCCAGCGTTATCGCCGCTCGCACACCTATCCCCGGAGTGAAATCGATGTCCGCCTCGCCCTCCACCGGAACCCAAGCCGCCTGAGTAGAAGCGTCGTCGCGCTTCAGTAACGAACCTTGTACGGCCATAAGCGCGACGTGGATCTGTCGGTGTCGGTCGATCCTCGCCAAGTCGTGCAGGAGCCACAGCGGGTGGAAGTGCGGATTCTGGTTCCAATGTGCGAAGGGCTGGAGAGTATCGATGATCGCCACGGCCTCGTCGGGAACGCCTCGCAACCGCTTGGCCTTACCACTCGAGTACTTCGCCCGGCTATCAAAGATGGGGAACTCGATTTCGTTCGGGCGACGGTTCCTAACCTCGCGGGAGCTCAGCGCCCAGGTGCAGTGATCCAGAGCTGCTCGCATGTTTTGAACAGAGTCCCCGACCATCAAACTCCAATCGGGGCCTGGATAGACCATTCGGCCAAAGTCGCCGGTCTGGCCTGCTCCTATCTGCACCTCGAATGGCAAGGAATGCCCATTCTCTAGCTCGACCTGGCGGTAGGCAGCCTCGATCTGCTGCAGATGTTTCTTGGCCCGCCGCATCTTCCAATCGGCGCTCGCATCCAGCACTCACTTACCCCGACAGACCCATGGTAGATACACACGCGCTGACTGACGGACCAGCCAACAACCCTCACCACGCACTCGATAGCAGGCGGTTATCGACAGCATCGGCGATCCGTCCGGCGTCACGGTAATGAGGACGCACGACCCGGAAATTCGCAATGGGAGAGGTCGGGATAGGCCCGCCTCATCAGTAGCAAGCTGGTCAAGCAGGAGGGTTTGAAGCCTTCTTAGGCTGACCTATACATATGAGGTAAATGGAGTCCTCGTCGGCCGGGAGCATTAAGAGTTGATTGACCTCATGATCGAAGAAGCCGCCGATGGCGACTGGACCTAACCCCAGCGCCTGTGCCACCAAGTAGAGGTTTTGGCCGAGATGCCCAGCGTCAAGCCAGACATAGCGGTAGCCTCGCTGCCCGTATTTCCACATTGTGCGGAAGAACAGTGCGGTGATGACAATGACCAGGTTGGCTTCTCTGATCATTTCTTGACCGATGGTCAGGTCGGAGAGCGTTCCGTGAAACATGCCAAGGCGCCGCCGCTCCAATTCGTGGGATCTGGCGTCGTAGTGATAGATGCCGTCGGGTAGGCTTTCGATCGACTGGCAGACGATGTAGAGCTCGAGCGGGTACAGCCCCCCAGCCGAAGGCGTGCTTCTTGCGTAGGCAGTCATTCCGTCCACGTGTCGGGTTCCAAGAACGCCGTTGCATGCGAAAAGCAGGCGGCCAAGGCACTCGATGGTCATGGGTCGCAATTGGAAAGCGCGGACGGAAGCACGCGTGGCCAAGGCGCCAGCGAGGTCGCCCGGCAGAGCAAGGTCTCGGCCGGGCAGAGGTACACGGAGTGAGCTTGGATAAGTGCGGAACCGAAACGGTCTCAACGAGGGGTTCGCCCCAGGTGGTGATATCCGGGAGCGAACGTTCGAGGAATGTACGTGGTAGAGGCGTGCCACGTCCGGTTCTGAGTGGCGGGACACGTGCAGGATCAGGCTACCGGATGAGGATCCGGATTCGGCTGGCCAGCGAGAAGGGATTGCAGACGGGGGTTGCCAAGGCGCGCCAATCTATGGCCGAAGTGAATCGGTTGCATGTTCGTTCCAAGAGCGCGCGCGACGCGAAATGGTCCGGTCGCCACATCGGGCGATGTCACGTCCACGATCGCCGCCCTCAATCCCACAGAGCTAAGTCGCAAAGCACACTCGTTCAACGATGCCTGCGGCGATTCGGGCAAGTCGTTCATTACCACCGGGGTCCCGCCGCCATCGAGCAAGAAGTCGAAGCTCCTGCGCCGTTCCACCGGCGCGTAGTAGAGCGCGTGATCACTCAGGGTGCGGACCTGGTCCGGCCTTTCGGGAATGGGGTGCTCTCGGCCGAGGACCAGGCGCCGAACATAGGGACCAACGTGACCTTGTTCGAGGATGGCCTTGCGGACGGCATGTCGCGCGTCCAGGTGTGCCGCCATAGACACCGTCGCCCCTGGCCACGAAGTACCATCGCCGAGCCCGACACATACCACTGCTGGAATCGGGATTCCCACGTCCATCAAGTAGAGGCGAACCTCGCATCCGCAGAGGGCAAGTTGCCGAATGATCTCCTGGCTGCCGCTGTCCAGGGTGTCGTCGAGGAGTATTCTCCGGGCAGAAATCCGGCACAGCCAGGTGAGCATGAAGGCGTCACGCTCGACCAACTCGAATACGGCCCGCAGCGCAGCATCGTCAATACCCGAGCCCGCCGCGAGTCCGTTGGACGTCACCTGGCAGAAGTATTCGTCGGGTGGCGCGGTGTAGTTGAAGTAGGCTAGCAGTGCCGGGATCCATACTGCCTCTCCGTTATCGATCCACCGTCCCTGGGTCCAGTCGATCGGCTGGTTGGGTCGGAGAGGCTGGAACGGAAAGCCAACTGATGCGTATTGCTCCGTTACGTAAGGGCAGAGTTGAGGCCAACCCAAGCTGTCCCCCGGCAGTTCCTCCATGGTCACGCGTCTGATGCGGTCTGGGTCAACGAGCGACGCGGAATAACGTTCGATCGCTTCACCGACCGCACCGAGCATGGCCTCGGTGGCGCTGGTTCCCTTGCCAGAGCCGATCTCAAGCCCATGTTCGGTGGCACCAACTCCTGACGCGAGAACTGCCGTCGCCGCCACCGGCAACTCTGGTTCTCCGACGGCAGCTTCATTGACGACCAAATAGCGAATGACCCCTGTGCGCGAGTCCACCCAGCCGGCTAAAGCATCGATGAGCTCATCCGGCTCGCGGACTCGCGCAAGGGACTTGCCGGTGTCCGTTGCATCGACACCCGACCCCGTCCTAAATGCGTCCTCCAGAACGGCGCCTCCGCCGCCGCTGGTCACTTTTGCCCCGCCGCAGACGTCGCACCACGGCAACCGGATGACTGTATGGAAAGTGCTTTCAAGAGTGATCAGGTCAAGAGACATCATGCGGCCGATCAGACTGGACTCCGTGTAACGCGTGAGGAGTTTGATGGCTTCCAGAGCGACAACGTGCCCGAGGACAGGACCCATTGGGGCAAGTAGGGTGTGCTCGCGAGGCTGCGGCGACGACTCCAGGAGAGCCTGCTCGAGTTGAAGTCGAGATTGCGGGTCTGGAGAGTTGGCGAGCATTCGCAATCTGCAGCAATTCCAGCAGGGCGTTCGGCCCGGAAGAACCACCGGCCCAGCCAGGGCCTCCAGCCCATCGATGTGCGCCCAGAGTGACACTACTTGGCTCCGGTGGGCGAACAATGCAAGTTGGCGGGCGAGAAGCATTTGGTCGGCCGCGAGAGTGACGACGATCAGGTCAAAACCCGCAGGTTTGCCCAATGGGCCTGAAAACCCGACGACGTCCCCTCCTGTGACGTCGCACTGCGGGCGAGTCGCTGCGATCGACCTCTTTATCGCATCGACCTTCGCCTGGCGATCAAGCAGATGGAGGTGGCCAAGCCCAGCCTGGGCCAGGTCGATGCACGCTGTGACACCCCACGGTTCGAGGCCGGCTAGCAATACTCGCCCTCTTTCCAACCGACTGATGTGCTCCTCAGGTGAGCCTGGCCAGCGCTGCAAGAAGAGCCTCTGCGAGCGCAAAGCCAGCTCGTCCGAGGACGGTTCCGTCTCGGGCAATTCCTCAACTAGCCCGAAGTGAGCTAGCGAACTCACGAGTTGGAGAACGCTCTCGCGCGAGTACTCCGGCAAGGCTGCCACCACAGCGTCTTCATCACGAGTTCCATCAAGAAGAGGCAGGAGCTCGCTCACCACCGCAGCAAGGTCCGGACCTTGCAGTTTGTAGGTACTCAGGTCCGAACGCAGCAGGAGGCCGTCTTCCACGGGAATCAGGCTGGCTGAGGGAGTTAGCCTGAGCCTCATGCCGAGCACGGGCCTCCCCCGAGCGTCACGCGCCGCTAATCAGACCCCGAGGGCTAGGCTGCGCGTTCGGGAGCACACGGCCCGCAGCCGCTGCACTCGGTGCAGACCGGCCGGCACGGGTAGCAGACTGTGCATACGCGGCATACGCTGCAGACCCGACAGATGCTGCAGCCACCACACTCAGCACAAGGTCCACAGCCGCCGCACTCAAAACAGCCAGCACAGATGGCGGCAGTGGACTCGATTCGCTGCATCTTTTCGGTTAGGACTTTGACCGCGTTCTCGAGTTCTGTTATTTGAACGTGGAGATCCCTGGGCTTTTGCTCCTGAGCCATCACGCTCCTCCCATGCCGCTCAACTCGACACCAACGTAGCTCGCAATCCGGGTCTCAAGCCAACTCGGACGCTCAGACGACCGCTTTCCCGACTCAGTGTCTCTGCTCTTACCACCACGTCGTTCGAACATGGCTACAAGCACCTCGGTCCAAGGCGGGCGCCACCGCTTCCCCACCCGAGATTGAGGCGATCCTATTCTGCGTTGCCTGGGGAGGGTTGTCAAGTAAATGCCGAGCTGGCCAAATTTCCACTTGACAGCGACCCACCGCGGCAGTTGACTAGCCTCGACGTGACCTGGAGCTCGCCAGCTCCATATATAGGAGGACGTAGAGCGGCGCAAGAACACGCCACGTTTTCGGCCATCGCAATTTGTTCGTAGGAGGTCCCTATGACGACCCATCGCCAGCGCCTGACCGCTGTGTCTGCTACCGATTACATCAATGAGGTCTTGAAGCGCGACGCTAGCGATCGGGACCAACAGGAGCTCGCTCACGATTGGAGACGATTCCTGAAGTCGCACTTTGAGCTTTCCGACGCACAGACGACTCACATTGACGCCATTCCTAACGGAGAGGTCGCCAAGGTGCGAGATGCCACCAAGCGCGCGATCGAGAAGCACGGGGCCGTAAAGATAGCCCTGGGGTCCGACTCAGAGGGCGGGACCCTAGAGGTGACCGATGGTGAACAGCAAGGATCCAACGTCGAGAAGGACTTCATTTGGTGGTTCTTCAGATGCACTTTCGATGCATACTGCGGGAACTGGCAATGCCACTTCCAATTGCCTTAGCGCGGTAGCCCGTATCGGATGCGCCGACCGATCTACATGAACCGGACGGAAGTCCGCCTAGGTCGGCGCTTATCGCTTCACCGCCCTGAGCCAAAGTAGTCCCTAGAAGTAGATCCGCGGCGAGGTCTGCGCAAGAACCGCGCAAGGAAGTGATTGATCGCCCATCTCCCTGTCGCTGTTGACAACGAAGTCTTATCGAAAGCAAATTCGGTGCGGTTGGGCCTAATTCGCAGTGAGTTCTGCCACGTCGAGTACCTTCAAAAATCGAGGTTAGTCAAATCAAAGCCACGGATTACCACGTCCCGCAGTTGAACCCACGACTAGCCCGTTTACGACTTCAAGCTCAGTTGCGCGGGCCCCGCCGAATAACCGCCTTCCACAGGGATCGAGATCTCGGTTCGATCCAGCGCGCAATCGGTTCGACCCAACGAAAGCGTTCAAACGCAATGCCTCCGATCATTCCTCCAATCACACCGATGAGGACTCCAACGCCGAGGAGGGTGAAGTCGCGCGTCTGCGCTGCTGCATCGTCCTGCCATTCGACCTCGACGGCAGGATCTTCCGTACTAACCGGAATGTGGAAGACCGTATTGCCACCGACTGCCGTGGCGATCACGGCGGCTGTCGGTGGGTTGCTTGGTGTCAAGTTGCGCGAGAGGAACACCCAAATGTCAGTCGGCATCTCATACGTGCCAGCACGTGAATTGGAGCCGCCCGGAAATTCGAGGCGGAGGTAACGCATGGCGTAACTCCGACTGTGTACTCCATGCCACCTAAAGCTCAGAGGAGTCGGGTGGATAACTGTCGATGCGCCGATCACAACTGGAAAGCCCGCTTGGATTCCAGCACGGACGTCTGGCGACAGGTCTGGGTTCGTTGAACCGGGGAAGTATGAGATGACATCCTCCTCGCCAGCGAAGCCGCCTGTGTAGCCAACCACGTCTTGAGCCAGCTGCCGGATTTTGGGGTTATCGAGACACCCTGGAGGTTGGGCGAAGGCGCTCGCCTTGCTGAGGAAGCCCAATGAAGTTGTCAGGTTTGGTATTCCCGGCAAGTGCAGATTGATGTCTTTGGACGAGAGGTCGATAACCACGGTGCCGTCGACAGTGTCCGCACCAGCGTCGACGCACAGATACACGGACATGTGATGCTGCGAGGAGCCGTCATGAGTCAGCGCCGCGACTGATGCCGATTCGGTCGAGGGTTGGAGGGTGAAGAAGGTGCTGCCGAGGCCAGACACCACTGCGAGCAGCAGCCAGGCTAGGAACAGGATCGAAAGCCCCTCGACGAACCAGGGCCAAAACCCTGCCCGCTTTCGCGTTGTCATCTAAGCCTGGAATGGTGCGCCAATCCGTTAAGCAAGCCTAGTCAAGCCTGGTCTGCGTTCGTCTTTGGAATTGTCAGCCAAGGGCCCTCAAACAATGGGCCGGCACACCTGTTGTCTCAGATGAAAGCGAATAACCGGACAGTCAAGATCAGACAACGCGCACCTAGTTCAGCAGTCGATAGTCGTCTCTTATCGAAACCAAGCCGGACTCTGCTCATTTTCGACGCATCTCGCGCTTGGACCTGCTCAATGCGAGAACGAAGCCAAGGCGTAGATCGAGCTTATTGGCACCGGCTAGACTCTTCGTGACGTCACTAGTGGACGGGAAGTAGGATGGCCGCCAAATGCGGGGCGATCAGCCGATCACGTCCAAGCGGGAAGACCTGTTAGATCGGGCTGGCTTTGCGACCGCTGTCGCCCGCACCATCCGCACGGTAGATGCAAATCGGGGCGCCGTGATCGCGGTCATGGCGCCCTGGGGCACCGGAAAGACATCGCTCGTGAATATGGTTCTTGAGACGCTTCACGAAGCTCCGGAATTGACGACAATCGAGTTCAATCCGTGGTTGTTCTCGGGAACCGATCAGCTGCTGCTTCGCTTCTTCGGCGAGCTAGCGATTCAAATCCGTCTGCGGGCACCCACTCAGCAAAGGGTTGCCGACCTATTGCTCGTCTATGGTCAACTGATCGCGCCTCTCCAACTCCTGCCTGCCGCCGGTCCGTGGATAGGCCGGCTTCGAACACTGACTGGCTGGATCGCAGGTCGGCTCCGTGGAAACCGGCCGACAAACTCTGCCGAGGAGCAACGGCATAGGCTTGAGGCAGAGTTAAGGAAACGACATACGTCTCTGGTCGTCGTTATTGATGATCTTGACCGGCTTGAAGCGCCTGAGATACGCGATCTCGACCGGGACCCCGGCCCGGTTGTCGCCGAGAACCAGCGGGCGATCGGGCTCTGTCGGGTCATTCGGTGGCGGCTGCTCAAAAGCCAGACCACATTGGCTGATGACATATCGGTGATTCCGGATTGGCAGTCGCACCATCCATAACTGTCGCGCAATTTTGCGTGTCTCAGAAACTATCCGCTGCAGTCATGTTGCTGGCGGGCCTGTACGCTCGTAAGCGATGCAGACGGTCGCGTGCCGTTGCGGTATCGGCGTTTGTGCACCCGACTCGCTGCCTCATTGGGAATCCTCGCGACAGCATGTTTCCGCTGGGACTTATCAAAGTAGACTTCACAGTTGCTTACTACTCTACTTCGCGGGGGGGAGTAACCCGAACTGATCAGAGTCTGGAGTGAGCGGCAATACCAACTACTGGTAGTTCTTTTCTTAGCTGTCGGTTTCGCTTGGTCTTTTGGGATTCCCGTAACGAGTCTATTTCTGCTCCGGGACCTGCACGCATCGGTTCAGTCTGTCGGTCTCTTCTTTGTCACGTTTCTGGCGGGCTCGGTGGTTACGACTGCGACCGGCCGAATCTCGGATTCGCTGTCAACCAGAAGGTGGATTCTTACGGGCGCCCTTGCGGCAGCAGGGCTCGGATGGTTCCTAATGGCCGTCATTCAGACCTATTGGCAGGCATTAGTGGTTTCCGTCACCTTATTCAGCTTCCAAGGGACGGTGTATGCCCAGTTGCTTGCAATTCTTCGAGACAGCATGCGCGCGCGTGGCGAGATAGCCCAGGGGACCGTCGGATCCGCAATCCGCATGTCCCTATCCATTGGCTACGCAGCCGGCCCGCTACTCGGCACCATTGCCAGTGCGCTCGCGGGATATAGATGGACATTCGCGCTAGCTGCTGCACTCTGGCTGGTGGTGTTGTGGGTAACTGTGAGACTCAGCTTGCCCACGACGTCGAAGAATTCGAGACCCACTGCAAAGAGTCGTGGATTGCCAACCGCCGCAGTGGTGACGTTTGCGTTGGCGGGGATGATTGCGCTCAGCGGCGATACCATCAAGGTCGCATACATTCCCATTCTCGTCGTGAATCGCTTGCACCAGACGCCAATTGCAATTGGATTGCTATTCGGCTTGGGCACGGCTGCCGAGATTATTACGATGCCGCTCGCCGGCAGGCTCGCTGATCGATTCGGTTTCCAGAGGGTGATTGTCAGCGCGCTGTTGATTGGGGTCGCTGACTATGCCTTATTGGCGGAATCGAGCAGCCTCTGGCAGCTATATTTAGTCCAACTAGCCCACGCGGGTATGCTTGGTGCGCTTCACGGCATTGGATCCCTCTATGTACAGACACTCAGCCATGGCTCGATTGGTGCAGCCACCTCGCTTCTCGTCAGCGCTCAAACGTTAGCGTCACCTTTCGGCGCGCTTGTAGGGAGCTATGGCGCGGGCATAGTCGGCGTTCCAGCGGTCTTCTTTGTCTCGTCGGTCCTTTGCGGAGTGGCTGCAATCATGACCGCGGCCACGGGTTGGGGCGACGGCCGACCGAGGGTGGCCGGAAGTCGACTACATGCCTAGCGTCATTGAGCAGCCGACTTAACACTCCGGAGGGGATAAGTTTCGACCAGTCCTTTCGGCCGACTCGATGAACAGGCTGGGGGTCTCATTGGGCCCTTGGAGCCGTTTTGCTCGTTCGTGTCGGATCTGGGGATTGGCCGGTCTGTAAGGGATTGGCCGGCCTGTAAGCGACTGTTCGACGAGCCTGGACCTCAGTCGTGGAGACATCTCCTCTTGCCCACGCGGCTGCTGCCTCAGCACGATTCTTAAAGGCGTTGTACCGGTAGAGGCGGCCGAGGTGTGTCTTCACAGTCGCCAAGCCGAGGCCAAGTCGAACGGCTATTTCCTTATCCGAGTAGCCGCTGGCGACCAGGCTCATGACCTCGCGCTGGCGTCCGGACAACCGCAGCCTTTCCGTCAATCGCAGAATGCCAGTCCTCCACCAGTCTACGGAGAGCTGTTAAGTGAGTGTGCCGTGGATCAGCTAACACCTGTCCAGCAAACGGCTGACAGTCCGACGTCCGACTGGCAGGTATGGCAGCTACTTGTGATGATCAACGTGGGGTAGGGTCGTCGGTTTTAGGCTGCGCCAAGGCTGGGCGCGGGGGGATATACATGGAAGCGACGCGGCAGCTCCTATCTTCACCGATCCCCGACAGGCCGTTCGTCGCTCACTTCGGCCAATCGCCTCATCTTCGGGACTTAGAGCACCTCGCCCTGGATGCAAAGGTGCCACTGGAAGACGTATTGCTCATTGCACTCAACTTGTGGGGGGCGTTATCGCACCCGCCGCACCGCAGAGCTCGTCTTATCGTTAACTTAGACCGCGCTCCCCAAGATGCGCTTCTCGTAATTGTGCCACTGGATAAAGAGACATCACCTTTTCGCGTGCGGGGAGACGAACTTTGGCTCGATTCAGTGCGGATAGGAAACGTCACCAGGGTTGATGCTGACGAGGCTATTGGTGGCTATTTTCGGGCTGACTGGACTGTGGTTACACTTAACCCCAACTCTCGCAGCCGCTGTGTGGGCTGTGCATTCTGCCCCAATACTCTTGAGGCTTCCGCAGACCCCAGATTTCGTCAGGAAGAAGAACTGGCAGACCTCCTGGACGCTTTGGCGACACAACATCCAGACCGTCATTTGCGAGGAGTGCGCGAGGTGACCGTGTCGACTGGCTGTTTTGAGCGTGAGCATCTTGCTCTGGCTCATTTGCAGGCACTCCGGAACACACTCAGCGCGTTCGCAATCAGCGCAAAGATAGGATTCCTGACTTCCGTTGTGCGGAGCCCATCAGCGTTGGAGCAGATCGCGAATAGTGTCGCTCCTTTCTTGCTCTACTTGACAGCTGAGTGTTTCAGTCGTCGGGATCTTCTGCTCAAGGCAACCAAGGCAACGCTCACTCCGGAAGAGATGCCTACTCTCCTAGCTTCAGCTCGCAAGGCCGGCCTCGACACTTCACTGAACTACATTGTTGGTCTCGATCCGCTGGATGTGTTCGACAGCAATATGAGGGTGCTGGCGAAGCATTTAACGGTATTTCCGAATCTGCAGGTATATCAAGCTCACCATCCGTTAATGGCTGTTCTCCGGACGCCGGGGTCCGATGACATCGCCTTCTATTTGGAAGCA
>Ga0207684_10004501_pt1 | contig 13102 bp, 17 predicted proteins | sample KBSK5501metaG_FD_184342 | JGI IMG/M metagenome (GOLD analysis project Ga0207684, IMG submission 184342) | Corn, switchgrass and miscanthus rhizosphere microbial communities from Kellogg Biological Station, Michigan, USA - KBS K5-50-1 metaG... | ecosystem: Host-associated > Plants > Roots >...
TGCAGGGCACGCGAGCGGGTTGCCGTCGATGAACCGCTGGCGCACGGCGGTTGGCCAAGCGAGGCGCGGCTTCCCCTTGTAGGTGCGCTTGCGGCCGGTTGTCGGGTTCGACCTGTCCTCAAGCTTGCATTGCTTGGACAGGCGTTGGTCGGCGAACTTCCACAGCACGCTAATGATGAGTTGCTGATGGTCGCCACGGGAGTTTCCTTTTTCTTTTTCGACCTCATCGCAATGCTGGCGGATGTGCTGGCGGTTAAGCCTCGTGATGGGAACGCGCGCGATCGGGCTGTCGAGCAACGTGTAGATCATCAGCCGGTAGGCGGCCTGCGTGCCTACCTTGCGCTTCTTACGGAAGTCGTCGTGTGCCATGAATTGCGTCGCGACCCACCCGAGCGTTGGCGGCAGGAACGCGAGGCGGATCGGGCGGCCACCGCCATCAGGGTGCGGCGGCTCGGGCTTGCGGCCCTCGGCCTTTGCCAGCAAGCGTTCGTACTCGGCCAAATATTCCGGCGACCCTTCCGCGCCGGGCAGGCGGCCTTTCACGCCGGACAGATGCCCGCGGAAATAATGAAAGCCGCTCTTGAGTCGCTGGATGTAAGGGAGCTTGCGCGTTCTTTCCAATGTCTTGTCCTCGGTTGATGCGCGCTCGCGGGCCGATTCCCGTCGGCGCGCTACAACGAAGGTGTTAGCGGCACCACCGGCCTGTTTAAAGCAGTGCTTTAGGCCGCTAACCGCTTGGGGACATGGGCGTATTACTGGCCGATCGATGGCTCGGCCGGCCGCGGCAAACATACCGGGGCCTCGCGCGTCCCGGTAAAAAGCCTCGCCGAGCAAGGCGTGGACAAGCCGCTCGCCAGCGCGGCGCTCGGCGCGCCATTCGCGCAGGTCATTTCGGGCCGCACGAGTGGTCCGGCTATATCCGCGGTATCGATCGGTGCACGGTCAATGCGGCGCATGGCGTTAAGTTCAAGAAGGTTGTCTGAGTGCAGCACAGCGCCCATCTCACGGTGGGCGGTTCACTTCCGCACCAAATGGAGAGACTACAATGAAATATCTCATCGCTGCCGTGGTGCTTCTTGCGTCAATCGGCCTCGCAGTCGCCGCATCAAACGTGCACGAAAGTGTCGTTGGTGAATGGTGTCAGCAAGATGCTCTTGTTTTTGCTGACATTTGGTACCGGCGTGAGCCTGGAGAAGACTGCACCAAAGGCTTCTACTTGCTCGTCGAACCTACGCGGTATGAATTTCGGAACAAAGGTCAAACCATGTTCACTTGTCGTAACACCGACGTGAAGATTACGTTTGATCCCAAAATTCCTGTCGCAACAAAGACACCTCCAGGCGTTTTTGTTTCTAAGGCTGCTGTTACCTGCAAATATTCTGGCAACCCTGATTGCCCTAGGCGAGAAGTAACGACTTTCTACTTCTCAAAAGGCATGCTCTACATGCGAAACAAAATGCTTCCTCGGACAAAGGCCGAGGAAAAAGCATGCCCAGCAGGCTAAGTGACGATGATTACTTGCGAGACGACGCACGCAGGCTCAATACTTGGACACAAGATGTAGCCTTGGAGCGTGGCTGATGGCGAAGAAAAAGCGCGAGCCGAAGACGCCCTCGTTGTCCAACCTGCCGGCAACCATCGACGAGGCCGAGGCGCTGATTTTCGCGCGCGAGTTGATCCTGCGGCTCGACGCTGGCGGCGATGTCGGTTCTCCGTTCGAGGGGACCGAGAGTCGGCACTTTCTGCGCAAGCTTTTAGCGGGAACGTTGCAGACGGCGGACGGCCGCATGTGGCTGACCGACATGGCGCGGGCCGGCGAAGAGGAATCGCAGATTGTTTTGCAGGACGCGCTTCTCGAGATGAAGAGCCGGCACATCGAGCTGCCAACCGAGCTCGCGTACTACGACATGCAGTTGACGCGCGCTGACGTCGTGCCGGCGCGATGGGGGGACCGAAAAAGAAACACCAATTTACGCGCAACATCCTCATTGCGGCGGTGACAGCCGGCGTGATCAGCCGCGGGCACAAGCCTACCGGGCGCTCGACGCGGCGGCGGTCAGCCTGCTCGATCGTCGCCGAGGCGCTCGCCGTGGTTCACATGGCATTGGGCGTCAAGGACATCGAGCGCATCTGGAACGCCTATGGCCACCTCATGCCGACCGCGCGCGGCTTCTGGAATTGGCTAGAAGATTCAAGGCCCTTACCGTCCTAAAAATCCCCCCCTCGTCTATTAGGACGACTCTCCGCGCGATGTGTGAATAATGGGCATCCGACTCAAACAGCAGTCGGAGACCCCACACCATGCCCCCCACAAACGGAAACCGCCCCGGCGAGGGGGCGGCGCATTCCGTAGGCGAATTTTCCCAAAACGCCACGGAAGGTACTCGTCAGTTCGCCGCGGCACAAGGCAGCCTTTATGTACCTAGCGACATAAAAGCGAAGCGGTTTCGTCGAACGAAGGCCGAGGTGGCCAAGATCCGCGATGTGATCGAAGCCATCCTGACCGAGGATCACCCGCAGACCGTGCGGCAGATCTTCTATGCGCTGACCGTTCGCGGCGCCATCAAGAAGATCGAGGTCGAGTATCACCGCACGGTCATCCGCCTGCTCGTCGAGATGCGCGAGGCCGGGCGCATCCCGTTCGACTGGATTGCCGACAACACTCGGTGGATGCGTAAGCCCACGACGTTCGTCGGTTTGGACTCCTGCCTTAAGAACACGGCCAACTTTTATCGCCGAGATCTGTGGGCAGCGATGCCGGTCTACGTGGAGATTTGGTGCGAGAAGGACGCGCTCGCCGGCGTCTTGATGGAGGAGACCGAAACTTACGACGTCCCGCTGATGGTGGCGCGCGGCTATGCCTCGCTGAGCTTCCTTCACAGTGCGGCCGAGGTGATCGAGGCCAAGGAGAAGCCCGCCTACATCTATCATTTCGGCGATTGGGACCCGAGTGGGGTCGATGCCGCGCGCGATATCGAGGCAAAGCTTCACCGCTACGCGCCGGGCAGCGAGATCCATTTCGAACGGGTCGCCGTCACACGCGCACAGATCGATGAGTGGAACCTGCCGACTAGGCCAACGAAGCAGACCGATACACGCGCGAAGAAGTTTGGAAGCGCCACTTCCGTCGAGCTTGACGCGATCCCCGCCCGCCAACTGCGCGAGCTGGTACGTGGCTGTATCGAACGGCATGTCGATCAAGCACAACTGGCGCTGCTGCGGGTCGCCGAGAAGTCCGAGCGCGAACTGCTGACCAAATGGGCCGCGACACTGCGGGGAGAGACGGCGTGACCGCCGACGCCGCACACGCCTCATCGCCTCGCCCTTCGCCCCTCGAGGTATTCGAGCTGCGTGCATGGGCGCGCGCAAAGCTCTGGCAGGCGGGCGAATTCGATTTGCACGAAGCCGTCGACGAGCTGCAACGCGCCGCCGAGCGCGACGGCCTCGTCGACGAGCTAGGCCAGGAGCGCGTGCAGGAGATCATCGCGAAAGCATTCGAGGTAGTCATCGAGGCTCCCGGATGAGAAACCCGTCACCGCATTGGCTCGCGCAGTGCATCATGAGCGAGGGCAAGAATCCGAGCCCATTGCCCATCCTTGCCAACGCCATGATCGCACTACGGACCGATTCCGCTGTACGCGATACGCTCGCTTTCGATGAGATGCTGCGCGCGCCGTTGCTGCTGCACGAGATCGGCGTGCCCATCGGCGGTGGCGTCGATGATCCGCGGCCGCTCAACGACAAGGATGTGACAGCATTCCAAGAATGGCTCCAGAAGGCGGGCCTCAAAGGCATTCGGCACGGCGACGTGCGCAACGCGGTCGAATGCTATGCGCGCGAACACGCCTTTCATCCCGTGCTCGACTATCTCGAAGCACTCGTTTGGGATGAAACGCCGCGGCTCAACGATTGGCTGACCACGTATCTCGGCGCCGAGGCCTCGCGGTACACGCAAGCCATCGGCGCGATGTTTTTGATCTCGATGGTGGCGCGCATCTTCGAGCCGGGATGCAAAGCCGACCACATGCTCGTGCTCGAAGGCCCGCAAGGCGAGCTGAAATCGAGCGCGTGCGAGATTCTCGCTGCTGGTTGGTTTTCCGATTCGCTGCCCGAGGTCACCAGCGGCAAAGATGTTTCGCAACATCTTCGAGGCAAATGGCTAATCGAAGTTGCCGAAATGCACGCTATGAGCCGCGCCGAAGCCTCGCTGCTCAAGAGCTTCATCAGCCGCACCACCGAGCGCTATCGCCCGAGTTACGGACGCCTCGAAGTCATCGAGCCGCGGCAATGCGTCTTCATCGGCACAACCAACAAGGACAGCTATCTTCGCGACGAAACCGGCGGCCGCCGATTCTGGCCGGTGAAGTGCGGGCGCATCGATCTCGAGAGCTTGGACCGGGATCGCGACGAGCTCTTCGCCGAGGCTGTTGCCCGCTATCGCAAGGGCGAGGCGTGGTGGCCCGACAAAGCCTTCGAGCGCGAGATCATCGCGCCGGAACAGGCCGCACGGTACGAAGCCGATGCTTGGGAGGAAGCTATCCGCGAGTGGCTCGGCGCCACCACGCTCGATCGGGTAACGCTCCTCCAAGTCGCCAGGGGGGCCCTCGACTTCAAGACTGATCGCCTCGGCACGGCGGATCAGCGGCGCATAGCCGCCATCCTGACGAATCTCGGCTGGAAATCGAAGCGCGACATGCGCGGCCGGTGGTGGGAGCCATGACGGCACTATGACGCCATGACACCAATGACGGCATTTGCTTACGCGGACATGCGCGCGCGCGCGATACGTCTCTATGGGAAATGGCGTCATGTGCTGTCATAGGCCGGAGTGCTGTCATGAACCGCCGCGAGCGCCGCCGGGCCGCCGCCCTCAACCGCGGGCGCCGCACCGGCTACACGCACCGCGTCCTGGCCGGCGGCGGCTTAGACTGATCGCCGGCAAGCGCGGGGTGTTCCTGACCACCATCGAGCACGACGGCGCCTGCAGCATCTACCGCGGCGGCGCCTGCGATTGCGTGCCCGACATCAGCGTGAGCGGCCCGGATGGCGTCACCGTCAGCGCCAGCAATTGTAGACGAAGCTCGGCGAGGTCTACAGCGCGGCCTCGTTCGCAATGAAGCTCAACTCGCCGGTACGCGTATCGATCGTGAATGAGCCAATCGCGGTAAGGACGGAGAGGCCGAGCAACATTTCTGCGTGGTTCGGTGAAACGCTGGCTTTCACGTCACGCACGACATGAGATCCGATTCTTACTTCGCGAATAAGGATCGTCATCGCACTCGTCACCGAACCGTTGGCCATCTTGTAGCGCGCTTCGCCGGTCCAGCGAGCGTGACCACCGCTGACAAGAGCGTCGGCAACGGCCTCTGTAACCGTCGAGGTAGTGGCGCCGGTGTCGAGCAGCATCGTCACCGTCTGATTGCCTAGGCCTACGTTCAACGTCGCGCTATTGTTTTGGACATTGATCGGGACAACGTCACGCTTAGCGACCGGCTTTGGCGCGGGCTCGGGCTTTGGTTCGGCCTTTGGCTCGGGCTTCGGCTCGGGGTTAACCGTAACCGGCGGCAGCGGGATCGGCTGCACGACAATGATCGTCGGCTGCTGTTGCGGCTGCGGCGCAGGAGTCGCGACGGGCGGCGGCGCGGGCGGCGGCGGAGCAGCCTGCGGCGTGGATTGCGGCGGCAGTGGCGAGTAGGTCGCAACCCGTTCTTTGCAGTACGCGGCCGCGTTCATCTTGAGCGCGCCGTTGTTATAGATCCATTCAATGTAGAGCGGCTGGCCTGTCCTGTTGTCGCGTTTGATCTCGCCGACCATCACCAGATTGGGATACTTGAAGCTTGCTCCCCGCCATTGGATCATGTTTCGATTGGAAGTATCTCGCATCAAGTATTGATTGATCCGGTGAATCTCAGAACCGTTGCCCATGCGATGGCGCACTTCCCACTCGCCATTGGAATGATAAACGTCGACGCCGACGACGGTGTCACTACGATCACGGCTCTGCTCGCCGACGTAGATGACGGGCGCGCCGCACGTCAGTTCTATGGCTTGGGCCATCGTTGCATGCACGGTGAGCAGACCGGCCGCTGCTAAAAGGTATTTCATTTTTCCATCTCCGTTTTTTTGATCGCAACATCGGCCAATGCTGCGAACATCACGATCGACAAGATCAAGCGGCCGTGATGGCGATCGCCGAGGCGGCGAGTTTTGCAATTAGGTTTTTCATCTGACGCCCTCAATCTCGATCGATCAGTGTTTTGAGTGCTTTATATTGCTCATCTTCGCAGTAGAGGCGCATGTCAAAGTTATCGCCCCATTTGCGGGCGCAATGATTTTTGATCGCTGCAACTTTATCTTGCGGCAGTTGAGCAATCTCTTGCTTCGTCATCGGCGTACCGGCGAAGCATGTTGCTGACGTCAGCATGAGGACTGCCGCGATGGCGCCGTATGTGGCTTTGAGGAAGCTCATTTTGGCAACTCCTTGGGGCGTGTCTTTTGGCTCGATGTCGGCGATCACTGTTCTGACAGCGGCCGCAGGCCGAGACCTTCCGATAGTTGACTGCGGTCTCATAAGCCGGCCGATACCCCTTGCTGGCGGTTCCACTTCTTAGTCGCTTTGCCCCCCGCGTTGGCCTTGTTACTCTTCGCCAAACATTTGTTCGCCGCCGCCACGGTGGTGGCAATCGCGCCTGCTGGTAACTCAATGATGAGCAATCGGAGCTCCTCAGCCCTGAACTCCGAAAAGGGCTTGGCTTCAACCCCGATGGCGCAAGGGGGGCTTTCCCGCCTGGCTATCGCGCGCCTCAAAAGCGCCGGCGTGCCGGTGGCGCCTCTTCTCAAGCGCGCGGGCCTGACGCCGGAGGTGGTCGCCGAACCGGAGGAGCGACTGAGTGTGCAAAGCCAAGTCAAGCTTCTGGACGAGGCGGCGATTGCTCTGAAGGATGACTGTCTTGGCTTCACGCTGGCCCACGATTTCGATCCGCGCGAAATCGGGCTGCTTTATTACGTCATGGCATCTTCGCGGACGTTGGGTGAAGCCCTCCGACGGCTTGCTCGCTACAGCAAAGTCACCAATGAGGCCCTCGTGTTCGGATATCGAGAGGGAAACCGACTCATCGTCAGTCTGAGTTACTCCGGCGTTCCTCGGCACTCAGACAGACATCAGATTGAATTTTGCATGTTTGCTGCAATACGAATTTGCCGCTTGCTGACGGGGCAGAAGCTCGTGCCGCAATACTTCTCGATTGCGCACTATCGATCGGGAAACACCGCCGAAATGTCGCGATTCGTCGGAACGAAGGTGGCGTTCGGCGCTGACACAGATGAGTTTGCCTTAAGCATCGAAGCACGTGAGTTGTCGGTTATTCATGCAGACGACTATCTCAATGACCTTCTCCTGAAATACTGCGAAGCGGCGCTAGCCGACAGAAGAGGCGACGTGAGCCAGTTGCGCACGAAGGTCGAGAACGCGATTTCATCGTTACTTCCTCATGGAAGAGTGCTCGTGGGAGACGTTGCTCGTAACCTGGGAATGAGCGAGAGGACGCTCGGGCGGAAACTTGCGGACGAAGGGTTGAATTTCACCCAGATACTTCAACAGCTGCGATGCGATCTGGCGGTTCGTTATCTTGATGACCGCAGGCTACAGGTAGCCAAGATTGCGTGGTTGCTCGGGTTTCATGACGTGAGCGCATTCACGCATGCATGCAAGCGCTGGACGGGAAAGACGCCGAGCCAGATGCGGACAGCCGGCGCTTATTGAGCAAATGTCATGGGCGCGAGGGGTACTCTTGCGCCCCGCACGAAAAAGAAAAAAGAGCGCCGCATCTATCCATTTGTCCGCTTTCGGGGCAAAGCGGACATAGACGATCGTGTGGCTTGGACCTCTTCGGTCGCGAATGACCCAAAGCGGACATCAGCCGAGCGCGCGGGACTAGCAGGCATGTAGCGGCCCGACCGGTCGATTCCGATTCAGAACAATTCAGGTTTACCTCGGGGACCTGCCGTTGACTCGGTGATAGGCTGAATGTCCGACAAACCGGCGGTCCGTTGACGGTAGGGAAGGATTCGACGTGAGGCGGCGAGAGTTCGTCACGTTTCTCGGCGGCGCTGCGGCGTGGCCGCTTGCGGCGTGGGCGCAGCAGACCCCGAAGCCGACGATTGGATATTTGGGCCCCAACACGCGTTCGCTCGATGGCCAACGGCTTGTCGCTTTCTTGGAGCGCCTGCGCAATCTCGGTTGGATCGAGGGCCGCACCATCGACATCGAGTATCGATGGGCAGAGGGACGCAACGATCGCCTTTCCGAGTTCGCGGCCGAATTCGTCCAGCGGAAGGTGAGTATCATTGTCACGTCAGCAACCCCGCCCACGGTTGCGGCGAAGCAAGCGACGTCAGTCATCCCCATCGTGTTCGCGTCAGTGGGAGACCCGGTCGGTGCCGGTGTGGTCGACTCGCTCGCGCGACCTGGCGGCAATGCCACTGGCCTGTCGCTGCAGGCAACCGACGCTGCCGGCAAGCGACTTGAGCTGTTGCGCGACCTTGTCCCCGGTCTGCGCCGTCTAGCTACTATGGCTAACAGTGCCAATCCGTCCGCCGCGCTCGAGATGCGAGAAGCGGAGACAACGGCCCGCGCGCTTGGCCTCGAGACAATAAGATCGGAAATCCTTCACGGCGCGGATATCGCGCCCGCGTTCGATGCGCTTAAAGGCCGTGTGGAGGCGCTTTACGTCTGTAACGACCCGCTTGCAGTCACCAATCGAGTTCGTATCAACATCCTGGCAGTGGGCGTGCGGCTGCCCACGATGTTTGTCTCCCGGGAGTACGTCGACGCGGGAGGGCTGATGTCGTATGGAGCGAACTTCTTGGACCTCTATCGGCGCACCGCCGAACTTGTCGACAAGATTCTTCGTGGGGCGAAGCCGGGTGACATCCCGGTCGAGCAGCCGACCAAATTCGATCTCGTCATCAATCTGACCACCGCCAAGGCGCTCGGTCTGACGATCCCGGAATCATTCCTGCTGCGCGCCGACGAGGTGATCGAGTGATGAGACGCCGCGAGTTCATCACGCTGCTCGGCGGCGCTGCGGCGTGGCCGCTCGCGGCGCGGGCGCAGCAGGCGGCTTCGACAGTTCGCCGCATTGGTTTTCTCTTACCTGGTGGCCCGCGCACGACGGTGGTGCGGGGTCAGCTGGAGGCATTTCGTCAGGGATTGAAGGAATACGGCTGGATCGAGGGGCAGAACATCAGCGTCGAGTACCGCTTTGCCGAGGGCAAAGAGGACGCGCTTGCGGAGATCGCGGCCGAGGTGGTTCGATTACGTCTGGATGTCATCGTGGCCGAAGGCACGGCGGCAACCCGCGCCGCGAAAACTGCTACCCAAACCATCCCAATCGTCATGGCGACGAGCACCGATCCGGTTGGAAACGGCTTGGTCGCGAGCCTCCATCGGCCAGGAGGCAACGTAACCGGCCCGAGCCTCCAGACGGCGGAACTGGCTGGCAAGCGGCTCCAGCTCCTGACCGAGATTGTTCCCGGGCTCGCACGGGTGGCGGTTGTGTCGAATCCGGTAAATCCGAGTATTGCCGCAACCGTCGAGCAAACGAAAGCGGCAGCGCAATCGCTCGGCATCGAGGTTCATGTCGTGGAGGTGCCAGGACCGGACCAATTCGAGAGTGCGTTCGCTGCGGTCACGAGAGCCCGCGCTGGCGCTTTGATCGTCTTGCCGGACCCTGTGCTCTATGGTCAACACCGCCGCATCGTGACATTCACGACCGCGTCCCACCTGCCGGCGATCTTCCCGGAGAAGGAGGTCGTGGAGGCCGGAGGGCTCATCGCCTATGGCCCGAGCATTCCCGCTAGTTTCCGGCGAGCGGCCGCCTACGTGGATAAAATTCTCCGAGGCGCCAAGCCCGCCGATTTACCCGTGGAACAGCCAACCACATTCGAGCTTGCCGTGAATCTCCAAACTGCGAGAGCGATCGGTGTCATAATCCCAACATCGATATTGGTGCGCGCCGACGAGGTGATCGAGTGAAGAGGCGCGAGTTCATCACGCTGCTCGGCGGCGCGGCGACGGCGTGGCCGCTCGCGGCGCGGGCGCAGCAAGCACAAAGGGTTCCGATAATCGGATTTCTGCATCCAGGATTTTCCGATTCCGGATCGCCTGCTTTTGATGCCTTGCGCGAGGGCTTGCGTGAGGGCGGGTACGTTGAAGGAGACAATGTGAAGCTCGAAGCGCGTTGGGCGCGGGGCAGACCGGAGCTCCTTCCGCAGTTGACGCAAGAGCTCATTCAACTACGCCCCGCTATTCTTGTCGCAACAGCTCGTCCTTCGATAGAAGCAGCGATAGCGGCGACGACTACGATTCCGATTCTCGCAAACGATCTGGAAAGCGATCCCGTCGCCAGCCGCTATGTTGAGAGTCTCGCGCATCCGGGAGGCAACCTCACGGGTATGTTTTTGGATGCGCCGTCATTGTGCGGCAAGTGGTTGCAGCAAATAGGGGACATCGTCCCGAATGTGACGAGAGTCGCGGCTCTGTGGGATGCCACGACCGGCACGTATCAGCTCGATGCGATGACAGCGGCGGCGAAGGGGAGGTCAATCGATCTTGTAGTCCAGGAGTTTCGCGACAACCCCGGATTGGAGACGGCGCTCCAGTCGGGCCTCGCCCAAGGCCCGCAAGCCGTCATCCAGCTTGGATCTCCGCTGACCCGTCAGGCAGGTGCCCGTATCGCGGAAATCTTGTCGGCTCGTCGTATCCCCGGAATATCGCAATTTCGAACCTTTCCCGACGGCGGCGGCCTGATGTCCTATGGCCCGGACCTAATCCAACTCTATCGCCGAACCGGTACGTTCGTTTCCAAGATTCTTCACGGTGCCCGCCCCGCCGATCTGCCCATCGAACGCCCTACCAAGTTCGAACTGGTCATCAACCTTAAAGCCGCGAGGGCGCTGGGCCTCGAAGTGCCCGACAAGCTGCTCGCGCTCGCCGACGAGGTGATCGAATGAGACGCCGCGCGTTCATCTTGGCTCTCGGTGGCGGCGCGGCCACATGGCCGCTCGCAGCGCGGGCGCAGCAGCCGGTGATGCCGGTGATCGGGTTTCTCAGCGGCAGGTCGCGAGAGGAATCGGCCGATGCTACGGCCGCGTTTCGCCAAGGTTTGAGCGAGATGGGATACGGCGCGGGCCGCAATGTGGCGCTCGAATACCGCTGGGCCGAGGGGCACAATGAACGACTGCCCGACCTGGCGGCCGATCTTGTGCAGCGACAGGTAGCGGTGATCGCCGCGGTTGGTGGCAATAATTCAGCACTGGCAGCAAAGGCAGCGACTGCAACGATTCCCATCGTGTTCACGAGTGGCGCCGATCCCATTAAGGTCGGTCTCGTTACTAGCCTCAATCAGCCGGGCGGCCACGTCACAGGTGTGAGCTGGTTTGGTGCCGAATTAGGACCCAAGCGACTTGGGCTTCTGGCCGAGCTGGTGCCACGTATCGCGCTCGCCGTCCTGCTCGTGAACCCGAACAGTCCGGAAACCGCGGGCCAACCGGAAACGGTGCGACAGGCGGCGGGTGCCCTCGGCTGGCGGCTACAGGTCATCCAAGTCGGCAGTGAGAATGAGATCGACACGGCTTTTGCCGATGCGAGGCGGCAACAGGCAGACGCCGTTGTCGTTGGGGCCGATCCGTTCCTTATCAGCCGCCGCGAGCAAATCGTCATGCAGGCCAGCCGCCACGCGATCCCGACGATCTATCCTGATCGGGAATACGTGACGGCTGGAGGCTTGATCAGCTATGGCAACAGTATTCAGGACTCGTATCGGCGTGCAGGCGTCCAGACCGGCCGCATATTAAGGGGCGCCAAACCAGGCGATCTGCCGGTTGACCGCTCGACCAAGTTCGAGCTGGTGATCAACCTCAGCAGCGTTAAGACGCTCGGGCTCACCATCCCTGACAAGCTGCTGGTAGCCGCCGACGAGGTGATCGAGTAGCGATGCAACTTACTGCATGTGCTCACCGCCGCTTATGGCACTAAGCGGACTTAGTGAGGCGTCTGCGCGTTCGTCCGCTTTCGGGGCGAAGCGGACGTCGTGCTCAGCTGGCGATGTAGGAGAGAAGGCCTACATCCCTGGCATGTCAGGCCAGGATTCCAAGCGCGCGCGGCATCGTCAGCGTCAAGCGGCCTACGAGGCGCGCTTGCGCTCGCGCTTGTGGAAGTGGCCGAGCGGTGAGCGGCGCAGCGATAGCTGTGTTATGATGTTTTGTGTCGTCAATCCGCTTGCGAGCGATGCGGTAAACAATTCATCGGGAGGACTACACGGCTGCTCGCGCCTAAGCCCACAGGAGGCCGTCCATGCAAAAATCCGGCGAGCCTGGCCCGTCTATAAGCACGGTCCAGGTCTCGTACAGCCGCCCGCCCCTGCGGCCAATGGCGATAACGTACTGGCGCATGCTCCCGCCGACGATGGCGCGGCCTATGACTGGAGCGGTTGGGAAGCGTGGCTCGCCGGTCACCTTGCCCTCGAGCGCGAGAAGATGCTCGAAGGCGTCGCCGAAGGCGTCATGTTGATCCTGGAATCACGCGACGGGAACAGGGCCGCCGAGCTCGCCAAGCTGCGCGAGAGCCTCGCCAGAGTCGAAGGCCAGATGGAGACGTTGACGGCGATGCTCGGCCTCAAAGTCGATGCGGTCGGCAGCGGTTTCAAAGGCGAGAAGGGCGAGCAAGGGCCGAGAGGTGACCGTGGCCCGCGCGGGGCACAGGGTCCGCCTGGCCGCGATGGCACCAATGCGCCAACTTGGACTAGCGTCACGTTCGACTCGAAAGTTTTTGCGTTCGTGCCACGCATGAGCGACGGCAGCGTAGGCCCGCGGATTGAATTGCGCGATATCTTGAGCGGCGTCCGGCTCGATCGGAAAAGTTACTCAATTGTCGCCACCTTGAGCGACGGCGCCGAATTGCGTTTCTCGTTGCGTCAGCTCTTTGAGCAATACGACGTCGAGCGGCGGGGCGCGTGATGCCGATCGGTTACGTCGAGTCCGCCGAGAGGGAGCGGCTTCATCGCGAGCTCGCCCGCCACGGCCTCATCAAGCGCAACGAAAA
>Ga0207684_10004504_pt1 | contig 13099 bp, 11 predicted proteins | sample KBSK5501metaG_FD_184342 | JGI IMG/M metagenome (GOLD analysis project Ga0207684, IMG submission 184342) | Corn, switchgrass and miscanthus rhizosphere microbial communities from Kellogg Biological Station, Michigan, USA - KBS K5-50-1 metaG... | ecosystem: Host-associated > Plants > Roots >...
CAGCCCTGAGCCAAGGTCGATGAATTGCCGCACGCCCTGCTCGGCGATCCATTTCGCCGCCCGCTGATGAAAGCCACGGTTCGCGAACGCCGCGTCGACAAGCTCCGGCGCCCTGGACTTCATCATCTCGGCCGCAGCCTGGTCAACGGCGAAGTTGTTCTCGCCCCCGAGCAGGCAGTCATAGATGCGTGCCACGCTCGGCTTCGACGCATCTATGCCTGGGGGGATCTGCTGTGTCTCGGCCATTTATCCGCCTCCGCCTGATTTGTGTCAGGCCCATTCTGGCACAGGCCATTCAGGCGCCCGGGCCACTGGGCCTGAGCGAGACGGCTGCCTCGGCGGTGTGGACACCGAACGTCAGCGCCTGCGTGAAGTACAGGTGCACGGTGTCCGCATCGTGCGACGTGTAGCCGATGGACAGGTCCTGGGCGAGGAAAATCTCGAAGTCGCCGCCGCGCGTAGTCAGTACCATCGCGCCATCGATAGCCGGCGCCCAGACGATCGGCCCGTCGATAAGCCTGCTGAGATGGTCCCGCACCGGGTAGCCGTGGTCGGACGTCTCGCTGACGGCGGTATAGGCGTCTGCGCTGAGCAGCAGGGCGTAAGGCCCGGCAACGCCGGTGAGCCGCAATGACGAGATGGCCTGGCTGACAACGTCCGGATATTGCCTGGCGTCGGACGGCACGCTCAGCGCGGGATTCGACGAAGCTGCCCGGATGCCCACGATGCTAGCCGCCGGGTAGCCCTCGAAAACGGCCCGGTCCTCGGCGAACGCCATCGTGCGCGCGGCATCCTTGACCGGCTGCCAGTCTGGATCCTTGGCGCCGCGCTCGACATCATCGACGGCTTCACGGCTGACGGCGAACGGCACCCGAAGTTCGACGATTGGCTGCGCGTTTCGCGTCCACGCGAGCACGCCCGGCGCGGGCGACTCGACGTCGCTGAGATGACCGGTTCCGACGGCGGACAGCGTGCCCGCGTCCGGGCCGGTGACCTCCGCTATCCGGCGACCGGCTAGGTGCAGTGTGAAGGTGCGCCTGGCTTCTTCCTCAATGCTGGCCCAGGCGGCGGCGGAAACGGGCGCGAGCTCGCGATACAGGTTGTTCATAGCTGAGCGCTCCTTTGCAGGCTGCCGATGCCGAGCGAGCCGTCAACGGCGCGCGCCGGCGCGACCGGCAGCTCGGGAAGGTCGTCAAGGAAGTCGGCAGACGGCACGAAGAACAGACCGCCGGTAAAGGCGGTGGAGAAGTCGAGAATCCGGTCGTAGTTGCCGGGCGGCCTGCCGATGAACATGTTGACGAGCATCTGCTCAGTCACCTCGGGGGTGGCCGCGTAGGCGATGTAGTACGTACCGAACTCGTCGTGGCCCGGGGCGCCGAACGGCATGTTCGCCCGGAGGATCTGCCGTTGCGTGCCGTCTGGGTCGATGATCGTGTTCAGCGCGAGATGCGAATTGGCCGGCTTGACATCATCGGCCATCTCGATGTCCGACAACTTGCTGCGGCCGATGACCTTCTCCTGCTCCTCGACGGGCAGCGCGTTCCATGACCGCACGTCGTGCAGGTACTTCTGCACGATGACGTAGCTCCCGCCGGCGAACTCCGGATCCCGGTCGCCGATGATCGCCGCATCGGCCGCTGCGGCGCCCGACGGATTCTCGGTGCCGTCGACGAAGCCGATCAGGTCGCGCTCGTCGAAGTACCTGAACCCGTGGACCTCATCGCAGACGGTGACCCACCCAGCCAGCCGGTCCATGATCTGGGTCGCGAGCTCGAAGCACAGGTCGGGCCTGCTGGCACGGATGTGAAACAACACGTCGCCGGGCGTCGCCACAGCGCGGTGACGGTCGCCGGCGAGCGCGCGGAACGGGTGCAGCTCGGCCGGCCGCGGTCCGGAGAACAGGCGATCCCATGCCTGCGACCCGATACCGGCGACGCAGGCGAGCATGCCTTCAGGGATCCGGAAACCGACCGACCGCTGCAGCCCGGCCAGATCGCCGAGCAGGTCGTGGACCGCGGACTCGCCACCATGATTGATCGTCACGACCAGGAACACCGCCGCCGCGGTGAGCGGAGTCAGCACCGGCTGGGGCGTGCTGCCGCGAGGCGGTCTGGAGTCGGGCAGCCCCGTTACGTCGGACGGGCCTGGCACCGTCATAGCCGGACGCCCTCCCTCCGCCGGAACACGCTGCCCCGCATGCTCGATGGCCAGTTTCGCACAAGGTTGGAGGCGCCAGCGAGCAGCCCTGCCGCCGGTCCGGTACTACCCAGATTCACCGAACAAGCTCGCACGCTGACGCTCGAAAGCCGCGCGCGGCCGGGACAATTGCGTCCTGGAGCCGACGGGCCACGTCGATGTGGTCGCCAGTCCAGATCAGGCGGACGGCGGTCGCGGCGGCATCGCTGTCGCCGGCGTCGAGGTCGAACCTCACTGCCTCGATCAAGCGAGCATCAGCGCCTTGGTCGTCAGGCAGCGGATCACGTGGCCGCTGCCCGCTGACCAGGCTGCTCGCCAGGTCCTCGTACCAGGACCGGACCCTGGTGAGTGCCCAAGCAACCTCACCGCAGGCCGCTGACCGCTCCGCGGCCGCCCTAGTTTGATCACTCCGCCAGAGGTCAAGCACCGCGCCGGCTGCCAGCCTGACGCCGCTAGCTCCGCTCACCAGCCTGGCCACGTCGGCCAGCGGGATCGATTTGCCACCGCCTTCGGCCAGATATGCACGGAACGCATCGTCAAGCCGACGATCAGCAGCAACTGCGCGGCTGGCCTGCGCGACCGGCACGGCCGGGGCTGGTCCCTGGCTTCCGCACCTGCCCGTGCCGAACTCCACGGCGCTGGCCAAGTACGCGGAACTCTCGGTGTAGGCAGCTGACAGAGCCTGCCTGAGCGCTGAGCTCGCGCCCCGTGGCCAGAACAGCAGCCCGACGACGACACTGACCGCGCAGCCGAGCGCAATGTCCTCAAGACGCAGCAGCCCTACCCGCCAGCCGGCCGGCTGAATGAGGTTGAACAGGATCACCAGGGTCAGCGTGAACGCCGCCTGTCCAGCCGTGAAGGAGATGGCTGCCGGAGCCACGCCAGCCAGGAGCACCGCGACCGGCAGGACGATCCATAGGGCCGTCGCATGGGTGCCGATGACCGCGAGCAGGCCAGAGCCGATCAAGAGCCCGACGACAGTGCCAGCCAGCGCGCGGAGCGAGTCCTGGCCGGTGCTCAGGGCATTCGATCGCAGCACCGATAGCGTTCCGAGCACAACCCAGAAGGAGTGCTGGACACCGGTCAGCCTGGCGACCAGAACCGCCAGCCCGAGGGCGGCCGCACCGCGGATGCTGTTGCGCAGCCAGACTGAGTGCGGCTCGACATGCGCTGCCGCTCGTTCCTCAGCGGCGGACAGAGTTCCGGGCAGGCCCTCGGGCTGGTGCCCGAGCATGCGCTGCGGCCAGCTCCGGCGTTCCGCCGCTGCTGTCAGCCTGATCGTCCGCCCGATCAGCGAGACGGCGAAGCCGACTTCCTGCGCCCGGAACGCCGGGTCAAGCGCGCTGACGAGCAGGCTGACGTGATCGCCTTGCCCCGCGGCTGCTCCGGTCGCTGACCCGGCTGATTCTTCGGCTACATCTGCGGCCGGCAGTGCGCCCGCTACGGACCTGGCCGGCAGCTCGGCGGCCGCGTGATCCTCAAGCCTGGTCAGAGCAGCGCTCAGCTCGGTCAGCGAGGCCTGCAGGTCATATCCGCTGCCGCCGGTGACTGCAAGCAGCTCAGCGCCGCGCTCGAGCACCGCCGCCGCGGCACCCTTGACCGCGATGGCTGGCCGGCTCACCACGACGCCCGCTCCGCGATGCGCCGACTTGAACACCACGAGTTTGAGCCAGCCAAGCTGGGCGACCAGCCGCGTTGTCATCCGCACGGACGTGCGCAGCCCATGGGACCGGTACGGGGTCGCCAGGAAGGTGCGTTGCAGCGACTCAGCGGCCTCGTCAGCCAGTGCGGCCGCCCGGTCGCGCTCGGCGACCAAACGCCGCTCGCCGTCACCGAGGACGTACGCGAGCTCGGCCCGCAGCCGGCCCGCCAGGGCCCAGCAGGCGTCGACGGCGGCGGCGCGCAGGTGGTCCCTGTCTGGCGCGGGCCACAGCACCGCGATGGCGATCAGGGACGTGATGCCTGCCAGCCCCCAGCCAGCCAGCCGGCCTGGAACCGCCGACGCGGGAGCAGGTACAGACACCGGAAGAATGAACGCGAGCAGCATTGCTCTCGCGGCGCTAGCCAGGGTGGAGCTCACCACGCCGGCGCGCAGCACGCCGAAGGCGACCACCGTCATCGCGGCTGCGGCAAGCCAAGGCTCGGCCGAGGCAACCGTAGCGACGCAGATCAGGACGGCGCCCACTACGACCAGACCGGCCTGAGCCTGCAGCCGCTGTGCCAGCGGACCGCCGAAATCTACGAGCAACAGCAAGGCGAAGGCGCCGAACGCCCCGAAGGTGGCGATCTCAGAGTTCCCGATGACCGTGTCGCCGAGCGCGAACAGGCCAGGCATCACGATCGCCGTGCGACCCGCGCGGCGAAGTGCGGCGTAATCGCCGTCGCGCCGGCCCAGCCACTGCCACAGATGCATGTGCCACAGATGCATAGCCCCCGCCAGTTGCGTGTCAGCACGATTGTCTCAACCCGGGCAGTCAGAGCGCGCAGCGCCGGATCGCCGGAGCGAAAGCGGGTAGGCTGGCCCGGATGTCCCTGTCGCTCAACTCCGACCTGCTCGCGGCCCGGTATCGCCTGGATCACCTGATCGCCTCTGGCGGCATGGGTGAAGTGTGGCGCGCAGTGGACGTGGTTCTCGAGCGGCCCGTCGCGGTCAAGCTGCTGCACGCGGAATACGCACGGGACGCCGAAACAGTGGCGCGGTTCAGGGCCGAGGCCCGGCACGCAGCGAACTTGACTCACCCGTCGATCGCCCAGGTGTACGACTTCGGCGAGGCCATGGCTGGCCGGCCCGCGTTCCTCGTCATGGAGCTCGTCGCCGGACCGCCGCTGACGCAAATCCTGGCCCGCGCGCCACTGCCGGCGGCCCGGGTGCTTGATCTGGTCGCCCAGGTCGCCGGCGGCCTGGCCGCCGCCCACGCGGCGGGGGTGGTGCACCGCGATATCAAGCCAGGCAACCTGCTCGTTGACCGCAGCGGCATGGTTAAGATCACCGATTTCGGCATCGCCTACGCGCTGGGGTCGGCACCGCTCACCCGTACCGGCACGCTGCTCGGCACTCCCGCCTACCTGGCACCGGAACGCGTCAACGGTCAGGCGGCCGGCCCTCAGAGCGACTTGTACTCGCTGGGCATGGTTGCCTACGAGTGCCTCACCGGCAGCCTGCCGTTTGCCGGCACGGCAATGGAGATCGCGCTCGCGCATCAGCACCAGACGCTGCCGCCGCTGCCGGCGGCCGTCCCGCGCCAGGTCGCCGAGCTGATAGCGCGGCTCACCGCCCGGGACCCGGCGCGGCGTCCGGCCAGCGCCGCGATAGTCGCGACGCGCGCACGGGCGCTGGCCGATTCAATCAGCGGACTGGTGCGGGCCACCGACGCAGGCGACAACGACGCCGGTGCCGGCCTTGGCGGCAGCGACGGCTGGGCGTCGGCCAGCCGGTCGGAGGTGCTCGATCGCACCCTGACCGAAATCCCGTACCCGGGAGGCCCGGCTGGCGCGTCCATGGGCGGCGGCTACGACGGATATGGCCTGCAGCCGCCAGCTCATCGCCCGCGGCGCCGTTTGTCGGGCAAGGCAGCCGCGCTCGCCCTCGCTGCGGTCGCCGTGGTGGCCAGCCTGGCTGGCTGGATCCTCGCCAGCTCGGCAGGTTCCGCTCCAGCGCAAGGCCAGGTGCCCGGGTTGCATTCGAGCTCCGCTGGCCGCATGGTCACCGTCGACCTTGCCACGCTGGTGGGTCAACCGGCCAGGACGGTGGTACCCCAACTGCGCCAGCGCGGCTTGCAGGTCTCGGTGATCCAGCAGCCGACCCATGAGCAGAAACCAGGACAGGTGCTGTCTGTGCAGCCGAACGGGAGTCTTCGAGTCGGCACGATCGTGACTGTCACCGTGGCAAGCCGATCGAACGAAGAACACCACGGCAACGGCAATGGCCACGGCGATCACAACGGCCAGGGCGGCGACTGATTCCCCCTCTGCCGCCTAATGCAGGTAGATCTGCCAGTTGGTTGGCACCCGGCCAGCGGGACCCGGGACCGGCTGGTCGACCGGGTGATGCTGCGGCGGCGCGAGTTCAGGCCCGCCTTCGTAGAGCGCGTTGGTCTCGTAGCTGAAGAACCAGTCCTCGCCCGGCTCGAAGCTCCGGATGATCGGGTGATCCGTCGTCCGCGCGTGCGCGCTGGCGTGCTGCGATGGCGACGAATCGCAGCACCCGATGTGCCCGCACTGAGTGCACCGGCGCAGGTGAAACCACCAGCCTCCGCTCAGCTCACATTCGGTGCAGCCGGTGCCGCTGGGCGGAACGGTGGGGTCAACGCCGGGTAGCGCGGTCATCTGTCCTGCTCTTTCACGGTCTCCCCGGCGTCGAGAGGCAGCCAGACCCGGAACCTGGTGTCTCCGGGCACGGACTCCACCTTCAGATCGCCGTGGTGCCTGCCGACAATGATCCGCCAGGAGATGTCCAGTCCGAGCCCCGTGCCCTGGCCCACGGGCTTCGTCGTGAAGAACGGCTCGAAGATCCTTGCCCTGATCTCCTCGGCGACGCCGGGACCGGTGTCTGCGAACTCCACGAGGAGCCTGCCGCGATCCGCGGCCGTCCTGATGGTCAGCGTGCCGGTTCCGGCCATGGCCGAGACCGCATTGTCGATCAGGTTCGTCCATACCTGATTGAGCTCGGCCGGGTACGCGGGAATGCGCGGCAGGCTGCGGTCATACTCCTTGACCAGACGGATGCCCGGCCCGATCTTGCCCTCGAGCATGACCAGCGTGCTATCGAGCAGCTCGTGGATGTCGATCACCTGGTATGGAGCGCGGTCTAGCTGCGAATACTGCCTGGTCGCGGCGACGAGAGCGGAAATCCTGGTGACCGAGTCGGCAATCTCGGTCATCAAGAGTTCGGTCTCCACCGCGTAGCCCAGCCACCTGATCGCATGCTCCAGGCCGCCTGGCGCGGCGGGCGCTTGCCCGGCATGGTCGGGCTCGGCCGATACCGCGAGGGCGACCCGCTCAAGCCAGTCGGTGTCCAGGCCGGCCTGGACGAAGGACGGAGCCAGGTCCCAGCTTCCGGCGATGCCATGGGCGTCCAGCCAGTCACCCACGGCGTCCTCGGCGTCAGCGACCTCGATCGGACTCAGCGACCGTGCCTTCGCTGCCTGCTCGACGGCCTCCTCCTGCAGCCGGACCAGATTCGCGATGAACTGGCCGTCATAGCCGCGAACGGTGATCGCGGCAAGCTTGCCGCGCATGCCAGCGACCCGCTCCCGGAGCGAGCCGGTCGCCCGCACGGCCGCGGCGGCCGGGTTGTTCAGCTCATGCGCGAGCCCGGCGGACAACGACCCGAGCGCGAGCAGGCGCTCGCGCTGGCCGATCGCCTCCTGCGTGGTCTTGGTCCCGAACAGCAGCCCCTCGAGCAGGTGCACGGCCATCGGGAACCATTCGGTCATGAGCTGGGCGAACTTGGCTGCGTCCAGCACGAAGAAGCGCGACGGCTCCACGGCCCGCAATGAGTTGTTATAGATCTGCGGCACCCGCTCGCCGAGGTAGGCGAAGAAGGCGCCGCCGTAGGAACCTGGGCCCGAGGTCCTGTTGACCTCGACGTCGTCGCCCCCGATCCGGCGCGAAAGCACGACGGTGCCGTTCAGCAGGACGAACAGCGCCTCTGCCAGGTCACCCTCGACATACACCATGCCCGGCCCGACCGTGATCACCCGCCCCTCCCGGCACAGCCAGTCGAGCTGCTCGTCGGTCAGCTTCTCGAACAGGAACAGGTCGCGCAGCTCGGTAGCACTGCATCGCGCTCCACTAGCCGCCGTTGCGTTCGTCGTTGATGTGGCGGGTGTGGTCATAGCTTCTCCAGGTATCGGTGCACCAGCATGACGGCCATCGCGCCCTCCCCCACGGCTGAGGCGACCCGCTTCGCCGACTCGGCCCTGACGTCACCGGCCACGAAAACTCCCGGCACGCTCGTCTCGAGGTGGTAAGGGGGCCGGTCAAGCGGCCATCCCCTGGGTCGCTCGCCGGCGGCGACCAGGTCGGGCCCGGCAAGGACGAAACCGCGCTCGTCTCGTTGCACCACCCCGTCCAGCCAGTCGGTCAGGGGTGCGGCCCCGATGAAAACGAACAGCCATTGCGCATCGACCGTGTCTGTGGCGGACGTCCTGCTGTCGCGCAGCGTCAGCCGCTCCAAGTGCTTGGTGCCATGCGCCGCAGAGACCTCGGTGCAGGTCAGCACCGAGATATTCGGCATACCGGCCACCTGCTGGATGAGGTAATGCGACATGGACCTTTCCAGCGAAGACCCGCGCACGAGCATGGTGACGGACTTCGCGGTCCGGGCCAGGTAGACGGCTGCCTGCCCGGCCGAGTTGGCCCCGCCGACGATGTACACGTCGTGATCGGCGCAGCTGGTCGCCTCGGTCAGCGCCGAGCCGTAAAAGACTCCGCGGCCGGTCAGGTCGGCAAGGCCGGGCACGGTCAGCTGGCGGTAGCTGACCCCGGTGGCCAGTATGACGGTGTGCGCGCCGACCGAGCCGCCGTCACCGAAGTGGACCCGGCGCGCTGATCCGCTCACCTCAAGGCCCGTGACTTCCCGCGTCGTCAGCACCTCGGCACCGAACTTGGCCGCCTGGCGGCGGGCTCGGTCGGTCAGCTGCGCGCCCGACACACCGTCTGGGAAGCCCAGATAGTTCTCGATCCTGGAGCTCTGCCCGGCCTGGCCCCCGGTCGCCGTGCGCTCGACCAGGACTGTCCGCAATCCCTCCGACGAGCCGTAGACGGCGGCGCCGAGTCCGGCCGGTCCCCCGCCGACGACGATCAGGTCGTAGAAGGCCTCGGACGGTGTGGTGGCGAGCCCCACCCGGTTCGCCAGTTCCTGGTCGGACGGCTCGACGAGCGCGGCACCGTCCGGCGTCACGACGAGCGGAAGCCGCATCCCGTCGGCTTCAGCAGCCTGAAGAAGCCGCTGACCCTCGGGCTCATCGGAGCTGTACCAGCGGTAAGGAACCTGATTGCGGGCCAGGAACTCGCGTACCTGCGACGAGCGCGCCGACCAGCGGTGCCCGACGATCTTGGTCTCGGCCACCGGCCGGTAGTCGGCTGACAACCACAGCTCGAGGAGCGAGTCCACGACCGGATAGAGCTTCTCCTCCGGCGGATCCCACGGCTTGAGCAGGTAGTGGTCCAGGTCCACAACGTTGATGGCGTCGATGGCCGCGCCGGTGTCGGCATAGGCGGTAAGCAGCGCCCGCCGAGCGCCCGGGTACACGTCCATGGCCCGCTCTAGGAATTCGATGCCATTCATTTCAGGCATCCGGTAGTCGGCCAGAATCGCCGCTACCAGGTCGCCGCGCAGCTTCATCTCGCGCAACGCCTCCAGGGCGGCCGCGCCGGACTCGGCGCGGACGATGCGGTACCGCTCGCCATACCGGCGGCGTAGGTCTCTCGCCACCGCGCGGGAGACACTGGGATCGTCATCGACGGTAAGAATCGCCGTCCGCGACGGGCCCTGTTCGGTCACGATTCGCCCCTTTCGCTTACGCGGCGTCGAGTCGCGCGAGTCCGCGCAGATCGACACAGTTCATGCCTTTCGCGCGGACGATGACCATCACTACCGCCGAGCACACCCGGCACCGCGCCACCGTGCCAGGTGCGCGCAGGAAAACGCTGAACAGGGCCACCGGGCCGGTCGCCCCGCAGCAGGCGCAACTGGCGGTGGCGGCCGTCATCTCGGTACCGAATACCTCGTACAGCAGCCCGCCGATCGCGTTCCCGTCGAGTGCTTCCATCACGGTCCTCCTGGTCCGCCGAATCGCTCGGTCTTGACCTGCTGCGGCGGGTAGCCAAGGCGCACCAGGCCTTCGGCAACAGTCTCCACGAACGCAGTCGGTCCGCACACGTAGGCGACCGGCTCCCGGCTGACCGGCCACGCGACGTCAGCGAGCAGGGTTGCATCGACCCGGCCGCGGTGGCCGGTCCATCCAGGCGGCGCCTGCCTGGTCAGCGCGTAGGTCACCGAGACGCTGCCGGTGCACTGATCGAGCTCGCCACGGTAGATCACGTCTGGCAGCGACCGTACCGAGTACAGCAGCCTGACCGGGACTACTGTGCCGCTGCGCGCGCGGTGCCGCAGGATCGACCGGAACGGGACGATCCCCGAGCCGCCGGCCGCGAGCAGCAGCGGCCTGGTGGCATCGTCGGCGTCCCAGACGAAGTAGCCGCCGATCGGACCGCGCACTTCCAGTTCGTCACCTGCGCGCAGTTCGCCGGTGAGGTACGGCGAGACCTCGCCGTTCGCTAGCCGCTGCACTGTGATCGCAACCGGCTCGCCCGGCGCCGAGGCGATCGAGTAGGACCGTTCAGCCGTGTAGCCGTCCTCGGCGGTGAGCCGCACGTCAACGTGCTGTCCAGCCCGGTGTCCGGCCCAGTCGGGAGTCCGCAGCTCGATCGTGCGCACCGTGGCCGTCTCGTCGCAAACCGCGGCGACGGTCGCGACCTGCCAGGTTAGTCGCCGGCGTACCGCTGTTCCCGCCATGGATCTCCGTACATGTGGTAGCCGTAGGTCTCCCAGAAGCCGGCCTCGTCATGGTCGAGCAGCTCGAGGCCGCGCACCCACTTAGCGCTCTTCCAGAAATACAGGTGCGGGACGAGCAGCCGTGCCGGGCCGCCGTGCTCGGCCTCAAGCGGCTTGCCGTCGTAGCCGAACGCCACCCAGGCCTGCCCGCCGGTGACGTCGTCGATCGGCAGGTTTGTTGTGTAGCCGCCATCGCTGAAGGCAAGCACGTAGGCGGCCTCCGCTCTGGCCTGCTCGAGCAGTATGTCGACGGACACGCCCTCCCACTGGGTATCCAGCTTGGACCACCTGGTCACGCAGTGGATGTCGGCGGTGACGGTCTCGGCGCTCAGGGCGCGCATTTCCTGCCAGGTCCACGACTTGAGCACGTCGCCGGCCTGACGGATCGAGAACGTCCATGCCTCGGTCCGAGTGTGCGGTGTCGGGCCGGCCGACAGGACGGGAAAGTCGTGGGTGACGTACTGCCCTGGCGGCACCCGCCCGGGCGCGGCTGCCTCGTCGCTGCGTCGGCCATGAAAGCCACGTGATATCGGACTCATCCGCGCATCGCCTCCCCTTCCTCGGCCCGGCATGCCCGGTGAAACCACCCTCACGAGCACTGTAGTCGTCGCGCGCCGCGGCGCTGCCCGGGTGGACCCGCCGGAGTCCGGTCCGGACCGGAACTGGCGCAATAGGCCACACTGGTCCCATGACCCCGCCGGCGGGCCAGGAGCCTGCGCTCAGGCTCGCCAGCGCATCCGGGCGGTGGGTGCTGTTCGCCACTGTCCTCGGATCTTCCATGGCCGCTATCGACGCGACGGTCGTCGGGATCGCGCTTCCCGCCATCGGCCAGGAATTCCACGCCAGCCTGGCCGACCTGCAATGGGTGGTGACTGCCTACACGCTCGCGCTGGCCGGCCTGCTGCTGGTCGCGGGCGCGCTCGGGGATCGGTACGGCCGGCGGCTGGTATTCCTGGCCGGCGTTGTCTGGTTCGCCATCGCGTCCGTCCTCTGCGGTCTGGCGCCGTCCGCGGGCGTTCTGATCGCAGCCCGCGCGCTCCAAGGCGTCGGTGCTGCGCTGCTCACCCCGGGGAGCCTCGCGATCATCGAGGCGTCGTTCCACCCCGATGATCGAGGCAAGGCGATCGGCGCCTGGTCCGCCTTCGCCGGGGTAGGCACGGCGATCGGGCCGTTCCTCGGCGGCTTTCTGATCCAGGTCGTGTCCTGGCGGCTGATTTTCGCGATCAACATGCCGATCGCAGTTCTCGTGATCGCGGTGACCTGGCGGCATGTGCCTGAGACCCGCGACATCGGCGAGACGGGACCGGTCGACGTCCTGGGCGGCGTGCTCGTCACGCTCGGCCTGATCGGGCTCACCTACGGCCTGATCGACGGCCCGACAGCAGGTTGGAACCGCCCGGTCCCGCTGGGCGCCCTGATGGCCGGCCTGATTTTGCTCGCCGCGTTCGTCCTGCGAGAGCGCCGGGCGCGCACTCCGGTACTGCCGCTGTCGCTGTTCTCCTCCGCACAGTTCAGCTCGGCGAACGTCGTCACCTTCGTCGTATATGCGGCGCTCGGCGGTGCGCTGTTCCTGCTGCCGATCCAGCTCGAGCAGGTCTCCGGCTACACGGCCCTCCAGGCGGGCATCTCGCTGCTGCCGGTAACCGCGATCATGCTGCTGCTATCGGCGCGCTCCGGCGCGCTGGCGGCACGGATCGGCCCTCGCCTCCAGTTGACGGTCGGTCCGATCGTGATCGCCGCAGGCCTGGCACTCTTCGCCAGGATCGGGCACTCAGTCAACTACTTCACGGACGTGCTGCCTGGCGTCCTGGTCTTCGGCTTCGGCCTCGCGATCAACGTCGCACCGCTTACCGCGACCGTCCTCGCTGCGGCGCCGGCCCACAACGCGGGAGCGGCATCCGCCGTCAACAACGACGTGGCCAGGGCTGCAGGCCTCATCGCCGTGGCCGTGCTGCCTGCTGCCGCAGGCCTGACCGGGTCCGCGTACCTGCACGCCGATGCGTTCTCCTCCGGCTTCAAGATCGCATCGTTCATCTCGGCGGGCCTGTGCGTGCTCGGCGGCGCCCTAGCTGCCGCCACAATCCGGAACCCGCACCCGGCAGCCAGGGAACCGGCCGCGCCGGGAGCCGTCACTACGGCGGCGCGCCGGCCACAGCCGCTGCTGCACTGCGGCCTTGACTCTCCGCCGGCCCGCTCGGCTCAGTTCACCTCATGAGGCCCGGAGGGAGGTGCGCACTCACGCGATCACAGCGTCGAGCGCCTTCTTCAGCGCGCTCGGCTGAACGGGACTCTTCGGTGCCTTCCGCCGTGTCTCCTGGAGCTTGTCGCCAATGTCCTGCAGCT
>Ga0207684_10004506_pt1 | contig 13097 bp, 12 predicted proteins | sample KBSK5501metaG_FD_184342 | JGI IMG/M metagenome (GOLD analysis project Ga0207684, IMG submission 184342) | Corn, switchgrass and miscanthus rhizosphere microbial communities from Kellogg Biological Station, Michigan, USA - KBS K5-50-1 metaG... | ecosystem: Host-associated > Plants > Roots >...
GCTCGACCACGACACCGACGCCTACGAGAAGATCTCCCGCGCCTTCGTCGACGGGCAGCCGTCCGGGGGCCTCACGCGAAACCACATCCTCGACAACATCACGCTGTACTGGCTGACCGGCACCGGGGCCTCGGCCGCCCGCTCATACTGGGAGAGCGGGCGAGCCCAAGCCCTTGCGGGCGGGCAGGCTCCTCCGCAGGTCAAGCTCCCGGTCGGCTTCACCACGTTCCCCGGCGAGATCTTCCGCGCCCCGCGCAGCTGGGTCGAGAAGGGCTACCCCACCCTCACCTACTTTCACGAAGCCGGCAAGGGCGGCCACTTCGCCGCCTGGGAAGAGCCCGGGCTGTTCGCGACCGAGATCCGGGCGGCGTTCAAGTCGCTGCGCTAACGACAGCCCCCCACCCGGTTTGACGGTGACCACCTGGTATCGACCAAGCGATCCTCGCCGGATTCGACTGGGGAGCCCGGACGGCCAACGTCGTCGCCGCCCTATGGCCCGGACGGTGCAAGGCCATGGTGTCGGTCAGCGGCTACCTGATCGGCAGCCAGGCCGCCAACAAGGCGCCACTGCCGCCGCCGGCCGAACTCGCCTGGTGGTACCCGCGAGGCACCGGCCGCCTGGGGCCCCCAGGGCCGGGACATCGAGTTACACGGAAGGCAATGTCATGACAGCATTCTGGCGTACGCCCGCTGGGCTGCACGTGGCCTCGGCCCGGCTGCCCGATGAGGGTGAGCTGCCGTCGTTCGACGGCGCGACCGGGTGGCTCAACTCAGAGCCGCTGACACCGGCCGGCCTGCGGGGGAAGGTCGTCCTGGCCGGCTTCTGGACCTATACCTGCATAAACTGGCTCCGCCAGCTCCCCTACCTGCGCGCCTGGGCCGCCAAATACACCGGCCACGGGCTGCTGGTGATCGGCGTCCACACACCGGAGTTCTCGTTCGAGCACAACCCCGGCAACGTCCGCCGGGCCGTGCAGGATATGCGGGTCAGCTACCCGGTCGCCACCGATAACAACTATGCGGTCTGGGCTGCCTTCGGCAACCACTACTGGCCCGCGCTGTACCTCGCCGACGCGCCGGGGCGCATCCGCCACCACCACTTCGGCGAGGGCGAATACGCCCAGTCGGAAATGGTCATCCAGCAGCTGCTGGCCGAGGCCGGATCCACCGGCGCCGGCACCGGCCTGGTCGCGGTTGACCCCCGCGGCCCGGAAGCCCCGGCCGACTGGGCCAGCCTGAGATCACCAGAGAACTACACCGGCTATGCGCGCACCGAGAACTTCGCCTCCCCCGGCGGCCCAGTGCCGGGCAGGCCGCACGTTTACACCGTCCCGGCGCGGCTGGGGCTCAACCAGTGGGCCCTGTCGGGGGAGGCGACCATGGAGGAGGAGGCCACCACGCTGACCGCGGCGGGTGGGCAGATCGCATGCCGCTTCCACGCACGCGACCTCAACCTCGTCCTGGGAGCCGCGGCACCAGGAACGTCGCTACCGTTCCGCGTCGGTATCGACGGACAGCCACCCGGCGAGGCCCACGGGACCGACACCGATGCCGACGGCAACGGCACCCTCACGCAGCAGCGGACCTACCAGCTCATCCGCCAGCCGGGCCCCATCACCGAGCGCACCTTCGAGATCACCTTCCCCGACCCCGGCGCCCAGGCCTACTGCTTCACCTTCGGCTAGGCCGGGCAAACATGCGAACCGCGCCGGGTGGAACTGCCTGCATGCTGCTCTTCTCCGTCCTGCTCGCAGGCGCCGAAGCCTGGCGGACGGCCGCTGGTCAATGGCCGGTGCAGCCAGATGGTCTTGCGACGCGACCGCCAGGGAGCGCCCATTGTCGCGGCGGCCGCGAGCGGGACGATGGGCAACCGATCAGGACGCAGCGCACCGCACCGTTGCGTGACCGGGTGAGCCTGGCTGATCTGGGGCGCCCTACTGGTGGCCCGGCGCGCGGCGGCCGGGGCCTTCCCAAGGCCGGAGGCCGACGCCGACGCCGGCCGCGGCGCGCGCAGCGCCGCCTCGATCTTCTGTGTGGGCAGATTTAGCAACGCAGTACCGCCGCCGCCGGCCATCTACGCTGCCTGCCCTGCCGCCGCTGTGAACGTCTTGGCCCGCTCGGCACCGCGCAGGCAGAACGGGATAATCTGCGCATGCTCACGGCAGTCATTGAAAGGCCGGCCGAGCGCGCCGAGTCGGCAGGTACGTAGGACCATGACTTCTGCCCGCAGAATGTTCACCGTGTGTGGCTGCCGTTGCCAATCGCTCGCCAGCAATAGGGTCGGCCGCCGTCCAGGATGCTCAGACCGGCGGCCGACCAGTCTCAGGCAAGTTCGTTGCGGAATGTGACGACTAATGGATGGTCAGGCGAGTGCCCGCGAGCGAGGAGTTCGGTAATGGTCAAGGCGGTGATCGCCTGATCGCGGCCCAGTGGGACCGGCCAGGTACTGACGTCCCACCTGCCATCCGGGCGGAGCGTGGCATCGGCGAGCGGCACGCCGTCGTTGTGCAGGACCATCCGGCTGCCGGTGATGGCGAGCATCATCGACCGCCCTCCGATCCTGCGACGGCCACCTCGCCCGGCTCATCGTGAGGCAGGCCTGCCTGTGGCGCGCCCAAGGGTCCAAAGGCGCCTGCCTGGCCGGTCTTCTTGACCAGGCGTCCCCACCGCTCGTGGCGGCCATGGGCAGCGCCGATCGCGCTGCCACTGGGCAGACTGCCATCAGCAGCACGGTTGGCCAGTGCCCACTGCCAGGCACGCCGCTGCAAATCAACGCCTGCGGTTGTGCGGTTCGCCTTGCCCAGCTCGGGCGGGCGGACCAGCTGCAACTCTGCCGCGGGCGCTCGTGCTGGTTTGGTGGGCGGGGCCGGTACCGTCCGGAGCCGCTGCGGGTGCCTGCCCGGGACAGTGCTGGCCGAGCTGCGGCGGACCTGTCGGGTCAGCAGTTCATACGACGCCGTGAGCGCGAATGATGGCCAGGCCGCGATCACGCGGCCTATCAGCGTCGGCTCAGCCACCGCCACATTGGCCAGCAGGCTCGCTACACTCCCCGCAACCAACAGCGCCCAGGGCAGCCCGCCGCCCTTACGCCCAGACCGCGAGTCCGCCAGCAACGTCGTCGACGCCGCCACGATCATCCCATCCACCGACAGCGGCGTCAGCGCCGCCACCCAGCCCGGCTGCCCATGCCGGGCCACCAGCATGTGCATATTGAGGTAAGAAACAGTTCCGGCGATGAGCGCCAGAAGGGCAACACACCCAGTCGTAGTCCCCTTGATCCACCGGTCCGCCGCACTCACGACCGGCTCCCAACTGCGAACTCACCAGCCAGCACGCATTGGCTTTTCGGCGCGCTCCCCCCTGGCCAATAAACCCCCGTCGATGATCATCTCTGGCCGCGAGCTGCATTCCAGGGACGTCCGAACGGTTCCCTGCCTCAATCGCTGTGAAGTACAGTGTGAAGCATGGAAGAGTCTGCGCTGTCGACCCCGTTCGGCGACGAGCCGCTGGAGGAGATCCAGCTGGCGTCGGCTCCGCTTGTACGCGTGATTGCCCAGCTACGCTATCCCCAGCTGGCGTCGATGGCCGATGACACTGTTGCGCATGCTTTTGCCAAGGAGGTCAGCGGCGACTACCCCCTGTTCGAGGAAGCCAGAGAGGTTAACCTGCTGGTCGCTGGCGCCACGATCAGTCAGCAGGAGCAGGTGACGAGCCAGGTATGGCGGCTCCAGACCGCCGATGGGAACTGGCTTGTGACGCTCGGACGGAACTCGCTGTCCTTGGAGGCCCTTGCGTACCCCGGGCGCCGTGACTTCTGCGACCGACTGGTTCGGCTCGCGGACACCTTTATCCGCAGGGCGGCACCCCCGCGTTTCGACCGTTTTGGTATAAGGTATATCAACCGTGTCACCAATGCCGAAATCATCTCGGACCTGTCGAAACTGGTCCGACCAGAGATGGTAGGCGCTGCCGCCTTGAGGCTGCCAGACGGCGTGACTATTCATCACAGCCTACTGGAGGCGCAGTTCAACCAAGGTGCGCACACGACGCTGGTCCGCTGCGGAGTCCTGCCTGCTGGCACAACTATCGATTTGGCGGTTCCAGCGACGAGCCTGCCAAGCTGGATTCTGGATATTGACTCCGCAGTCAGTGGGGCCGATGCCGTAGTTGCTGACAAGATCAGCGACCTCGCGACGGATCTTGCGGAGCGCGCGTATCGGGTTTTCCGGTTCGCCGTCAACCGTGACTTCTTGAAAGTGTTTGAAGCCCCGCAATGAGCCCGCAAGCGCCCATAGAGGGCCAAGTGCTGCTGAGCCGAACTCATCCGATCCCCAGCTCCGGACCTCCAGCGCGGGCCTGGACATCGAGTATCTTCACCGGCCTATCGGGTATCGCCGTCACTACGGCACTGCTCGCAGGCCCCGTACATGACGCCAAGTCGCTCGCCGAGTGGACCAGGCCGCCCCTTACCCAGCCAGCAATATCATCCGCTCGGGTAGCGAGACCGATCCAAGCCAGTCCAGCGCAGACGAGCGCGGCAATTGTCCGGGCACTTCACGTGGAATCCGGCTTGACCTGGGAGCAGCTCGGTCGGTTGCTCGGCGTGAGCCGCCGTGCTGTTCACCTGTGGGCGGCTGGCGGGCGGGTCAACTCTCGGCACCTCGAACTCCTATCGCAATTGCGCTCCATCATCGACGACCTGCCGGCCGAGAACGCCTCTCAGCGCCGCATGCTGATCTTCCAGACGCGGCGAGCCGAGCCCAGCATCTTCGACGCCTTCCTCCGGCAACACACCAGCGAAGAAGGCGTCGTGGCCGGAACGCCGTTCTCCCCCGACCAACTGCTCAGTGCCCGGTATGACGAGGCGGGAAGCGAATAGCCGGTGCTGAGACACCTTCTTCGCTTGACGCACTCGTTGGCGCGGGCCATGCATCGCGGGGGTATGACACGGCAGGACTCCAACACCGATGCCAAGAATTCTGACGAGCCCGCGCCGCTAGATAACACGCACCTGCAGGTCATCGACTCGTTCCGCCAGGGCGATGTCGTTACAATCCACGGATTGCCGGTCTTGGGGTCCGATGCGGTCTGGTCTCGTCGCACCCCGCATGGGGCGGTGTTGCTTACCCAGACTTGTGACGCCGTACGACCAGAGAAACTGACGGTCGCACTGGCTCCTATCGCCCAGCTGCTTGGCAGCACCGCGAGCGAAGCACGCGACGGCAAGCTCCTGCGGTACATCCATGTACCGACGGCCAGCTCCGACGCGTTCGCTGACCTGTCCGTAATAGCCACGATCGACAAAGCATTGTTTGCTGCTCTGCCACGTATAGCGGGCATTGATCAGACTGACGACGACGCTGTCCGCAAGTTCGGACGCGCCGTCGGCCGCCGGTTCGGCAGATTCCCGTTTCCGGATGAAGTTGTGCCGTGGCTACGGCCGCTAGAAGTCGTGATGCAGAGCAAGCACGACAAGAACAGTCCCGAAGGGGCCGCCATGCGTGATGTTGTTGAACTACGGGTTGAGGCCATCGGCGGCTGGCAGAACCCGCCATACGCGCTGACCCTGTGCGTCATTGTCAAGCCTGGCGTAATTCCGACGTTCCCCGACGACGAGCCACCCACGTGCCCAGACGATCTCACGACGTGGCTCCGGAGCAACACAGGGAACCTTCGACAAACCTCCGGTGCGATCGCTAACAGATTGGCCACGGAACGGAGCTTCTCGCCTTCATCGGCATCAGTCTACTGGCTATGGCTTGCCCTTGCCGAAGCGTGGGCGGCCCGATGCACGCCCGATGTTCGCAAGCATTCATCCGAGGACGCGACCAAAATTATGGCTGCCGTTACCGGAATCGATGCAGATCTTATCGATGAGGGTGGGTTCGACCTCTATCGCTACCGCCGCAGCGAACAGCTCGATATCGACCACCTCTCGCCCCCGCTCCCTCTATAACCAAGGCGAGCCTCGGAATTGCCCGAACCAGCAATGGTCCTTATGGCAACGCATAACTTGGACGTCCTCTAATAGCGGCGCGAACCGGCGCGAGTCGAGAGGGACGGGAGGTTGATCGAGTCGCCGTCGCCCATCCGAACCGCCACTCCTGACGTCTGGCGGCGCCGTACAGCTACCACCGAGATAGGCGCTGAGCTTCACCTGCCGCAGGTCGGCCGGTTGGTGGTGGTGGCTGGGTTGTTACGGCTTCCTGGCACGGACGATGAGGAAGTGAGGGGCGATCTGGGGTATCAGCGACCTCCGGCCAAGTCGCCGCAGTCTCCTCGTCCGCGGAGGGTTCCGCGACTGCTTCGACGGCCAGGCCGACACCGAGGACGGCGCTGAGCCACCCGGCGAGCGTGCAGCGCGCATGATGGTCGTCTCGTAGCACGAGTTGGGAGTCGTAGCGGTGATCAGATACGCCCCGCGTCAGCAGCGCATGCGCCGTCGTCGCGGCAGCTATAGCGAAATATCTACGTGCAGTTGCTGCTGTTATTCGCCTGCGGCCGCTGTGGACTGCCCGGCCAGGCGCGAGGGTAGGTTCGGTGGCCTCACTGGCGAACTCACCCGCGGTGCCCGCGCGTTTGACCAGACGGCCCCATCGCTCATGCCGGCCAAACTGGCCGGCGATCCTGCTCCCGCTAGGAAGCGAGCCGTCACTGGCCCGGTGGGCCAGCGCCCACTGCCACGCCTGCCGTTGAAGCTCCCAGCCCATACCACCAGGGCCGGCAGGTCCCTGCCCGCGACCGCCCGGCCGGTGCTGGCCGGACCGCGGGCGCCGTACCTGCGGCTGCATGGCGTCCCGCGGGGAGCCTGGCAATCCTGGCTTTCGCGACTGTGGCCTGCCGCGGTCCGTGGCACTGCGGCGGACCTGGCGCATCAGCAACTCGTAAGCGCCGATGAGCGCGAACGACGGCCACGCGGCGATCACCCGCCCGGCCGTGGTCGGTTCGGCGACCGCGACGTTAGCGGCCAGGCTCGCCGCGCTGCCTGCCACCAGAAGCGCCCACGGCAGTACCCCGCCATGCTCCCCCGCCCGGGAGTCGGCCAGCAACGTGGTCGACGCGGCCACGATCATCCCATCGACTGACAGCGGGGTCAGCGCCGCGACCCACCCCGGCTGACCGTGCAGCTCCACCAGCAGATGCATGTGGAGATAGGAGACGGTACCCGCGATCAGCGCGAGCAGCGCCACGCACCCGGTCGTGGTCTGCCGGATCCACCGGTCCGCGCCCGCGGTCATGACCGGCTCCCAACTGCGAACTCACCGGCGAGCACACATTGGTTTTTGGGTTCGGACACGCAATTTGTACATGATCGCCCGTTTCCGGGCATGCTGAGACATCACCCGGGCTCAGGCTTCCGCTCGTGCCGGGCGATTTGCCTGGTGATCGGCCTCCTTCGGTCAGCGTTTCCTTGGGCATATGGGCGCGCAGCGCGCCCTGGTGTTAGCTTGCGCGGCCGGTGACGGTCGTCACGGCCCCGGGTGTGCCCGCTTGCAAGGTCTTGGTGCGCGGGTCGTAGATGAGGGTCATCTCGCGGGCGCGCAGGCCGCCGATCAGGTCCTGTTCGCTGACCGGGCGCACGACCGGCACTCCGTGCCGGGTGCGGCGGCGCCTGCGCCCAGCGGAAGGCTCTGCCTTCGCCAGGAGGGCGGGCAGGTGCGCCAGGATGTGGTCCTCGCGGACGTAGGTGTTCTTCGGCCGGTCGGGGTCCGGCGTAGTCGCGCTGGAATGGCCGTGGCGGCAGCGGTAGGCGGCCCGGTTGTTCACCCAGCACGACTCCAGACGGCGCCCGCAGATCCCGCAGCACAGCAGCCCGGCCAGCAGGTACCGCCGTTTGGTGGCGGTGCCGGTGTCACGGTCGGCGCGGATGCCCTCGACGGCGATGAAGTCCTCCTCGCTGACCAGCGCCGGATGCGCGGGCCGGGCGGAGATGACCCACCCATCGGGCAGACCCCAGCGCTGGACCTGACGGTGGCCCAGCCCGGTGTTGGCCGGGTCGACCAGCTCGCGGCTGGTGGGCTGGCGGTTCCACACCTTCCGGCCGGTGTAGCGCGGGTTGGCCAGGATCGCCCGCACGGTAAACAGAGTCCATGCCGCTCCGCTGCGGTGTGGGTTGCGGCCCGGATCCGCAGCCGACGGGCACGGGATGCCTACGTCGTTGAGCGCCCGGGTGATGCGGGCCAGGCTGTGCCCGGCCAGGCGCTGGGCGAACATCCACCGCACCACCGGCGCGGTGTGCGGATCTGGTTCGAGCCGGTGCGCCCGCCTGCCCCAGGCGGCGTGGGCCTTGTTCGGGTGCGGTCCCGCGTCCGCCAGCCGATACCCATACGGCGGCCGACCACCGAGGTAACGGCCATGGTCGCGGGCCTGGGCAGCCATCGCGGTCCGCACGCGGATCCGTGTCCTTGTGATCTCCCGCTTGGACTGGACCTCCGGCGCGAGCATCAACTGCTCATCACCCTCGGCCGCGAAGTTCACCCGCCCACCGGCCTCGGGCAGCCACAACTGCACGCCGTAATGCTCAAACAACGGCGCCATCGCCGCGTACTGGCTGCCGTAGAACGCCCGCTCATACTCCCCGATCACGATCGCGTCGAAGGGGCAATCTGGGTCGGCCAGCGCCGCCAGCAATGCGGCGGCCTGCGGGCGCCGCGCCCAGGACAGTGCGCGGCTATGCCCGACATCGAAGAACTCCGCCACGATCAGCCCGAACCCCGCCACCAGCGCAGCCGCCTGATCCAGTTGCCGCGCCCGCGAGCTGACCGGATCCTGGTAATCCTCAGTGGAGACACGGCCGTAGAACGCGAACCGCAACCCACCCTGGCGAAACTCGCTGACCCGGCGATGGCCCGAACGCTCCGCCCACAACACCAACGTGTCCCCGCCCGCCCGCACCACCGAACGTGACGCCGCGACCATCGGATCACCTCCCAACGCGTCATCAGTTATGAGCACCGGACGCCCCGGTGGATACAGGGCAGGCCGGCCGCAGCCCCGGACGTCGCTCGCGATGGCGCCATGACGTTCGCCGTGGCGCCCCTGGCAGACGGAAACCGCCGCCAGGAACCTGGCGCCCAGCACCCAGATACCGGCCTCTCGTTACCAACGGTGACAGGTCGCGGGTAATCCCAGACGCGATATCCGCCCAATCTGTACGGCTCTGGAGCATTCAGCCGGTCAGGTAATTTCCGGGCATAACAGTTGTTAGGAGCGCGGTGGCATCCGGGTGGCCGCTGTGACGCTGCGCGGCAAGGGCCGGTTTCGGTGGTGGAGCGCGGCAGGCTTGATCGCGCTGGCGGAGCTGGCTGCCGGTGCGGGCGGCGAGAAAGGGCGGCCGTGGTGGTGGGCAAGCGGCCGGGCTGGCGGGGAGATCTGGCGGTCACGGCGTGGTTCGCCTGGCCGCCTGGGTGCGGGGACGATGAACCGGCCGCCTGCGGGTTCATCGAGAGCTGACGGAACGCCCGGCGGGCCGCAGAACGCCGTGGACCGGGTCGCGTCATCGCGTGGTCAGGGCACGGACGGCGGCGTTGAGGTAGGCGCGCCGCCCGGCCTTGGTTGCGGGCAGGACGCGGGGGGTTGAGTGGGCGAGCTGGCCGTGCCCGAGGTAGGCGCTGTAGGCCAGGAGTGCGCGCTGGCGGGCTTCGGCCGGGGGAAAGCCGAGGCGCCGGAGCACGGTGGCGATCAGGTCGAGCCGGGCGGCGGTGACCCGTTCCAGCGCCGGTGCGACCGTGGGGTGGCACCGGCGCTGGAGCAGCGCCGGGCCTACCCGGTCCTGCTCGGCGCGCTCGATCACACCGGCCACCAGGCGCCGGAACTGGCTGGCTGGCGCGTCGTGGGCGGCGGTGATCTCCGCGACCACGTCGGTGGTCGTCTCCTTCTCCCAGCGCCTGATCGCGGCCTCGAGCAGGGCGTCCCGGTTCGTGAAGTGCCAGTAGAAGCTGCCCTTGGTGGCGCCCAGGCGGGCGGCGAGCGGTTCGACGCCCACCGCGGCCAGGCCGCCGTCCGCGATCGCGGCCAGCGCGGCGGTGATCCAGTCGTCGCGGGTGAGCCGGCGCTGGCCGCTTGCCTTCCGCCCTGTCATGACTGTACGGTACCGTATGGAGTTCACCATACGGCGGCGTATGGAGACGGAGTAGTGGGAGGCGGCGATGGGTGCTGGCCGGTACGACGTGATCGTGGTGGGGGCGCGGGTGGCCGGCGCGGCCACCGCGACGCTGCTGGCCCGGCAGGGGCTGCGGGTGCTGGCGGTGGACCGGGTCTCGTTTCCCAGTGACACCATCTCCTCCCATCAGCTTCAGGTCCCGGGCGGGCCTTTGCTGCACCGGTGGGGCCTGCTGGGCAGGCTGGTGGCGGCGGGCACGCCGCCGGCCCGCCGGGTGCGTTTCGACAGCGGCGGCGGCCCGGTCCTGGACGGGCGGTTCCCCGTCTATGAGGGCGTGGATGCCCTGTACAGCCCGCGGCGGACCCTGCTCGACGCGATCTTGGCCGAGGCGGCGCGCGAGGCCGGGGCGGAGGTCCGCGAGAACTTCCGGGTGACGCAGGTGACGGCCTCGGGCGGCCGGGTCATCGGGATACGGGGCGCCGCGCGCGGCCGCCCGGCCGTGACCGAGACCGCGAGCCTGGTGATCGGGGCCGACGGGAAGCGGTCGCTGGTGGCCGGCGCGGTCGGCGTGCGCCGGTACCGCGAGCGGCCGGTGCGGTCGTTTGCCAGCTATTCCTACTGGGCCGGGGTTCCGGTCTCGGGTGGTGAGCTTTACCAGCGGCCGGGTCGCGCGGTGGCGGTCTTCCCCACCAACGACGCGCTAACCATGGTCTACGTGGCGGCGCCGATGACGGAGTTCGCGTCGGCGCGTGCCGACCTTGAGGGTCATTACCTGCGCACGCTCGACCTGTGCGGCGATCTGGGGGAGCGTGTCCGCGGCGGCAGGAGGGTGGAGCGGCTGCGCACCACGCCCGACCAGCCGAACACGTTCCGGTGTTCGCACGGGCCCGGCTGGGCGCTGGCCGGCGACGCCGGTGTCGTCATGGACTCGGTCTCGGCGCAGGGCATGACCCACGCGCTGCGGGACGCCAGTTACCTGTCCGACGCCGTCGTTGCGGGGCTAGGCGGCAGCCGACCGCTGGCCAGCGCGCTGCGCGACCATCAGCGCCGCCGCGACCGGGCCATCCGCGGCATGTACGACTTTACCCTCGGCCTGGCCGCTTTCCCCCAGACCACGCCCGGCCAGCGCCGCTTCCTCGCCGCGGTCGCCGCCTTCCAGCAGGAGACGGACCGGTGCCTTGGCGCCTTCGCCGGCATTGTGCCGCCGGAGCGGTACTTCACCCTCGGTACGGTGGCGCGCATCCTTGGTTCGCGGGGCATCCGCAAACTCACGACAGCCACGGCAAACCAGCTGTTCTGGGTCCTGCGACAACGTGATCCCGCCCGCCAGGGCGGTGCCGGGGCATCAAGGGCGCCCGGCTGGTTGCAGGGCGCAGGCCGATGCGGAAGATAGCAGCCACCGCCGGCAGTGCGGTCTTCCTCGCGATCGCGCCCGGGGTGGTGGCCGGGCTGGTGCCCTGGTGGCTGACCGGATGGCGGATGGGCGCCGCCTACCCGGCGCCGGTGCGGATCACCGGCGCGGTGTTGACCGCCGCGGGTTCTGCGGCGCTCCTAGCCGCGTTCGCGCAGTTCGCGACCCAGGGCCGGGGCACCCCGGCACCACCGGCGCCCACCGAGCAACTGGTGGTGCGCGGACTGTACCGGTACGTCCGCAACCCCATGTACCTGGCGGTCCTGGCGGTCATCACAGGGCAGGCCCTGTTGCTGACCCGCCCGGTCCTGTTGGGCTACGCCGCCACCGTGGCCGCTGCCGTTATCGCGTTCGTCTACGGATATGAACAGCCCACGCTGTCCCGGCGGTACGGAGCCCAGTACGAGGCCTACCGGCGGGCCGTACCTGGATGGTGGCCGCGCCTGCCACCCCCGGCCGCAAAACACCTCGCCCTGACCAGGCGCCCTGCCAGCAATGCCACACCCTTCCAGGGGCAGGCTCGGCGCCCTTGTATGGAAGTCTGGATACTACCGGAGGCCACCATGCCCACCATCGATCTTCCCCTCGGCCCGGTCGACTACCGGGACGTGGGGCCCAGGGCCGCTGACGCGCCGGTCGCCGTATTCGTCCACGGATTCCTCGTTAACGCCACGTTGTGGGATCCCGTGGCCGAGCAACTGGCAGCGGATGGGGTCCGCTGCATCCTGCCCGACTGGCCCCTCGGCGCCCACCGACGGCCGGTGAACCCGGACGCCGACCTGTCGCCGATCGCCGTCGCCGACGCGGTCACCGGCCTGCTCGACGCGCTCGACCTCCATGACGTTGTCCTGGTCGGCAGCAACACCGGCGGCGGCCTGTGCCAGCTGGCGCTGCGCGGCGATACCCACCGGATCAGAGGGCTGGTGCTCACCAACTGCGACGCCTTCGAGCAGTTCCCGCCCCGGTTCTTCGTACCGCTGTTCCTCCTGGCCCGCTCCCGGCTCGCGGTGTGGACGCTCGCCCAGCAGACCCGGCTGCGCGCCGTACGCCACTCCCCGCTGGGCTTCGGACCCCTCCTCAACCGCCCCCGCCCGGCCACCTTGACCCGGGGCTGGATCCAGCCCCTCCTCGACAGCGCGGCCATCCGCCGCGACGTCACCCGGTTCGCCCGCAGCATGCAGCGCACCGAACTGGCCGGCGCCGCCACCTGGCTGGGCCAGTTCCAGGGCCCGGTCCGCCTCGTGTGGGGCACCCGGGACAAGCACTTCACGATCGGCCTCGGCCGGCGGCTAGCGGCCGCCTTCCGGCGAGCCCAGCTCGACGAGATCCCCGACGCCACCACATTCGTATCCATCGATCGCCCCGACACCGTAATCAGCGCCGTACGAGACGTACTCGCCACGTCACGCACGTGAGGCGGACTGGCACCCTCCACCGCAGACAACGCGGCCCCGCTCCGGCGCGGCAACCGGCTCCCCCAGAGAACACGCGCAGAACCGGCAGATCGGCGCCCGGACATGCCAGATCCCCCCGCAGTCCACACGCGCTCCGATTCGGCAGGTGCGAACTCGCGGCGCAGCAACC
>Ga0207684_10004508_pt1 | contig 13093 bp, 13 predicted proteins | sample KBSK5501metaG_FD_184342 | JGI IMG/M metagenome (GOLD analysis project Ga0207684, IMG submission 184342) | Corn, switchgrass and miscanthus rhizosphere microbial communities from Kellogg Biological Station, Michigan, USA - KBS K5-50-1 metaG... | ecosystem: Host-associated > Plants > Roots >...
CCAGGCAGATACGGTGGGGCGCCCTTGAGAGGGAAAGAACCTGTGCGTCGGTGTTCAATGCAAGGTAACGCACTCCTCGCACACGCATATTTATCATGCGGTCGATGGCGTTCATACCACCACCACCTACACCTACAACCACAATATCTACCTGATTCTGGGATTGTTCGAGCGACTCAAAGGTCTCCCAGCGGGTATTGGCATCGTCTCTGGTATCTCGCTGCTCTCCGCCTGGCCGACCTTGCCCTGGCTGTCGCTGCGTATCTTCATGCTCCACCTCGTTCCGGAGTACAACCCACTGGTCTTCTTGCCCTGTATATATTTCGGGCCTGGCCTGAGCCATCCCTGGCGTCGAGGTCGGCTCGCGTTTGTTTGCATCTTCGTGAGATTTCGACTGCACACGACACCCCATTTCTTCATGTTTTTCTCATGCAGGCCACGGTTATCTCTGGCTCTTATTTCGCGCCTGACAACATTGGATGGGATACTATCCGCATTGTATCAAGAGTGTCAAGTCTACTATAAATCGTACTGGCGGGGATAACACCCCGCCAGTGCGATTCATAAATCTCCTTGAGATGCTCTACATACCTCATTCCTTCTTCAAAGAGTTACTGTTGGCTGACTTAGCAGCCTTTTTCTCCCTCTGCATCTCCTTTTTCTGTTTGTTCGACTTGGGTGGTGCTTTCTGCACCTTTTTCTGCTCTTTGTTCGCCACGGTACAAACCCTCCTTTAAACACGTTGCTAGATCAACGACGTTACTACTATTGTATCAGATTCGCTCAAGAAGATATAGCTTGCTCTCAAATATATTGTTGACTCTCGCTCATACACCGCTCCTCAAAGCTTGCCAGCGCATGAGTAATCATACGTATCACATTACCAATATCCATCGGCTTGCGCAGTTGATAAATGCCACGGCGTTGGAGTTCCTCGGTTGGGAGTGTCGCGCTCATCATAATCGCTGGCACACCTCGTGTCTCCTCCATATTCTGAAGACGGTCGTAGACCTCCAACCCGCTCATCCCTGGCAATAGATAATCCAGCAGTAGAAGACAGGGATGGACTTGTTGGGCCTGCTCCAGGGCACGAGGTCCGTCCGATACGACAGCCGTAGTATAAGGGGTTTCCTCATCGATAGCCTGCTGGAGAAACTCTCCAATATCTGCATCATCCTCAACAATTAGAATGGTAGCGCTACGTAACGTCTGGGCAGCAGGGGGTGTGACCCGCCAAGACATTCTTTACTCCTTCCTCAATGGATCAAATAGTTTGCGTGAGTACTAATAATGCTATATTCAGTCTAACGGACATTAGGAGAAATTGGTTACAAGAAATAGGCCCAATTTCTACTGGAAAACTAGGGCTCTGGTGGAAGCTCCGTCCACTTGGAAACACGCCCCGGTGGGGTATAAGCAGCAAAGCGATCAAGCAAGATAGCGGGGGAATGCTCTTGCATTAAGATAGCCAGGTGGGCCGGTGGGATAAAGCCTTCTGCGGAGGCATGAACGACTAAGGCGCGCAAAGGCGCGAAGTAATCGGCGACATCGAGCAGACCTACCGGCTTGTTATGTAAACCGAGCTGCGCCCAGGTGATAATCTCGAAGAGTTCGTCAAATGTACCAAAGCCGCCGGGAAGTGCGATAAACCCATCCGCGAGATCAGACATCAACGCCTTGCGCTCGTGCATACTGGCCACTTCATGCAACTCGGTCAGCCCTTCGTGTGCTACCTCCCTGCGAAGCAACGCACGCGGTATGACCCCGATCACTTCTCCTCCACCGGCCAGTACTGCATCTGCCACCACTCCCATCAGCCCCACGCTAGCCCCTCCATAGACTAATCCCAGCCGACGAGCAAGCATCTCTTGACCAAGCGCACGTGCCGCCTCTCGATACTCCTGGCGCACCCCAGAATTAGACCCGGCAAAAACACAAATACGCCGCATGCGTATCACCTGCTTTCTCTCAAATTACGACGAAAAACTACACGTACACAATACCTATTGTATAGCATGAGCTTTCATCCTGATTGAGGAAATCCGAGTCATCCTGAGCGCAGCGAAGGATCTCGCTCCCGATCGCGACAGACCCTTCGCTTCGCTCAGGGTGACATGGGGTGACTGTTCATGCAGAGTAACTTTTAAATGCGGACACCATAGCACCCCCCGAGAGGGCCGATAAATCGGCGGTGTGCGCGATAAATCGGCACCTACTGCTGATTTTGGTGTTTAGACTAATTTCGCTGCTTACTTGATGATTAGAGAGGCTCGAAGGAGCTGGAAATCGCACATACCAGCTTAACTCTCTCTTTGCATTTTGGGAAGGGAGATTGAACTGGTGATTACCCACGATTCAAACCCTTGCAAGAGCAGGGGTGATGGCGAGCAGAAGCCAGCGGAACAGTGATCACAACCCTCCCGTTTGAGCTTAACATTTCGGTTCTGATCGTCTTCGCTTCCTCCTTCCCACGGTCAAGACGACCGCAAAAACGGCAAGGGGAGCTCTAAGCACGCCAAGCGTTTGATACGATGCTCGCCTTTGCTCATCTCTGGGTCGAGAAGACCGCGTGGACGAGTTCTTCTTCGATGCGCTGCCACACGATCTGTTCTGCTTGCGCATTGGTCATGGGCTGCTGGGTGTGGGCTGCTTCCCTTTGGACCTCAAATACACGCTCTCGGAAACGGGTGAGGTAGGGCGCTTGCAGCGGTGGGGGAAGCATCATGTGCAAGTGAATGTCCTCCAGCGCGTAGCAGTCCTCAGGGGCGAAGGTGAAGGCAGTCAGGTTGCTGTACTGCTGGATCAGCGCCTGTCGGGATGCATGGAGATACCCAGGCTCCGAACCAAGGACGTTGAACGTCCCGGCAATACGGCCTGCACGTTGGAGAGGGTACACGCTGAGGCTGCCTAGCCCTGGGATGGTAGGAGGAGCCATCAGTCTCGTCTCCTGGAGGTTCTCAATAGTCACAGGCCTGCCTGTGGAGACCACTTGCCCCGCAATGGACTCAGCTCCAAAGAAGACGGCTTGATGATCCACATCACCTCCCCAAGCGGGCTGCCCTACACCCATCATCACCTGCACACTGCGAACCTTGTGTCCTGTGGAGGGAGGGACACATCGCAGAAGCGTGATCGTGATACTCCTTCGACCTGGATCGAGTTGCTCGAGCGCCTGCTGGAGAATGCGTTTACGGACGGACCAGAGGTCTGGCGTTAGCGGGGAGCTAGCGAGCATCTGGAGCACTTCGGCGTAGAAGCGCGAGGCAATCTCCTGCGGTCCCTCGTCTGTTGCGTTAGTGCCCAGTGTGACCTCGGGAAATGCTTGGGCGAGCGCCGAGCGGAGCACCGTCTGCTGTTCTGGTAGGATGGTCAGCAGCTGATGCAGAGAGTGCGGACGGGGGTTCGATTGGCTCTGCACCCAGCGCGTCAAGGTCAGTGGATTGATCCCCAAGGCCCTGGCAATCCGTTGCCGCTCGCCAGGTCGCTTCAGGATGTCTGCTAACACGGTGCGCCATGTTTGGGATTCTTGCATCTATGTATCCTCTCCACACTTTCTGACACGCGAGAGTGGTTCAGTGTGCGATACCAGCTGTTCTGGAAAAGCAGCCCCCGCGCCGCTGTGGCTGGTGGAGGTTGTGAGACCGAAGAGCAGCTCTGCCGCACTCGCCTCCGACGCGAGGGCGCTCATCCGCTGATGTATGAATGCCAGAGCACATCCCGCTTCACGAAAAAGACAGACGCCAACGCTTTTCTCCGCCTTTCTCCGCTCATAAGGGTGTCAGGGCTCACTGGCAGGCTGAAGCGAGGTAGCCTGAACCGTCATGATTATATCTCATGGGAAGACATCTGACAAGCAGAGGAACAGGGGGGCCATTTGTTGTACGACAGGATGCAACAATGCGCCCGAACGTATAAATTGTAACAATTTTGTCATACTTCTCGTACATGGTTTAGCTATACTGATTGTCAGCGAGAGACTGGGCAGCATTGTTCTGTCGCTCCTTACTTCTGTGACTGGTCTCGATAGCTAGATATCTCTATGTCCGGACTCAAGGATGTCTAGTGCAACTCAATAGTTTAATCATCTCTAAAGACGAAAGGGAACGTTGTGTATGGCCAAGACATTTGATGGGATAGCGGTATTCAATGACTCAACCACTCTGGCACGCTCGCTGCGGGCCGTCTCGACATTGCGCCTGGTCCTGGGATTGACTGCTCTGCTTGGCGCTATCATTTTTCTTGAAGGCACAAGCTGGGATATTCAATGGCATTCGTATATCGGACGTGATCGCACGCTCATCCCACCTCATATCATGATGCTGAGCGGAGTCGCCCTGAGTGGCATCTCCGGCTTGCTTGCCGTGCTCATCGAGAGTTGGTGGGCACGGCGCAATACGAGCATTGCGCAGCACAGTTTAGGTTTTGCCGAGATCTTCTCGGGTCCGTTCGGTGCCTATATTGTTGGCTTCACGGCGCTCACGGCCGCTGTCGCCTTTCCACTGGATGCCTACTGGCATGCCCTGTATGGCATCGATGTCGCGATCTGGGCTCCTTTCCACGTGATGTTTGTCGCCAGCATGGGCATAGTTGCGCTTGGTGCCGCCTATATGCTGATTTCAGCCGCGCACCTGGCAGCCGCCTCACCCCAGCCCTCTCCACGCAGTGGAGAGGGAGCAGGGGGTGAGGCGTTCGTCAGGCGCGCTGCCACGCTGGGAGTGGCCCTGGCCCTGGCAACGGTCCTGAGCCTCTTCACGCTGCTGCTCTTCGATTCCCTTAAGACGAAGAATTTTATCGACCTTGGGTTCACGAGTATCAGCGTCTTCCCGCTGCTCTCAGGCATGCTGGTCGCCTTCACCCTCGTCGCAGCCGCCTATGCCATCCCCTGGCGCTGGGCTGCAACGTTCGTGAGTGTCTGCTACCTCGTGCTGGCAGGGATCATGGCCGTGTTTGTGCAACCTGCCACCGACTGGTTGCTCGCCGTTGAACGCCTGCGCTACCAGGAGGCTCCTCCCTTTACCTCGGTCGTAGCGCTTGAATGGTTCATCACCCCGCTCGTTGTCGCCATTCTGATCGATGTGCTCATGCGCCGTGCCCGGCGCAAGCAGTGGTCCAGGGGCAAGCTGACGCTCTTCCTGGCTCTCACCGCCTTGCTCGCCGGAGTGCTGCCGGTCGTGTCCATCTATCCCCTCCTTCCCGTAGCGCTGCCATTGGAATTAGGGATAGCTGGCTACCTGGCCTCGGTGCTCCTGGGTTTGGGAGGGACGTACCTGGGCACTCTGTTTGGTCGCAACGTAGGCGAGTCGATCGACTCCCTGGAAAGGTAAGGTAATCAAGATGGCGAAGCCGTTCCAATTTCTGCTGCTCGCATTCGGAGTGATTGCGCTGCTCGCGGTCGGAGGAGAGATCATCTATTCGATTGCCGCAACCACGCACGGGAATACACCGGCCCGTGTCGTGCAGGTGCAAACTGGCCCGTATCCGCTCAAGGTCAGCTTCTATACCTATCCTGCCCACGCGAGCTACGCGCTCCCCTTTGCGATTGCCCCTCTGCAGTCCATAAGTGGTGCCCTGACCTATGAGGTCTCCTCGATCCCCGATCCCTCAGATGTGCCGGCGACCCCGGTGCGAGCAAGCCTCAGTCCAGATCCGAACGTGCGCAATGGCGTGCAGGGAGACGCGGAGATCACGGTGCAGGGAAAGTGGGCCCTGGATATCATCGTCACCGGGAGTGCCGGTCCGGAAGAGGTAATCGTCCCCATCACCGCCACCGCACCGCCCGCGATTCCCACCTGGCTGGGTTGGGTCATCGGCGGTATCCCACTCTATGGACTACTCGTCTTCTTGCTAATGCAACGAGGTCGCAAAGCAAAACAGAAACAGACAGCGGTAGTCGAGTGATGGGAACCGTCACAGTTCTCGAAACAAGACGCAAGTAGTACAACAGGAGGCGCTCCACATGCGGGGCGCCTCCTGTTCGTGCTTTGCCATTGCTTACCTGATGAATGTTGACGACCGAATGGGGGAATGTGCGTTACCCGTCCTGTGGTTTTGAACGACCAAACTCGGGAATGCGCGTGTCCCCGTCCTGTAGGGACAAGGGGTGGATGTGGGGCAGGGTGGAGGCCTTGTGCTTGTCCTGATGGCTCTTCGATTCGTTGGGGTTCGGTGAGGCAAGATGGTCGCACCCCAACGAGGGCAAGCACAAGGCCCCCTCATCCACACTACACCGCCCCTTGTCCCTACAGGACGCGGGACGCAAGCATCTCAATGGAGATGATTCTCCGATTCGGTCGTCAACATTCACAGACCCTGTGCTTACCTGTAACCACTGTTGTGAATTTCTCCATTAAAGAGCATAAAATCGGTGTATTTCTCTTGAAATCCTGTGCTATACTCATTCGTGCAAGGGAAACCGCTGCAATTATCACTAACGCTCTTGATGCTGGTACAGCACGGAGCGCACTGCCAGTGAGAAAGGATACGAGCGATGCCTACTGTACTGATACGGGGTATGCTGTTTCTCAGTTCGTATTTTCCGCTCACCCTGATCTTTTTCTTTCTCTTTGTCGTACAGCACCCTATTTGGGCGATAGTAATCCTGGCGCTTGGCTTATCTGGCCTTATCATCATGATACTCTATTTCTTTCAATTCGCGCCTAGACTTGGCTCGATCCAGGAAAAAGTAACTGGACTCCAGAGTCGCGATGGGGAAGTGATGGGCTACATCGCCAGCTACTTGATCCCCTTTGTGGCTATCCCTTTTGGGGGGTGGCAGCAAGGGGTTGCACTACTCATTTTTGTTATCGTCCTGGGAATAGTGTATGTGAACTCGAATATGATCCATATTAACCCGATGCTTAACCTGATGGGCTACCACCTCTATGAGATTATCGTAGAGCACAGTGAGAGGCCACATGCTCTCATCACCCATCAACACATCGCACTGGGCGACACAATACACATCATTGACATCGGAGATGGTATTTTTCTGGAAAAGGGAGTAACAATGAGATGACAATAGCGAAAGCTGTCCTGGAGCAACTCTTCGAACTTGATTTGAGTGCGTGTGAAGTCACCGTCTGCCTGGCTTCATCCCCCAAAGATGAGGCCCTGCCAAGATTTGAGAGGCTGGTCCTCTCCGCAGGACTTACGGAAGTGTTCCGCACTGTAGCCACCTATAACCTTGCGCATTACAAAAGAGAGCACAGCACCGGCAATCTTGTTCTACGTAGCTACGCTGTCGAAAGCAAACCCGACTCCTATGAAGTCGAACACCTGGACTTGTCGGCCTACGAAAGCATCCTGGAACAAGTAAGCCCGCTGTCGGCTCTCGCTGATCTGGAGGTATTCCAGGAGGATAAGATATTCATCTCAGGTTTGCGCTTCTATGTGATTACCGTTCAGCCACCCAGCGGCGACCCTGTCTACTTCTTTCGCCTGTATACCGCCAAGAAGATGCTCGAACGCTCCCGCCTCTTCGCGATCGTGTTCAACGATGGCGTGTATGATCGCATAACCGAACCAACGTTTCTTTTTGACCACAACATCGATTGTGTAAGTTACAACAATATCATCTTCATCTTCAAGAAAGAGAACTTTTACGAAATATTCCGTTTCTTTGAAATGATACGCAAAGTTGCCAAAGCAACACTGGACACTATTAGAGATACAGTGCCCATTCTGAACTTCGATGAATTCGCACGCGACTGCGAAGGTCACCTTGCCAAGCTGGAGAAGCTCAGGAACATCGCAGCCAAACCCTACTGGGGCAAGATCACCATCGAAAACATCAAAAAGGTGATCGAGAAGAATAAGCTGGCGGTGAAAATCGCCCAAACAGATGCGGGCGAGATGCTCGTTTACGACCCATCAGACAAGTGGGTACTGCTCAAACTACTGGACGACGACTATCTCTGGTCACTCATGACCGGGCACATCTACGAGGTGACTGGGAAACGCGAGCTAGAAGAATGATCATCTCTGCCAGCTACAAAACCGATATCCCGGCTTTCTATGGCGAATGGTTCATGAATCGCCTGCACGCTGGCTACTGTAAAATGGTCAATCCCTATAGCCAGCAGGTCTACACCATCGATCTGACTCCCGAGAATGTAGACGGTTTTGTGTTCTGGACAAAGAATATTGGACCATTTCTCAAGCACCTGCAGGCAGTGCGAGAGATGGGCCACCCATTTATTGTTCAGCATACCATCACCGGCTACCCACGCGAACTGGAATATCGCGTCATCAACTCTACTCGCGCTATCGAGCATATACAAGAGCTGGCAGGCACGTACGGGCCACATGTCGCCGTCTGGCGCTATGATCCTATTGTCATCTCCTCCTTAACTCCCTATAGCTGGCATCGCGACAACTTTGCAATGCTGGCACAGTCCCTTGCAGGTACGACAGACGAGGTGGTTGTATCGTTTGCCCAGATTTATAAAAAGACCAGGCGCAACATGGATTGGGCCGCCCGCGAGTTTAGCTTTGATTGGCATGAGCACGAAGCAACAACTACCAGCGCCGTGCGGGCTTTGATTGCGGAGCTGGCCGGGATTGCCCGTTCGCATGGCATGTGCTTGAAGATCTGCTCGCAGAAAGCCTTCCTCATTTTAGGAATTACCGAAGAGGCGCGCTGTGTTGATGCAGAACGCCTCGAGAAGATTTCCGGCACTCCAGTCGCAGACAGGATTGAGCGACGTGGCAACCGTAAAGAGTGCGGCTGCTTCGCATCAAAGGACATCGGAGAGTACGATACCTGCCCACATGGCTGTGTCTATTGCTACGCCGTACAGCATCGTGATCTTGCGCTGGCACGCTATAAAGCCCACGACCCCCTGGGCGAGTTCCTGTTCCCCCCAAAGACTACGTTACAGGTGAGCAGGATGCGCGTCCTTTCGGGTGATTTGTAGGGGCGCGATTCATCGTGCCCAGGAGCGGGAAGTGGCTCCCCTGGCGGACGCTTGCACATCGGGTGAATAAGTTCCAGCCACGGTTGCCTGATGGGAGACTTCTCATTCTATATGCGCCTTCCTTGCCATTTGGCTGAAACCCTGATGATGAGCGCGGAGTTGTTCGGGGTGAGCAGATGGTCTTCCACCTGATCGCGCATCGGTTGGCTTGTCATGGTGTTCCTCATGGTCTGATCCCGAATGGCCCCAGGAAACCAAAATCATCCCGCACACTATCGGTCATCTTCGCAGCATTGTCGAAGGTAAAGACATCTATACCGCCTAGTTGACCTTGCCATTTGACCAGCGTCGCCTCCGCCGCCATCTGCGCGACATTGTCCAGGTAGACCTTGAACACCACCCAGAGATTCTGCGTTCCGTATTGCTGGAAAATGGGGGTAGGATCGAATCCTGCCAGGGCCGCCTGTGTGTTCGCTTTCAGGTCCTCAACATAGGCTTGTTGCAGTAGCACGTCCTGTCGGTTGCCCAACCGTGTGAGATGACCACCAATATACGTCTGAAAGGGATAGGCCAGAGCCTGCTCGTGCGCCTGAATCCAACTCGGGATGTTTGTCGACTCCCCCAGTTCCTTGAAAGGGACCCAACCGGGGAAGATGACGTCTACCAGCATCAGCACGCGCTGCTCCGGGGCATAGATAAAGAGGTTGCCAGGCTGATGGTTCGGCCCTCTGTAGTCCAACTCCAGCATCTGATCCCCGACATGGAGCGTGAAATGATCCTGGGAGACCTGTGTGGGCAGGGGGCGATTCGGGTCGTTCACTTCCTCAAGAAGCCTGGCCGTCTCTTGATGAGCGATACGTACAGCGCTGGCCGGATAGAGCACGGCTGCACCGATATGGTCGGCGTGTGCGTGACTATAGACGACATGCGTGATGGGTTGATCGGTCACCTCGCGGATCGCCCGCAGAATATTGTGTCCGAGAGTAGGTGGCGCATCAACAACGATGACCCCCTCGTTACTCACGAGAAACACCATCTGATAGGAACCATCGATAATCCAGTAGAGTCCACGCCCAAGCTGCTCCACGAGGTAGCCTGTACTGGGAATGGCCGGGCCTTGAGCAATGGGCGGGACCGGAGCGAAAGGCGGGACGGGAGGACCGGGGTCACCGACGGTCAGTTTAGTACTCGCATGGGCAACGGCGGCAGGCGAGGTAAGGCTTGCAACGAGTGAATCGACGGCAGGGGTGGTTGCCACCGAGAAGCCGACGCCAAGTGCGGACCGACCAAGGAACCTGCGTCGAGTCAGGAGAGCAACTCTCCCGGTGGAAGGACCATGCTCATGGGTGTGTTCGTGGGAATTCATTGGTACCTCCTTTTAGGACAACAAATCAACTGGACGACATGTTTAATCATGTCGCTTTCTTCACAAACGCTCGTATTGAGGGGGAGGTGGTGTCCGGCTTAACAGCCAGATCACGCATGAAGATGACAGTAGGTCGATGAAACGCCTAGGAAGGCGGTGTGCCCTGCATCGAGGCGAGCCAAGCCATGATCACCTCGATCACTTGCTCGGCAGCAGCTCGCGTCGAAAGACCGCTCTTGACGAGCGACCTGCGCACAGCGAAGTCGGCGAGCGCAATCACGGTGCGCACGATCGTTTCGTTGTCACTCAGTGGCCTCAGGGCTTCACGCACGAGCGCCTCAATTGCCTTGTCGCGGCGGGCCACTCCTTGGGCGAGGACCGGCAATTTGTCCTGATCACAGCGCGCGCGCTCGAACCAATAATAACGTTCGTAATAGGCGAAGAGTTCAGATACTAAGCGTTCGATCCTCCGATCCAGGCCTTCAATGCCGGCGAATATTTCTGGCGTAGGCGCATGGGTGATCTCCTGAATACGAGGCCCGCATGCACGCACGACATCATCGTAGGTTGGGAAATGGTGATAGACGGTCCCAATCCCGACATCAGCACGTGCAGCAATGTCCTTAATACTGGTGGCCACAATGCCTTTTTCGGCGTGAAGGGCGACCGTTGCATCCACGATCCGCTGGCGCGTTTCTTCCGCCGTCGCGCTCCGTTTCTCCTGGTGGTATTTGCGTGGCGACACGACAACTCCAATATTTGATTGAACGTTCTCTCGATTAAATAATACCTGGCGAAAAAGAGTTTGTCAAGGGATTTTTCAGGAAAGTGCTCCAGAAATGAGGTTACTCTTCTGAACAGAAAGAGGGGAGAGACGTGTCATAGCAGATGAACAGGACGGATGGTGAAGAGCGACTTTGTCTTGCAGTCTATATGCGTCCTCTCCGGCATTTGGCTGAATCCCTGCTCATACCCCTACACTAGCCATAGAGGGACGTAGAGGGTATCTCACACACATCCGCCAATTCTACGCGCGTATGGGGTTTATCGTATCCGCTTTACGCATGACTATCCCCTCTCATTCAGCTTTTTCGATGCACTGGCAATGTTCCTGCGGTTTGTTTCCATTCGACCAGACTTCAAGGCCCTTTCCCGTTGGTCTATATACGCACGTAAATCCGATGGGCGCACACAAGTAACACAGCCTAGTTCAACGCGCTTTATCTCTAGATGGTGTACCAGGTACGACCACAAGCTCGTTTTAGGGACGTTCAGAGCACGAGCACACTGACCTATACTGTGTAGTTCTGTTAGTCGTTTCTTCAAGGTTTCATACCCTTTTTCCGGCGAAGACGGACTGCGGAAAGAGTGCTTGCAGCACATAACTCGGGATTGTTTCCCCTTCCAGGGGAGCGTCATAAATAGCATACTGCAGAAATTCGCCTTTCCCTTGATAGCGATATTTGCCAGCGCAAATTGATTGCTCATCATGGACTGGGTCACGACTTGACTCGGTATACCCATTCCTATGGTGAGCGATTTGAAGTGATGATAGGTCCCCCAAGCGCGCTCGTCTTCCCTTTCATCCCCATGGTCCTGATGCGCAAGCTGACCCATTGCCCACGCCCGCTTCCTCGACCAGCCCGTTGCTCTCTGCATCGAAAAATGGGTAATCTTGCCGATACCCCTGCAGCCTTCTCAAAGTAAGCTAGACACAGGAGACGAAGGTCGTCCCCCCTGTGTGCAAGACAAGACATGCAAGCATGTTCAGGTATGAAGCTCTACCAGAATGAGATTCCCATGCCATTTCAGCCTCGTAAACTTTCATTCGTCGGGATCGCATTTGTGCTGGCTCTGCTGCTCTCAGCCTCTAGCCTGGCTCCTCACCGGGCATCTGCCCAGACCGCTCAAGCCGCAACACCGACGATCAGCGGCGCGGCTCACTTCATCCAGATCGCCACATCGTCGAACACCTTAGGTGACTTTACCCTTCTCAACAACATAGCCACCAACAACCTGCCCAACGCCATCCTCTTTGTGACTTCCAACGTGAGTCCTTTCGCGGTCCCCCACACCTCCGATCCCCATCCCGTCGGCTTGTGGTACGACACCGGCGTCAACGAATGGGGCATCTTTAACGAAGACCAGACGAGCATGCCGCTGGGTGCCGCCTTCAGCGTGCTGGTCGTCCCCAAGGCGGGCGGCTCGGTCTTCGTGCAGACCGCCGCACCCTTCAACAGCAGCGGAGATTCCACCTTTCTCAACAACGTCTTCACCAATGGGCAGCCAGCAGCACAGTTGCTTATCACCCAGAACTGGAATCCTGGAGGGGTAGGCGGCGCGTATAACCCTCACAATGTCGGCGTCTGGTATAGCACCGGCGCCAAACAATGGACCATCTTTAACGAAGACCAGGCGAAGATGCCCAGCACGAACTTCAATGTGATGGTTGGAGCAGGCGCAAGCGGCGGTGGGACCGAGTTACTGCAGACTGTCACCTCGTCGAACCGGTCTGGTGACTCGACCTCGATCAACAACACGGCCACCAACAACCTGCCCAACGCCATCCTCTTTGTGACTCCCAACTTTAATCCTGGCAGCATCAGCGGCACCTACGATCCCCATCCCGTCGGCGTGCGCTACGACACCGGCAGCGGCCAATGGGCCATCTTGAACGAAGACGGGGCCAGCATGCCGCTCTCTGCCGCCTTCAACATTCTCGCCTTCGCAAGCTAACCGAGATGAGATCGGTTCCATGGCGCAGAGAGCAGAGCCTGTTGGTTTGGCTCTCTGCGCCAGGTGTTTTTGGCAG
>Ga0207684_10004509_pt1 | contig 13091 bp, 16 predicted proteins | sample KBSK5501metaG_FD_184342 | JGI IMG/M metagenome (GOLD analysis project Ga0207684, IMG submission 184342) | Corn, switchgrass and miscanthus rhizosphere microbial communities from Kellogg Biological Station, Michigan, USA - KBS K5-50-1 metaG... | ecosystem: Host-associated > Plants > Roots >...
AACAGCTACTCCTACTCGAGTCGCCTGGTGGTCGAGGCGAGCTATGCGGGCGTCATCTGAAGCCGGGAAAGCCCCCATAGGACGAAGTTGCTGACTTTGTTACGACTGATCCACGAACGTGGGCGCTAGAGGTGAATGACTAAATGGCAGTTCAGCAACAGTCTCCCGTCTCCGCTCCCGCTTCCGCTCCCGCATCCGCTCCAGTCGAGCGCATCTCGGTCAACGAGGACGGCCGCTACAACTTTCGCGCGGCGGCTGTCGTCGGGTTCATCGTCGGCGTCGTCGACATCTTCATTGCGGCTCGGTTCCTGGGCAAATTGCTCGGAGCATCATCGCAATCGGCCTTCGTCAACTTCATCTACCAGGTCAGCTCGCCGATGGTGGCGCCGTTCAAAGGCATCTTCGGGAACGGCGGATCGAGCACCAACAGCTTTGAGACCGCATCCCTGGTGGCGATCGTTGTCTATGCCGTGATCGGTTGGGGCCTCGTGGTCCTGATCAGGATCGTCACCGCGCCTCGCGGGACCAAGCCGGCGACCTCGTAATGGATCTCAGATCCTGGCCTATGAAGTGGAACAACGCCGCGCTGCGGCGGATCGCCACTTTGCCGGAGAACTCGCCCTCCCGCACATGGCCTTTGTTGGGCATGCTGGCGCTCGGCCTGGTGGCAGGCGCGGCGCTCGGTGGCTACGCCGTGTCCCAGCGGTCGCAGATGAAGCGGCTTGCCACATATGCCCACCGCGTCCGTGACGAGCTGGCCGCCATTGGCGAGCCGGAAGTCAAATCCGTCGCAGCTGTGACGGCCCCCCGTTCAAATCACCGCCGCAAGGCGACCTCAGAGGTTTAGAAGCAAATGGGAATATTGGTCTGGATCATAGTCGGCGCAATCGCCGGGTTCGTAGCGAGCAAGGTGCTGACCGGCAAGGGCATGGGCCTGTTGTGGGACATCGTCGTCGGCATCCTGGGCGCGTTCCTGGGCGGCTGGCTTGCCGGTCTCGTGGGCATCCCGGTAAGTACCGGCACGTTCACAGTCAGCGGCGTCCTTGCCGCTTTTGTCGGCGCAGTCATCCTTTTGGTGGTGTTCCGAGCCCTGACCCACCGCGGCGTGCTGCACGCGTAGAAATCTTCCCTCCGTTTCCCGTTGGCCTCGTGGTCTTACCCCCCACGAGGCCTCTTTATTTCTCGCCAGTCATTCGGTTGGCGGGTCTGGTTGTGGCCCCTGCCGCCGGGCCCGTCTCGCCACCAGGCGAAGCTGCAGAATCCTTCCCGCTCCGAATGCCAGGACAACAACTGCTCCGAGCACCATCGCGAACAGCAGGGCCACCGCGAGGGGTAGGTGCCCATGGAAGACCAAGAAGTGCACCTCCACGCTCTGAAGGTTTTGCAGGATGAAGACAAGAATCACGACCAAGCCAACGATGCCAACGACCAGCGCCGTCCACGCTCCGCTGAGCTTGGTTTGTCGCTCGCCCGGGTACGGCTTCCCTGCCTCTACATCCTTGGCGGAGCCTTCCACCGTACTAACCTAGCGTTGAACCACACGATTGTCGAGCAGCGCTAGCGCTTGGTAACAGCCGCTGAGAGCTTTGGCGGCTGGAGCACCAAGCGGTAACCCTTGCCCTTCTCGTTGACCACCTCGCACACGCCTTTGAACGGCGAAAGCTTGTGGCGAAGCCGAGTCACGTAGGTCCGGAACTGCTCCAACGACGCTTCGGGGCCCCAGGCCGGCAGAACGACATCCTCGGCAGCGAAGAACTGATTGGGATTGACCAGGAAGAATGAGAGCAGCTGCCACTCGCGCTTCGTCAAGGAGACTGCGGCCTCAGCGTTCTCAACCGTTCGCAGTTTGGCGTCAAACACCAGGCCTCCCAATTCGATTTTGGTTGCGATCGAAACCACGGAAGCGATGTCAGGCCCGCGCAGCTCCGACTTGATCGCCCCGATCAAAGCGTCGGGGACGAAAGGCTTCGGTAGGACCTGGCTCGCACCGGCTTCATAGGTTTCGAGCGTTGCACCGGCATCGTCGGACGACTCGTCCAGCAAGATGAAGGGGGACCGAGCCGCAGTCCTGAGCTCACCAAGCTGTTTGGGGGTTACACGGGAATCGGCGCTCATGCCGAGGATGACCAGGTCGAACCTCGTGGCCTTCTCGAGCTGACGCCTCGCGGCTTCAAACTCGGCCAGGCTCTCAAATTCCCCACCTGCCAGCTCGACCACGTGCGAGATGACGGAACGGTAACCGGCATTCGCGTCGACGACCAGGATGCGGGGCAGCCTGGTTCGCTGCGAAGACCGAGTCAGCGTCTTGCTCTTCCCCATCGCATTCCCCCTCTGCCGGATCATTGCCGGCGCTCAAATTATTGCGCCCGACTGCAGGCCTCTACTTGTCTTCGCGGAACTCGAGGGCATAGCCGCGCCCGGGCCGGTTGACTACATCGCACGGGATCTCCAACGCGGCCAGGACATTGCGTACACGCTTGATGTAATTGCGGACCTCTTCTGGGAACAGGGCAGGCTCTGCCCACGCCTGGTTAAGGATCTGCGTCACGGTGAAGTACCGGTGGGGATGATCGAGCAGGAATTGGAGAAGCTGAAACTCTCGGATGGTCAGTGTGGCCTCCGCACCCTGGTACCGGAGCTTTCGCCCTTCCGGATCCAGCCAGAGGCCGTGCAGATCCCAGACACGTCGGTACCAAAGGTCGAGCCGTTTTCGATAGCTGACCATCTGGCGCTCGATGATCTTCACGTCCGCCTCCGCCGCCCTCTGCGCGACCGGCGGCAGCTTGGCCAGGTCGCGCTTGATCCGTTCGAGAATACCCCGCTTGAACTCGAGGAGATCGGCATAGATGCTCATCCAATGGCGCGCATCTTCCCAATGGGTCGTTTCAATGTGCTCGCCCTCGAGCGGTGTGGAGGCCTCGTCCGTCATCGGCGGCGTGAAGCTCTTCGGCAGAGCCCGTTGGGCACCTCGGTTCGCGTGGGCTGACAACGGGCGCGAGGTGGTGGGGTTTCGGCGACGCGATTCACGTCGAGGAAATGTGGCATCCGATATGGCTGCTGTCAGCAACAATTCCGTGTATGGCTGCGTTACAAATTTTGCGGAACTTTTCCGCCGACCCTGATCCGCGCCATGTAGCTGCCCTTTTGGACGGCTTAGCTGGGGCATTGGATCGGGCCCCCAGCAAGGGCTCGAGAACGCCAAAGCTGGTCGGACGATAGGCCTGGACGTCCACTCAGTCGCCTTCCGCGGCTGGGGCACCTCGGCCAAGACAAACGCCAGAACAAAATACCCATTGACTGCCGGGGGTCGCTGGTGTAAAGCGGTTAATCCGGCGAGCGCAGCCATTTGCTTTGGCCTCTTCCCAGGTGTCTTTCCACCGAGCTTCACAGACTTCGACACCCTGATCCCGGGTCTGCCGGGCCACTACGGCCTGAATGGTGTTATGGGCTTCGTCGAGCTTCAAATCCAGGTGGCCGCGATTTCCTCATAGGGGCATGCGCGAAACAAGATCTTGAATCCGGGTCGGTCGCTGTGCCGGCCCGGATTCATAGTGACAATGCAACTAGGACGACACGATTTCGAATTGGAAAATTGGAGCGGGAGACGGGACCCTCGGCCCCAGATACCAAGCAGGCGGTCGAATTCGTTTAGCGGCCCGGATGAGATGCAGGGAGCTGCGGCTGCCCCGCTCTACAATCGCCTGAAATCCTTTCCATCCGGGACGCGGGATGAGGAGGCCTATTGATGGTTGGGCGAACCCAAGGTGAGCAAGGCCGATCCAAAGAGCAAGCTAACAAGAATCTGGTTAGGCGCCATTACGATGCCTTGGACCGGGGAGCGTTAGACGAGGCGGCACAGGTGTGGGCTCCCGATGCTGTTAATCACGCGTCGGGACGATACGGATCGCAGCAGCCGCGTGGCCGGGATGCTGTCAAGAGGGTCTTAGAGGCCCTTCGGACTGCCTTTCCCGACCGCCGCTGGCAGATTGATGACCTCATCGCGGAAGACGACTTCGTCGTCTGCCGAGTAACAGTCAGCGGCACGTTTGGGGTCAGACCGCCCCGTCCACCGGATCCTTTGCCAAACGGTTGGGTCGGTGTTGAGAGCACGGCACTGATCCCGCCCTCGGCCGCGGGAAAGCCTTACTCCGTGAAGCACATCCACATCTTTCGGATCGCCGATGGCTTGATCGCGGAACACTGGGCGGCTCGAGACGACCTCGCTCTGCTCCTGCAACTCGGCGCGATCTCCGCACCCGAGTCCTGAAGATCCAGTGACCTGTCGCCAATCTGTTTAAAGCGGCTTTTACCTCTCGACCGAAGACGCTCAAGGATTGCTGACCGGTGTTTGGCCGGCTAGCGAACGCCACACGACCGATACGACAGCTGCCGGCGTGTTGAGTATTTTGAAGGCACTCGGCGCTACCCCTCATCGAGGCAGCCTGGAGGAGCTCGACGGTCTCCGCCGCGGAGCAGCCCAGGCCGACGCTGTGATTCACACTGCCTTCAACCACGACTTCACCGTACCCCGCGAGGTCGCCTCGGCCGCCGACGCAAAGGTCATCGAGGTGATGGGCGAGACCCTGGTGGGGACTGACCGGCCGCTGTTGGTCACCGCCGGCACGGGTCGCGCCACCGAGGATGACGCGGCCACCTCACTCAGAGCGGCGTCAGAGGCGATGGCTCTGTCGTTCGCCGACAAGGGCGTTCGACCGGCGGTCGTACGGTTCCCGACCACCGTCCACGGCCGCGGTGACCACGGCTTCCTGCATGTCCTCATCGATACCGCGCGCCGGCATGGTTTCTCGGCCTATCCCGGTGACGGGTCCAACCGCTGGGCTGCCGTTCATCGACTCGACGCTGCTCGGCTCTTCCGCCTGGCGCTCGAGTCGCGGATGGGAGGGGTGCGCTGGCACGGCGTGGCCGACGACGGCGTGTCGACGCGCGAGATCGCCGAAGCGATAGGCCGCGGGCTCGGCCTGCCGGTCAGGTCGATCGACCCAGACAAGGCTGGAGAACACTTCGGCTTCCTGGGCGCCTTTTTTTCGATGGATCTACCTTCTACCAGCGCCCGCACCCGCGAGCGCCTGGGGTGGAAGCCGGTGGAGGTGGGTCTGATCGCGGACCTTGCCGAGGGCCACTACTTCGAGCCAGTCACATCCGCTGTGTGACCGACGACGTTGGACAACATTGACTCGGCTCGACCAGTCATGTAGCGAATCCGGAGCTCCAGGCTAGTGTGTATTGCAGTTGTCAGAGTGTGTACAATCAGGCTCGGAATGGCCACGCACGTGAGAAAGAACATCACGCTTCCTCGCTCCCTTGACGAACGCATTCGGAAGACAGCGCGAAAGCGCGGTACCACCCAAAGCGGCCTGATCGTCCATCTGGTGGAAGCCGGGCTGGCCTCCGAAGACAGCCAGATCGACCGCCTGCTTCAATTCGCTGGGGTTATCAAAGGCGGGCCGGCCGACCTTTCCGAAACCGTAGACGAGACGGTCTACGGCCCCTGAGCTCTCTCGCTGACACCGGGCTTCTGATTGCCTTTCTCAACAGCGCTGATCGCCATCACCGCTGGGCGACCAGCATCATCGAGCGTCAACGAACGCTGAAGTCGCCGATCGTGGTGCCAGAGGTGGTCGCGGGAGAGGCCTTTACCAAGCTCCGCTATGACCGCCGTGTCAGTGGCCGCCGCGACGCCCGACCGGCGCTGGCAGTCTTCAGCCTGCTGGCCACGAACCCCGAGGTCTTCGAGATCCGTGGGATGCCGGACGGGTCTCGTCTCCGTGCAGTCGAGGTGCTCGCGAAATACGTCGACCAGAACTTTTCATGGGTGGATGCGGTCGTTTTGCTGAGCGCTGACGACGACCGCCGCGTTCAAGCGCTCTGGACTGTCGACTCGAGCCTCTCTGCGTACCGCTTCTCTCACCAGTTGGCTGTCTCGACACCATGAGTGGGGCAATCGAGATTAATGGTGGATTTGAAAACTGGAGCGGGAGACGGGACTCGAGGCCCCGAGTACCAATCATTCAGTCAAGTTCACTTATCGTCTAGGTTGAGGGCACCTCACTGGAGGTTTGGTTCGAATCCACCACAGCCCACCAGCATGTTTGAACTCGGGACGACCTGATAACCGCCACAGCACATGCGCGATGAGGCCGAGCGCGAGCAGCGCGCAGCCCAGGGCGAGGAGCCGGCTCTGATGGACCACGTAGACCGGATCCGTGAGCTTGAACACAGGCACGAGCATCTCGGACTACCGACCGACCACATCAGGCTCGATGCCGACGCCGTAGGCGTCGAGCTTTTGAGCCGCCACCCACCGCGCGTCGTTCGCTAGGTTCAAACACTCGGCGTCAGCTGCCAACCCTCAACACATTTCCTGAGGTTGCGGCCCACGAGCACCGCCACTCGCCGACGCACCTACCTTCGAATTGCCCGGCCAGCCGCAAGGCCCGCAGCAATTTCGAAATCGGAAAGTTGAAAAGTGACCGGCGCACCGTATTTGGCCCATACGATTTCGGTCGCCTTGGCTTGCGACTGGCAGTAGACGATAAGAACCGCCCCCTCGGCGACCGGATCTTGTTTTGTTATCGCATCAGCCACAACGGCTCGAGGTTCGATTCCAGCGACTGCGACGCGTCCGATTCGGTGCCACACGCTCGTACCTCGTCTCGAGCTTTCGGATGCGATTTGGTCCGCCTTGCCGCACAAGAACGCAAGCTCCGGAATAGACAGGTCGAGACAGACACCTGCGGCTTCGCGCCACCCGGGCGGTCGCTCGTGGGCCATTCGCTCGACGAAGGCGGTAATCGGCTCGCACAGGAACTTTCGAGGCGAGTCCGTAGCGGGCCCCCGTCCCAAGAGGCCGTTGTAGTAGCTGTCGAAATCGACAGTCGAGTTGCCAAGGACGACCTTGCCGCCTGTAGCGAGCATGCCGAAACGCTCACACAGCAGGTAACAGCTCCAGAGGTCGGTCTCATCTGCTGCTGTGACCCCGTCGCCGAGTGGGAGCCGGCTGCGCCAAACCAGGTAATGGAAAAAGACCGCGGCGTTGCCGCAAGTCTCGGAGATCACTCGCAGATCGTTAATGAAGATTGACCAGGGCAGTTCATCCTCAGGGAATATTCCGAGGGCGCGAAGGCGCGCCAGTTGCGGAGCATGTCCGCCAAGTTCATGGAGAGTTGGGTTGACGATAAGGACTTCTTTAACCGTGCCAGCAGGGATCCTCACGAGCTCGACGCCACGCTCGTTTCGAAAAACGGCGTCTTCGTGCGCCAGGATGTAGCGTCGAGCCCGGGCACCTTGTTCCCATGCCTTCTGCACCGTGTCCTTGATCTCGTTGCGGAGGCGACTAAGATCGCCCCGCCTGGCCGGGATACTTAGACCGGTGGCCTTGCCCTCCACGACAATTGCGACATCATCAAAGAGCAGCAATCCGTCCAACTCTGTGCCGGCGTAGTGGAGGTTTGTGTAAGTGCGAGCACCCGGCAGAATGTCTGCGAGGTACTGGACCGCAAGCCGGTCCAATACCTTTGCGCGCGCCTCTGCGAACCCGTCTCTGCGTGTGAGCATGCGTTGTTCTAGGAGCGCGATCGGATCCCTAAGTACCATGCCGGGACTCGCCAGCAAGAATCTACCGTTGAACTCCAAGTACGGCCTTTCGACGAGCGGGCTCTTATCGAAGAGCCCTGTGTAGTCCTCAGCCCTTAGCGACCCGATACCCACGGAAAGTTCCTTCAGAACACCATCAACACGCCCACGGTCGAGGTCAGAGGTCGAGCAGAGATCCTCGATCGAGAATGTCATCGCATCGCGGACGCCCGGCTGAACGATTTCGAGGTATGCCCGAGCATGGAGAGCAAATTGGCCCTTTCGACCTGTCAGGCGTCGCCATAGTCTCCGTGGAATGGAAGCCTTCGCTTCCGGCGAGTGAAGTTTGCCCATCGCTTCCCGTGCAGACTCGGCCGCTTGTTCGAGTAGCTGGTTTATCCGAGTCGTCATGAGCGATTCGACCGCTGCGCCTACCGATAGGGCATCGTCAATCGTGAACCCGTAGGTTTTTAGCATCCATTCGTCATGGAGCCGATATACGGCTCGCGCCAGATCCTGCCCATGGTGCGCGTAAGAACTGCCTCTGAGGATCATCCAACTGAGGGCACCGATGAAGCGGAGGCCTTCGAGGTCTAGGTCGTCCCCTCGGAGCATCGAAACGTTCAGCGGAAGCTGGATGGTCACGATGCGGTCTACGGCGTCATAGATCTCCTGCATCTGGGCGTCGCTTGGTGGGTCAGCGTTCGCAGAGGGTAGTTGTGTCACCAGCAAGCCGGCGACCAATTCGACCTTGGCTTCGCTGCCTTCATGGGTCGGCTCGTAGTAGGTGCCCCATCCGCCGAGGACGTTCGACTTCTCGATCTGCGAGGCGATATAGAGCGGGTCCCCCAGCGATAGGAGGGTTCTGAGGTTCGCTGTCTCGACAGCAAGCTCCTCAGCGAGAAGTTTGTTCGCTTTCGGCGCGAGCTCCTTTAGTTCCGCGAGTTCCTCTGCCGACAGTCCGGACTTCTGGACGAGATATTGGCCTGACAGTTCGCTATCGACGATCCGTGCGAGCAACTGCGAGAAACGGTCACCGCGGGCAGCGACGGAGTGCGATTGCCTTGAGGAGCGCGATTTCAAAGCTTGGTTCGCTGTCGGACTTGGGCCTTGTCGACGTTCCGCCGATAGATGGGCTTTTCGCTGGTGCCGGCTCTGCTTTCGGTCGCGGCCCGCCATCGCTCCAGCCTAACAACGAGGATCTCGAGCCGACCCCGTCGACCTATCCGCGCCGACCTCTGGACGCCGGTCTACGTCCTGGTGAGCGCGTGGTCGCGCGCGGCGTGCCCTAAGGCTCTACGCCAGCCGAGGTCGTGGCCCAGCTGGCGGCCGCAGACCTGCAAGCTGCTCTGCCGAAACGCCGTAGATCGCCTGGAACATCTCTCGAGGATTCGACCCACAAAGTGACCCAAAAACTCCGGGGTCAGTGTTGGGGTCGGCCAGTATGAGGCTCGGTCGCTCGGTTCTTTCGCGTGCGGACGCGTTTCCTCGGCCTCAGCCTGGGCGCGAGCGCAAGCAGGACGGCGGCGGGAATGTACGCCCAGAGCCAAAGCTTGTTCTGGGCGCCGAATTCCTCTGCGACCATGACGAAAGCAGCCATCGCGACCGCCAAGGCGTAGGCCCAGACTCGCCGGCGGCGCTCAGCACGCGTCAAGTGCTCGCCGCGCCTGATCCGGGCCCAGAATCTGATGCCGGTGTAGCCCAGCCGACGACCGCGACCAACATCACCGGGATCGAAAACAACCAACATGGCTTCGACGAGACCGGTGAAAGCCACGACCTGAAACTGGGCTCCGAGCGCCAGCAGGAAATCGATCCCAGCGGTCACCAGGAGAGCGATCGTCCAGCGACCGAACCACACATCCGACGGCACCGCCGCCATCTCGTCCTTCGTCGCCTGGCTCAACGTGCCGCGTCGAGACTCGCTGCCGCTCGACACACGGGGCTCGCCGCGCATGGCGGCACAGTATCAGCCGGCGTTCGCCTTAGGCACCTGATAACTCCGGCACCAGAGTCTCCCGCGCCACTCTCGGCCTACAGCGTTGAAAGCGAAGTAACGCGGAGGTAGGGGGTTCGAGTCCACCGCGGCCCACCACAGATTTGATCTGGCTGCGTGATAACGCCAGCCGAACTCGGCGGACCCCCGACTCTGATTAAAGTCCCCTCGACAGATCGCCGGATGCGGACTACTCTTCTCCCGAGGACGTCGGCCGCCATCTTCGGAGGTGATGCCATGCGACTCTCGAGGCAGGCCTTGAGCCGCCAAGTTGCCAGCCTATTGATCGCTTTGTTAGCCACATTGAGCGCGTTGGCGCTACCGGCCGACGCGAAGGTTGGCGGGATTAACGGCCAGATCGTATTCGCCCGCTTCGAGAAGGCACTGAACGACACCGTCATCTATGCGGTGAACCCGGACGGAAGCGGCCTGGAGCGGCTTTCACCGGGGAAGCTTGGCGGGGTCGAGGGCCCGCGCTGGTCGCCGGACGGAACCAGCGTCGCCTTCTCTTCCGTACCCCCCGTAGCCGCGGTCATCACCGACGTCGACACGAGGACCTTCCGGCTGCTTCCGATGCAGGAGCCCGCCACTTTGTTGACCTTCTGTTCTGCCTGGTCGCCGGACGGGGCGCGGCTGGAGTGTGACAGCTTCGGCGTGACTGACCCCAGTCTCAACGGCATCTACAGCATCCGCTCCACCGACGGCGGCGACCTGACACAGATCATCTCCAACCCGGGGGGTCTGGACACCAGCCTCTGCGATTACTCACCCGACGGCCGCAACTTCGCGATGGTCCCCACACACGCGGACGGGAGTTCAGAACTTGACACGGTCAACCTGAGCACCGGCGTAGTGAAGCAGCTGGCACCAGCCGACACGACGTTGAGGGACTTCGAGTGCGGGTCCTGGTCGCCGGATGGCGACCAGATCCTGTTCGCCGCCCGACCGTCGCCAGGCCATCGCCGTGCGCTCTATGTCGTGAACTCAGACGGCACCGGATTGCACCAGGTCCCGATCAGCCCGTCTTGCGGCGGCGTAGCCTCCGACCCCACCTCGCGAGGCTGCCTGGATCCAACCTGGTCACCGGACGGGACCAAGATCGTCTTCCGTATCTTCGCGCCAGGGATCATGGTGAACAACCCTATCTACACCGCCAACGCGGACGGCAGCGGGCTATTCCAGGTCACCCATACTGGAGCGATCAATTCCGGGGAAGGTGACTCAGCCCCGGACTGGGGCACCCACCCTGTCACCGGCTAGCTACAAACCCGCCACGGCTGAAAGGGAACACGAGGTCTCATAAGGCACTTCCGATAACACTGGACCCGACGCTCCTCTGCGCTGAACCTGCCTGGCTTGTCTGCACAGCGCTCAGCAGTTCGGTAACGCGGAGGTAGGTGGTTCGAGTCCACCGCGGCCCGCCATCCAAGAGCCAGTGAGAAATGCTGAGTGCCGCTTGGTGCGGGCTACTTCGCCTCCACATACCGGGCAAAAGCTCGCATCCAATCGCGCAACACGGTTCGCGCCTGCCACTCAGCGATAGGTTGCAACAGCTTCAACATTCCCTTGAACTGGGCCTCAAGCACCGCTGTCAGCATGGTCCCCTCGGGGACAGCCACGAATTTCCATACGGTCGTGTTGGTCGCCATCGGGACGTCGCCTATCACTTCGATCTTCTCCGGCGGCGTCAGAACGTGCTTCTCAGCTCTCGGCATCCTCAGCCCCATGAATGTGGTTTCCATCTCGACACGCGCGGTGTTACCGACTCGTTCCGCGACGGTGACTCGCCTGAAGAGCGGAGAAACCTTGGGCCAAGCGTCGTAATCGGTCCAGGCTTGGAATACCTGCTCCCGGGGAGCTTTTATCAACTGGGCATGCTCGACGCGCACGCTCGGGTTCGGTTGCACCTCTTAAGAGACGGAACCGGTGACATGGCGAGTTTACGCGCGTGGCTGGGTCTTTTGGAGCCGCTGCGAGTTTCAATGGATCATTGGGATTGGGTCGTGACGCATCGTCTATTCAGCGGCCTCAAACAGGCCTGATAACACCCCGGCCTGCCGCTCAGCGGCGCTGACCTGACCTGCGTAACGGTCTCTGCACAGCGCTCAGGACTTGGCTACGCGGAGGTAGGTGGTTCGAGTCCACAGCACCCACCACTTCTGTAGCGGCCGGGAACGACATCCATGTGGTGAACAAATCATGGATCGAGTCGCTGAGAGTCAGGGGCTTACTCGAGAGCCGCCCGCACTTTGAGCACGAACAACTCCGGCGCCTCGTGCATCGCCCCATGCCCCTGGCCTTCCAATACCACGATTCGACTGGACGGCAGGGCGGACTGGAGATCCTGCACCCATCCCTGCATGACCGGACCGCTCGCACTGCCGAGTAGGAGCACGGTCGGGGTACTGAACTCACGAAATTCGACCGGGTCGAAACGGTAAGTCGCGTACGAGTCCGCCTCCGCCGGTATGGCGCGTGCGTTCCGCAGCGCGCTCGCCCAGACCGGCGATTGGCGCAAACCAGCCAGCACCTGCTGTCGCGCGCTTGGGAAGATGCCCGGATTGGTTGTCGACACAACGACATCGATGAGGACGGTGGCCACAATCGAATCGAGATCCCCCGCGGCCAGGCTGGCATGCAACTGTGCTCGCACGCTGGGGGTGAAGGCGTCGAGCCGCGGGGGTTCGTAGAGGACCAGCCGTTTCACCAGACCCGTGCGGAGGGCGGCATGCAGTGCCACATGGGCGCCGGACGAATGACCGAGCACATCGACCGGAGCGGCGACCGCTGAGACTACCGCGGCCACATCCTCGTATTCGCGAGCAATATCGGGATCAACCGGGTAGGCGTCGCTGTCCCCGTGCCCACGCCGGTCCATCGCGTAGACCGTGAAGTGCTGCGCCAACAACGGCAGAGATGGTCCCCAGAAGCGGCGGTCCACGAACCCGCTGTGCACCAGCAGGAGTGGGGGGCCGCTGCCGCTTTGGATATAGGCGATTCGCGTCCCGTCACGGGATACCACGGCCTTCCGATCGGTTGTTTCCGTAAGTCAGTTCTCCCGCGGACCCGTCAACCTGATTCCCCTTCCGTACGCACTCTATTTGCCGTTGCCTAGATTGTCGACCGGTGACGAAGGTTCAGATCGCAATTGCCGGCGCGACGGCACTGATTCCGCGGTTCGCGTAACGGAAACTACGGCCCACACCAATTCCGAGTCCTTCCCATAACGCGAACCAGCTCATGTCTCGTCGCCCGGCAAACGTGCAACTTGACCGGGGGCAGGGTCCCTGCAGGCCTGCCGAGGCGGGTGCTTGTTCGTCGAGATGGGCCGATTAATAGTCAGAATCGGCGCTGATGATGAGCGCCGCCCCTTTCACGCCGAAAGAGCTTGACGACCTGGCCGATCGTCTGATGCTCGAATTCGACGAACGGTTTGAGGCGACGGATCTTGACCTGATGATGGTCGGATGCGCTGGTTTTGGTCCATCGGCATCGGGCTAGA
>Ga0207684_10004511_pt1 | contig 13087 bp, 10 predicted proteins | sample KBSK5501metaG_FD_184342 | JGI IMG/M metagenome (GOLD analysis project Ga0207684, IMG submission 184342) | Corn, switchgrass and miscanthus rhizosphere microbial communities from Kellogg Biological Station, Michigan, USA - KBS K5-50-1 metaG... | ecosystem: Host-associated > Plants > Roots >...
TAAACCAGCTGATCTCGTTGTCTTGGCAATAAGCGTTGTTGTTGCCGCTTTGCGTCCGGCCGAATTCATCGCCGCCGCAGAGCATGGGCACGCCTTGCGACAAAAAAAGCGTCGTCAAAAAGTTCCGTCGTTGTTTGCGACGCAACATGTCGATCCTGGGATCGTCGGTCGGGCCTTCGGCGCCGCAATTCCACGAATTGTTATTGTTCTCGCCGTCATTGCTATGTTCGCCGTTAGCTTCGTTGTGCTTCTGGTTATAGCTAACGAGATCATTCAGCGTGAAACCGTCGTGCGCCGTCACGAAATTGATGCTCGCGTAGGGGCGGCGGCCGCCATGCTCATAGAGATCGGGGCTGCCAGTCAGCCGATACGCGATCTCGCCGAGGCGGCCTGCGTCACCTTTCCAAAAACGGCGCACCGTATCGCGGTATTTTCCGTTCCACTCCGCCCACAGCACCGGAAAATTTCCGACTTGGTAACCGCCCTCGCCCACATCCCAGGGCTCCGCGATTAACTTTACCTGCGAGAGCACCGGGTCTTGGTGAATGATCTCGAAGAAGGCGTGCAATTTGTTCACGCCGAGATGATCGCGTGCGAGCGTGGTAGCGAGGTCGAAGCGAAAGCCATCCACGTGCATGTCGTTGACCCAGTAACGAAGGCTGTCCGTGACCAACTGAAGCGTGCGCGGGTGCAGCAGATTGAACGTGTTGCCCGTGCCGGTGAAATCCAAGTAGAGGCGCGGATTTTCCGGGTGCAACCGGTAATAAGCCGGATTATCGACGCCGCGGAAACAGAGAGTCGCGCCGAGATGATTTCCTTCGGCGGTGTGATTGTAAACAACATCGAGGATCACCTCGATGCCGGCGGCGTGGAGATTGCGCACCATTGATTTGAACTCCGTGACCTGTCCGCCAAGTGCACCACTGCTGGAATACTCGGCGTGCGGCGCAAAGAACCCGATTGTGTTGTAGCCCCAGTAATTCGTTAGGCCGCGATCGATCAAGACTTTGTCGTCAACATGCGCGTGCACCGGCAACAGCTCAACCGCGGTCACGCCGAGACTTTTCAGATAATCGATCGCCGCCGTGCTGGCGAGCCCCGCGTAGGTGCCGCGCAAAGTCTCCGGCACATCGGAACAAAGTTTCGTGAAACCTTTGACGTGCACTTCGTAGATGACCGATTGCGCCAGCGGGATGCCGAGGCGTTTGTCGTCGCGCCAATCGAAGGCGTTATCGATCACCACCGATTTCGGCATGCCCCACGCGTCATCCCGAAAATCGCGCGTCAAATCTTCATTCGCGTCGCCAACCACGTAACCGAACATTTCGTCAGCCCAGTTCACTTCGCCTGCGATCGCTTTCGCGTAAGGATCGACCAGAAGCTTCATGCTGTTGAAGCGCAGTCCGCGCTCCGGATCGTACGGACCAGAGACGCGATAACCGTAAAGTTGACCAGGCCGCGCATCCGGCAAAAACACATGCCACACCTGATCGGTGTGCTCCGTCATCGGAATGCGAATGTTTTCCTGGCGCGAGTCGAGATTTTCAAACAAGCAAAGATCGACATTGGTCCCCTGCTCGGAAAACAGCGCGAAATTCGCTCCGTTGCCGAGCCACGTCGCGCCGAGCGGATACGGATATCCAAGCCAGGTCTTTACCGGTGTCATAAACGCGAGTTCCTATCCAGTCTTAGCGATCGCTTTGCCGAGTAACGCATCGCCATTAGTAGGCCACGAAAGAGACCGACATTGGAGCTTGTTAGTCCGACCACATCAAATGCGCCGAGAAGTTTGGCCGCACGTTCGCTTGAGGCTGGCGGCACAGGACAAGTCAGTTCGCGGGGAGCGTCAACAGTGTCGTCGCGATTAAGTAACGAAAACGACGGCGCTATGTCAGACAGAACAGGATGAAACCAATCGGATGTCGAAGTCCACGGAGTGTTCTGACAATGCGCATCGCGGCTCAACACGAATATTCCTGCACAGTACCTCCGACACAGCTCGACGCGGTCGAGCGTTTGCAACGGAAAACCGCGCATACGGATGACGTCAATTACAAATCGCGCAGAGCGCGCTGCGCTTTTTCGACATTCGATGGGCGCAGAACGATGAGCCCCTTTGGTGAATTCTCGCTCGTCGCGAAATAGGCATATTCGATGTTCACCTCGGCACGCGAGAGACAGTCGGCTATTTTACCAAGCACGCCCCGTTCGTTAACCGCGTCGATCATGAGAACGTCGTTCTCGAACGCGAGCACGCCCCGCTCGCCCAGGAGCATCAGGGCCTTGGTCGGATCGCTCACCACCATGCGCACGACCGCATGATCGACCGTGTCCGAAACGGTGAGCGCGTGGATGTTGATTCCGGCTTTGGCCAGGGCTTCGCACACGCGGGCGAGGGCGCCGGGGCGATTTTCAAGAAACACCGCGAGTTGCGTTGCCGTTTCCATGGAGAGCATTGCTTTCATGATGCGTCCAAGGTGACGCGAAGCTGCGGTTCTGACAACCTAACAGATTGATTTGTTCGTTCCGCGCCTGTTTCCAACAAGGACCCTGCTGTCCCCGCGAATAAAACCGCGCGCTTTCGGGTCCATTAGCTAATCATACCGGCGAATGTAATTGTCGATCCAACAATGAAAACGGCCACGCTGTCTGCTACGCCGAAAACGCAAGCACCACGTCGCACGATCGGTTTTTTCACCGCCTGCGCGATCGTGGTCGCGAACATCATCGGCACGGGCATCTTCACCAGCCTGGGTTTTCAATTGCCGGAAATTCATTCCGGTTTCGCGCTACTCATGTTGTGGGTGGTCGGTGGCATCGCCGCGCTTTGCGGCGCGCTTTGCTATGGCGAACTAAGCGCCGCCCTCCCGCGTTCCGGCGGCGAATATCATTTTCTTTCGAAAATTTATCACCCGGCCCTCGGCTTTATGGCGGGCGTTGTTTCAGCCACGGTCGGGTTCGCCGCGCCGATCGCGCTCGCCGCGATGGCGTTTGGCAAATATTTCCATAGCGTCTTCGCCTTTGGCTCACCAGTTTTTCTGTCGTTTACCATCGTCTGGCTGGTCGCGCTTTTTCACCTTGGCAATTTGCGTGTGGGCAGCGCGTTCCAAAATCTCTGGACGCTGCTGAAATTGCTTCTAATCACGGTGCTCATCGCCGCCGGATTTTTTGTGCAACCGAAGGAAGCAATCGGGTTCTTACCGGGCCGCGGTGATATGACGTCTATCTTTGGCGCGCCGTTCGCGGTGGCGCTGGTTTACGTAATGTACTCCTACTCGGGCTGGAACGCGGCTGCTTATATCACCGGCGAAATAAAAAGGCCGGAAAAAAATGTCCCGCGCTCACTTCTTGCTGGCACGGTGATCGTGATCGCGATTTATGTCCTCTTGAACGCAATTTTCCTCGCCACGACCCCGAGAGGCGAGTTGACCGGTCAACTCGAAGTCGGCTTGATTGCGGGCAAACATATTTTTGGCGCGAACGGCGGCCGCATTGTTGGCGCCGTCATTTGCCTCGGACTTGTCTCTTCGATCAGTTCAATGACGTGGATCGGGCCACGCGTCACGATGTCGATGGGCGAAGACAACTGGCTGCTTCGACTTCTCGGCCGCAAGAACGACCAGGGCGTTCCAACCTACGCGATCATTTTGCAGCTGCTCATCGTCAATTTGCTCTTGCTCAAAAGAAGTTTTGAATTCGTCGTCATTTACATTCAGTTCAGTTTGCTGCTCTGCTCGTTACTCACTGTTCTGGGCGTAATCGTCTTGCGCGCAACCCATCCCGAAATTGCGCGGCCCTATCGTGTTTGGGCCTATCCGCTGCCGCCGCTCATTTTTGCCACGATCACGATGTGGATGATGATTTATCTCTTGCGCTCGAACCCGACTGAATCATTCTCCGCCCTCGCGACCATGTTCATCGGATTTGCTCTGTATTTTTTTGCCGGAAAACGCCTTCGTCAATTGACATGAGAAACACGCTTTTCGTTTAAATGACCGCGAAAATCACATTGTCGATCTTGGCATTGTCGATTTTGGGCTCCGCGTTCAACGGTCAAGCGCAACAAAATCCCGTACAGAACAGTGCTGTTCCACCGCCCAACGACACCGCGCGTTTCCTCGCTGGAATGCCGCTCCCAAACAATTCGCCGCTCGCATCGCTTACAAGCGATCAGGCGTGGCAGGTGCATTCCGCCGTTTTCGAGAAAGCCTTTGCAAAACTCAACGTGCGACAGCTCCAAAAACTGCACGCCTGGGAACAGACTTATCTTCCAGAAGCGACCAGACCGGTGCCGGTTGCATTCTACATGTTTAGCGGCCCCGATTTTCTCTACGTCGATCAATTTTTTCCGAAAGCGTCTGTGTATGTTCTTTGCGGCAAGGAATCGATGGGGCCGCCGCCCGATCCGTTGCATGTGACAAACCTGTCCGGGGCGCTGCTGACTCTCGAAAACGCGCTCGATAATGTTTTGAAGTTCAGCTTCTTCATTACGAAAGACATGAAGATCGATTTGCAGGTGCAGGAGCTCAAAGGCACGCTGCCGATCTTTTACGTTTTTCTCGCGCGCGCCGACAAATCGATCACCGATGTGACGTTCATCTCACTAAATCGCAGCGGCACATTCCAGGAGAGCGCGCCCGGCAGAAACGGCGGCATTCCCGGCGTGCGCATCAATTACGTCGACAATCACTCAGGCAACTCGCAGACGATGTTTTATTTCACCACCGATATCTCCGATGGCGGCATCCAGTCGAACCCGGGGTTTCTGAAATTTTGTCAACGGTTCGGCGTCGGCTCCAGTCTTCTCAAGTCATCCTCCTACCTCATGTTCGAGGACGGGTTCGCGACGATCCGCAATTTCGTTCTCGATCACAGCAGCATGATTGTGCAAGACGATGCTGGAATCCCGTTGGCGTATTTTAATCGCGACAAATGGAACATCCGGCTCTTCGGCAATTACATTGGTCCCATCGAGATCTTCAAACAACACTACCAGCCGAAACTTCAGGAGCTGTATGCGCAGAGCAACCCACCACCGCTCGGATTCAACTTCGGGTACCGCTGGAACTACAAGGAAAGCCATCTGATGGTGGCGCAGCGCAATTAAATCTCCTTCGCGTTCCTCTTCCCCGACCTTGATTACCGTCATCATCTCTCCGTCAAGCGTGTTTGCATGACGCGCGAAGAAGATTCTACGAACGGCTCGGAGATTCGTCCCTACCGGGTGTCACTCCTGAAACCGCCGGAACCAGGAATAAGGGAAAACGTCACCCGGGCAATCTGTCGGCCAGCGCGGCGGATTCATTTCACGGTGCGGTTTTACGATCGGATAGTGATTATCGATCTTGCCGCAGCGCTGCCGTAAATAACGAATTAATTCTTCGCACGATTCGAGCTGTGCGCGCGTCGGTTGGTCGCGATTGAAATCGCCGACCAGACAAATGCCGAGCGCGATGCTGTTCAAGTAATCGCTGTGCACATGGCCGCCGTTGATCTGCCGACGCCAACGGTCGCCGACCTCGATCTGGCCGTTGCCGGTCGATGTACCGTTTCCGATGACGAAATGATAAGCCATGCCGTTCAGCATGCGGCGAACATGTCGATGGTAGTAATCAAAGACGCGCGCGTTGCCCTGGCGCGTGCCGCTGTTGTGCACGACGATGAATTGCCAGCGCGCACGCGCAACCGGCGCACGATCGATCTCTGCGCGCACGGAACGGCTGAGATAACGGTAGCCTGCGCCGCCGCCGCTGCTGCGGCCACCGCCAAATAATCGGGAGAACCAGGAGCGCTTTTCGTAGCCCGACTTTTCAATCGTTACTTGCGCCGGTTCCTCGAGCGAAGCTCCTGATGCAATTGTCGATGTCGGCGCAGGTGGCGCGGAGGGACTCGGGACGGCTACAGCGCGCGGCGCGGGTGCGACCGGACGCGTCAGCGGAGTTTCGGAAGGTTTTGGCGAAGCAATTCTTGTCGGAGTTTCTTTTTTCTTCTTTGGTTTCGGCGTCGTTTCCTTGGCGGCTGACCGCTTTTTTGCTGACTTCGGCTTCACCGTTGCGCTCGGCGTTTCCTTTGGCGTTGCCGAAAACGTTGCTGCTTCTTCTATCGCTCCCTTCGGCTTCGGCTTCGGCTTCGGCGAAGGCGAAACAGATTTCGGCTTGTGCGGCGAAGCTTTCCTTTTCGCGGTCGGACTCGGTGATTCCGTTGGCTCAGGTGTCTCGGTCGGTTTCACTTTCGGCTTTGGGCTTGGTGAAGCTTCTTTTTTTTGCTTGTGCTTCGCCGCTTTCGGTTTCGCGGTCGGACTCGGCGATTCGTCAGGAGATGCTGATGCGGACGCGCGCGCTTTTAGGAATTGCGCGCGCTTCTCTTTCTCCTCATCGGTCAGTTGCGCGTGGACGAGTGTGCCGATGATCCCGCTGAACGCGAGCATAGCTGCCAGCCAAAGGCGAAAACGCACCACCGCAGCGGAGCGTAACAGAGCGCGCCGCGCGATCAACTCGCGAAAGCTTTCGAAGTCAAGCGGCCTGCGCTGCCGGAGCAGGCGGTGGCAGCGTCGCCGCGCGTTTCCATTCGCGACGAAGAATCGCGTTTAATTTGCCACCAAGCAGCAGGAGTAAGCAGGTGAGATACATCCAGGTCAAAAGGATGATGATCGAGGCGAGCGCGAGATAGGTCGGGTTGTAGCGATCGTATTTAGCGACGTACAATTGGAACAGCTTCGTTACGACGATCCAGCCGAAGGAGAAGAAGATCGCGCCGGGCAGCGCTTGGCGAATGGTGAGATAATTTTCCGGAGTGAGCAGATACAACACGAGCGCAAGCCCGGTGAGCGCCACCGCCGTGAACGGCAAATTCAATGTGGCGACCCATTCTTGCAGCGGCACCGTCAGTTGAAAATTGACTTCCGCGATGCCAGCCAGCGTTTCGCCGAAGACCATGGCGTTAAAACAAAAGAGGATGGTAATGCCGAACCAGAAGAGCAGCAGAAACGAAATGATATACTTCGACCACCAGTTGCGATTCTCACGCACACCGTGTGTTTCACTCAATGCTCGCGAGATTGTCGCGATAAAGACTGTGCCGAAATAGATCCCAAGAACGATTCCGCCGTTCGCCAGCCAGCCGCTGGAGCCTGTCACCACAACGCTGGCCGCGGCTGTGTCGAGAATATCCTGCACTTTGGGATCTGGCGGGAGGAAGCTTTTCAAGACGCCGAAAATGCCGTGCAGCTTCGCCGGATCAGTGCCGAAAAGACCGAGCAGATGCCAAAGAAAAAGCAACCCCGGCGCGAGTGCGATCAGCAACAGATACGCCATTTGCCCGGCGAGACCGGTTGTGTTGTCAGTCGCAGTTTCCCAAACGAGACGCCGAGAAATTCTCCAGACAAAGCGCAGCACTTTCACGCAAGGGAGAGTTTACTTTGCCAGACACAAATATCCATTAAACTTGCGTCCATTTCGCTTCCGCGTGCTTTCGCCTAACGAGTCGTGAAAAGAATCCTCATCCTCACCGCCAGTTTCGGGGAGGGTCACAACAGCGCCGCACGCGGCCTGCGCGATGGCCTGGCGCGCGTTGCGCCCGACGCCAAGATCGAATTGCGTGATCTCTTCGCGCAGGCGTACGGGCCCGTAAATGAATTCATTCGCAAAGCTTATTTAACGGTGATCAATCATTGGCCGCGCTCTTGGGGCTACGTTTACCGATGGCTCGATCACAAAAAAAGTTTTGATAAAGATTTTCGACGTTTTTTGCTGCTTAAAAAACATCTCGCCCGGTTGCTCGAACACTTTGAGCCCGACGTCGTCGCTTCAACTTTTCCGCCTTATCCATATCTGTTGGATCAAATCTTGGGGCCAAATAAGCGGTGCAAGAGTGTTGTTGTTGTCACCGACTCGATCACCGTGAACGCAATTTGGTATCGCTGTGCCGCCGATCATTTCCTCGTTCCAAACCAACAAAGCGCGGCCGTGGTTCGGGCCGGCGGAGTTGCCCCAGAAAAAATCAAAACCTTCGGATTTCCTGTGAGCCCGAAATTTGCCGATCCCGATCCGGACCGACCATCACCTTCGGAGAAATCTAAGCCGCGCGTCCTTTACGTGGTCAACCCCGCCACGCGGCGAGCGCCTAAACTGGTACGACGGCTGCTCGCTCTCGACGTCCATCTAACCGTCACGGTCGGACGCGACGAACGACTCCGGAAAGTAATTGAAGCCGTCGGGCTTGATCGCAAGATCGACATCGTCGGTTGGACCGATGAGCTGCCACGCATGCTTCGCGCCAGCCACTTGCTCATCGGCAAAGCCGGTGGCGCCACTGTGCAGGAAACCATCGCGGCCGGTTGCCCAATGGTGATCAATCACATTGTGTCTGGTCAGGAAGAAGGAAATGCCCGGCTGATTGTCGAAACAGATTCGGGCGCAATCGCGCACTCGCCGGTCGACGTCGTGGCGCAAGTTGAGCGTGCATTTGCCAACGGCGCGCAAAGGTGGCGCGAATGGGCAATCAATATTAGCAAACTGAGCCGGCCGCGCGCGTCACTCGACATCGCGGAATTCTTACTGTCTATCTAACCAGAAGCCAAGCAACGGCGCTCTCCATAGTGCCGACTTCACATCCCGTGGTCAGGAGACCGCCGCTCCTTGCGGAAAAATTGCCTCGCCGGCGACAAAGGATTGTACGACTTCCAGTTCTGGCGTGAGTGCGACGAGATCGGCGTCGGCTTCAACCCTCAGTATGCCTTTTTTATCCAGCCCGATTGCGCGAGCGGGAGTTTCCGTGGCCATCGCGATCGCCTCGTGCAGCGGTATATCGAGACCGTGCACGAGCGTGCGCACGAGATCGATCATGCGCGACGCACTACCGGCCAGCGCAGAGCCGTCGGCGAGAACGCACACGCCCTGCTTCACCACGCAATCGCGACCGTACAGCGAAAATTTGGATCCGTTAGGCAATCCCACGCCAGCAGCTGCATCGGTCACGAGACAAATTCCGCGAAAACCTTTTGCGCGGTATAACACCTTCATCAAGGTCGCTGAAACATGATGGCCGTCGGCGATCAACTCGCAGAGAATCTCCGGTTCGCTCAATGCGAATTCCAGCAAACCGGCCACGCGATGAATTCCGCGGCGTCGCGCACTCGACATGCAATTAAACGTGTGGGTCACGCTGCGCATGCCGTGCTCAAACGCAGCACGTGCTTCTTCGTCCCACGCATCGCTATGGCCGCCGCTGATTGAAATGTTTTGCTCACGCAACTTGTCGATGAAATCAAGCGTCCCCGGCAGTTCCGGCGCGAGCGTGACCCGCTTGATCACATCCGCGTACGCGAGCAGCCACTTAGCCGCTTCGGGAGTTGGATCTTGAATGAATTCTTCACGCTGCACGCCGCATTTGCTTTTCGAAATGAATGGTCCTTCGACATGAACGCCGGCAATCTGCTTGATCGAAGATCGACAATTACGAACCGCCATCAGTACATGGACGATCGCATTCACCGGCGCTGTCGCGGTTGTGGGCAAAAGCGAAGTGGTGCCGCCGCTCGCATGGAAATCGCAAATGGCGCAAAACGCTTCCGCGGAAGCTTCCATCGTGTCGCGACCGACCGCACCATGCACATGAAGATCGACAAAACCAGGCGCGAGATAATTTCCGCCAAGATCGACAATCTCTGAGTCCCGTACGCTACTCTGCTCGCGAATTTCCGCGATCTTTCCATCTCGCGTCACGACTTCGAGTCCGTCGCGAATTCCATCCGAAAAAATGCAACGCGCGTTTGTGAATATCATTCTGTTAGGAACACAATTGCGTTTGCGACCGGCAAAGTCCATTCTCTCAGTTGGCCATGGATTTCGATTACGATGTCGCGATCATCGGTGGCGCGTTTTCCGGAGCGGCAACGGCGGTCATGCTCAAGCGGAAACGTCCCTCTGCGCGGGTCCTCATCATTGAAAAGACGGCCGCGTTCGACCGTAAGGTGGGCGAATCCACCACCGAAGTGAGCAGTTGCTACATGACGCGGATTCTCGGCCTGACGAATTATCTCGGCCACGACCAGCTCGCCAAACAAGGGTTGCGCTTTTGGTTTTGCAACCGGCCGGATCAACCTTTCGACGACTGTGTCGAGATCGGCGCGCGTTATCAGGCGCGACTACCGACTTTTCAAGTGGATCGCGCAAAACTGGACTCGCACATGCTCGCGCTTGCCGTGCACGCCGGGTGCGATCTTTGGCGGCCGGCCAAGGTCACAAACTGTGAGCTCGATGGCGAAAACGGGCAAACCGTGAATGCAACTCCGACGGTCGTCGCGAGCCCTGATCATTTTGGGGTTGTCGATCTTAAGGAGCGGACGGTGGGCTGTCGATGGATTGTCGATGCAACCGGACGCGCGGCGATGTTTGCTCGCAAGCTCGGGCACTTTCGCCAGAACACCGAGCACCCGATCAACGCGGTGTGGGCGCGCTTCACCGGGGTGAAGGATTGGGACAGCTATGAATGGGGCGAACGCTTTCCCGATTACGCCAACGCCTGTCGCACCGGACGCTCTTGGGCGACCAATCATCTTTTTGGCCGCGGTTGGTGGTGCTGGATCATTCCATTGCGCGGCGGAGACGTCAGCGCCGGAATCGTTTACGACAACCGCATCTTTAAACTTCCGGACGGGCCGAGCCTGGGCGAGCGATTGCACGCGCACATTCTGGGCAATCCAATCGGCCGCGAAATCTTCGGCGCCGCGTGGCTTATCGAAGGCGACGTGCATGCGTTGTCGGCATTGCCCTATCATAGCGAGAAAGTTTGCGGCGCCAGCTGGGCGGCCGTGGGTGACGCGGCCGGCTTCATCGATCCACTTTACAGTCCTGGTCTCGATTTCTGTTCCTATACGAGTTACTATGTGGCCGATCTTCTGGCGCGTGCGCTCGCCGGGGAAAATGTCGCGGACCGCCTTCACTATTACAACGAGCAATATCCAGTGATGTATCGCTACTGGTTCGAAACTTTGTTCAAGGACAAATATTATTACCTGGGCGACGCCGATCTGATGTCGGCGGCGCTGCTGCTCGACGTAAGCAGTTATTATTTCGGACTCGTCATCCCGGCCTATCGCGACCCGGAGAATGCGTTTTTAAATCTGCCATTTCGTGGACGGGCTGGACAGCTCTTCGCCGCGATGATGAAGTTTTACAATCGCCGCCTCGTCGCGCTCGGAAAACGGCGTTGGGCCACTGGATATTACGGCAGACACAATGCGGCCTGGCGCGAACTCTACGATGGATTCGTCCCGGACGCGCGGGTGTGGAAGCTCTTTCGCAAAGGACTGTTTCGCTGGTGGAAATCTGAGATAATCAATCTAAGACTTATCTTAGGTTCACGGACGAATGCACCCGCGACCAAAACTTCAGCCACCGCTTCTGCGAAGGCGTGCAAAGTCTAAGATATCTCTAAGAGATCAATGGTTAGAGCGGGAAGAACTCGTTTTAGGCAGGGGCGGTTCACCCCGCCGCCGGGGCGTAGGCCCCTCTGGGCCGGAGGCGAATCGTCCGCGGACGATTGAGTCAATCGCCCCTATCTGGTTATAACATCGCTGGTGCTGTTGCTTGCGCTGCTTGGCGAGCCGCGCGGGACGAATGACGTTCGGTCGCGCGGTCGCTACGGGTTGAGCAGACCGAGATACCAGCGCACAAACGCGTCGCCAAAGAACATCCAGATCAGCGCGCCAATCGCGAGATATGGACCGAACGGCAGTTTGGCCGACCACACGCGCTTTCCTACCAGCAGCGCAATCAACCCCACCATGGATCCCAGAACGGAACCGGCAAAAATGCTGAACAAAACCGCGCGCCAGCCGAGGAACGCGCCGATGGCCGCGAGAAATTTCAAATCGCCACGACCCATCGCCTCGCGTGGAATCTCCAGTTCACGCGCCACCCCGGCGATCTGCGTCACTTGATCGAGAGCAAACTCGTCGCTGCCAATTGCAACTCGGTCGTAGTGAAATTCCAAAGTCACGTTCCCGTAAGTGCGATGGTCGATCTTAGCCTCATCACAATGCAGCAACAGCCGATCTTTTTCGCGCGCAAAGTAATCGCTCCACAAGCTGCGTTCCTCGCCGACTATGAAATCGGCGTCGTCGCCGTGTCTTGTCCAGGAGAAAGGCGCGGGCGCGTCGAGGCGAATTCGCTTTTTGCCGAAAGCGATCTTGCCCGCTTCGAGCACGATCCAGAGAATTAAATAGCCGAGCGCGGCTGCGAGCACAGATCGAACGATGGCCGCCGCTCGCGAGTCAGTATTCATCAACTCCGGAACCGCAAAGCTCGCGATAATTCCCGCCATCGTTCCGCCGATCGTCACCTGATCGGGGATAATGAAATGTTCAAGATCAACAAACGTCGCGACGATGAGCAGGGAACCGAAAGCCGAATACACGATTGCGATTTGCCACGGGAAATTTCGCCAGACAGCGAGGAAAAGAAGGGCGGTGAGCAGTTCCACGCCAAAATAGCGAAACGCGATCCTGGCTCCGCAATTTGCGCAACGGCCGCGCAGCACGGGCCAGCTAATCAACGGCAAATTTTGCTGCCACGGAATCGCTTGCTTGCAGTTGGGACAAAACGAGCGGCGCGGTTTGTTGACGGAGAGGTCGCGAGGCCATCGGTAAATGCAGACGTTTAAAAATGAGCCGACCGCAGCGCCCAGAATGAAAGCGAGTGCGCTGAAGAGAAATTGATAGAGGGGATTATCCACGCGATTAGCTGGCCTTCGATGTCGCTGCACGTCGCTCCACCATCCACGCGATCCAGATGCAGCTTTCGTAGAGCAAACACATCGGCAGTCCCATCGCGATCAAAGTTAGGAGATCTGGCGCCGGCGCGATGATCGTGGCCAGGACAAAGATGAGGACGATGGCGTAAGGCCGGGTGCGCGCCATAAATTTGTAAGTGACCAGTCCGAAGTGCACGAGCGCCAGGACCACGACAGGCAATTCGAATGCGAGACCGAAACCAAGCGTGAATCTGGTGACGAAGGAATAATACTGCTGCACTGTCCAAGTCGGAGTCCAGCCGAGCGATTCGGTGTCGCGGAAGAAAAAGAGAAT
>Ga0207684_10004512_pt1 | contig 13084 bp, 10 predicted proteins | sample KBSK5501metaG_FD_184342 | JGI IMG/M metagenome (GOLD analysis project Ga0207684, IMG submission 184342) | Corn, switchgrass and miscanthus rhizosphere microbial communities from Kellogg Biological Station, Michigan, USA - KBS K5-50-1 metaG... | ecosystem: Host-associated > Plants > Roots >...
TGTGCGCAAGATGCCACTTCGTTGGACTCACATCCGGCATCGATTGCACCACACAATCTTCGGGTTCAAGGCCGCGGCAAAGTTCGGCGGTAAAATTTCGGATCTCGTGAAAACGCCCGAGAAGGAGTTGGGCGCGATCGGACGCGCCTCGCTCATCCAAATGGGCGGCCGCCGTTGAATTGGTTGTCGCGGCCGCGGTTGGACTCAAGTGATTCCGCCCTCCTGCTCGAGCTCTTCGCGACGCGCCTCGAGCATTTGATCATGGCTCGCTTCTTCCACGCCGTCGGTGACGAGATGCTCCCCGAGCGTTTCTTCGTTTTCGTCTACCCCTGGTCGAGGCACGCGATGTCCGGAATCGCTCGGCGTCACTTCCCATTCATCCTCTAAATTTACATTTTGCTTTGTTTCCTCCGGCGGTGATGGCAGCACCACGCCGAGGAGCTCGCGGCGAGCCTGATCCCAATCTGCGTCGGTATATTCATCGGGATTACGTTCGTCGATCAACGCAATCTCTCTGGCGCGCTTTTCGACATCTTCCCGGGATGGGACACCGAGGCCGTTACCATGCACCGTGATTTTCCCTGCGACCGGTTGTGAGTACTCGTCCATACCTATAATACGAAATGCTAACGCGGACTGTCCGCATCACATTTTGGACTACAGATTAGGGCCTTGCAACGCAAAGACCGAGATTCTTTCTCTTATTATTTTAATAAAGGCATGAATGGCGAACAAGTGATTCACGTGGGAGACGACGCCAGGATTACGCTGACAGAGTATGGTGACCCCGCCGGCATGCCGGTGATATTTTGCCACGGCTGGCCAAGTTCATGCACCATGGCGGAGCTGACAGACGATGCCGCGCGCGAAGTCGGTGTGCGAATTATATCGCCCGATCGACCCGGAATCAGTGGCTCTGCGTTGCAGAAAGAACGCAAGTTACTCGATTGGCCGCCCCTCCTCGAGAGTATCGTTGACCGCCTCGGAATCGGGGAATTCCGGATGCTGGCGATTTCGGGCGGGGCGCCCTACGCGTATGTTACGGCCTTGGCGATGCCGGCGAGAGTTGGGGCGATCGCGGTCGTGAGTGGGGTGCCGCCTATTCACGAACTGGGAGATCACGACGGATTACTGCCACTCCATCGCTGGATGTTGGCGCTCTATCGGATGCGACCAGAGTTGTTGCGGACGTGTTTTCACGCCGCGCGGCCATTTATTTCTATGCGCGCGTCGATCCGTGTGGCCCGCGGACTGGTCAGGCTCTTGCAGCCCTGCGATGCGGAGAGCTTGCGTAATTCGGCTGCTTTCAATGCCTGCTTCGAAAGTCAGCGGCGCGCCTGGCGGGGCTCGGCTGAAGGCGTGATGCTGGACGCGAAAATCTATGCCGAGCCGTGGGGCTTCGCCTTGGAAGATATCGGTGTGCCAGTCAGGCTTTGGCATGGCAGAAACGACCGAACTTTTTCAGTTCGTCTGGCCAAGGCGGTGGCGGGCCGGTTGCCTAACTGCACTGCGCATTATGTTGACAATGCAGGTCATTATTCATTGCCGATTCGGAACATGCGGAGGATTCTCGCAGACTTGATTGCGACTGGCAGCGGCGATTGACCCAATCGCCTTGGCGATTCGGTGAACCACCGCTACCCTAACAGTTTCCCCGTGCGTTTCGGGGTTGCTCGGGCTAAAAATTACTGTGGAAGATTTCACAACCGGCACGACCCAAAATCAACCGGCACGTCGTATGGCCACGCTTGGTGCCAAATGGGACGCTCGCGTGCGCCAATTGGTCCAAGAATGGGGGGCTGATAAAAATCCTGAGCTAATTGAGGAAATGATCATAACCGCGCTGAAAATAGCGCGTGACGAGATGGGGGTTGCTGATCTTAAGCTGATCAACCGCTCCCTGAAAGAGCTGCGTTATGCGGCGAAAGTTTTCGCGCCTTATTCCGAAAAGCGAAAGGTTGCCGTCTTTGGTTCGGCGCGAACGCCGCCCGACGCGGAGCAGTTTCGCATGGCCGAGGAATTTGGGCGTCAAGTCGTAGCCCACAATTTCATGGTCATTACTGGTGGTGGTGACGGCATTATGGGCGCAGCGCAGCGTGGGGCCGGACGGGAGAACAGTTTTGGGCTCAATATCCGGCTGCCATTTGAGCAAAAGGCCAATCCGATCATCGAGGGCGATGGCAAGCTGATTAATTTTAATTACTTCTTTACCAGGAAACTCAATTTCGTGAAGGAGACGCACGCCCTGGCGCTCTTTCCTGGGGGCTTTGGGACGATGGATGAAGGCTTTGAAGTGCTCACTCTCATGCAGACTGGCAAAGCGCGGATTATTCCCATGGTCCTCCTGGACATGCCGAAGGGGAAATATTGGGAGACTTGGATGAAATTCGTTAGGGACGACATGTTCGAGCTTGGATATTTATCGCCCGACGATTTTTCGCTTTTCAAGTTGTGCCACAGCGTGTCGGAGGCGGTCAACGAAATCGTCCAATTCTATAAAAATTATCACTCCGTCCGCTGGGTTGGACGGGAACTCGTTTTGCGCATTTGCCGCCGTTTACCCGATAAAGCGATGGTTGATATTAATAAAGAATTCGCGGACATCGTTCGGGAGGGCAAAATTGTCCAAGGCAACGCGCTACCCCAGGAGCAAAACGAACCTGAGATTGCGCATTTACCCCGCTTGATACTGAGGCCGCACCGCCGTGATTTCGGCCGTTTTCGCGAGCTGATCAATGCGATCAACGCCTGGTGACGGCAAAGTATCTATGGAAATGCCGTCGAGCCGCTGCCAGCCCGAGTTAGGCGATTGACCTCAATCGCAAATAGGGCGGCAGTATACGGGTAGCCTCAGTCAGACGAGACCAGCTCCGCGTGAGCGGCTGATGCTACTCGGGTCGCGGGGGACAATTCGGAGGTAGAAACAGATGACGACGATTCCCGCCGACATAAGGCCAAATCGCACTTCAGTTTCGCTTGCATCATGCGGTGGAAACAGAAATGCTCGCGCGCATATCGCAAACCGTTGGTAGCACACCGCGCCGCCAGCTCCTTGTCCGAAAGAAACCGCAGAATCGCAATCGCGAGCGCCCCGCTGTCGCCTGGCTCGACCATCAAACCGTTCTCGCCATCTTCAACAATCTCAGGAATATCGCCAATCTTTGTGACCACGACCGGGCGGCCGCTGGCGAAGGCTTCCCGCAAGACAATGGGCGAAGCCTCCGTGCAGAGAGAAGCGATTACCACAATATTTGCCGCCGCCAGAATGTCCGGCGTGTCCCATCGGTAGCCGAGCATAAGAATTTTGTTCTCCAGACCCGAGTCATAGATCGCCCGTCGCAGCCTCTTTTCCCGCAAGAGGTCACCTGTGCCTTGGCCGACAAAAACAAAACGCGCCTCAGGACGGTGCTGCAAAACCAGGCGCGCCGCCTTCATCAGTTTCATTTGTCCTTTGTCGGAGCGAATCATCCCGATATTTGCAATGATCGGTGTCTCTGCGGAATAACCCATTTCGGTTCGAAACTTCATTCCGTCATGGCCTGGCCCGAATTTGGACAAATCCACGCCGGACCCAATCACGTCGATCTTATCGGGGGAAATACCGTTCTCTTCCACCAGCTGTTTTTTAATAACCTGCGCGTCCGCCACGATTTTCGCGCAGCCATATTTATAAATAAAGGCGCGATTCGTGTTTCCGAGCGGATCGGTAATACAACGTGCGCGCGTCACCGGCATGCCGCAAAAAAACAGGGGAAGGCAAAGCCAGTGGTCTTTCGAGCTGTAGGTCTTAATTAAGTCGATTCGATGTCGGCGGCAAAAGAGCCAGATGCGCAATGAAGCGATTGGATCGATACGTCGCCTTAACGGGAACGCGCGCGCGCGTGTTCCGAGTTTCTTCGCTTTCGGAAATACTCCACTTTTGGGATCGCAGATCAGCCACGCTTCGTGTCCGTGGGCGTTTAGCCAATTAACCTCAAGACAGGTGCGGTATTCCTGTCCACCCCAGCTCCCACTGCTCTCCAGGTGAAGTATGTTCATTTTAAATGGCCGGCTTCGCGGCTTCCTCAGGCGTTTGCCGCAGGTTGATTGTCCGCGCCGCGTTTTTCGAGAATATAATCGTGAATCGTGTTTACGCTCTGAAGTGCTTTGCCCGCTACTTCCGAATTTGGGACGCCCACGCCGAAAGTTTTCTCCATGCTTACGACGAGTTCCAGCGCATCGATAGAGTCCAGACCGAGGCCATTCGGGCCAAAAAGCGGCAGATCGTCCGCGATCTGATCCACCGTGGTTTGCAACATGAGATTTTTCACCAGCATCTCTTTGATACGGCTACGCAGATTGGGCTCGGACATAAAGTGACGCCGAAAGTGTAGTATAAGGCGAAACCCGTCAAACGCTCTAATTCAAACTTTTCGGCGTTCGCGGCTGCCCCGTGCCGATGCCATGGCAGAAGGGAAGAGCGTTAAGCGGTGCCGCCGAATAAATCGTAAGCAAGCCTCTACCCGAGCCGCTCCGATAGGGGAAGCGGGAGTCACAAAGACACGATGCGGTGCGCGGGAGTATAAAGGATCCACTGCGAAGCGCCGCCACCTCAGAAACTTGGCCGCTAACAAGGCCGCGCCTAGCTTCAAACCTGATCGGCTCTTTCGCCGGGAGTGACCGTCTGGTTGGGATCTGGCCGTGTTACACCCGGTGGGGGTGCGGGATTTTCAATTCGCGGCACGGTCGATTGCGCCGATTTAACCTCTGGCTGTTTTTCCGGCTCGGTCGTGCTTGCCTTATGCAGTTCGTCCGTAAAATCGTTCTTGGCCTTTTGAAATTCTTTCAGCGCTTGACCCATTCCGCGCGCGAGTTCCGGCAACTTCTTCGCGCCAAAGAGCAGCAAGATCAGGAGGAGAATGAAAATCCCCTGCGGTCCCTCGAAGATATTCAGAATGCTCGCGACCAGAGTCATATACCCATCTAAAGATCAGACCATTTGTTGAAGTTGCAAGGCAATTCACTCTGATCAACGCCTCCCTTGTCACGCTATGTAAACATGTCGCACGCATTACGGTTCTGGCGCTTCGTGTTGGGTAAGGCCCTGGTTCTTCGAAAAGCGACTCAACCTTGCTCGAAACGACGAAGAAATACTTTTGTGAACTTTCTGTTCATTGTGCGAGAAATTCCGGTATGCGACTCGCGATCTCGTTTGCTGCTTTGGCACTCGGTCTTTACCTTGCCGGGTGTGCGGCAACTTCATCGGACCCGCGTTATCCGCTCAGAGAACAGGTAGAAGAGCGTCCCGCGGCTACGCCGACGCCGACGCCGAAGGCGCCGATCTACATTCCTCTTGATCCCACTGGCGAACCGCAATAACTGCTGTCAGAATCCAATCGATCCATTGTATGTCGGCGAAAATGCTGTTACGGCGCCACTCGTTGGCATTTTAGGAGAGATTGAGAATGCCCACGGCTTTGGAAGCGGTCCGCCCGATTGAAATCGATGATGTTCGAGAAGCGCGTAAACGAATAAGCAGGGTCATCGTGCGCACGCCGCTGGTGCGGCTTGAGCTGGGGCGTGAATATCCTGACATCCGTCTTAAATTGGAAAACCTTCAGCCGATAAATGCCTATAAGTTGCGGGGGGCCGCTAACGCCGTGGCAATGCTCTCCGAGTCTGAGCGCAAACGCGGTGTGTGGACAATCAGCGCAGGAAATGCAGGGCAAGGCGTTGCCTATGCCGCAAGAGAGGCGGACGTGCCGTGTACAGTGGTGGTGATCGAAACGGCACCCGCATCTAAGATCGAGCGGATGCGCGCGCTCGGGGCAAAACTCATACCGGTGGCGTACGACGTCGCTTGGAAGGCTCTCGAAGACCGTTCATTTCCTGGAGCGGAAGGGACCTTTGTTCATCCGTTCGACGATCACAACTTTATTTCTGGTCATGGCACAATGGCTTTCGAGATTCTTGAGGACGCTCCTGATACCAAAACGGTTATTGCGAGCATAGGCGGTGGCGGACTCATCACAGGCGTCGGCAGCGCGCTCAAGGCGCTTAAGCCGGAGATACAGGTGTGGGGCGCTGAACCGGAGACGGCCGCACCTGCCGCGCTCTCGTTCGCGATGGGATCTCCCCAAGTGTTCCACGACTGGAGGCCATCCTTCGTGGACGGGGCTGGCGGTCAAAGCGTCTTTCCGCGCATGTGGGAGCGGATGAAGCCGGTGGTAAACGGCTGCATCGTCGTTAGCCTGCAAGAGACGCAAGAAGCAATGCGGCTGATGGCGGAAAAGGCGAGAATTATTTCTGAAGGCGCGGGCGCGCTACCACTCGCGGCCGCATTGACTGGCAAAGCCGGCAAGGGACCAATTGTCGCGATCGTCTCTGGTGGCAACATCGATCTGGAGAAGTTCTGCCAGCTTATCAAGTTGCCAGCGACCTGAACACCTGCTTGGTGTTAATTAGGGCTCAATCGACTCGAACTCTTTGGGCGGAGGGTGAAGCGGATACGGGAAATCACACGGGCGAAGTCGACGACTTGCTTAAACTGTCACTTTTGATGAAATGAAGGAAGGCTTGTTAGGAGACATCTCCGCAGCGGTTGATTCGCAAGACCGCGCTGACTTCTCGGCATAGCGCCGGGACCGAGCGCCGACGATTATCGCCGATACAGACAGCGTGATGACGCTAATTAATACTATACATACGCATTATATTAATGATGCACAGTAATTATGGAAGATGCTTATTTCATTCTATTTATCTAATCGGATAGGGCCGAAGTTTTAATGATTTAGAATATGAGCGAGCGGGAGTACTGCTTTCAAGGAGTGGGGGTCGGTAAGACCGCGCCGCACTTTCTGTTGTGGCTGGCGATGCGCCAAAGTGCGTGGATCAAATTTATTTGATTAAAGTTGCCAGACGCGTAGGGAACTTGGTAAATACAGTTAGCTCCCACGCTAGTCGCGCTATGCGGAAAATATAGTGTTGGCGCTTCGTTAGGCACAAATGAGAAAATTATCGAAAATAATCTCAAGTGGATGCCTCACTTTCGCTCTGGTTATCTTTCGAATTTCGGCCACGGAAGTTGCACCAACTGTCACGCTGAAATGGGACCCCAATCCCGGCTCCAACGTTGCCGGCTATCGCTTGTATTACGGGACCAGCAGCCGAGCCTACACGCAGAAACTAGACATCGGCAATAGCACCACCACGTTGGTGTCAAATCTGGCAGAAGGACGGACGTATTTTTTTGCCGTTACCGCCTACAACGCGGCCGCTGAAAGCTCGCCGTCAAACGAAGTGTCGTACACGGTCCCGCTTGCAACAAGCGTTGCGAAGCCAGCTCCGATGGTAATAGCACAGAAAGCGCCGCCGCCGGTTGCGATGCCGATAATCATGCCCCCGTCGACGCTTAACTCCGTCCACGACATGCAAGCTCATAAGAGACGCCCTATCGGTTCGGTCGAGGCCTGGGCTTATGCGCGATGGTGCAGCGGCGACCCCCCCTAAGGCGTTCTGCGCAGTCATAACTTTTTGTTGCTTGAAGTGAAATGGTCGACCCCTTAGACGACCGGCGTTCAAAACAAACGACGAGCAAGAATATTCTCCGACCTCACGGTCAATGAGGTGAGATTCCTTGCAGTGCTGCTCGCGTCGAAGCTGTCGATTTGGAGATTGCACTTGAATCTCGGAAGAAAATGACACTGGCCTTGCTTGGAACCTTTACTTTCTTCCGTTGCGGCGGCCTCGGGCCACCACACCAATTTCCGGACGGGCGGCTCAAGCCGCTACAGTGCCGTCTCTGGCCCTCTAAATTAGTAGCGATGGCTCTCTGCCGCTTTTCTTTCAAATTTTCCGTCGCCGAACCTTTTCTTAACACTTGACATGCTCGAAGCAAAAGCGCCAGAGGACTGGCGCACTCCAAGACGCATCGCGGCAACGCGGCGCGCGAATGATCCGCCAGGTTTTAGAGCGCGGCAGGCTTCTGCCGCTTTTCCCGAACCTCATGCGACAATCAGAGATCGCCGCTACAGCGACTCGCTTCCTCGGCATTGTCCCCGAACGGACTTGTCCGCATATCTTCCGCGGAAGCACTTTGCCGTCTCAACTCTTCAACTCTTTAACTCTTAAACCAACGACGTCTGCTAGACGTCGTAATACATGGAGAATTCGTATGGATGCGGACGGAGTCGGAGCGCGTCATACTCCTTCTGTTTCATGTCGACCCAGTTGGCGATGAAGTCGGGGTTGAAAACGTCGCCGCGCAAGAGGAAGGAATGATCGGCCTGAAGCGCTTCGATCGCGCCACGGAGTGAATCGGGGACACTGGCAACTTGGGCCAGTTCCTCCGGCGGAAGTTCGTAAAGATTTTTATCAAGTGGATCGCCGGGATCGATACGATTCTGAATTCCATCCAGGCCGGCGAGCAAGAGTGCGCTGAACGCGATGTAGGGATTGGCCGATGCGTCAGGAGTGCGAAACTCGATGCGCTTTGTTTTGGGATTGGCCGAGTACGTCGGGATACGAATCGCGGCCGAGCGATTGCGTGCGGAGTAAGCAAGGTTAACCGGCGCTTCGAATCCTGGGACAAGACGCTTGTAGCTGTTGGTCGTTGGATTGGTGATGCAGGTGAGCGCCGGTGCGTGTTTCAAAATTCCGCCGATGAAAAAAAGCGCCATCTCGCTCAATCCCGCGTAACCGTTGCCGGCAAACATCGGTTTGTCGTCTTTCCAGAGAGACATATGGACGTGCATGCCTGAGCCGTTATCGGCGAAGAGCGGTTTCGGCATGAACGTCACGGTTTTATTGTGACGTTTCGCGACGTTGCGAATAATATATTTGTAGTATTGCATTGAGTCGCCCATGCGCTTGAGCGGCGCGAAACGAATGTCGATTTCCGCCTGACCAGCCGTGGCGACTTCATGATGTTGCTTGTCAATCGGAATGCCCGCTTTCTCCAGCTCGAGGGACATCTCGTTGCGAATGTCTTGCAACGTGTCCATCGGCGGGACCGGAAAATAACCTTCTTTCGGTCGAATCTTGTAACCGGTGTTGGGAATTTCCTCGCGCCCGCTGTTCCAATGTCCCTCGTTACTGTCGACGATATGGAATGAGGCATTGGTCGTGTAGTTGAATCGCACGTCATCAAAAATAAAGAATTCGGCCTCCGGACCAAAGAAGGCCGTGTCGGCAATGCCAGTGCTTTTCAAGTAAGCTTCCGCTTTTTCAGCAACACCGCGCGGGTCACGATCGTACGGTTCGCGGGTGATGGGATCGACGATGGTACAAATGAGGCTTAGCGTCGGTTCGGCGTTAAAAATGTCGATCCAGGCCGTCGTCGGATCAGGAATCACGAGCATGTCGGAAGCATTGATCACCTTCCAACCGCGAATGCTCGAGCCATCGAAGCCCAGGCCTTCCGTGAAGATGTCTTCGTTGTATTCAGTTAGCGTGGTGGTGAAATGCTGCCAAGTGCCCGGCAGATCGCAGAATTTGAAGTCGACGAGTTTTACCTCGTGGTCCTTGATCAATTTACTAACGTCGGAAGCGTTTTTTTCTTTTGGCATGGGTCGTTCAGTTGGAGAGTTGAAGCGTTACAAGGTTACAGACTTAAAAGAGTTAAAGGGGGTAAAAACGCCATCGCAAAATCGTTAAAAAAGTAAAAACGTCCAATTCCGAAACCGCTCCATCGCTTCAACGGTTGAACGCTTCAACGATGTCTACACTGCTTTTTCGCCGATCTCTTCAGTACGGATGCGCACCGCGTGTTCCACCGGAAGAACAAAAACTTTGCCATCGCCAATCTTCCCTGTTTTGGCTGCCGCCACAACCACGCTGACAGCCTTTTCCACCATATCATCGGCAAGCACGACTTCGACTTTCACTTTCGGGAGAAAATCGACCGTGTATTCGCTGCCGCGATAAATCTCGGTATGGCCTTTCTGACGTCCAAATCCTTTTACTTCGGTGACGGTCATGCCTTCAATACCCAACTCGGCTAGCGCTTCTTTGACCTCTTCAAGTTTGAAAGGCTTTATGATCGCTTCCAGTTTTTTCATGTCGATGTAAGCTCGCAGCCGCGCCTTACTTTGCAATTGGGAGCTGAGCGCGGCACGCGCTCTCATAGCAACGTCATGCTAGATATGCAAGCTTCGTTTTGCGGCGATTTAAACCACGAAAGCGGATACGAGGTTAAAACCGTTACAAGGCTAAAACGTTGCATCGTTGAAGAGTGAAGCGGGAAGACGCGTATTCAACGGTCACGTCCAAGGCCCAGGGCCGGAGCGCTACGCCTAACGCTCAATGCTCAACGCCCAACGCTAAAGGTCCAACGTTGAATCTAGAGGCCACCCCTCTCTTCCTTTGCCTCAGTATCGTTTAGCGGTCGACGGACTGAACGCAGTGAGAGTAAATATCGAACGTCCGATGGGCACAGTTTCTACTTTGATGTTCGATGTTGGCCTCCGGCTCCGTAGAGCCTACGGCTCGGAGAGGCGTTCGGCGTTTGCTTCCGCTGAGTACCAGGGAGCAGACTTGAACCCTGCACGCTCTAGCCGCGCAACACTTGTTTTTTGCGTGGTAAATGCCGAATTTTTTTGCCAAATCGTCGAGCCGTCTATACTGACAATTGATGCCCCGCGACTCCTTCGTTCATCTCCACCTCCACACTGAATACTCGCTGCTGGATGGGGCCCTGCGGATGAAGGAAGTGATGAACCAGGCAGTGCAATTCAAGATGCCTGCCATCGCCATCACCGATCACGGCAATTTGTACGGCGCCATCGAATTTTACCAGGAGGCGCAACGCGTCGGAATTAAGCCAATCATCGGCTGCGAAGCCTACATTGCCCCAGGTTCACACAAGGATCGCTCGAGTTCTCCTGGGGCGGCGGCATATCATTTGACGCTTTTAGCCCGGGACGAGGTCGGTTACCACAATCTGGTTAAGCTGATTTCGATCGCGCACCTGGATGGCTTTCATTACCGGCCGCGAATCGACAAGGAACTGCTGGCGGCACACGCCTCCGGACTGATTGCGCTGAGTGGTTGTTTGGCGGGTGAAATCAATTCCGCTCTGCAAATGAATAAGATCAGGCAAGCGAAACAAACCGCGGCGGAGTATCGCGATATCCTGGGCGCCGAGAATTTCTACATCGAACTGCACGATCATGGAATCGAAGCGCAGCGCACGTGCAATCTGGAGTTACCGCGTATTGCCAAGGAGCTCGGCCTCGGACTGGTGGCGGCCAATGATGTCCACTTCCTGCGCAAGAGCGACCACCCGGCGCACGACGTAATGCTTTGCATCGGGACGGGGAAAATGGTGCAGGACGAAAACCGCATGCGCTATGTCCCGGAGCTGTATTTGAAATCACCCGGCGAGATGTGGGATCTCTTTCGTGAATTTCCCGAGGCAATCACAAACACGCTTGAAATCGCGGAGCGTTGCAACCTCGAGCTCGAATTCGGACGTTCGAAATATCCGGAGTATCCCATGCCCGACGGTAAAACGCGCGAAGGGTACCTGCGCGAGCTTTGTTACAAAGGGCTGCACGAACGGTATGGCGACCGAGCGACGCGCGATGCGGAGTTGCAAAAGCGGCTCGATTACGAAATCGATGTCCTGGAAAGAACCGGATTCGTCAGCTACCTGCTGATCGTTTGGGATTTTATTCACTTCGCCAAAGAGAGGAACATTCCCGTCGGGCCGGGGCGCGGTTCAGCCGCCGGTTCAATGGTCGCGTACGTTTTGGGGATTACTGACATCGATCCGCTGCAATATGGATTAATCTTTGAACGATTCTTGAATCCTGACCGCGTTTCCCCACCGGATATCGATGTCGATTTTTGCGAATCGCGCCGCGGCGAAGTGTTGGAATATGTGCGCCAGAAGTACGGCGAACGCCGCGTCGCGCAGATCATCACGTTTGGAAAATTGAAAGCAAAAAGCGTCGTCCGCGATGTCGGACGCGTTATGGGACTGAGCTATCGCGACGCCGATCGCATCGCGAAGATGATTCCGAACGAGCTGAATATTACTCTCGAGTCGGCCATTGATAAGAATCCTGAGCTGAAGAGAGCCGTCGCGACCGAGTCGGCCACGCGTCAGCTCTTTGAGTACGCAAAGATCCTGGAGGGTTTGTCCCGTAATGCTGGCGTCCACGCGGCCGGCGTTGTCATCGGAGATCGGGATTTGTCCGACTACATTCCCCTCACTCGCGACGTAAAAGGCAACGACGTGGTCAGCCAGTATCCAATGGGACCGCTGAACGATCTCGGCTTGCTCAAGATAGATTTCCTCGGGCTGAAGACGCTCACCGTCATCGAGGATACCCTCACCTTGATTCGCAAGCGGCAACCGGATTTCTCGCTGAAAAATATTCCACTCGACGATGCGGCGGCCTTCGGACTCTACAATCGGGGCGAGACGATCGGGCTTTTTCAAATGGAATCCGGAGGCATGACAAGCCTCTCCAAGCAATTCGATGTCACCAAACTGGACGATATCATAGCGTTGATCGCGCTCTATCGCCCTGGCCCAATGGAACTGATTCCCGAGTTCGTAAGGGCTAAGAAAGGCATTACCCCAATCAAATATCTCCATCCGCTGCTCGAAGAGATTTGTGCCGACACCTACGGTGTAATGATCTACCAAGAGCAGGTTATGGCGGCGGCCAGCAAGCTCGCCGGTTACACGCTGGGCCAGGCCGATCTTCTCCGCCGGGCCATGGGTAAAAAGGACAAGGAGAAGATGGCGAAAGAGCGCAAAAACTTTATCGCCGGGTGCGCGCGCACCAACAACATTCCTGAGAAAAAAGCGAACGCGATTTTCGATCTGTTAGAAAAATTTGCCGGCTACGGCTTTAACAAGAGTCACAGCGCGGCCTACGGCGTGATCAGCTATCACACCGCTTATTTGAAGGCTCATTATCCAGTGGAGTTTATGGCCGGCTTATTGAGCAATGAGATCAACAACACCGACAAAATTTCGGTCTTCGTTGCCGAATGCAAACGCATGGGCATCGCAATTTTGCCGCCGGACATGAATAAGAGCGGCCTCAAATTTACCCCGGAATTTGTAGCCGGGGTCGCTGACCCCGGC
>Ga0207684_10004515_pt1 | contig 13079 bp, 14 predicted proteins | sample KBSK5501metaG_FD_184342 | JGI IMG/M metagenome (GOLD analysis project Ga0207684, IMG submission 184342) | Corn, switchgrass and miscanthus rhizosphere microbial communities from Kellogg Biological Station, Michigan, USA - KBS K5-50-1 metaG... | ecosystem: Host-associated > Plants > Roots >...
CTCCAGGCAGCAATCAATCGCATCGTCGAGATTTGCACGTATACGGCAGTTGCTTTCGTCGCTCTATTTGTGCTCCTGCAACTTCTGCGTGAAGGATCCGTCGCCGAATTTGCAGCACACTTTCCTCATGCGGACCTGCTGAAGAAGATCGCCGACCGGACGGGAGGCGAGTTCTTCCGGGCCACCGACTCCGCCTCCCTGCGCCACATCTTCGACCGCATCGACCAGCTCGAGAAGTCGGAGATCAAGCTCTCCGCCTACCGCCGGTACCGGGAGCTGTTCTTCCCCGTCCTGGCGGCGACCGCGGGGATGCTCGCCCTGGCGGGCGCGCTGTGGTCCGCGGGCCTGCGGGTGGCCCCCGCGTGATCTTCGAAGCTCCCGCCTGGCTCCTGGGCCTGCTCGCCCTGCCCGCGATCGCCGGGCTCGAGGCCTGGCTCACCCGTCGGGACCGCGCGCGCACCGCGCTCCTCGTGGCCCGCCCGCTGTGGGCGCGGGTGGTGCGCCGGCCCGGGGAGCGATGGCGATTCGCGCGCCTCGGGCTGCTCCTCCTGGGCGCGGGCGGCATCGTCCTGGCCCTGGCCCGCCCGCAGTGGGGGATCGTGCGGGAGAAGGTCGAGCGGGAGGGCGTCGACGTGGTGCTCGTGCTCGACAGCTCGGGCTCGATGGCCACCGAGGACGTCTCCCCCAATCGGTTCTTCCTGGCCAAGCAGGCGCTGGCCGCCCTCATCGCGCGCCTCGAGGGGGACCGCTTCGGCCTCGTGGCCTTCGAGGGCGAGGCCTACCCGCTGGTCCCCCTCACCCTGGACGCGGACGCCCTCGGGCTGTTCCTCGAGACCATGGAGCCGGGCATCGTGCCCGCGCCCGGCACTTCGGTGGGGGTGGGGCTCGCCCGGGGCCTCGACCTCTTCGTGGACAAGGACCGGCGCAACAAGGTCCTGGTGCTCGTCTCCGACGGCGAGGACCTGGAGGGCGACGTCGAGGATGCGGTGGGGAAGGCGAAGGCGGCGGGAGTGGTCGTGCACACGGTCGGGGTGGGGACCGAGGCCGGGCAGCCCGTCCCCGACTTCGACCGTGAGGGGAAGAGGGTCGGCTTCAAGCGCGACGGGTCGGGCACGGTCGTCATCTCCCGCCTGAACCCCGCGACCCTCGAGGCCATCGCCCGCGGCACCGGGGGGAAGGCCTTCCGCATCACCGCCGCCGACACCGGCCTCTCCGCCCTGGCGGCTGCGATCGAGGGGATGGAGCAGAAGACGCTGGCCCGCGAGTTCTCCTACCGCCGCAAGGAGCGCTTCCAGGTGCCGCTCGCCGTGGGCCTCGTTTCGATCGCGCTCGGGTTGCTGCTGCCGCTGCCGGAGCGAAGGACCAGAACCTCGTTCGGCTCCGCTTTTATTGCTGTCTTCGTTCTCTCGTTGGCCGTTCCCGTGCCTGGCCAGACTCCGGCTCCGGCCCCGGCTCCCACACCCGCTCCCCGCGAAAGCGGCGGCGGCTCGCGCGTGGTGGACGAGCTCCTGCTGAGGCCGCGGCGGCTCACCGAGGCGGGGCGGAAGCAATACTGGGACGGCAACCATCCGCAGGCCCTTTCGGCCTTCGAGCAGGCCGCGCGCACGCGTCCCGAGGACACGCGGGGCCGCTTCAACCTGGCGGACGGGTTGTACAAGAACGGCAAGTTCGAGGAAGCGGCCACCCTGTTCCGCTCCCTCGGCGAGGACCCCGGCTCGCCCCTGGCGGCGCCGTCCCGCTTCAACCTCGGCAACGCGCTCTTCCAGAAGCAGGATTACAAGGGGGCCGTGCAGGCCTACCGCGACGCCCTGCGTCTCGCTCCGCAAGACCTGGACATGCGCCGGAACCTGGAGCTGGCCTTGCGGGCCCTCAAGGAGCAGGAGGAGCAAAAGAAGCAGCAGAACCAGCAGCAGAACCCGCAGGACAAGAAGGACCAGAAAGAGCAGGACAAGAAGCCCCAGGACCAGAAGTCGGGCGATCAGCAGAAGAAGGACCAGGGCAATCGGCCCGAGCCCCCCAAGAGCCCCGAGCAGCGGCAGGACGAGCGCTTCCGGCAGGAGGCCGGCATGCCGAAGGAGCGGGCCATGCAGCTGCTCGACGCCCTGCAGCAGAATGAGAAGGCGGAGCAGAAGAAGCTGCTGCAGGCCAAACGGGCGGAGAAGAAGGGAACGAAGGACTGGTGAAGGCCCAGACGGGAATCCTCGCCCTCCTGGTGCTCGGCGGGGCGCCGGCCGGCCACGCGGCCGAGGGCGTCCTCCGTTCCGACGTGGATGCCCGCAAGATCGGCCTTCAGGACCAGGTACAGCTCACGGTGACGGTCGAGGGGGGCGGGAGCCTGCCCGACGAGGTTCCGCCGCCCGCCTTCACGAACCTGAAGCTCGTGGGCGGACCCGCGGTCTCCACCCAGATGTCCTTCGTGAACGGCCGGGTCTCGCAGTCGCGCAGCTGGACCTACGTCCTGCAGCCGCTCGCCGTGGGCCGCGCCGAAGTGGGGCCGGTCCGGGCGAAGCTCGGGGCGGGGGAGGAGACGGCACCCGCGATCCCCATCGAGGTAGTGGCGGGCAGCGTGAAGCCTCAAGCGCAAGCCCGGCGGCCGACCGACCCGTTCGGGGAGGACCCGTTCGAATCGTTCTTCGGCCGCAGACAGACCCGGCGCGTGGAGCCCCGCCTGCTGGTGGAGGCGAGCCCCAGCCGTCAGAGCCTCTACGTCGGCGAGCCGCTCCGCCTGACCTATTACCTCTACACCCAGGCCACGGTCTCCGACCTGCAGTTCACGGAGGCGCCGCAGTACGCCGGGTTCTGGGTGGAGGACCTGGAGCGGCCGGAGCGCCCCGCGGGCGAGGCGGCCACGGTGGAGGGCGTCTCCTACCGGCGCTTCCCGATCCTGGTGAAGCTCCTCTTTCCCACCCGGGCCGGCCGCCTGACCATTCCCGCCGCCACCCTGAAGATCGCGCTCCCGCGGCAGGGCTTCTTCGACAACGGGGCCGTGGTGCAGCGCTCCACCCGGCCGATCACCGTCGAGGCCAAGCCGATCCCCGACCAGCCCGGGTTCAGTGGAGCGGTGGGGCGCTTCAGGGCCACGGCCGCGGTGGACCACCCGACGCTCGCCCTGGGAGAGGCCGCCACCCTGCGCTTCCGGGTGGAGGGCAGCGGCAACCTGAAGTGGATCGACCGGGCGCCGCAGGTGAGCGTGCCCGGGGCCAAGGTCTACCCGCCGCAGACCAAGAGCGACCTCAAGACCGAGCCCTCGGGCATCTCGGGCTCGCGCACGTGGGAGTTCGTGGTCGTGCCCCAGACCACGGGGACGGTCGAGATCCCTTCCCTGGCCTTCACCTACTTCGATCCCTCGACGGAGCGCGTGTCGCGGACCGAGACCGCTCCCCTCCCGCTGCGAGTCGAGGCCGGCACGTCGGCCGCGGGGGTGGCGCCCGCCCTGGCCGCGCCCGCGGTGGTGCGGCCCGGAGGCCCCCTGCCGCTCCGCGCCGACCTCGACCCGCCCTCCGCCCTGGGCGTAGCCCTCCCCGGGCGACAGATGGCGCTCCTCGCAGGAGTGGTCCTGCTCCTCCACGGCGGGATGTGGAGCGCCACCCGCCTCGTCGGATGGCGCCGCTCCTCGGCGGGCCGGGTCGCCGCGCCCCGCAGCGTCCGCGCCGCCCTGCGCGACCTCGAGCGGGTGGGCCGCGACGGGATGAGCAAGGAGGCGGCGGCGGGCCTGATCGAGAAGACGCTCCACGACCTCTTCGGGTCCACGGACGCCGAAGAGAGCGAGCGCGCGCGCTCGGTCCACCGCCTGCTCGAGGAGGTGCAGCTGCTGCGCTACGCACCGCAGCTGGGCGATTACTCCGAGAAGGTGCGCGAGCTGGCCGGAAAGGCGAGCGAGGTGGTACGGAGGTGGGCGTGAGGCCGAGGGCGTGGGCCGCCCTCCTCCTCCTCGGGTTGACCGGGCTCGGCCTGCCCGTGCTCGCGGCCGGGACGACCGCGGAGCGATTCCGCGAGGCCAACGAGCTGGTGCGGGGGGGAGACTATCCCAAGGGCATCGCCCTCTACGAGGAGCTGGCGGCTTCCGGGGCGGAGTGCGGGTCGCTCTACTGGAACTGGGCCCAGGCCGCGTCCGCCCGCGGCGACCAGGGCGAGGCTCTCTGGGCCCTGCTGCGCGCCCGCGAGCTCGATCCATCGGACCGGGCGGTGCTTCGCGACCTCGAGCGGCTGCGCGAAGGGACGAACCTCGATCGGGCCGAGGTCGCGCCCGACCCCCTGGCCGGCCTGGCCCGCTTCGCCCGCCGCTACCGGCTCGACGCGGTCGCCCTCGTCCTGCTGCTGGTGTCGCTGGGGGCGCACCTCGGCCTGCGCCTCTGGCCTGCCGCCCGCGGGCTCGGGCCCACGGCCGCGACCGCGCTCGTCCTGGGCCTCCTGGCGGCAGCCGCTCCCGTCGCCGGCTCGTTGGCCTGGCCCACGGGAGCGGTGGTCCGCCGCGGAGCGCCGCTCCTCGACGCCGCGTCCCCCACCGCCGAGGCCCTGGGCACCCTGCGCGAGGGCGAGGTGGTTCCCATCCTCGAGACGAGCGGCGACTACCTGCGGGTCGAGGACTCGTCGGGGGCGCGGGGCTGGGCGCTCACCCGCGACGTGCGTCGGGTTACTGGACCGTACCGCTGAACGGGTGGGTCACCTGGACGGGAGCCGAGGAGGCGTGGTGGTGGAACATCCGCCACCCCTCCGGCGTCCGGCGGAAGAGGTTCGTGGCCTGGGCCACCGCGAGGCCCACGTCGCCCTCGCTCTCGGCGGTGATGCTCTCCGCGCAGGTGACCACCGCCACCTCCCCGATGATGTCGACCCGCACCCCCGTGGGGGTCACCCGTAGCCAGCGGGTGTTCGAGAAGATCTCCTCCCAGGACTTCCGCACCGCCTCCCAGCCGGCGAGGGCGTCGCCGCCGGGATGGACGCAGTGCGCTTCGCCTCCATGGACCCAGAGCCGGTCCATCGCAGCGAGGTCGAGGCTCTCGAGCGCCCGATAGAAGACGTCGTTGGCCTGGCGAACGGACTCGTGCGAATCGTGCATGATCGCGGTCAAGGGATCCATTGCCGCCATTCTATCCGATGCCTCCGCGGGCAAGGCGCCGGCGCGCGGGGTCGGGTTTACAATTCGGCTGATGGCGACACAGCACTCCTGGGTGGGCAGCCGCGAGACGGAGGGTCGCGGGGGGACGCGCCCGGTCGTGAGCCCGTCCACCGGCGAGACCTTCGCCCACGTCAGCCTCCTCGACGCCGCGCAGGCCGGGGAGGCGATTGCCGCGGCCCGGGCCGCGTTCCCCTCCTGGTCCGCCCTCTCCTTCCGTGACCGCGGCCGCTTCCTGCTGAACCTGCGCGAGGAAGTGCTCGCGGACGCGGACGAGCTCGCCGCCCTCATCGCCCGCGAGCAGGGCAAGCCGGTGGCCGAGGCCCACGCGGTGGAGATCTTCCCGTCCCTGGAGGCGCTCAAGCACCTGGCGCTCCACGCCGAGGACGTGCTGCGCGACGACGTGGTGGAGAGCCAGGTCCTGCTCTTCGCCCACAAGGACGGCCGGCTGACCTACGCGCCGATCGGGGTGGTGCTCGTCATCACCCCCTGGAACTATCCGTTCGCCATCCCCCTGACCGGGCTCGCGGCCGCGCTCGCGGCGGGGAACACCGTGGTCGTGAAGCCCGCCCCCTCGACCACCCTCGTGGGCCTGAAGCTCGGCGCGCTCTGCCGCCGGGCGGGGCTCCCCGACGGTGTCGTGAGCGTGGTGGCGGCAGACGACCAGGAAGCCCAGGCGCTGGTCGAGGACCCGCGCGTGGGAAAGATCGTGTTCACGGGCAGCGTGGCCACGGGCAAGAGGATCATGGCCTCGGCGGCGAAGAACCTGACCCCGGTCGTGCTCGAGCTGGGCGGCAAGGACCCGGCCATCGTGTGCGCGGACGCCGACCTCGACCGCGCCGCCCAGGGGATCGTCTGGGGCGGGTTCCTGAACGCGGGCCAGACCTGCGCTTCCGTGGAGCGCGTTTACGTCCTGAAGGCGGTGGCCGAGCCCTTCGTCCGCAAGGTCGTGGAGGAGACGAAGAAGATCCGCCTGGGCGATCCCGCCCGGGACGAAGTGGACATGGGGCCGATGGCGCTCGAGCGGCAGCGCGTGATCGTGGAGGAGCACGTGGCGGACGCCCGGGCGCGAGGGGCGCGCGTCCTCTCCGGTGGCGAAAAGCCGGCGGGACCCGGCTACTATTACCCGCCCACCGTGCTCACGGAGGTCGACCACTCGATGCGGATCATGCGTGAGGAGACCTTCGGGCCGGTGCTGCCCATCATGGCGGTGGACTCGCTCGAGGAGGCGGTCCGCCTGGCCAACGACAGCGAGTACGGGCTCACCGCCAGCGGCTGGACCCGGAGCCCCGAGACGGCGCGGCGCCTGCAGGAGGGGCTCCTGGCGGGGGTGGTCACCATCAACGACTGTGTCTCGAGCTACGGCGAGCCCACCGCTCCCTGGGGCGGCGTCAAACGCAGCGGGATCGGCCGCACCCACGGGGTACTCGGCTTGCGCGAGATGGTCCAGGCCCGGTACGTGACCCGGGACCGGAGCGCGCGGGCCGCCCTCTGGTGGTATCCGTACGGGGAGGGCTACCGGCGTCTCATGCAGAACGCGAACCGCGCGATGCACGCGTCGTCCCTGTGGGCGCGGCTCTCCGCCCAGCTCGGCTTCGCGCGCTTCGCCCGCTTCTGGCGTCGGGTGAGCCCCTGGAGCCTGCTCCAGAACCTCGACAAGCTGTTCTAGGGCCATGCCGGTAGCCGGCTCCCTGCTCTCGCCCGCCAAGCGCCCCAAGTGGCGCTTCATCACCATCGGGGTGGGGCTCATCGTGGTCGCGGTGGCCCTGACCGTGGCCTGGCAGATCCTGGCCGCTCCCGACCAGCAGGTCCGCCGTGAGCTGGCGGGGCTCCGCTGGCTCGCCTACTTCTTCGGGAGCCTGCTCTTCCTGCTCCTCATCGGGGGGCTGGTCCTGATCGTGATCCTCCTCCTCCGCGAGGTTCGGCTGAACGAGCGCCAGTCGAACTTCGTGAGCGCGGTCACCCACGAGCTGAAGACGCCGGTGGCCTCGCTCAAGCTCTACCTGGACACCCTGCAGCTGCGCGACCTCCCGGAGAGCCGGCGCGAGGACTTCTACAAGACGATGCGCCAGGACCTGGACCGCCTCCACGCCACCATCAACAGCGTGCTCAACGCCGCCATGTTCACGGACCGGCCGGTGGTCGACCCCCAGCCCCTCGACCTCGCCCGGCTGGCCCGGCGCTGCATCGACCTGACCATGACCCGCCATCAGCTCCCGCGCCAGGCGTTCACCTACCAGGGGGTGGAGAGCCTGATGGTCAAGGGGGACCCCGCCGCCCTGGAGACCGCCGTCCTGAACCTCCTGGACAACGCCGTCAAGTATTCGAAGGACCGGGTGGAGGTGGAGGTGGACGTCTGGGGGAACGGCGACGGCCAGGTCCACCTCCGTGTGCGCGACCACGGCATCGGCATGAGCCGCGGCCATCTCCCCTTCATCTTCAACCGCTTCTTCCGGATCGGCTCCGAGGTGCGGCGCAGCCGGACGGGGACCGGCCTGGGCCTCTTCATCGTCCGCTCGGTGGTGAAGGGCCACCGGGGGACGGTCGCCGCGGAGAGCCCCGGGCCCGACCGCGGCTCGACCTTCACCGTGACCCTGCCCGGGCTCGGGGAAGACGAGGCCGAGCGTGCCTAGGATCCTGGTGGTGGAGGACGAGGAGCACCTGGCGACCGGGATCCGGTTCAACCTCGAGCTCGAGGGGTACGAGGTGGATGTGATCGGGGACGGCGGGGAGGCGCTGGCCCGCCTCGCGGGCGGAGGGGGCGCGGGCAACGGCTGGGACCTCGTGCTCCTCGACGTGATGCTGCCCGGCCTCGACGGCTTCCAGGTGGTGGACCGCATGCGCGCGGCCGGGAACTTCACCCCCGTGCTCATGCTCACCGCCAAGAGCCTCCCCGAGGACGTGGTGCAGGGCCTGGAGACGGGGGCCGACGACTACCTGCCCAAACCCTTCGATCTGCCCGTCCTGCTCGCCCGGGTCAAGGGCCTTCTCCGCCGGCGCGACTGGGCGCGGGGCGGCGGCGAGGGAGTGGAGACGGCGCGGGTGGGCCCGGCGGAGATCGACTTCCGGACCTTCGAGGTGAAGACGGGGGGCGAGACCGTGCGCCTCACCCTGCTGGAGGCCATGCTACTCAAACTGCTGGTGCAGAACGCGGGGCGCATCGTCTCCAAGGCCGAGATCCTCGAGAAGGTCTGGAACGTGAGCCCCGACACGGAGACGCGGGCGGTGGACAACTTCATCGTCCGCCTGCGGCGCGTGCTGGAGGCCAACCCCCGCTTCCCCAAATACCTGCACACGGTGCGCGGCGCCGGCTACCGGCTGGTGCTCGAGGCCTGAGGGCCGGGCGCCGGGCGTGCTATCCTCCGGCGTTTTGCGGCGAGGTCTCTCACCCCCGAGCCGGGCTCGCGTCGGCTGGAGGCTCGCCCCCCTGCTGGCCCTCCTCGTGGTGGCAGCTTCCCTGGACGCCGAGCCGCTGGCCATCCGGAGCGTACCCGTCCCCCTGAATCCCCAGGACCCCGCGCAGCGCTCGGTGGGACGGCTGCGCTATCTGGGCGGACTGCACCTCACCTCGGATCATCCCCGCTTCGGCGGCTGGTCGTCGCTCCGTCTGGTCGCGGACGGGGCGCGCCTCACCGCGATCTCCGACGAGGGGATGTGGATGACGGCGCGGATCGTCCACGACAAGGCGGGCTTCCTGGCCGGCCTGGAAGGGGGGGAGATCGGTCCCCTGCTCGACCTCGAGGGAAAGCCCCTGGAGGGGAAGGACAGCCGGGATTCGGAGTCGTGCGCGATCCTGCCCGACGGCTCGTTCGTGGTCGGCTTCGAGCGCGAGCACCGCCTCTGGCGCTACCCGGCCCATGACGGCAAGCCCGACGGCATCCCGAGCCCGGTCCCGAGCCCGCCCGGGCTCGCGCAGGCGCCCTTCAACGGTGGAATCGAGTCGCTGGTCGCCCTCCCCAAGGGCCGGCTCTTCGCCCTCACCGAGTACTGGATCCAGAACGAGCTGATCACGGGTTGGATCTCTGGCCCCGACGACTGGCAGCCCCTCGGCTACCGGTTCGAGCGCGCGCTCCGCCCCTCGGACGCATGCCTGATGCCCTCGGGGGATCTCGTGGTCCTCGAGCGCGCCTACAACCCCGACCGGGGGATCGTGGGCGTGCGACTACGCCAGATCTCGAAGGACGCGCTCAAGCCCGGGGCGACCCTGGGCGGCCGGCTCATCGCCGACATCGCCCCTCCGTTGACCCTGGACAACCTCGAGGGGGTGGACTGCCGCAAGGGCCGCCACGGGGCCCCTGTCCTCTACCTGATCTCCGACGACAACTTCAACCAGGAACAGCGCACGCTGCTCCTGATGTACGAGCTTGTTTCCAATTAGGGCGCCGGGTCGGGGGGATTTCCTCCCGCGTCCTTCCAGGCGACGATCCGGGCCTGGAGGTCGGCCGCGGTGACGCCCTGGAAGTTCGTGAAGGTGATGCCGACCGAGTAGACCGCCCGGTCCGCGTCGTGCCGGCAGTAGGCGACCCGGCCCTGGATCTGGGCCGAGGGAGGGAGGTCGCCCAGCCGCGAGACCATGACCAGCGACTCGGACTCCAGGGGGATGTCGCGGTGGGTTTCGAAGGCCAGGCCCCCCTCCGACACGTTGGAGGTCTCGAGCTCGACCATCTTCTGGAAGATCTCGCTCCCGATCACCACGTAGAGGGGGACCCGGAGGGCGATGCGCTCGTGGCGCCTTCTGTCCGCGGACATCCTAGCCCCCGCTCACCGGGGGGATGAAGACCAGCTCGTCTCCTTCGGCCAGGGCCTGGGCGAACGGCGCGTACCGGCGGTTGACGGAGGCGGCCAGGCTCGTCCGGCGGGAGGCGAGCGAAGGGTATGACTCGGCGAGGCGGCGCCACGCGTCCTCCGCGGTGGCCCGCTCCGGCAGGTCCAGGTCGAGCTCGGGACGCCCGGCGGCCTCCCGGAGCGAAGCGAAGAGCCGCACCCGTATGCGCATCCGCGATAGATGAGACACGAAAGCGCCCGGAGGGTCAAATGGCGGGCCCCCCGGGAATCGGCGTAAACTCGGGATCGGGGGACCGGGGGCGGCCGCCCCGGACCGGAGGGCACGTGCCGCGGGACCGTTTCGGACGCGAGATCAACTACCTGCGCATCTCGCTCATCGACCACTGCAACCTCCGCTGCGTCTACTGCATGCCCCTGCGGGGGCTCGCCTTCATCCCCTCCCCGGAGCTGCTCAACGCGGCCGAGATCGAGACCGTGGTGCGGGCCGCGGTGAGCCTGGGCTTCCGCAAGTTCCGCCTCACGGGAGGCGAGCCCACCCTGCGTCCGGACATCCTGGACGTGACCCGGCGGATCGCCGCGGTGCCGGGAGTGGCCGACCTTTCCATGACCACCAACGCCATCCTCCTCCCGAAGCTCGCGCACCCGCTCGCCGAGGCCGGGCTCGACCGCGTCAACATCCACGTGGACACCCTGCACCCGGAGCGGCTCAAGAAGCTCATGCGCTTCGGAACCCTGGAGGAGATCGAGGCCGGGATCGCGGCCGCCGAGGCCGCGGGCCTCGTCCCCATCAAGATCAACTCCGTGATCACCCGCGACTACAACGACACGGACGTCGGGGGGCTGGCGCGGAGGGCCAAGGAGCGGGGCTGGCACGTGCGCTTCATCGAGCTGATGCCGCTCGGGGGCGGGGAGGCCGCCCACATGGCGCTCTCCCAGTACGTCCCTTCCCAGGAGACGCGTGCGCGCATCGAGGCGGAGCTGGGCCCCCTGGTGCCGATTCCCTCCGCCAACCCGTCCGACGAGGCCAGGAACTTCCGCTTCGAGGACGGGGAGGGGGTCGTGGGCTTCATCAGCCCGGTGAGCGAGCCCTACTGCGGCACCTGCAACCGGATGCGCCTCACCGCCGACGGCAAGCTCCACCTCTGCCTGCTGAACGACGACGAGCTGGACGTGAAGGCCGCCTTGCGGAGCGGGGCCGGGACGACCGAGGTGGCCGCGATCCTGGAGCGCGCGATCGGCCTCAAGCCGACCGGGCACCGCCTGGACGAAGGCATCTCCACCGAGGACCGGTCGATGTTCCAGCTCGGGGGCTGAACGGCTGAGGCTGGAAAGCGAGCTGCTCCTCCGCATCCACGCCCACGCGAGCCCGGTGCTCGACGTGCTGTTCGTGCTCTCCCACGTGCTGGGGAGCCTCCCGGTGGGGATCGGGATCGTTCTCCTGGCCGCCCTCGCCGAGCGGACGCGCGGCGAAGTCGCGGGGGCGCGCACCTGGCTCGTCCTGGGCCTCACCACTCCCCTGCTGTTCGCCGGGATCAAGGAGATCGTGCGCCGGCCGCGTCCGGACCTGTGGCCGCGTCTCGTGGAGCCGGGCGGCTGGTCGTTCCCGAGCGGCCACGCCCTGGCCTCGGCCACCTTCTTCCCGGTGCTCGCCTGGACCCTCTCCCGCCGCTTCCCCAGTTACGCGCCGGTCCTCTGGAGCCTTGGCCTGGCCCTGCCCCTCGTCATCGGCCTGGGCCGGCTGTACCTGGGCGTCCACTGGCCGACCGACGTGCTGGCCGGGTGGGCGATGGGCTCGCTGCAGAGCGTGCTCGCGATCGCCTGGCTCCGGCGGCGGGGCTACTCCGCGCGCGCCCGGGGCGGCGCTTCCTCGAGCCAGGCGGAGCCGTCCGCGTAGTACTCCTTCTTCCAGATCGGCACCGTGGCCTTCAGGGTGTCGATCAGGAAGCGGCCCGCCGCGAAGGCCTCGGCGCGGTGGGGCGACGCGACGGCCACCGCCACGCTCGCCTCGCCGATTCCGAGCCGCCCCAGGCGGTGGACCATGCGCAGCTCGGTGATGGGCCAGCGCCGCCGGGCCTCCGCCCCGATCTCCATCATGAGGGGCAGGGCCATCTCCTCGTAGGCCTCGTACTCGAGGTGCAGGACCTTGCGCCCGCGGTTCTCGTTGCGCACCACCCCCACGAAGAGGCACAGCGCGCCGTCGACCGGAGCGGTGGCGGTGAGGGACAGAAGGTCGATCGGCTCGTGCACGAGACGGATGCCGTCGGGAAGGGACATGGAGCGGCCTAGGCGGCCTCGAGCAGGGTCCGGAAGTTCGAGAACATCCGGTAGGTGAGACCCCAGATCACGAGGCCGTCGTAGCGGAGGCAGGGGAACTCCACGGTCGTCCCCTGGTAGTCGTAGGGCATGGTCGACTGCGCGCCGGGAGCGAGGATGCCGTCCAGGGGGAGCCAGTGCAGGCTGCGCACCTCCTCGCTCAGGACCGCTTCACCCCGCGAGCGATGACGGAAGACGAACGGGGTGATGGCGAGGTCCACGGGGCGCATCCGCGCCATCGCCCGCACCTCGTCGAGCCGCCCCAGCCGCTCCGTGTCCCGGGTGAGGTCGATCCCGGTCTCCTCGCGGGTCTCGCGGACCGCGGTCCGGAAGAGGTCGTCCTCCCCCGGCTCCGCGCGCCCGCCGGGGAAGCCCATCTGGCCGGACCAGGGATCACCTTCGTGCTCCGCCCGCCGGATGAACAGGATCTCCAGACCGGGATCGCCGTCGCGCAGGACCGCCGCCACCGCCGCCCGGGACGCCACCGGCTCCGTCACCCGGGCGGGCTCCCGGAAGGCGAGAGCGCGCTTCACGTGCTCCCAGTCCACCCGCGGCATGCCTTCATTGTACTCAGCCGGCCAGGAGCGCGTGCGCGTGGGTGAGCCAGAGGAAGGCCATGTTCGGGGCGAGCTGGCCGCGGCCCAGCATCTCGTCCACCGCCGCGGGGGGGAAGTAGCGGAGCTCCGCGATCTCGCTCTCCTGGGGGCGGAAGCCCGGGAGGGGAACGTCGGTGCGGCCGAGGTAAACGGCCACGTGGTAGAGGACGTTGCGGAGCCCGCCCTCGGGCCCGTGGCGCACGTCGCGGAGGTTGCGCTGGAAGGAGACGCGTCGGAAGAGCACGTCCCGCGCCAGGTCGGTCGTGGCGAGG
>Ga0207684_10004517_pt1 | contig 13079 bp, 9 predicted proteins | sample KBSK5501metaG_FD_184342 | JGI IMG/M metagenome (GOLD analysis project Ga0207684, IMG submission 184342) | Corn, switchgrass and miscanthus rhizosphere microbial communities from Kellogg Biological Station, Michigan, USA - KBS K5-50-1 metaG... | ecosystem: Host-associated > Plants > Roots >...
CGGCGTGGTGCTCCTCTCCGGCAAGGCCGCGAACCTCAACGAGACGTTGCGCGCCATCGAGAACGCCTATTCCGTGAACGGCGTTCATCGCGTGGCCACCGAGATCCAGACCATCGAGAACTAGCTCAACCATCCTTACCGGGCACCTCGCGCGAGCGGGGTGCCTGTTGCACGACTACTGCATGTGACGATGACGCATGGAGGCGAGAGGTATGAACGAGCAACTGTGCAACCGGGATGGCGTCCCGAGCCTCTCCACGGAACAGCGTACCGCGCAACGGCGCCGTGAGCGCGGGAGCACGGACCGTGGCGTTGCCGAGCGACGCCGTGGTGATCGTCGCGCCCGGGTCAGCGCCGGCTTCGTTCTGGCGGTGGCGTCCCTCACCGCGTCCGCGACTCCGAACCGCGCCTACGTCGACGTCCGGGCGCCAACAATGGGTACGCTGGAGCCCCCGAACGTCCCCGCCGTCAGCCCCGAAGAGCGGTTGGCGGCCGACCGCCTCCTGCCATCGCTGAACAGCGAGTTCGACGTCCACATCGACGCCGCGGCCGCTCAGCAGGGCGTGAGCCGGGAGCTGGTCCGCGCCATCATCCAGGTCGAGTCCGGGTTCGACCGCCTGGCGGTCTCCGGCGCCGGGGCCCGCGGGCTGATGCAGCTCATGCCGGCCACGGCGCGCCGGTTCGGCGTCATCAACCGCTTCAATGCCCGCCAGAACATCTTCGGGGGCACGCGCTATCTGCGAGCGCTGCTCGATCGCTACCGGGGCGACATCTCGCTCACCGCGGCGGCCTACAACGCGGGCGTCACCTGCGTGGCCCGCCACGGCGGGATCCCGCCGTACAAGCAGACGCAGGATTACGTCCGTAAGGTAAACACCCTGCTGGGCGCCGCTCTGACGGAAGCGGATGGTCGTGAAGGGAGTAAAGGGTAAGCGACGGCGTCAGTGCGTCTTGTATTCGCTCAAGCGGCTGTAGAGGGTGTTCAGGCTGATGTGCAGCACGGACGCGACCTTCTTCTTGTCGCCTTCGAACTTGTCGAGGGTGGCCAGGATGAGAAGGCGCTCCGCTTCCTCGATGGGCGTTCCCACGGGCATCAGCAGGCTCGAAGAGGGCGCTTCGGTGACGACCGGCTCGGGGATGGGATCGACGCCCTGGCCCTCCTCGGCCAGGATGAAACCGCGCTGAAGGGCGTTCTTCAACTCGCGCAGGTTGCCGGGCCAGCCATACCGGCGGAGCCGTTCACGTCCGCCCCGCGTGAGCTGCTTCGCCGTTCCGTCCGCCGCGTTCAGCTCCCCGAGGAAATGCTCGGCCAGCCGCTCGACGTCGTCGCCCCGCTCCCGCAGCGGAGGGAGCGCGATGGGAAAGACGTTCAGGCGGTAGAGCAGGTCCTCGCGCAGCTTGCCGGCCGCGACCGCATCCTCGAGCCGGCGGTTCGTCGCGGCGACGATGCGCGCGTCGACCTTGACGGACTGGCTTCCTCCCACGCGGGTGACGGCGGACGTCTCCAGCACCCGGAGCAGCTTGACCTGCAGCTCGACGGGCATCTCGGTGACCTCGTCGAGGAACAGGGTCCCGCGGTGGGCGCGCTCGAAATACCCCTTGTGCAGCCGCTCGGCACCGGTGAAGCTGCCCCGCTCGTGGCCGAACAGCTCGCTCTCGATGAGGTTGGCGGAGACGGCCCCGCAGTCGACGGGGACGAACGCCTCCTTGCTGCGGCGGCTCAGGGCATGGATGGTCTGCGCGACCACCTCCTTCCCCGTTCCGGTCTCCCCCGTGATGAGGACGCTGGCGTCGGTGCGGGCCACCCGCCCGATCAGGTCGTAGACCTTCTGCATCGGCGGGGAGGCGCCGACAAGGGGCCCGAATCGACCGAGCTTGCGCAACTCGGTTCGCAGTGTCCCGATCTCACCCTTCATCTCCAGGGTGCGGACGAGCTTCGCCAAGGCCATCTTGAGGCGGGCGAAATCGACCGGCTTCGTGAGGTAGTCGGTGACGCCACGGCGAAGGGCATCCACCGCGGTCTCCACGCTCGCGTTTCCGGTGATCAGGACGACCTCGGGGTCGGCGGTGCCCTCCAGGCAATCCAGGAGATCGAGGCCGCTGCCGTCAGGTAGTTGGATGTCGACGAGGAGGATGTCGGGCGGGTTGGCCATGATCGCCTCACGCGCCTGTCCCAGCGTCGAGGCGCCGGTCGTCGTGAAACCCTCACGCTTGACGAACTCCGTCAGCACCTGGAGAACCTCCAGGTCGTCGTCGACGATCAATGCGCGGGGCGGCGCCATGAGCAGATTCCAGAATCTGATGAGCCCGGTCAGTATGCGCTTACCCGCTCGTGAACACAAAGCGCAGACCCGCATCGGCCGCCGTCGTCGACCGCACGCGGCACGGCGCTTGCTCCTGAACGCCACGAGTCTTGGTAGCGCTCCAGGAGGGACGCCATGGGAATCTTCGACCGTTTGAAGGGCAACGAGGACAAGAACGAAGCCAAGCCCGACTTCTCGAACGTGCAGAGCGGCGGCTCGTCGACGGCGGCTCCCCCCGCCCCGACCGAACCGGTCGCGGCCAGCGGGGCGGCTCGCACCTACGTCGTGGTCAAGGGCGACAGCCTTTCCAAGATCGCCAAGCGCGAGTACGGCGACGCGAACAAGTGGCGGACGCTCTACGAGGCCAACCGGAGCCTCATCAAGGATCCCGACCTCATCTATCCGGGACAACTGCTCAATGTTCCCGCGCCCTGAGGGCCGGAAGGAGAAATCGATGCGGCACGATTCTCGTGTCTTGACCGCGGTATTGCTGGCGACGGCGCTCGGGGCCGCCTGCTCCCGTCCGTCCGCCTCGCCCGCCCCCGCGCCGGAAACCGCAGTCCGGATCACGGACGTGGACCTTGGCCGCGCCGTGGGACTGGACAAGAGGGTCACGGACAAGACCGATTCGTTCACGCCGAGCGAGACGATCTACGTCTCGGTGCGGACCGAGGGATCGGCGCCGACCGCGACGTTGAAGGCGCGCTGGACCTACGAGGGCGGCCAACTCGTCCAGGAGTCCTCGCGAACCATCGCGCCGACGGGGACGGCGGTGACCGAGTTCCACGTCGCGAAGCCTGACGGGTGGCCGAAAGGATCCTACAAGGTCGAGGTCTTCCTGAACGGCAACTCGGTGGAGACCGAGAGCTTCAAGGTCGGCTAGAGGCTCATCGGCGGCGGGCGCGGAGGAGCAGCGCCAGCGCGAGCCAGAGGCAGGTCACTCCGACGGGCCAGGCGACGAGCCGCGGCCAGAGAAACGCCATCGCCGCCACGGCGGTGAGGGCCACCGTGGCCTGCACCATGAGCCGCTGCTCGGCCGGACCGTGCAGGCGCCGAGCTCTGAGGGCGGAGCCGATGGCGTTCCCGATCCGGAGCGCGCCCGCCGCGGCGCGCCCGGCAGTGCCCCCGACGCCTCGCCGCCGCGGGATCTGTCCTCCTCCCGCGGGCCGGACGCGCCGACGCTGCTCGAGGACGATCTCCGTCGCGTTGCCGAGGTCGTCCAGATACATCGCTTCCATTGCCTGGCCGAACGCCTCGTCCTCCACCACGACGTCGAGCTCCCAGTTACCGATCCAGCTCGCCACGTTGAGGTTGGTGGATCCGACCCGGGCCCATCGCGCATCGGCCACCGCCGTCTTGGCGTGGAGCATGGGGCCATTCCACTCGAAGACGCGGACCCCGCCGTCCAGCAGCGGGCGATATCCCGCTCGCGAGATCGCCTGCATCAGCCCGAGGTCGCTCCCTCGACCGGGGACGAGGAGGCGCACGTCGACGCCGTCCTGGGCGGCGCCACGGAGGGCCTGCACGTACGCGGGCGTCCCCGCGTAGTAGGCGTCGGTGAGCCACAGCGTGCGGCGCGCGAGGGCCGCCATCAGGGGATCGACGCGGTAGAGGCCGCTCGTGCCCGACGTCGTGGCCACGACGCGGAGCGCAACCTGGCCTCCGTCGGGCAGCGTCCCCGGCTTCGGTCGCTCTTCTTCCGGCAGCGAGCCCCCGCATGCGGCCCAGGTCTCGGAGAAGGCGCGGGCCACGTCGCCGACGGCCGGGCCGCGGATCTCGACGCCGGTGTCCCGCCAGCCGGCAAGACCCCGCTCGGGCCAGTCCTCCCACATCTTCCCGACGCACAAGCCGGTGACGAAGGCCACGCGCCCGTCGACGACCAGGCACTTGCGGTGGTCGCGGGCGATCCATCCCAGAGGCTCGGAGAAGCGAGGCGGGTTGAAGCAGCGGACCTCGACGCCACCCTCCCGCAGCCGGCGCCACAGGCGGCGCCGGCGGACGCCCACAGCACCCAGCCAGTCATAGACGACCCTCACCGGCACGCCCTCGCGGGCCTTGGCGACGAGGGCGTCCACGAAGCGCGCGCCGACCTCGTCGGCATGAGCCATGTACATCTCGAAGTGGACACTGGCCGCCGCCGTCCGGATCGCGTCGAGCCAGGCGGGATAGTTCTCTCGCCCGTCCTTGAGCAGGCGCACCGCGTTGCCGTGCACCAGCGGCGCTCCGGCGGCGCGGGAGAAGGCCTGGTCCGCCAGCAGGCGGGCCGCCAAGGGCACGCTGATCGGCGCGACGGCGGTGTTCAGGACGCGGCGCTCCTCGGTGTTCCGGGCGGAGAGCATACCGGAATGCCTCACCAGATTCTGGAATCTGATCTGGCCTGGCTCGGTCCACCTGCGCCAGCTTCACTTTACGGAGTGGCGCCGTTCTTGCGTAACAGGAGGCGAATGGAAAGTGAGTAACGCTGATGAACGCACGCCCGCTTCACGACCGCCTGCTGGTCCGGCGCCTCGAAGACAGGCAGACGACAAAGAGCAGGATCATCATCCCGGACGCCGCCAAAGAGAAGCCCCAGAGCAGCGAGGTCCTCGCCGTCGGGAACGACAAACCGATGAGGATCCTGGGACGGATCAGTTGCTTCCTGCGGCAACAGCACGCCGCGGAGCCGGCGCGCACGGTCAATCGTGGTCAGAGCGCGTTCACGTGCGCACGCTGCGGCGCGGCTCTCCTGGATCTCGACGAGGCAGGCTACGGAAGCGGATACATCGACCCGCTTCGGCGGCTGTACGACCGGCAGTATGGCGCCATCACGCGCACGAGCTCCTGGGAGACGGAACGGAGGATCGCGTGACCGAGGAATGCGCCCACGGAGACGGACCGGTTCAGACCAAGAGATGAGAGGGAGTCAAACCACATGGCGAAGCAGATCACGTACGGCGACGAGTCGCGCCAGGCGATCCTTCGCGGCGTCAATCGTCTGACCGACGCCGTCAAGGTCACCCTCGGCCCCCGGGGCCGCAACGTCGTTCTCGACAAGAAGTTCGGCTCCCCGGTCATCACCAAGGACGGCGTCACCGTCGCCAAGGAGATCGACCTCAAGGAGCCGCGCGAGAACATGGGTGCCCAGATGGTGAAGGAAGTCGCCTCGAAGACCAGCGACGTCGCGGGCGACGGCACCACGACCGCCACCGTCCTCGCCCAGGCCATCTATCGCGAAGGATCCAAGAACGTCACCGCCGGGGCGAACCCGGCGGAGGTGAAGCTGGGGATCGAGAAGGCAGTGGCTGCCGTCGTGGACGAGCTCAAGAGGCTCTCCAAGCCGGTCAAGGGAAAGATGATCGCCCAGGTGGGGACGATCTCCGCCAACAACGACGAGACGATCGGCTCGATCATCGCCGAGGCCATGGAGAAGGTCGGCAAGGACGGCGTCATCACCGTCGAGGAGGCGAAGACCCTCGAGACGTCCCTCGAGGTCGTCGAAGGCATGCAGTTCGACCGCGGTTACCTCTCGCCCTACTTCGTGACCGACCCTGCACGGATGGAAGTGGTGCTCGAGAATGCCCATGTCCTGATCCACGAGAAGAAGATCTCCAGCATGAAGGACCTGCTTCCCGTGCTCGAGCAGGTGGCCAAGCTCGGCGAGCCGCTCCTCATCATTGCCGAGGATCTGGAGGGCGACGCCCTGGCCACCCTGGTGGTCAACAAGCTTCGCGGCACCCTGCAGGTCGCCGCGGTCAAGGCGCCGGGCTACGGCGACCGCCGCAAGGCGATGCTCGAGGACCTGGCGATCCTCACCGGCGGCAAGGCCATCACCGAGGACCTCGGCATCAAGCTCGAGAACATCAAGCTCGACGACCTCGGGAAGGCCAAGAAGGTCACGATCGACAAGGACAACACGACCATCGTCGAGGGCGCGGGCAAGTCCAAGGCGATCGAGGGCCGCATCAAGCAGCTCCGGATGGAGGTCGAGGAGACGACCTCGGACTACGACCGGGAGAAGCTCCAGGAGCGCCTGGCCAAGCTCGTGGGCGGCGTGGCGATCATCAAGGTCGGGGCGGCCACCGAGACCGAGATGAAGGAGAAGAAGGCCCGGGTCGAAGACGCCATGCACGCCACGAAGGCGGCGGTCGAAGAAGGCATCGTCGCCGGCGGCGGCGTGGCCCTGCTCCGGTGCGTCAAGGCCGTGGACGCCGTGAAGGCGGAGGGCGACGTGGCGGTGGGAGTGCGCATCGTCCGCCGCGCGCTCGAGGAGCCGCTGCGCCAGATCGCGCAGAACGCCGGCCAGGAAGGCGCCGTGGTGGTGGCCAAGGTCCGGGATCTGAAGGCCGACGAGGGCTTCAACGCTCTCACGGAGGACTTCGAGAACCTGGTCGAGGCCGGGGTCATCGATCCGACCAAGGTCGTGCGCTCGGCGCTTCAGAACGCGGCGTCGATCGCGTCGCTGCTGCTCACCACCGAGGCGACCGTCTGCGAGATCGTCGAGGCCAAGGGAGACGAGGGAGCGGGGCGGGAATTCTAGGGGCAATAAGGAGGAGAAATGGACTTACTGGTAACGCTCATCATCGGTGGGGTCGTTGGCTGGCTCGCGAGCATCCTGATGAAGACCAACGCCCAGATGGGGACTGTGGCCAACGTCATCGTCGGAGTCGTAGGGTCGTTCCTCGGCGTCGCCATCGCCAACACGCTGGGAGTGGCCCACCAGGGGGCGCTGGCGAGCTGGATCGTCGCCGTTCTCGGTGCCGTCCTTCTGATATGGATCCTGCGCGCGGTGGGCGTCTTTTCCAGGTTCTCTACGGCGGGCTAGGCGGCGCCAACGTGGGGCGGACAGGGTTTGCGGCCGGGGCCAGCGGATGGGTATCATAGATATGCTTCTGCCATCGCGGAAGGTCGCCCGGCGCGTCGGCACCGTCATGCGCAAGAAAGCGTTCTCTCGCGACCCCGCCAGATCCCGCGCCCGGGGACCGACGCAGCCCTATCGACGCAAGGCTCAGAGCATGCCCGAGGTCGGCTCCACGGTCGTCGTCGAACCGCACTCGGCGCTGCGGCAGCAGGCTCCGTTCCCGATCGTCGGCATCGGGGCGTCGGCAGGCGGCTTGGAGGCCTTCCGGCAACTGCTGGGAGCCCTCCCGGCCGACACCGGGATGGCCTACGTCCTCGTCCAGCACCTCGACCCGCGGCACGAGAGCATCCTGGCCGAGCTGCTCTCCCAGACCACGAAGATGCCCGTGTCCGAGGTGAAGGGCGACATTCGGGTACAGCCCAACCGGGTCTACGTCATCCCGCCATCCCAGGACATCGGGATCGTGGACGGGATCCTGAAGCTCGTGCCTCGGAGCCAGACCGGCCGCCCGCACATGCCCATCGACTACTTCCTGCGGACGCTGGCCGAGGTGCAGGGGAGCCGGGGCATCGGTGTGATCCTGTCGGGCACGGCGACGGACGGGACCCTGGGCCTGAAGGCGCTCAAGGCCGAGGGAGGCATCGCCTTCGCCCAGGACCCGAGCTCGGCCCAGTTCGACGGCATGCCACGCAGCGCCATCGCTGCCGGCGGAGTGGACTTCATCCTGTCCCCCGAGGGGATCGCGCGGGAGCTGACACGGCTCGGGTGCCATCCGTACATGGCCGCCGGTGAGCCGCGTGCCCCCTCAGGCGCCGCCCCCGCACGAACAGTAGAAGAGGATAGGGCCAGCCTCGACCGGATCTTCGCCCTCCTGAGAAAGGGCTCCGGCGCAGACTTCGGCGCCTACAAGAAGACGACGCTCCGTCGGCGCATCGCGCGACGGATGCTCGTGAACCACATCGAGACGCTCGAGGCCTACGCGCGCCACCTCGAAGACGACGCCCGCGAGATCCAGGCTCTCTACCAGGATTGCCTCATCACCGTGACCTCCTTCTTCCGCGACCCCCAGGTCTTCGAAGCGTTGAGCGAGCGGGTCTTCCCCCTCCTCCTCAAGGACCGGCCGTCCAGGACGCCCATCCGGGTGTGGGTGCCGGGGTGCGCGACGGGCGAAGAGGTCTACTCGATCGCCATCTGCCTGCTGGAGCGCGCGGCGGCTCTGGCGAGCGACCCCTCCTTTCAGATCTTCGCCACGGACCTCAGCGAGAGCGCCCTCGACAAGGCGCGGGCGGGCGTCTACCTCGAGAACATCGCCCAGGACGTCTCCCCGGAGCGCCTGCGGCGCTTCTTCACCAAGGTTGAGGGCCGCTATCGGATCAGCAAGGACATCCGCGAGATGTGCGTGTTCGCCCGCCACGACCTGGCCGCGGGACCACCCTTTTCCAGGATGGATCTCATCAGTTGCCGCAACGTGCTCATCTACATGGAGCCCCGCCTGCAGGAGAGGGTGTTCTCGACGTTCCACTACGCCCTCAACCCGGGGGGCTTCCTGGTGCTTGGGACTTCGGAGAGCGTGGGCGCCGCCTCCGCTTTCCTGGCGCCGCTCGACGAGAAGTGCAGGATCTACTCCCGGAAGAAGACGGCCATCGCCCCGCATCGTCCCTTGGCGGCGGGCGCTTCCGGCGCCGAGAGATCGGCAAAGCTGGTTCCCCTCACCCCCCGGGCCGCGATCCCATCGGGGATACCGACGGAGGCCGACCAGGTGCTGCTCGCCCGTTACGCACCCGCCAGCGTCGTCGTGGACGACGGCCTCGACATCCTCGAGTTCCGCGGCGACACCCATCCTTTCCTCGAGCACGGGCGCGGCCAGGCGAGCCTGAACCTCATCAGGATGGCCCGCAAGGGACTCCTGCTGGAGCTGCGCCAGACGATCCAGGAGGCGAGAAGGAAGAACGCGCCCGCCCGGAAGGACGGCCTGCGCATCCGTTACCGCGGGCAGCTCCGCGACGTGAACCTCGAGGTCCTCCCGCTCAAGGGGGCGGCGGAGCGCTGCCTGCTCGTGATCTTCGAGACACTCCCGGAGTCGCGGAGGGCGCCGGAGAGGGCCGCCCCCTCGAAGGGCCGCGCCGTGCCCGCCGGCAACCGGGAGAGCGCACGGCTCCGGCAGGAGCTGGCGCAGGCCGCACAGCTCCTCCAGAGCGTCGTGGAGGAACACGACGCCGCCCTCGAGGAGCTGCAGTCCTCGAACGAGGAAGCGGTCTCCAGCAACGAAGAGCTGCAGAGCGTGAACGAGGAGCTGCAGACGGCCAAGGAGGAGGTTCAGTCCGCCAACGAGGAGCTGGCGACACTCAACCGGGAGCTGCAGGAGCGGAACCTCCAGTTCGGGCAAGCGAACGACGCATTGAAGGTCAGCGGGGACCGGATCCAGCTCGCCCTCGATTTCGCCAACGCCATCGTGTCGACGGTGCGCGGGCCCCTCCTCATCATGGACGGCGAGCTCCGGGTCGAGAAGGGGAACCGCGCCTACTACGACACCTTCGCGGCGAGACCGGAAGAGACGGAGGGTCGGCTGCTGTACGAGCTGGGGGATGGCCAATGGGACTTCCCCAGTCTGCGCACGGCACTCGGGGAGGTGCTGCCGAAGGACAGCGCGTTCGAGGGGTTCGAGGTCGATCGGGAGTTCCCCGAGATCGGCCGGAGGACGATGTGCCTCAACGCCCGTCGCCTCCACAATGAGTCCGGCGGGGGCGAACGCATCCTCCTCGCCATCGAGGACCGCACGGAGCTGAAGCGCGTGGAGCAGGCGCGCGAGGCCCTCATGGTCCTGGAGCACGCGGCCCGGGAGCAGGCCGAGGCGGCGGACCGTCTCAAGGACGAGTTCGTGGCCACCGTCTCCCACGAGCTGCGCGGGCCGCTGACGGCCATGGTGGGCTGGATGCACATATTGACCAGCGGCGCGGGGACGGGCGACGCGGCCACGCTCGCCAGCGGGCTGGCCGCGATCAACCGGGGCATCAAGGCGCAGGCTCGGCTCATCGCCGACCTCCTGGACCACTCCCGCATCGTCACCGGCAAGCTTCAGATATCCCGCCGCCTCGTGGACCTGGCCACGATCGCGGAGGCCGCCGCCGAGAGCGTACGCGCGGCGGCGCAGGCCAAGGACATCGCGCTCGAGCTGTGGCGCGATCCGCGCGCCGCCATCGTCCTGGGCGACCCCGACCGTCTGCAGCAGGTGCTCTGGAACCTCTTCAGCAACGCCGTCAAGTTCACCCCGCGGGGGGGACGTGTCCAGGTCTGGACCGGTCGTGTGGGGACCTCCATACACGTCAGGGTCACCGACACCGGCCAGGGGATGACGGAGGACTTCCTGCCCCACGTCTTCGAACGCTTCCGCCAGGCCGAGAGCTCGGCTCGCCGCAGCCAGCCCGGTCTGGGGCTGGGCCTCGCGATCGTGCGGCAGCTCATCGAGCTGCACGGGGGGACGGTCGAGGCGCAGAGCCCAGGCGAGGGCAGGGGTGCAACCTTCACGATCATCCTTCCCGTCCCCGCTCTGCTGATACAACCGACGGGAGCAGGGCCAGAGGAGGCCGGGAGCCTGGACCTGGCGGCCCCGGTGGAGCCAGCGCCCGACCCCGAACGGAATCTGCTCGCCGGCTTGAGCGTGCTCGTCGTGGAGGACGATGCCGACAGCCGAGAGTCGCTCGTCCGGGTCCTCGAGCAGTACGGCGCGCGAGGGACGGGGACGGCCACGGCCCGCGGGGCCATCCAGGCCCTGGAGGTCGCGGTCCCCGATGTCCTGGTGAGCGACATCGGGATGGCGGGCGAAGACGGCTATGACCTGATCCGCTACGTGAGAATGCTCCCCGCCGAGCGAGGCGGGACGCTTCCCGCGCTCGCCGTCACCGCCTACGGAGAAGAGGGCGACCGTCTCAAAACCATCGCCGCCGGATTCCAGGCGCACGTGGCCAAGCCGGTTGCTCCCACGAAGCTGGTGATGGAGGTCGCACGGCTGGCCGGCCGGACCGGCGCCGTAGCATCCTCACGGTCCCCGAGTCATTGATGATTGCCCGCCCTAACCTAGCCCCGCGGGTGTGGCGGAAGCGGGTGGGAATCGAACCCACCGCTGCCGGTGTCAGCCGGCAGCCGGACGGCTTTGAAGGCCGCGCGAGTCACCAGACCCGAATCGCTTCCCCGCGACGGCTAGTGTAACGGCAAGCGTCGTCCCGCGTCCGCCCGCAGGCCGTGTCCACGCCGGTGGACGTCGCCAGCCGTGTAGTAATTACAGTACGCGCCCGCACCCGCCATTGATGCACCCCGGAGGCACATTGACAAGCATGGCACAGGGCTTGCTCAATGAGACGTGGGACGGGCTTCATGCCCATCCCGCGAACGAGAGCGAGGTGCCCGATGCTGACCCAGCCCCGCCGCGCCGTATTGATGGCCGCCGTATCCTGCCTGACGGCCCTGACTGTCGCCTCCACGCCGCTGCTCGCGCAGCCGACCCAGGTCAAGCCGGGTTTCAACATCTTCAGCGAGCAGCAGGACGTGGAGATCGGCCGGCAGTCCGCGGCCGAGGCCGAGCGGCAGCTCCCGATGCTCAACGACCGCCGGGCCGAGGGCTACGTGAGCGAGATCATCCGCCGGCTCGCGGCGGTGGCACCCGGAGCAAAGTATCCGTACCAGATCCGCGTGGTCAACGCGTCGGACATCAACGCGTTCTCGCTCCCGGGCGGATTCATGTACGTCAACCGCGGGCTGATCGAGGCGGCCCGTAGCGAGCCCGAGCTGGCCGCAGTCCTCGCCCACGAGATGGCGCACGTGGCGCTACGGCATGGCACGCACCAGGCGTCCAAGGCCTACCTGACCCAGGCGGGGATCGGGATCCTGGGCGGCCTTCTCGGCCGTGGCGGGAACCCGAGCCAGGTCTTCCAGGTCATCGGCGGCTTGGGTATGAACGCGCTCTTCCTGAAGTTCAGCCGCGACATCGAGTACCAGGCCGACACGGTGGGCGCGCAGATCATGGCCCGCGCCGGGTACGACCCGCGCGCGATGGCAGATTTCTTCGAGGTCCTGCGCAACGAGCAACGGAGCAACCCGAGCCGCCTGGCCCAGTTCTTCAGCGACCACCCGGCGCCCGCGGACCGGGAGGCTCGGATTCGCCAGGAGGCGCAACGCATCGGCGCCGTCCGGAGCAGCCGCGAGATCGGCGGCTTCGCTCAGGTGCAGTCGGAGCTGCGCGGGATGGGCCGCGCCCCGAGCATGCAGGACATCGCCCAGGGTCAGGTGCCGCGGAGCGGCGGACGCAACCGGCGGTCCGATGGAACCTACCCCGGGGACGGGAACTATCCGGACGACCGCAACTACCCGGACAACCGGAACGATCCCGCCAACGGCGGGTACCGCCGCGACGGCCGCTATGGGCAGGCCGGGCAGATCGAGCCCCCGTCCTCGCGGCTCGCCACCTACCGCCAGCGCGACGGCTTCTTCGCAATCCAGTACCCCGACAACTGGCGCCCCTACGAGCCCGACAACGGCTTCGGGGTCACGATCGTCCCCAACGGCGGCGTGGTGGACACGGGCAACGGCCAGCAGAGCATCATCTACGGCGTCATCGTGAACCACTACGATCCCTTCCAGGCGAGAAACACGAGACGGGCGCCGAGCCTCGACGAGGCGACGCAGGACCTCGTCGCCCAGATAACGCAGTCGAACACGCACCTGCGGCCGACCGGCTCCCGCCGGCGCGAGACGATCGACGGCGCCCCGGCGCTGTCCCAGGTCCTCTCCGGCCGCTCGCCGGTCACGGGCGAAGAGGAGCGGGTGACGGTGTTCACGCGTGAGCTGCCCGACGGTCACGTGGTCTACGCGCTCTTCATCGCGCCCGGTCGCGACTACGCCACGATGGCCCCGATCTTCTCCCGGATGGTGCGCACCCTGCAGGT
>Ga0207684_10004518_pt1 | contig 13073 bp, 11 predicted proteins | sample KBSK5501metaG_FD_184342 | JGI IMG/M metagenome (GOLD analysis project Ga0207684, IMG submission 184342) | Corn, switchgrass and miscanthus rhizosphere microbial communities from Kellogg Biological Station, Michigan, USA - KBS K5-50-1 metaG... | ecosystem: Host-associated > Plants > Roots >...
GTCAACGAGATTGCAGTAGAATGCATTGAGGGTAACTCCTTCTTCTGGCGAGATTGATTGGTTTTTCTATCTTACCAGAAGGAGATATCCCCCTCTTTCTTTTCACTCACAGAATTCACAAGCCCTGCCTGGAGCATGTCGGGAAACAGGAAGAAGCTATCGCGATGCTGAAGGCGGTACTGGAATTTGTGAGGGAGTAAATGGCCGGTGAACAACTACCACCATCAAACCCCATCGCTACCTTAAATGATGCTTTCCGCCAGCAGTTCAATGACTGGTATATTTCCTCCGACGTACAGACATTGCCGGATTTCCCTGATTTAATCCATGCCGTCCAGACGTTCGACAAGTTTACAACTACTAACGACCCCTACGGCGAGCATGACTATGGTGCGATTGTCTGGCGCGGCGTGCGCACAATCTGGAGAATCTACTACTACGACCAACAACTGCAAAACTGGAGCGACCCACTGAGTGAGGAGTGCAGGAGAGTCTTGACGGTAATGTTAGCCAGCGAATATTAATATTAAAAAAGAGCTACCCCCTTTTATTTATGTCCCCTGGCCTGTTTCGCGTTCCTTTAAGAACCTATCCAGCTCCGACTGTCTGACGCGCAAGTTTGTATTAGATAACCGGATAGCGGTCAGCTTTTTCTTTTTTATATAACGTCGTACCGTTTCAACATGTACATGCAATCTCTGGGCCACCTCTTCTAAGGTTAAGAGTTCATCATCGCTCATTATCTCACCACCAAATACAAAATATGTCCAGATTATATTGTTTCCAGCAACTATGGTCAACGGTAATCAGTATCCAACAATTCACAACATCTATTGACAAATACCAACAACATCATGTAATATCTAACTAAGAACTATACATATTTCTCCACAATTCCAGAGAGAGGGACATCACTATGCCGATGCTTGACGCCTTTGATTATCCTGTCCCTGTAGATGACGTACCCATTGAAGACGAACACTCAGGCGGCAAGCTGTTCTGCTGGAACCCGACCTGCACCTGCCACGAAGACGATTTATTAATTCACCAGGTCTACTTGTTCTTCTTAGACGGCCTGATGACCGCGCATGAGGCGGCGGACTTTGTGGCCGGTAAGGGCATCTAGTCGCAACTTATTGTTCAGTCGTTCGTTTATACAAACAAAAACAGAAAGGGACACATGATTGGCTACCATTGTCATCATCTACTGTCGCGTCAGCACCGAGGATCAGTTAGATAACACGAGCCTGGAGCAGCAAGAGATAGACGGCAGAGCGTATTGTGACGAACACGGCCTTATCGTCGTTGACGTCATTAAAGAAGTGTACACCGGCTCGGTCTGGTGCGAACGGAAATTGTTCATGAAGATGCGGGAGCGATATCTGGCCGGTGAAGCCCAGGCCGTGGTGGTCAGAACCTACAGCCGTTTTACCCGCATGATTGCCGACTATTTCGTGCTTACCCAGGAAATGCGGGAGCACAATGTCAAGCTATTCTGCGTCAAGGAACAATATGATGACAGTCCGCTCGGCCGCTGCCTGCAAGTCATGCAGATGGGGTTCAACGAGCAGGAACGCGAGACAACGCGGCAACGCACTATCGATGGCAAACGGGCGCGGGTGACAAATAAAAAGCTGTATTTAGCCGGTAAGAAGCCGCCGTACGGTCTGGCCTTTGATGACGACAAGATCAAGGGCAAACTGATAATTAACGAGGCGGAAGCTTCTGTAGTACGTGACATATTGCATATGCGGGCAGACAAGCAGACGGTTTATGCTATTACCAAGTTTCTCATAGACGCTAACATCCCCAGTCCTGGCGGTGGCCGCTGGAACGAACGCACGGTCCGAATGATTATCGAGCGTGCCGCCGATCTCTACCAGGGGATTGCGTATGCTTATAAATACAAGTTCACCAAAGAATACAAAAACGGCAAGCTCACGACCATAAAACGTGTGCGCCCGGTGACTGAACGGCTGCTGCTGCCGGAAGGCACGGTTCCCCGTATTATAGATGCCGAAACCGCTCTGCTAGCGCTAGCTGCAGCAGGTATTAATACCCAGGAAAGCCCACGCAATAACCCGAATACGGAGGAAACACTGCTCAGAAGCGGGTATATCCGCTGCGGGCAATGCGGTAATCTGATGTCCATGCACCGCCACAAGAAAAGCGACGGCGTGTATCTCATTTACCGTTGCCCCGGTCTCGCCCGCGCTGCCCGAACCTGTGAGCATATCGAAATTTCCGCGCCGAAGATAGATGCTATTGTCTGGAGCTACCTGTGCGGGGTGATTAGAGGGCTGGAGATTATCGAGGAGGCAGTCAGTAAAGCGCTTGAAGACGATGCCTTTACCTCACCGGAGCGGGCGGCAGAAAAGTCCATTGCCGAGTGTCAAGCGCTCGTTGCGCAGTATCGCGAGGATCTAAAAACCACCGGCCTGAGCAAGTCAGCCCGTGCCGTGCTACTGGAAGACCTGAGTAAACAGACCGAGCTGCTAGACGCCCTGGAAGTGGAACTAGAGGCCATTCGGGCGGGCAGGCTCAGCTACGAACGGGTCATGCAGGAGTACCGGAATTTTATCGCCTGGTGCCAGGAGTTCAAACGCAACGGACGGGAGACAGCCACCTACCAGGAAAAGCGGGACGCGTTACGGTTCCTCGGCGTGAGCGTGTATATGTATAAAGAGAATGCGCCGGAGGGTAGATACAAGATACGCTTATCCCCGCCGGATTTAATGAGGTCGCTCAGAGTTGTCCCGAATATTGCGGGAACATCATCCAGAGATCAGGTTCATAGGGTCGGTATTCCGCCCGTTGCGGTTACCTCTCAGCCAAACGGCTCCCCTAGCAGCTAGATCATGCTGTTATGTAGATGCGTGAAAGTGCTTTTTCTTTACTTTACATATTATAGTGGATAGGCGGCACTTTGGGAAGGGCAATTCATTCCTTAGATGCAGAAGAGAAAGAGACTCCGCCTCTTTCTCTTCTGCATCTAAGGAATGATACTATTTTTTCTTTTCAGGAGGATGCGATGGTAGACCCAGGCGTCGAGCATGCCGCGGAGGATGCCTACTACTGCAAGTAGGCCAAGGATGACGAGAAAGGCAAGCAATGCCGGATTAAAATGAGCGTAAAACAGGGTGTAGCTGGATGGAAGTAATCCCCACAAGGCAGCAAGCAGGAATGCGCCTATGAACATTAACATGCCTGCTATTGCACTACTACGTAAGAGCACGGGAAATGTCATCTTCTCTGAGAGCCATACAGCCATCATCGCCCCTGGCGTCGGCGCTCCTATAAGCACAACGAAGAGCACAACAAACATGCGCAGCAGAAGCGAGGTACCAGGAGTAGTTAAAGGAGGTGCTGCCAGAACAATAATGAGTATGATCGTTGAAGGAGGTAGTCCGGTCAAGGCTCCTACGAGCGCTGAACGCCACAAAATAGGCGCACTTTCGAACTGTTCGCGGGCATCTACCCTGCCAAGCTGACGAATAGTGTAGATGTTGCTGAGTAAGAGTACGAGGAAGGTAACTATTGGCAAGTATAGATTATTGTTGCGCACGCCGGCGCCAAAACTGATGAAAAAACTACTTAGTAATGGTGCTATTAGAGCAACAATCAGGCAACGATAGAAGTTTTTGCGCATATTGCGGCTACGGGTCACAGCAACAAAGCCAATAGCAGCCAATGCCAGTAGATTGATGCCAGTTCCCAGAAGCACAGCTAGAATAGCAGGGGATGCGGCTCCTGGCTTAGGAGTAGTGTAGAGCAGAATAAATATAAGCAATTGTAACGGCAAGGCAATTAAGGCTACTCCGTAGTAGAACAGCCGACGCCCCTGGCGATATGTTGCAGGCGACACAACGAATGGTGGCTCCTGTTGAGAAGGCGCAATAAATTGCGCCCCTACGGCCTGGGGAGGCCATTGCCAGGGGCCTCCGTCCTGTTGCCAGGGTATGGCTACTGGAGGGATGGCCGATGGACCCGCGGGGTTGGTTGGAGGGAAGGCTTTCTCTGCATGACCTGCAGGAGCCATTGCCGCTTGAGGTACAGGCGCTTGCCAGGAACGATCGGACACGGTCAGATCATCATGATTGGCATCACCTGGCAAGCGCATCCCAGCAGCTACAGCAAGGGCGGGAGATATCGCTGCCTTCAGATCGTCAGCCATCTCGATCGCGTTTTGATAGCGGTCTTTAGGATTCTTTGCGAGCGCCTTTTTTACAACAAATTCGATGGAAGGCGAAAGGTCAGGTCGAATATTTCTGATTGAAGGTACTGGCTCGCTGAGTTGCTTCGACATGACGGCAAAAGGATTTGGGCCAGTAAAAGGGACATTGTTCGTCAGTAGTTCATAGAGAATGATGCCCAGTGAGTAGATGTCTGAGCGAGGATCGAGTTCAGCCGCACTCACCTGTTCTGGTGAAGCATACTCGGCAGTGCCAAGAAAACTTCCGGCGGTGGTCAGGGAAGGCATAGCGATTAAACGAACGATACCAAAATCGCTTAAAAGCAAGCGCCCATCCTGGTGAAAGAGTAGATTGCCTGGCTTGATGTCACGATGAATGATGCCAAGGCTGTGAGCGTAGCTGAGGGCGTCCGCAATTTGACTTATATAGCTGGCAATGGTACTGAGTTCAAATTGGCGCCCCTGGCGTTTAAATTCATCTATGCGTTCGCGCAGTGTGCCACCTCGTATATATGGCATAACCAGATAAGCAAGGCGTTGGCTATCTACGAGCGCTTCTTCATACTCATAGAGGGGTAGTATATTCTTGTGTTCGAGTTTGGCAACTGTATCGGCCTCACGGCGAAAACGTTCTAAAAAAATGCGCTGCTGCTCGAGGTCTAATCCAGATACTGGAATCAGGACTTTCACTGCCACTGTGCGAGCGGGGCGGGATTGTTGTGCGAGGTAGACTGCTCCCATGCCGCCATGTCCTATGATTCGTTCGATTGTGCAATTTCCTAGTGTTGTGCCTATGAGTTCTTTGGTGTTCATATTTTTTTATTAATCCATTTGAGCAAATTGATGACTGTTCGTCGTCTTTGACGCGCCGCCTGCGGCGGCGGAAAATTTTTTTCGGGGACACCCCGAACCCCGGCAAAGGGCTTCGCCCTCTGCACTCCTTTTGGCCTCATAGTAAACAGGGCACTCTATTTAAGCTTTGATTCGCCGCAAGCGGCGAGGGAATAAAAAGAATTTTGTGGGGATCCGCTATACATTCCCTGAATGTGCGGCCCCGAACCCCGGCAAAGGGCTTCGCCCTCTGCACTCCCTTTTCTAGCTCCATAAATCTGCCTGATTCGTTTCTCGTATAATACGCTTTTTTGCAGTTGTCCTTTGCACTCGTGCTGATTTCTTCGGCGCATTTTCTTTTTTTGATATTGGAGTTTCTTCTCCATCCAGGATAGATATGGTTGCTTCAAAAATTGAGGTGCGATTGATATGAACTTCGGGCCAGAGACTGATCAGGGCCTCTATTGTGGCATCTTCACAGGTTGCCAGGATGGGCCAATGTGATTTACTTGCATTTAAGACCCAGTTTAAGGGTAAAGAATTCACGGAACTCTTGTTTCCATCTTCCCCTGCACTTCTCCCACCTTTCTGCAAAGAATCCCCTAACCAGTGTACGAATGAACTTCTTAGTTGTTCTAACGAATCAATCCGGTAAAAGCCAATTCCTGGGGTAAATGCAATGCCTTCGCCAATGATGCGTTCAGCAGCTTGTATGAGTTCTGAGCGTCGATAACAATGCAAAAGAGGGTAGCAGGCACGTTCAGGTAACAGGCTTTCGCTTTCTATGCGCTTGCGCACGTCGTTCACATCAATTTGTGCCAGTCTTCCGGCTAGATTATCATACTGTGATCGCAAGACTTTTAGTAATTCTGTTGCCGAAAGTTGGTCATTATAGATAACTAAAGGAAAAATATTTGAAAGGCTGGCAAATGCTTCACGCGCCTCCCTGGGAATGGCCAATACCAAGTCGTTACGATCTTTGAGAAGCTGTAATTTTGCGATTTTGCGTTCGCGGTATGCAGGTGTCCAATAGCCAAGTATCTCTACGTAAATGCGTAAATTGTCACGAGTAAGAGCGAAGTCTGGAATGAATATGCCCTGTGATATGGTTGATGCCGTTTCTGTTGAAGGATGGGCTAATAAAAGCGGCTCTGGCTCACGTTCCAGGTGCCATCCATCGGCTCCGTCGCTATTGGCAAGTGAGTGGAAGGCTTCTGCAAATGCCTGTTCAATACTGCTGTCGTAGATGGATGAAGTGACAGGATAGGGTTGTGATAATTCGCGTACTTGCTGGTTAAGGGTACGTTCGCCGGAGGACGCGGTAGAGAAGGTCGAGGGTGGTTGTGTTTCGATAGTGTTTGTTTCAGATGGTGAGGGAAGAAGGTTGAGCAGGTTAGCATCCATGACAAAACGGTACGCGCGTTGCAGAAAATGCACGGTTGCTGCAGCCTGGAGAATGGCTGAAGTAAGCAGGGTTGTTGGGGAGGTGGGGCCGGGGCGACGCAAGCGTCCCATCCCCTCGTCCACACCGCTCCCGCCCCTACGCGGGTCATGGCGCGGGTTATTACGAAGGGGATTGGGGGTTGAATATCCAAGGAGTATTCGGCAGAGTCTTGCCAGGCGTAGGCCGTATTGTTGTGGTGCACCTGTCATTTCTTGCGGGCCGTATAGGGTGAGATGCAGGATCGATGGCGATGTTTGTCCAGCTACTGAGTCGGAGTCATAAGCGAGGTCATAGTATACGCCGAGCTTACGAGATAGGTAGCATAGTCGTTTGATAACTGCTCCTACACCTGTCATGGTTTTGTTGGTGCCAGTATCTTGCATCTTTATAAAGGCGGCGCAATCTATTACGAAATGTACGTCTGAGGCATTGAATAATGCTGCCTCAAAGACCCACTGGTTATAGAGCGACGCAACCTCGTCTGCAAACGGCGGATGGGGAGCATCACGAACAAGCTGTGCTTGTTCGTCACTGTCGAGTGCCAGCAGATATTCCAGATCGGCGACGGTAAGCGCAAGTACACCTTGCTGTTCCTTTCCACAATACATTTCAGAGAATTCCTCTAGCGCTGCAATGCGCGTTTGTGCTTCTAGAAAGCCGTCATAGCGCTCATTGACAAAGTTGAAGAGTGCGAGTCGTAAATGCACAGGAGATGTTATCCTTGCCTCCTGGAAGCGTTCCAGAATATCGTTTCCTAACTGTTGTATAGTCTTCTGCCATTCACATTGTTGCCAGCTATACCAGGCGCTGAGTGTGGTCATGAGGCAGTGCGCAAGACGATAGTCGCCAATGCAGGCACGGGCATCTTCAATGGAGAAATCGCGTTGGGGGTGACCAAGTAATTGTTCATGATAGGATATAAGGCGCTCTATTTCTCCACTGAGTTCGCCAGGTCGCAAGAAGTGCAGGGATACTGAGAGTGTATTACCGCGCCGTTGGACTTGTTTCTTTATATCTTGCAGGCTAAAACGCAATGGTATTTGCTCCTTATGAGACTGACATCAGCATGTATTATACAGGAGATTTGGGTTATGGTATAGCTACTACATCACATGAAAGATGTGAATTTGCGCATTGGTGGTAAAGCGGAGCTCCACAAGGGCGACGCAAGCGTCTCTCACGGAGTTCTACCACGGGCGACGCAAGCGTCCCCCATAGGCATTAAGTGAAGGAAGCCACCCGCGAGTGTGTCTTGCGGGGCTGCTTAGACGACGCCCACCCTTTGCCAGCCGGCCAGCGTCGACGCTGATCACGGTGTCGCCCCTTAGGATACTGCGGACGCTTGCCTCCCAGCATCGGCGCCCCCTCCAGCCGCTGTGCCGTACTGGGAAACTGCTTGCGCTTCTCAATGCGACAGCCCGAGCGCATACTGCGCAGGATCCCTCTGAGGTGCCGCTCCAGGTCTCCGTCCCACAAGCCCACCATCAGCCGATTCGCTTCCCGCCGCACCACGTGCGCCGCCTTGACCAGGCTCCGCTGCGGGTCGTGCCAGCAGCCAGCCTCAATGAGCCAGTGTTGGATCAGCATCGCCGCCAGTTTGGCAGAGATTTCACACAGGATGCGCCAGCGCTTCTTGGAGCGCCATTCGTCGATCAAGCCTTCCTCTTTCCACAGGCGAAAGAGCCGTTCGATCTGCCACCTGACTGTCAGCACCCCTAAGCTTTCCTCCAGGCTCAACAGGCGGCGGGGCACATTGCTCACCACGATCGTCCAACCCGCCAGAGAGCGTGCCTCTTTGGAGGGCTCATGCCCATGATCGTGCGCCTCTTCCCGGAGGCGCTTACGTCGCTGCTCGGCTACTTCCTTGGGTACGCGTTGCAGGATGAGGCGTGCTGGCACCCGTGCCTGCTTCCCCACCAGCACCCCCAGTTCCACGGCTGCGCCCTCCTGCCGTGGCACGATGCCCTGCAACTCGAGTTGATGTCCCGTCCGCGTGTAGAGTCGGGTGCCCACCGGCAGGCGCAGGAGGTAATACCGCTTGTGTCCGTCTCGACGCTGAGACAATTGCTGGAGACGCCAGAGCGCGAAGAAGCCCAGATCGGCCAGGTACAAGCCTCCCGCTGGCACCTCGTGCTCATTGAACGGGCTCTTCCCATCAGCATGCCGCCCTGCCGTGAGCAGCGGCCCGTGCAGCTCTCCGGTGAGCACGTTCCAGCGCACAAACAGCTTGAGGGTGGCCTGACTGCTGCCTGCGCTGCCGCCACAGCCACGCCACCGCTCCGCCAACTCATCGGGTAAGCTAATCGTACTGCTATCTTCTACGATGACAGCCCTGAAGCGCTTGAGCAGCGCACTCGGGGTCGCCTCCGCTTCCAAGCGCACCTGCGTGAGCCGCTCCAACAGTCGCTCCAGAAAGCTGACGGCTTCGGGGGTAAAGCGTTGGTGCCAGCCACTCGCGGTGATCTCTACTTCGCGCCGCTGCGCAATCTGCGTCAAGCCATCTAAGGTGATCTCGGGGTCCTCTAGCCAGCCGAAGATGAGCGTTTGGGCAAAATCAGCTCCGGTGATGTTGCGTTCTCGCTGAATGAAGCCTGTGTCCTTGGCCAGTTGGTTGGCTTCCTCTTCCAGGATCTGTCGTAAGGTTTCGGCAAACTGTGTTACACTAATCATAGCTCCTCCATCACGAATTCAGATACGTTCGTTTTCTTTCATGATGGCACAGGGAGCTTTTGCTTGTCTTCCCTCCTTCACTTAATGCCTATGCGGGCGACGCAAGCGTCCCCACCCTTCTCCACACCACTCCCGCCCCTACGCGACCTGGAACCCTAGCCCCCGATGTGTGGTGGAACCCGTAACACATTTTGCGTTGCATTAGATAGAATTCTCCAGTACAATGGATTCACTTCAATTGGGATACTGACAATCCAACCGAGACAGTATCTTCAGGTGAGCTTATCATTATTTAGGAAGAGAGGAATCAGGCATCATCCTAATCAGACAAGCTTTCATTGTTTGCAATCTCATTTGAAATGTGAAGGTGCTCCATGACTATTATCGATCATCGAGGGCGTGATCTCATTATCATCCCCGACGAAGAAATGCTGCACCTGTCAACGCCGGAATTGCTACAAGCTTTGTTTGGAGCGCACTTACTCGCAGACGTCCGCATTGCAATGGGTCGTGATAAGCGGCATGCTTTCTTGCGCACTCAGCCGATTCATTTTCAGGTGGTGAAACAGGCTTTGCGGGCGCAGCATACACCATTTAGCGTTGCCTTCGAGGAGCGGCCGGCTCTGCCCTATGCGACTGCACTACAGGTCGAGCCACGCTCTTATCAGGACGAAGCCCTGGCACGCTGGTTGGCTGAGGGTAGTAGAGGTGTGATTGTCCTGCCGACCGGCGCAGGCAAAACGCTAGTAGCGGCTATGGCTATTCATGAAACGGGGCTATGGACGTTGGCAGTTGTTCCGACGCTCGATCTCCTACAGCAGTGGCGCACTGCCCTCGCCTCCGCTCTTTCCCTCAGCATCGATGAAATTGGGGTATTTGGTGGCGGAGAGAAAGAGATCAAGCCAATCACCATTATCACATATGACTCGGCAGCCCTCTACCCACGCGAACTACAACGTTTCGGCTTATTGGCCTTCGACGAGTGTCACCATTTGCCTGCACCAACCTACCGTTTGATTGCCGAGAGTGCCTTTACCCCTTTGCGATTAGGGTTGAGCGCGACTCCTGAGCGCAGTGATATGATGCACCTCGAACTGGAGCAGTTGATCGGCCCGGAAGTATATCGACGTTCACCTGCTGAACTGACCGAAGAGCGTTATCTGGCACAATATCAAGAGGTATGCATCGATATCGCCCTTTCGAGCGAGGATGAAGCACGTTATGCCGAACAGAGACGTATCTATCGCTCGTTTTTACAGCGCCGGCATATTATTATACATTCACCGGAAGAGTTTCAGCAGAAGATTATTTTTCTTAGTGCACGTGATCCAGAAGCGCGTAAAGCTATGCTCGCCTGGCGGGAGGCACGCAATATTGCCATGAACACACCTGCCAAATATATCGAGATCGAACACCTGCTAAGACTTCATGCCGCTGACCAGGTCATTCTTTTTTCCGAGTACAATCAGGTTGTGGATCAGATCAGCCGCCGTTTCTGCCTGCCGAGCATCACCTACAAGACCCCTTCTGAGGAACGCCGTACTATTCTTGAACGTTTCCGCTCAGGGCAGTATAGCAAACTGGTCACAGGTCGCGTCCTGAATGAGGGTGTGGATGTCCCCGATTGCCGTGTCGCGATCATCGTCAGTGGCAATAGCACCAAGCGGGAATATATTCAACGCCTGGGCCGCATATTACGCCCAAAAGCTGGGCAGGCGTTGTTGTATGAATTGGTGACAAGTAGTACGACGGAAGAGGAGATGGCGAAACGCCGGAAGGAAGAGGAGATGTAGGATTCTCAGACGCCTATGGGTGTAAATTTGATCATTGGATGCCTCCTGTCCACTTTGGGGCAAACCGCCCGCTTCCTACACAGAAGGAGAACGCAGGCGTGAGAAATTTGCAGCGTGCCGACAACTGCAAGTGACCTCTCCCTTGTTCCGTCGCAGAAAATCAGCTATGATGAATAAGCACGAACGACGAACGACACACGCAAAGGAGGAGCGAGGTGGCGCAGAAGAGCACACATATTTCCATTCGAGACGCACTTGAGGGCGATCGGGAGGCGGCTCGCGAGGTGACGCTAGCCGCTTACGAGGAGTACGCGAAGAGTATACCGCCAATATTCTGGGAGGGCTACCGGAAGAATATTGTAGAGTCGCTTGATGAAAAGGGGCCAGCGCAGCATATTGTGGCGGAGTATGCGGGGAAAATCGTGGGCAGTGTGCTGCTCTATCCACCAGGGGCGAGCGCGTATGGGGCGGCTGCTGCCGAGAGTACAGCTCTACCAGGGATGCGGCTGCTGGCAGTAATTCCGGCGATGCGCGGACATGGGATTGGAACGGCGCTGACACGTGAGTGTGTGCAGCGTGCACAACGTGCTGGCGCTCCAGCGTTGGGACTGCACACAACGGATATGATGCAAACGGCCATGCAGATGTATGAGTGCATGGGGTTTGTGCGCGCATCCGAATTCGATTTCCATCCTACGGAGAATACCGTTATTAAGGGGTATCGCCTTGACCTGTCACCGCACTGACCACTCGTGAACTCAATCAGGAGGTCCAACCATGTCGTCCAACCCCATGACGAACCCGCAGCAGCCGATCGACGCACTCGCGGGGAAGCTCAAGCGCACCGAGCTGCAGCACAGCGCATCCTCGATTCCCGGACGGGAGATCGTGCAGGTGCTCACCGAGATCCCAGCCGGCGTCGAGTCGGGCTGGCACAAGCATCCGGGTGAGGAGATCGGGTACATCCTCGCCGGGACGGTGGAGATGATGATCCAGGGGCAGCCCACCCTCACCCTGTACGCCGGTGACCCCTTCCTCATGCCGCCCCGCACGCCTCACAACGCGCTGGACGTTGGTCCCGAGACGGGGATGATGCTCTCCACCTACATCGTCGAAGTGGGGCAGCCACTGGCGACCTTTACCAGTTGACAGCTTGTCCTTCGGCAGCGCTGGACACGGGCACTCCGACCAATCGGTCACATTCAGCATTGCGTATTAGCTTTCCATGTGCGCAAGGCCTCGTACCTGCTCAAAGTCTCGCCCAGAAATGTGATTAAAGCCTCTTCAAGGGTGGGGCTACTGGTGTAGATCTGTTCGTACATGAGCGTGGTTCCTGTGGGCGATACGTCTACTTCGATTCCCAGTTGCTCCAGGCGCTTGACCAGGTCTGATTCGTGCCGTTGTTCCATGGTTGTGTCCTTTCCTTACTTGCCAACGCGCGTTTCCTCGAACGCCCCTAAGGCGCGCAGCGACGCCTGTTGTGCCTCGGTGAGACCCCGGATGCCCGTGATAGTGAGTCGCTCGTAGAGTCGATCCCGCCGCTGCACACGCTGCGGCTCGCCACTCTCGAGGTCCCAGAGCCGGATGGCCCCATCATCGCCGCAACTGGCCAGCAGGCTCCCATCGGGACTCACCTTGAGCGCTTGCACCGTGCCCTGATGCGCCTCTCGCACCCGCACACACTCGCCACTCTGCACCTCCCACCAGCGCAGCGTACCGTCACCGCCCCCACTGACAAGCCTCTCCCCACTCGGAACCCAGACCACCGCACTGGCCAGCCCGGACTGGCCCACCAGGGTGTGCGTACGCTCCCCGCTGCGTGCCTCCCACACGAGGAGCTCCCCGCCCCCTCTGCCGCTGCCGACAGAGGCCAGCCGCCGCCCATCGGGGCTCCAGGCCACGCTCATCACGACTCCCTGATGTCCAGCCAGCTGCCGCTGCTGCATGCCATCGGTCGCCTCCCACAGATAGACGAAGCCATCATCACCCCCACCGGCCACCCGCGTGCCATCCGGGTTCCAGGCCACGCGCCGGAGCCAGGTCCCGTGCGCACGATCTGCCCATCGCAGGGTGTGTGCGGCCACATCCCACACCTGCACTCCACGCTGATAGGTGCCGCAGGCCAGCAGCTTTCCGTCTGGAC
>Ga0207684_10004519_pt1 | contig 13072 bp, 12 predicted proteins | sample KBSK5501metaG_FD_184342 | JGI IMG/M metagenome (GOLD analysis project Ga0207684, IMG submission 184342) | Corn, switchgrass and miscanthus rhizosphere microbial communities from Kellogg Biological Station, Michigan, USA - KBS K5-50-1 metaG... | ecosystem: Host-associated > Plants > Roots >...
GGTCCGCGAAGACGTCGTGGGCCTGGACGAGCTGCTGGCGGCGGAGGAGGTGCTGTTGACGGGGACGACGGCGGACGTGATGCCGGTGGTTGCGATCGACAGGCGTGCAGTGGGCGGGGGCCGGCCGGGACCGGTCGGCCGGCGCCTCGGAACGATGCTCGCCGGGCGGATCGGAGTGCCGGCGCCGGGAGCCTAGCTCCGCCCGGCGCTCACAGCGCCGCGCGGATCACCACGTCGCGCTCCAGCAGCTTCGCGAGGACGTCCGACTTCCGCTCCGCCCCCCAGCATTCGAGCGACAGGTCCGCCCCCGCGACCCGCGGGGCGACCTCGATCACCAGGTCGCTCGGCCCGAGCGTCGCGTTCACCTGATCCACGTTGGACGTGTGCCCGCGGTCGAGGCCGTCGGCGACGCGCAGGAGCGCGCTCACCCGCCGGACCACGGCTTGTTCCTCGGGCGCCAGCGCCGCGAACTCGGGGTGCTTCCGGCTCGGGCCCTTCTTCCGGTGGTAGCGGCTCGCAAGCGCCACGAGGGCACGGTCGCGGGCCGACAGGTCCAGCCGGTCCGCGTGGCTGATGAGCTGGAAGCTGTGCTTGTGATGTTTCCGGTAGCTCACGAGTTGTCCGACGTCATGGAGCAGGCTCGCGGCCTCGAGGACGGTCCACTCCGCCTCGGTCGAGCCGAGAGGCGCCGCGAGCTGCTCGAAGAGCTGGCGCGCGAGCATGCGTACGTGCTCCACGTGGCGCCGGTCACCTTGGCACCGCTCGACGAACTCCCGCATGAGCCGCAGGGGATCCGGCGGCCCCGGGGCCGCTTCGCCTCCCACCATCTCCAGCAGGAGCCCTTCGCGCAAGCCGAATGCGCTCACGGTCAGGGTGCGGGCGTCCACCAAGGCGAGCAGCTCGGCGGTGACCGCGAGGCCCGCGAGAATGATGTCGGCGCGCTGCGGATTGAGCCCCGCCACCAGTCGCCGCTGCTCCGGCGTCTTGGCCGTCAGCCACTCGAGGAGCGTCTCGACCTCGGCGGTGGCCACGCTCACGCCGTGCACCGTCTCCGGCACGGGCAGTCCCCGACGGGCGGTGGCCATGCGGCCGAGGCTGGTGAACGTGCCGCCTGAGCCGATCAGGGTGGCCGCAGTCCACTCCCGCGCTCGGAACGCCTGCTTCAGCTGCCTGCGGACCTGGGTCCGGAGGGTGGCGACCTCGCGGCGCGCGTCGCGCCGGCCGACAAGGTGGGTCTCGGTAAGGCGCACGGCGCCGAGCGGGAGCGAGAGCGTCAGCTCCACCAGGCCGTCGACGGCGCCGATGAGCTCCAGGCTCCCGCCGCCGATGTCGGCGACGAGGGTGCGGGCGCCGAGCACCCGGAAGTGGTGGGCCACCGACCGGTAGCTCAGGGTGGCCTCGGTCCCCGGGTCGATCACCCGGAGGGGCAGGTCGAGCTCCTCCCGCACGCGGCGAACGAACTCCTCGCCGTTGGCCGCCTCGCGAACCGCCGCCGTGGCTACCGCCGCGATCCGGCGGACCCCGCGTCGGCGGCAGACCTCCCGCATCCGCGCCAGCGTCGCCATGGCGCGGTCGATCGCGGCGTCACCTAGGCGCCCGGTGGCGGCCAGGCCCTGAGCCAGCCGGGGCTGATCCTTCACCTCGTCGATGATGGAGAGGCCGGCCTGGGGGTCGTACTCGGCGACGAGGAGGCGGATGGAGTTGGACCCCACATCGAGCGCGGCGAGGCGTTCCCGCGGCTCGGCGGCTGCCAGGGCCGGCGCCGCCGTTGCGAGCGGGCCGGCGGTCATGAGCGAGCGGTGGCCCCGGATCCGCTGGTGGGGCGCGCCTCGCCGCGATCCTCGGCGTGGTGCTTGATGGACTTGCCCTCCACCAGGAAGACGACGTCCTCGGCGATATTGGTCGCCAGGTCGGCCACCCGCTCCAAGTTCCGGCTCACCAGAAACAACTCCATCCCGGCGCCGATCATGTGGGGGTCCTCCATCATGTGGGTGAGGAGGATCCGGAACACGGACCCGTGCAGCGCGTCCACCTTGTCGTCGCGGAGACAGATCTCCCGCCCGGCCGCGGCGTCGCCCCGGATGAAGGCCTCGAGCGCGTCCGACAGCATCTCGCGCGCCAGCCGGGCCATCTCGACGATCTCGGGCTCAGGCGCGATCGGCCGGGTCTGGCTCAACCGCTCCGCCGACTGGGCGATATTGACCGCATGGTCGCCCACCCGCTCGAGGTCGTTGGAGATCTTGAGCGCGGACGTGAGCATGCGGAGGTCGCGCGCCATCGGCTGCTGGAGTGCCAGGAGATTGACGCTCATCTCCTCGATCTCCATCTCCATGGCGTCGATCACGCGGTCGCCCTGAATGACCCGCCTGGCCTTCTCGGGATCGCGCTCGAGCAGGGCCTCGACCGCGAGGCCCAGCGCGGCTTCCGCTTCCCCCGACATTGTGAGGAGCCGGACCTTGACGTGGCTCAGCTCGTCGTGAAAATGGCGATGAACATCGAGGCTCATCCGAATCTCCCGGTGATATAGGCCTCGGTCCGCTCGTGGGCGGGCGCGGTGAAGATCCGCTCGGTCTCGCCGAACTCCACCAGCTCGCCCCGGTCGAAGAATCCCGTCCAGTCCGACACGCGGGCCGCCTGTTGCATGTTATGGGTGACGATCACGATGGTGTAGTGCTTCTTCAGGTCAAACATCAGCTCCTCGACCCGCTGGGTCGAGATCGGATCGAGCGCCGAGCAGGGCTCGTCCATCAGGAGCACCTCGGGCTGGTTGCCCAGCGCCCGGGCGATACAGAGGCGCTGCTGCTGGCCCCCCGACAGCCCGGTGGCCGGGGTGTCCAGCCGGTCCTTGACCTCCTCCCACAGCGCCGCCTGCCGCAGACACCGCTCCACCAGGTCCGGCAGATCCCGCTTGGGCACGAGCCGGTTTAGGGCAGGCCCGTAGGCGACGTTGTCGTAAATCGACATGGGGAAGGGATTCGGGCGCTGGAACACCATGCCGACGCGCTGGCGAAGCGCCACGAGGTCGGTGCTCGGCGCGAATACCGAGAGTCCCTCGACCTTGATGTCCCCCTCCTGGCGTGCCCCGGAAATCAGGTCGTTGAGCCGGTTGATCGAGCGCAGGAAGGTGGACTTTCCGCAGCCGGACGGCCCGATGATGGCCGTCACCGCCTTCCGCGGGACGGTGAAGTCGAGCCCCCGCAGGACCTGCCGGTTGCCGTACCAGAACCGGAAGCCCTGGACCTCGATCGCGGGGGTCCCGCTTGTCTGGGGGCGTTCCGCGCCCCTGGGGGCGAGCGTCGGCCGGGGCGTGGCGGTGAACGGGGTGTGTGCGGGCACGGTGGTCATCCGAACCGTCCGGTGATGTACGCTTCCGTCTGCTCGCTCTTGGGCGCGGTGAAAATCTGCCGGGTCGGACCGCTCTCCACCATCGTCCCCAGGTAGAAGAACGAGGTCGTGTCCGACACCCGGGCCGCCTGCTGCATGTTGTGTGTCACGATCACGATGGTGTACGCCTGCTTGAGCTCGAAGAGGAGCTCCTCGATCCGCTGGGTCCCCTGCGGGTCGAGCGAGGAAGTCGGCTCGTCGAGCAGCACCACCTCGGGCGACGGCGCGATCGTCCGCGCGATACAGAGCCGCTGCTGCTGCCCGCCCGAGAGCGCCATCGCGTTGACCTTGAGCCGGTCCTTCACCTCGTCCCACAACGCGGCGTGGCGGAGCGACCGCTCCACGATCTCGTCCAGCTGGGCGCCGGACAGCCGGCCGTTGAGCCGCAGGCCGGCCGCCACGTTCTCGTAGATCGACATCGTGGGAAACGGCGTGGGCCGCTGGAAGACCATCCCCACCTTGCGCCGGAGCTGCATGGCGTTCACCGCCGCGTCATAGATATCCTGGCCGTCGAGCAGCACCCGCCCGGTGATCCAGCCGCCCTCGGAGAGCTCGTGCATCCGGTTCAGCGTCCGGAGGAACGTCGACTTCCCACAGCCGGACGGACCGATCAGGGCGTGCACCTGGTTCGACACGAACCGCAGAGTCACGTTCTTCACCGCGGTCGTCTTGCCGTACATGGCGGTGAGCTTGTCGGTCTCGACCCGCGGCCTCGCGTCAGTCATTGACGACCGCGCTGCGGCCGATCGCGAGGCGAGCGCCCACACCCAGGAGGAGCACGACCAGAATGAGGACCAGGGCCGCCGCCCACGCGAACCGGTGCCATTCCTCGTAGGGGCCGGTCGCGTACGTAAAAACCGTGAGCGGCAGGGCGGCCATCGGCTGGTTGATCTTGAAGCTCAGGTACTGGCTGCCCAGCGCGGTGAAGAGGAGCGGCGCGGTCTCGCCCGCGATGCGGGCGACGGCGAGTAGCGTTCCGGTCACGATCCCGGGAAGCGTGGTCCGCACGATCACCGACAGGCTGGTGCGCCAGCGCGGATAGCCCAGCGCGAGCGCCGCCTCGCGGAGCGAGTTGGGCACCAGCTTGATCATCTCCTCCGTGGTGCGCATCACCATGGGGACCATGAGCAGGGCGAGCGCCACCGATCCGGCCAGCGCCGAGAAATGCTTCTGCCGGGCGACGATCCAGGTCCAGGCGAACACGCCGACCACGATCGACGGCGTGCCGTTCAGCACGTCGGCGACGAAGCGGCTGAGCCAGGTAAGCCGGCCGTGCGGGTATTCGGCGCAATAGATCCCGGCGCCCACGCCGACCGGGATGCCGATCAGGCTCGCGGTACCCACGATGATCAGCGTACCCACGATCGCGTTGGCCACGCCGCCGCCGGTCTCGCCGGCGGGCACCGGCATCTTGGTGAAGAAGTCCCAGGACAGACTGCTCGCTCCCTTGACCAACAAATCCAGCAGGATAAAAAACAGGGGGAGCACGGCGAGCACGACGGCGACGACCATCAGGCCGACCATGACGTTGCTCGCGAGCCGGCGCATCAGTCGCCGGTTCACAGCGCCTTGCTCCCCGCGCTGGACCCGCGCGCGACCCGCCAGATGAGGAGCCGGGCCCCTGCGTTGACGACCACGGTCACGACGAACAGCACGAAGGCGACGTAAGTGAGTGCGGAGAAGTGGAGGTCGGTGGCGGCCTCGGAGAACTCGTTCGCGATCGCGGCGGCCATGGTATACCCGGGCGCGAAGAGCGACGCGGCGATCTCGTGCCGGTTGCCGATCAGCATCGTGACGGCCATCGTCTCGCCCAGCGCGCGGCCGAGGCCCAAGATCACAGCGCCCACGATCCCCGAGCGGGCGTACGGCAGCACCGCCGTCACCACCGCCTCCCACCGCGTGGCCCCGAGGGCGAGGGCCGCCTCCCGCTGGCTGTTCGGCACGGCCAGCAGCACCTCCCGCGAGACGGACATCACGTAGGGCATCACCATGATCGCGAGGATGATCCCCGCCGCGAGCATCGAGGGGCCGTAGATGGGGCCCTGGAAGAGCGGGAGGAACCCGAGGGTGTCGCGGAGAAAGGGGAACGCGGTCTTCCGGAGCACGGGCACCAGCACGAAGATGCCCCAGAGGCCGTACACCACGCTGGGAATCGCCGCGAGGAGTCCGATCACGGACGCCACCGGCTGCCGCAGGACGCGGGGCGCGAACTCCGTGAGGTAGATTGCGACGCCGAGGGAAAGGGGGACCGCGATCGCCAGCGCGATGAGCGAGGACAGCAGCGTGCCGAAGATGAGTGGGAAGGCGCCGAACTGCTCGGCCACCGGGTCCCACACGCTCGTGGTCACGAAGCCAAGCCCGAATTTCGTCATAGCGAGCCGGGAGCCGGTCCACAGCTCGTACACCAGGAACCCGAGCAGGATCGGGATCAGCGCGGCGGCGCAGGTGAGCACCAGCTTGAACGCGCGGTCGCCGTATGCCCGGCTCTGGAGTGACAGGGGGATCCGGGCCCGGCCGATGGCGGGCTGCGGTGGAGCCGCTGGAGGGGCCGTGGTCATCGCGAGGGATTCTATCCGGCGGACCCGCGCGAACGGTCACGACATTGTAACGGACACGTCACGGAGGGGGGAGCCCGGCGACCCGCCCGCGGACGGTTTCCAGCACCGGCGCGGGCAGCGGCGCGTAGTTCAGCTCGCTCGCCAGGTGCTGCGCCTCAGGCGTGAGCATCCAGACGAGGAAGTCCTTGAGCAGCTTCGCCTTCGCCTGATCCCCGCCGGTCTTCCGGACCAGGAGCCAGGTGAACGAGGCGATGGGATAGGCGTCGGCGCCCGGCGCGTTGGTGATCGACACCCGGAAATCGGTGTCGGGGCCGAGGGGCGCCGCTGCGGCTGCGGCAGTCACGCTCGCCAGCGTCGACTCGACATACCGCTGGGCGGCGTTCCTGATCTGGGCGTAGGGCAGGCCGTTCGCCGCCGCGTAGACGAGCTCGACGTATCCCACTGCGCCTTCGGTCTGCTTGACCTGCTGGGTGACGCCTTCGTTCCCCTTGCCGCCGAGCCCGACGGGCCAGTTCACGGCGGTGCCGCGGCCGGGCCCGCGGGCCCACTCGGGCGAGACCTTGGCGAGGTAGTCCGTGAAGATGTACGTCGTGCCCGACCCGTCCGAGCGGTGCACCACCACGAGATCCGTCGCAGGCAGCGCGACGCCGGGGTTGAGCGCTACTATCTCCGGCGCGTTCCAGCGGGTGATTCCGCCCAGGAAGATGCCTGCGATCGTTCGTGCGTCGAGCCGGAGGCGCGCCGTCTTGAGGGATGGCTGGTTGTAGGTAATCACGACGGCGCCCAGGACGGTCGGCAGGTGGACCACGTTGCCCTGGACCTGGGCGATCTGCGCGTCGGTCATGGGGCCGTCCGTCGCTCCGAAGTCCACCGTGCCTTCGATGAACTGCCGGATGCCCCCACCCGACCCGATCGACTGATAGTTGATCCGGACGCCGGTCTGCTTGGCGTAGGCGTCGAACCACTTCGCGTAGATCGGATTGGGAAAGGTGGCGCCCGCTCCGGTGAGCGCCGCGCCGGATGCGGCTCCGGCGCGCGGCGTCGCGGGCGCCGAACGGTCGCCGCCGCAGGCGGCCAGCGCGAGGGGCGCGAGAAGCGCACCCTGGACCAGTGGGACTCGGATCATGGAGCCTCCGGGCTCGAAGGACCACGCCGGATGGATCGATGCGGTGAATTGTAGCGGCGTGGCGGCCTGGAGGGCGCAGCGCCGACCCGGCGCGTCTTGAGGAAGCGAAGCCGACGGCCGGACCAGCGCTGCGGGTACTGCGGGGTTACTTCTCGGCGAGCGTCTTCCCGGCGCCCTTGAGCGTCTGGAGCCGGTCCTTGATGAGCGCGCTCACTTCCGCCGGCAGCGGCGCGTACGCCAGATCGGACGCCATCGCCTGCGCCTCCGGGGTGATCATCCAGGCGAGGAAGTCTTTCATCGCCTTCGCCTTGGCGGGATCCTTCATGTCCGGCCGCACCAGAAGCCAGGTGAACGAGGAGATCGGATACGCCCCCTGGCCGGGCGCGTTGGTGATCGACACCCGGAAATCCGTGTTCTTGTCGAATTTGGCGCTCGCCGCCGCCTGCGTTACCGACTCGAGCGACGGCGTCACGAACGCTCCGGCCGTGTTCTTGACCTGGCCGTACGGCAGCTTGTTGGCGATGGCGTAGATGAGCTCGACGTAGCCGAGCGCGCCCTCGGTCTGCTTCACCTGCTGGGTCACGCCCTCATTGCCCTTGCCGCCGAGGCCGACCGGCCAGTTCACGGAGGTGGCCTTGCCGACCTTATCCTTCCACTCGGCGGATACCTTGCTGAGATAGTCGGTGAAGATGTACGACGTGCCCGACCCGTCCGACCGGTGAACCACGATGATGTCCGCGTTGGGCAGGCTGACGCCGGGGTTGAGCGCGACCAGCCGCTTGTCGCTCCACTTCGTGATCTTGCCGAGGTAGATGTCGGCGATCGTCGGGCCGTCGAAGTGCAGCTGCTTGTCGCCGAGCGCGGGCAGGTTCCAGGTGAGGACCACCGCCCCCATCACGGTGGGGATGTGAAGCACGTGCCCCCCGACCGCCTGGAGCTGTTCTTCGCTCATGGGGCCGTCGGACGCCCCGAAGTCCACGGTGCCCTCGGTGTATTGCTTGATCCCTCCGCCCGAGCCGATCGACTGGTAGTTGATCTGCACCCCGGTCTTCTTGTTGTAGGCGTCGAACCACTTCGTGTAGATCGGGTTGGGGAACGTGGCCCCGGCCCCGGTCAGCGCCGTCTGCGCGGCGAGCGGCGTCGCCAAGAGCAGGGCCGCGCCAATCAGTCCGAACCGCCGCGTGGGAAGCTTGCCCATCATTGCACTTCTCCTCAGGTCTAGAGAGCGGATTGCGCCGGCCGTCAGAATACGACCTGCATCTGGAACAGCCCCTGCGTGCGCGTCGATTGCACCGCGTTGGCGTACACACCGGACTGGAGCGTCAGGTTGTCGATGTCTGCCAGCACGCGCAGGTTCTGGTTCACCTGGTACGATATGCCGCCGATGATGCGGGTCTGGTGGTCGTTGGTGGTGTTGGTGTTGGGGTCCTGCAGGTCGAAGCGCCCGACCAGGGCCACCTTGGTGTTCGGGATATTAAGCACGCCGTACGCGCTGTAGATGTTGCCGTCGATCAAGGCGGTGGGCGTGCCGGTCGCCGGGGGCCGGTTCGCGAGCGAGTCACTCACCCGCGCGTACTCCGCGCCGAGGGTGAAGAGCTTCGACTTGTAGGACAGCAGGCCGATGAAGCGATTGCGGCGCCCGCCGCCGGTCGGCTGCCCGATCGCCCCGTACCCCGTGATCCGGAGCCCGCCGACCCGGCTGTGGTCGTCGCTCTCAAGCACCCGCACCGAGAGCCGACCTTCGAGGTCCTTGTGCTGGTCGCCTTCGCCCTTGCTGTAGAACTCGCCGTTGTACACGCCGAGTTGGAAGTTCACCATGTCGAGAGCGAATTTGCCGTCGATGCCGGCGCCAAAGTCGGCGGACGACAGATAGCCGGTGCCTTGCGGGTTCCTGAAACGCTCGAGCGCCATAGTGCCCTGCATGCGGTAGTCCCAGAGCGCCTCTTCCCAGTCGAGCCACGGGGTGTGGATCTGGCCCAGCTTGAAGGTGAGCGGGCTGCCTTCCGGCGTCCATGTGGCGAAGGCGTACTTGAGGCGAAAGGCCAGGGAACCGTCAGTGTTGCGGTAGATGTCGGGGGTGATGCGGGCCCCGACCCCGGAGCTGAACTTGCCGATCACGTTGATGTACGCGCGGGTGATGTCAAAGTTGTTCAGGTTGCTGTTGGTTACCGTGTCCTTGTGGAGCTGATACAGGTACTGCCCGTAACCCACCCCGCCAACCGTGACCGTCGGCGCCTGTGCGCTCGCAAGCGAGACGACCGACGCTACCAACACCGTGCCGAAAACGGCAGACCGACAAGCTGCCAAACGCATGGCCTTTCCTGTTCTCTGGGAGTTGTGGCGCCGCCCGCGCCACGGGGCGCTTCAGGCAGCCCCAAAAAGGCCGGACGGGCGTCACGCGCGGGCCATGCGGTCGTAACATCGTGGTAACGGACGGGGGTGGGGCGGCTCAGCGGACGCCCGAGGAAGCAGTCGCGGCCTACGCGGCCTCGGGAGGGCGTGCGGAAGGAAACCAGCAGCAGACGGTCGTGCCGCGGCCACGGGTGCTCTCCGCGGTGACGCGGCCGCCGTGCGCTTCGACTAGATGCTTCACGATTGCGAGGCCGAGCCCGGTGCCGCCTTCATCCCGCGAGCGCGAGGCGTCGGCCCGATAGAACCGCTCGAAGATGCGGGGGAGATGCTCGCCGGCGATCCCCTGACCCGTGTCGGTCACGCCGACTGTGACGCCGCCGTCCTCCGCCCGGGTCCAGCCGGTGATCCGCCCGCCGTCGGGAGTGTGCCGAAGAGAGTTCTCCAGGAGATTCGTCAGGATCTGCCGCACGGCCTCCGGGTCCGCATCCACGGCGGGGGCGTCGGGAGCGACGTCCACCACCAACGCCACGGCGCTCACCCGGTCCCCCAGGGCGGCCCACGTGTCCCGGATTGCGCCGGCCACATCCACCGCCTCCACCGCCGGGGTCCACCGTCCTGACTCGATCCGGGAGAGGTCGAGCAGGTCGTCCACCAGGTGCTGCATGCGCCGGGCGTTCCCGAGGATGGTGGTCAGAAACCGGTGCTCCAGCTCGGGCTCCGGGCGATCCGTTAGGATCGTCTCCGCGTAGCCCGAGATCGACGTGAGCGGCGTCTTGAGCTCGTGCGAGACGTTGGCGACAAAGTCGCGCCGGACCGCCTCGAGCCGCCGGATCTCGGTGACGTCGTGCAGGACGAGCAGGGCGCCGCCCGCCGCGAGCGGGCGGGCGTTGACGATGAGCATGCTGCCGTCCAGCTCGAGCTCCCGGTTCTGGACCGCAGCCCCGTCGAGCGCGGCGTCCACCACTTCGCGCGCCGCCTTCGCCCGGAACAGCGCCGGCAGGTCGGGCAGGGTCTCGTGGGCCCCGTAGCCCAGCAGCCGGCGCGCCTCGGCATTCGCGGTCGTGATCCTGCCGCGGCCGTCGGCCGCGATCACTCCCTCGGTCATCGCCTCCACCAGCGCGGCGGATTCGGCCCGCTCCCGCCGCAGCTCCTCGAACCGATCGGCCAGCTGCCGGTGCATTTGCCGGAGAGCCTGGACCAGGGCGTCGATGTCCGGGATTCCGGACCGGGGGAACCGGGGCAGGGAGCCGGCGGCGATCGCACGGGACGCGCTGACGAGGGCGCTCAGCGGCTGGGTGATGGAGCGGGCCGCGACCAGCGCGAGCAGGCTGCCCAGGGCGAGGGCCACGATGGCGGCACCGGCGATGGCGCCCTGCGACCGTCGCACGGTCTCGTCCACCTGAGCGAGGCTCGAGACCAGGCGGACCACTCCCGGTCCGCCCCGCACCGCCGCGTACATCCGATGATCCCCCGGCCCGCCCCGACGGACCACCGGGTCGGGCGCCCCCCTCAGAACGGCCTGCACATCCGAGTCGCTGGCGAACGACCCGATGCCGAGGAGGGCGCCCGGCGGCACGTCGCTGTCCGAGCGGGGGCGACCGGCGCTGTCCAGCAGCATGATGCGCACGCCATTCTGGCGCGCCATCCGGGGGATCGCTGCGGCCCACGCGGCGCTGTCCTTGGGCACGGCCTCGCGCACGAGGACGGCCTCGCGGAGCAGGGTGCGGGCGACCTCGGACTCGAGGTCCCGGCGGAGCGAGCGCTCGGCGCTCCAGATGAGTACCAGAATCGTGAACAGGAGCACGACCACGGTCCCCAGCACCAGCCGCTTGGCGAAGGTCACCGGGCTTTGACCCCTCGCTCGGTGGCCCGGAAGCGGTAGCCGAACCCGCGCACGGTCTCGATGAGCTTGCCCGCCTCACCGAGCTTGGTCCGGAGGCGCTGGACGTGCATATCCACGGTGCGCGTCTGGATGTCGGGCTGCGCTTCCCAGACGGTCTCGAGGAGCTGGGGTCGCGTCTGCACGCGGCCGCGCCGCTCGATCAGCGTGAGGAGCAGCTTGTACTCGGTCGCCGTGAGCGTCAGGTCCTGGCCGCCGATGGTCACGCGGTGCGCGGAACGGTCGATGGCGATGGGGCCGGCGGCCAGGGTCGAGCCGGCCGAGACGGCGGGAGAGCCTAGGCGGCGGAGCACCGCGTGCACCCGGAGCGACAGCTCCTGGGGCGAGAACGGCTTCGTGAGATAGTCGTCCGCCCCGAGGGAGAGACCGCGGATCCGGTCCGCCTCCTCCCGCCGCGCGGTGAGGAGGATGACGCCGACGTCACGCGTCTCTTCCCGGCGTCGCAGCTCGGCCAGCACGTCGTAGCCCGAGACCCCCGGGAGCATCAGGTCCAGGATGACGATATCGGGCCGCTCCTCCCGGGCCGCCTTGAGCGCGTCGGGGCCGGTCGCCGCGGTGGAGACGCGGTAGCCGGCTTTGGCGAGATGATAGGCGACGAGCGCGGTGATGTCGGGCTCGTCGTCGACGACGAGGATCCGGTGGGCGGCATGGGCGTCGGTCATCGGGTCCTCGGTCGGTCGGCGGAGGGGCTCGGGGGGCCGGCCTGCACCCGTACCCGCGTGTGTGAGCGGCTGCGCTCCGCCGCCCGCTGCCGCTCGGCGTGGAGGCGCTCATCCTGCCCGAGCGCCTCCAGCACTGCGGCGAGGAGGCGTCCGGGTGCATCGGGCGAGCGGCGCAGGCGATACAGGACGAACTGCGCGACCGGCGTGTCCGCGACCAGGTCCGCGCGGCGGAGGACCTGGAGATGCCGGGATACGGTGGGCTGGGGCAGGGCGAGCACGGCTTGGAGATCGGAGACGAAGAGCGGCGCGGCGGCGAGGCAGTTGACGATGCGCAGCCGGGTGGGCTCGGCGACGGTGACCAGGAGATCCGCGGCGGAGGTCGGAGCGCGCATATGCGCGGGGACATATATGCAGGCCGGTGAATGAAGGCAAGGGGGCGCTAACGGCTAATGGCTAATGGCTAACGGCCAACGGCCAACGGCTCCCGTATATTCCCCCCCATGCTTTGCGCCCTGCTGCTCTGCGCGGCAGTCGCCGTCGCGCCCCCCGACACCCTTCATCTCGTTCTCGTCGCCACCACCGATGTTCACGGTCACGCCACCGAGTGGGACTACGTCGCCGACCGCCCGTTCCCCGGCGGCCTCTCCCGGGCGGCGACCGTCATCGACTCCCTCCGCGCGCGCTATCCCGGGCGAGTGATCGTGGTGGACGCGGGCGACCTCATCGAGGGCGAACCGTTTGCCGACTACTACGCCCGGGTCGCACCTCGCGATCCCCACCCCGCGATCGAGGCGATGAATCTCATCGGCTACGACGTTGCCACGCCGGGCAACCACGAATTCGACTACGGCCTGCCGGTCTTCGAGCGAGCCGTCGCCGCCGCGACCTTCCGCTACGTGAGCGGGAACATCCGGGTCCTCCCGGAGGACAGCCTAGAGTTTCCACCGTACGCGGTACTGAGGCGGAACGGGGTCCGAGTGGGCATCGCGGGCTTCACGACGCCCGGTGTGATGGTCTGGAGCCGCAAGGCGGTCCGTGGCCGGGTGCGGGTGGCGCCGATCGCCGAAAGCGCCGAAGGTGCTGCCCGCCT
>Ga0207684_10004521_pt1 | contig 13066 bp, 11 predicted proteins | sample KBSK5501metaG_FD_184342 | JGI IMG/M metagenome (GOLD analysis project Ga0207684, IMG submission 184342) | Corn, switchgrass and miscanthus rhizosphere microbial communities from Kellogg Biological Station, Michigan, USA - KBS K5-50-1 metaG... | ecosystem: Host-associated > Plants > Roots >...
CAGGTTGATTCAGCGCGCCGGCCCATCCAGATGGCCAGGACCCAGAACCCGGCGAAGATGACGCCGAGTACGTACATCACGGGCACCAGCGCGCCCGCCGCGATCACGCACACCTGCAGCACGCTGCCTGCCACCAGCGCCCAGCGCAGGCCCGGCCGGCCTGCCACCGCGGCGAGCAACACCGCCGTGACCGCTAGCGCCCCGCCGGCGATGCCCGCGGCGCGGGGCGACGCGTGCCCGATGGTGATGGCGACCGGGATCGCGAGCCCGAGCACGATCGCTTCCATGATCAGCACGGTGCCACACAGCCGCCTCATCCCTGCTCCGCAGCCCCCCGGGTCGGCGTGGTGAGCAGCTGCCGCGCGTCTCCCGCAGTGATCACCGACCCGGTGACGAACACCCCCGGCCGGCCCATGCCGTCCGGCCCAGCCGCGTCGTCGGCGAGGCCGACGGCGATCTCCAGCGCGTCGTCCAGCCGCTCGGCCGACCGCACCCGGTCCGGCCCGAACACGTCCGCCGCCAGTTCGGCGAGAGCATCGGGCTCCATGGACCGGCTGGAGGAGTTCCGGGTCACCACCAGCTCGGAGATCACCGGCTCCAGCTCATCGAGGATCCCGGCCACGTCCTTGTCCGCGCTGACCGCCAGCACGCCCACCATGGCGGTGAACGTGAACGCCTCGGTCAGGCCAGCCATGGCCGCCGCCATGCCAGCCGGATTGTGCGCGGCGTCCACGACCACCAGAGGGCTGCGCCTGACCACCTCCAGCCGCCCCGGCGAGGTCATCGCGGCGAACGCCTGCTGGACCAGTTCCGGGTCAATCTGGTCCGTGCTGAAGGCGGGGCTCATGTCCTTCATCTCAGCGCCCGCCACGGCCTCGCCGTTCACCATGACCGGGCCCATGTCGCCGGCGCCGGCGAACGCCTCGACCGCGGCCAGCGCGCAGGCCGCGTTGCCCGCCTGGTACTCGCCGAACAGCGGCAGCAGCAGGTCGTCATAGTCGCCGCGCAGGCCGTGGATGCTCAGCCGCTGACCGCCGACAGCGAGTTCCCGGCTGGTCACCCCGAACTCCAGGCCCTCCCTGGCCACGCTGGCGCCAACGTCCGCCGCCCGGCGCAGCAGCACCTCCGCCGCGGCGACCGGCTGCTGCCCGAGGACGGCCACCGCGCCCGGCTTGATGATGCCGGCCTTCTCCGCCGCGATCTCCTCGATCGTGTCGCCGAGGTACTGGGTGTGGTCGATGGCGACCGGGGTCACCACCGCGACCGCGCCGTCGGCGATGTTGGTCGCGTCCCAGGTGCCGCCGAGGCCGACCTCGATCACCGCCACATCCACCGGCGCGTCGGCGAAGGCCGCGAAGGCCATCGCGGCGAGCACCTCGAAAAACGACAGGCGGGCCGGCTGGCGCTCATCCACCACGGCCAGATACGGCGCCACTTCCTCATAGGCGGCGACGAAAGACTCAGCCGACAGCGGCTCACCGTCCACCGCGATCCGCTCCCGGATGGACGACAGGTGCGGGCTGGTGAACAGCCCGGTGCGCAGCCCGCGGGTGCGCAGCAAGACCTCGATCATCCGGGCTGTCGAGGTCTTGCCGTTGGTACCGGTGACATGGATCACCGGGTAGGCCCGCTGCGGGTCACCGAGCAACGTGGCCAGCTCCGCGATCCGGTCCAGGGTCGGTTCGATGGCGTGCTCGGGGCGGCGCGCGAGGATCTCCTGTTCCACCTCGCGCTGTCGCTGCTCGGCGGTCAACCGTCCTCCCGCTGCGGCGCGGGCAGGGCGGCCAGGCGCCCGGAAATCCGGGCCAGGTCAGCGCGGGCGGCATCCAGCCGGTCCCTGGTCGTGGTCACCACATCGGCAGGCGCCTTGGCCAGGAACGATTCGTTGCCGAGCTTGCGTTCGGCTTGATCGTGTTCTTTGCGGGCCGCCGCGAGATCCTTCTCCATCCTGCGGCGCTCGGCGGCGACGTCGATCGCCGCCGCGGTGCCCAGCTCGACGGTGACCCCTTCGGCCTGGATCGACGCGGTAGCCTCGAACGCGTCGTCGGCCGGGGTCAGCCGGAGCAGCGCGCGGATGCTCGGCTCGTGCGCGGCCAGTGGCGTGCCGGCGATCCCGGACAGCACCGCGGGCACCGGCTGGCCGGGGCGCAGGCCTTGATCAGAACGGAACCGGCGGACCTCAGTGACCAGGGCCACGAGCGAGGAGATCTCGGCCTCGGCCGCTGGATCCCGGTAGTCCGGCCCGGGCGAGGCCTCGGAATTCGCTGTGCTGACCCGGGGGGACGACCCCCCGGAGCCCTCCGCCAAGCTGCCGGGCCAGGGCGCGATCATGATTGAGCCCCCGCCGGTCAGCGCCATCCAGAGCTCGTCGGTGACGAACGGGATCACCGGGTGGAGCAGCTTCAGCAGCCGGTCGAGCACATAGCCCAGCACGTCGCGGGTCGCGCGGGCAGCGGCGCTGTCACCACTGGACAGCGGCAGCTTGGCCAGTTCCAGGTACCAGTCGCACACCTCGTCCCAGGCGAAGTGGTACAGCGCCTCGCACACCTTGGCGAACTCGAACTGCTCGAACAGCGCGTCGGTGTCGGCGGTGACCGCGGCGAGCCGGGACAGAATCCACCGGTCGGCCACCGACAGCGCCTCGCGCGGCGGCCGGGCGGCGGGGACGCGGGCCCCGTTCAGCAGCGCGAACCGGGTCGCGTTCCAGAGCTTGTTGCAGAAGTTCCTGGCGCCGGTGACCCATTCCTCGCTGATCGCCACGTCGCTGCCCGGGCTGGCCCCGCGGGCCAGGGTGAACCGGGTGGCATCGGCGCCGAACCGGTCGATCCAGTCCAGCGGGTCCACGGTGTTGCCGCGGGATTTGGACATCTTCTTGCCGTGAGCGTCCCGCACCAGGCCGTGCAGGGCGACGACGCGGAACGGGACGGCGTCGATGGGACCCCGGTCGGCCATCGCGTATAGGCCGAACATCATCATCCGGGCCACCCAGAAGAACAAGATGTCGTACCCGGTGACCAGGACGCTGGTCGGATAGAAGACACGCAGGTCATCGGTGTCGTCCGGCCAGCCGAGCGTGGAGAAGGGCCACAGCGCCGAGGAGAACCAGGTGTCGAGCACGTCAGGGTCCTGGTACCAGCCCTCCCCCGGGGGCGGGTCCTCCCCCGGACCGACGCAGCTGACCTGGCCATCGGGCCCGTACCAGACGGGGATCCGGTGCCCCCACCAGAGCTGACGGCTGATGCACCAGTCGTGCATGTCGTCGACCCAGTCGAAGTAGCGGGCGGCCATGTCCGCCGGGTGGATGCGGACCCGGCCGTCACGGACCGCGTCGCCGGCCACCTTGGCCAGCGGGCCGACCTTGACGAACCACTGCAGCGAAAGCCGGGGTTCCACCACCGTGCCGCACCGCATGCAGTGCCCGACCGCGTGCACGTAAGGGCGGACCTCCGCGACGATGCGGCCCTGCTCGCGCAGGGCCGCCACCACCGCTGGCCGGGCCTCGAACCGGTCCAGGCCCTCGAATGGGCCCTTGACGGTGATGACCCCGCGCTCGTCCAGGATGGTGCGGCTGGGCAGGCCGTGCCGGCGGCCGATCTCGAAGTCGTCCGGGTCGTGCGCCGGGGTCACCTTGACCGCCCCAGTGCCGAACTGCGGGTCGACGTGCGGGTCGGCCACCACCGGGATGCGGCGGCCCGACAGCGGCAGTTCGACCTCGCGGCCGACCAGGTGGCTGTACCTCGGGTCGTCGGGATGGACGGCCACCGCGGTGTCGCCGAGCATCGTTTCCGCCCGGGTCGTGGCGACCACGACGGAATCCTCGGCATCCCCGTAGCGGATGGAGACGAGTTCGCCGTCCTCGTCGCTGTGGTCGACCTCGATGTCGGAGAGCGCCGTGAGGCAGCGCGGGCACCAGTTGATGATCCGCTCGGCGCGGTAGATAAGACCGTCGTCGAAGAGCCGCTTGAAGATCGTCTGAACCGCCCGGGACAGGCCCTCGTCCATCGTGAAGCGCTCGCGGGACCAGTCCACGCTGTCGCCGAGCCGGCGCATCTGGCCGAGGATCTTGCCCCCGGACTCAGCCTTCCACTGCCAGACCCGTTCCACGAACTTCTCACGGCCGAGGTCGTGCCGGCTCAGGCCCTCCTTGGCGAGTTCGCGCTCCACCACGTTCTGGGTGGCGATCCCCGCGTGGTCCATGCCCGGCAGCCAGAGTGCGTTATAGCCCTGCATCCGCCGCCGCCGGACCAGCGCGTCGATCAGCGTGTGATCGAGCGCGTGGCCAATATGCAGCGAGCCGGTCACATTAGGCGGCGGAATGACAATCGTGAACGGCGGCTTGCTCGCCGTCGCGTCCGCCGTAAACAGCCCGCTTGTCTCCCAGTTATGGTACCGGCGCCCCTCCACCTCGGCGGGCGCATACTGCGGGGGAAGCTCGGCTGGCTGCGGTCTGGTCACGACAGGTCAGTCTAATGGGCATCCGCACAGTGACCCGCCGGCTGGCGGGTGTCCGTACAGTGAACCGCCGGCTGGCATGGGCAGGTGACACGTCCCGCCGTAGTGCCCGAGACGCGTTTACGGCTGGTTCCGACCGCAACGGGTACGCCAGCGGCTCACCGCACGGACGCCCTAGCACGGAGGCCGGGATAGTACGGCCGTCGGAGCGACGCGGCCCATTCGTGCTGGGCGTCCGCCCTGTGCCCCGACGGCGTAACCGTTGCCAACGGAACCGTCGTCCTAGGCGCCTCGGACACTACAAACGGATGCCCCCGCCAACCTGTGTCAGCCGACGGGGCACAGGGCGGATGCCCGTCAGGTGCCGCTGGTGTCAATGAGAGCGCCGAGGCCGTCGAGGACGCGCTGCAGGCCGAAAGTATAGGCGTGGTCGGGGTCATAGGCCGCGCCGTGAGCGGCGCCCGCGGCGGCGCCCACGCGGGCGGCCGTGGGGTACTTCGTCTCGTCGAAAACCCGGGCGAGCAGGGGGGCGTTGGCGGCCCACCATTGCTCCTCGCTCATCGCGCTGTCTTGCCGGGCGGCGGCCGCCTCGGCGGCCGAGCGTGCAGCGGCTTGGACGAAGCCGAGCAGGAAGGTCAGGGCGGCGTCCATTTCGACGTCGTTGAGCCCGAGGCCCTCGAACGCCTGCAGTTCGTGCTCGTATTTGGCCATGAGCCCGGGGCCGAGCGGGGGGCGGCTGGTGGATACCCCGGCGATCCAGGGGTGCAGGGTGAACAGGTCCCGGTTCTCTTGGGCGACAGCGGCCAGGCGCTCGCGCCACGGCAGGCCGGACAGGTCGCCGCGCGGCATCTGGCGGTAGACCGTGTCGAGCATCAGGTCGAGCAGTTCGGCCTTGCCGGGCACGTAGGTGTACAGGGACATCGGCACCACACCCAGGACCTGGGCGATCGCGCGCATCGTGACGGAGCCCAGGCCGTCGCCGTCCGCCAGGGCGATCGCAGCCGCGGCAACCCGCTCGACGCTCAGGCCCTGGCGCGGTCCGCGCCGGGAGTCCGCGGCGCCTGGCTTGCGCCAGAGCAGTTCAAGGGTGCGGGCGGGGTCGCCGGCGCTGCTGTGCTCGGTGGGCATGGGAACATCCTCCCGCGTGCTTGTGTTATACGCGGTACAATGTACAATGTACATTATTGATTGCCGTCCTGCTCGCCCCGGCCCGAGGAGCTTGCCCGTGCAGATCACCGCCTCCGCCGTATCGCTCAACGTCGCCGACGTGGCCGCCTCCGTGGCCTTTCTGACCAGCCACTTCGACTTCCGGCAGGAGATGGCCGCCGACGGCTTCGCCTCCCTGGCCCGCGAGGACGCCGGGATGAACGTCGTCTTCCTGCGCCGCGGCCTGGCCTTGCTGCCCGAGGACCAGCGCGACACCCACGCCGCCGGCCTGATCCTGGCGTTCGTCGTCGAGGACCTCGAGGGTGAACTGGCCCGCCTGCGCGAGGAGGGCGTGGACATCACCATGCCGCTGCGCGAGGAGCCCTGGGGCGAGCGCGCGTTCCAGGTCACCGACCCCAATGGCGTCATCGTCCAGCTCCTCGACTGGAACGCGCCGGCCAGCCAGTGACCCGTACGACCCGGGGGGCGGCGGACCGCATGCCGCCCCCCGGCCACAAGCCAGGACACGACGTGTCCCAATTGGGATCGCACGCCGACCAACCATCGCGGACCACACACGGAGAGGCACGTTATGGCCGAGCGGACCACCAGGCGCTGGCCCGGCCTCAAGCACATCCGGCGGCCCAGGACCCGGCGCGGCTGGCTGATCACCATCGCTGCCAGCGGCGCGATCCTCGCCCTCAAGCTCATCCTGGGCCTCGGCGTTCTCGCCCTGGTCGTGCACCTGCTGACGCACTGACCAAAACCCGGGCGACCACTGGCGCACGCCTGACGGCGGGATGTTCTCACCCGGCGGTGCCCGAGGGGGACATAGGCGCCGAGCCGACGTTGCCGGCGCAGGACTGGACAAGATCCAGAGCCGTCCAGGCGCGCCGTCTCAGGCGCCAGAGGACAACACGCGGGGGCTCGGGGCAGTGGTAGCCAGCACTTCGCGGAACTCGCGGACCACGGGGAGTTGCCGCTTCTCAAGAGGCACGGCACGCAGTACAGTCTTCCCGGTCTCAGTGATCATGTGGCTGCGGAATCCCGATGGCATGGAGGAGAGAACTCCCGAGGCGTGACAGGCCCCCTCGGCGATGCCACCCTTGACGACCGTGCACAGCGCGTCATGGAGAGACACGTTGGCGGCGTACTGGTAGTCCCCCCGGTAGGCCAGGACACGGCCTCGTGCCTCATCTGCGGCGCTCTCATCACCCGCCGCTGCGTAGACCCAGCTTTCGGCGAAATGAACCTGATCGGCCACCCAGAAGGTCGGGATGGGGCCAGCGGGCGCGTCGTCGGGGGCGGCGGCCACTAGGGCGCGCACGGCGGTCTTGGCCTGCTCGTGCCTGCCCAGCAGCGACAGCGCCTTGGCGCGAGTGCGTATCAGGTCGGCCCGCCACACCGATTGTGAGCCGTCCTTGATCCGGTCGGCGTTATCGAGCAGGCGCAGCACTGTCGCCGGGTCACGCTGACCGTACAGGCCAAAGCCGGCCTCTTCTCCGCGGACCAGCAGCCGCAGGTCGGGGTCACCGACGGCGTCCGCAGCGTGGCGGGCCGTGCGCCACCAGCGCAGCGCGGCCCCGTGATCACCGAGCCGGGTCAGCACGCCGCCGTGCAGGGTGGACAGCGCGGCCAGGACGCGTTGCAACTCGATGACATCCGCCCCGGGGAGTATCATCTGCCGCCGCAGGCTCAGCAGGTCAACTAGCAGGTCGTCGCGGGCCTGCGCGGGCGGACGGGTGCGGATCGCGTGCAGGTGATCGGCGACCGCAAGCTGCCACTCACCCAAGTCGCGGGGTTCGCTGGTCAGCGCCAGGTCGATCAGGGCGTTCAACGGCCCGGAGGAAGCGAGTGCCCCAGCGCTCACACCCAGGGCAGCAAGCAGCAGCCGCCGACGTTCCATATTGTCCCAATCGCCGATGATGCCCGTCTCATCCACGCTACCCGGCGGCGCTGCCAGGCCCTCGACCCATGTCAGCGCACCCGGCAGCGCGGGCTCGGCTTCTCTCTCCTGGCCGAACAGCTCGGCTGCGTCCATGTCGAGCGCCTTGGCGCAGGCGAACCGGTAGCGCTCGCTGATACCGGACCGGCCGGCCTCCCAGCGCTTTAAGTAGGAGATGAGCGTGTCCAGGCTGGGACACTGGTCGGTCACATGCGGGATCATCCGCCGGGCCAGCTCTGCCTTGGTTAAGGCCCGCCGCCGACGCGCAGCACCAAGCCGTGCGCCGGGCTCCGCCCTGTCTCCCGCCGGCATCGCACCCACCTCGCGTCCCCAACGGCTCCGGATTGCGCCCCTGGTGCTCCCACCATGCCCTCTTTTCTACCGTAACCGCACGTCGGCACAGTTGAGCAATGGCTGTAGAAACACGCGAACCAGACGTCACATCGCTGGAGAAGCTCGCCGCCGAGCTTGGCGCACGCGGCTTCGATACCCACCTCACGACCCCGGACGACAGGCTCCCGTTCTTAACGGTCCGTAACCCGCAAGCGGCGCAGCTCACCGAAGTGATCCTTGCTGACGGCGGGTCATTCTGGTGGTCGTGGGCCGAACGGATAACCGGGGTGGCCAATACGGGAGGCGCGGCTGACGCGGTCGCCCGCGTGCTGGCCATCCGCGCATGACCAGACCCGCCCGGCCGGAGTTGCCGGCGCCGATCAGCAATCAGGAGGACACATGCCCAGGATCGAGACCAGCGGCGCCGACGCCGCCGCGATCGCCCGGTACGGCCCGGAGCACATGTGCGCGATCGCTGCCGGGCTGACCGAGCGCGGCCTGACTGCGCACCTCACCGATCACCGCGTCGGCCTCGACTTAACCGCGACCCTCAGCCCGGCCCACCTGCGCGGGGCCGAGTTCTGGATCGACGAGGACGGCTATGCGGAGCTGCGTTTCTGGTACCCACCTGGCACCCCGCCCGCCCAGATCACGGCCACCGCGCTGCGTGCCCTGGACGCCGTCACCAGCCCTCGGCCCGGGGCCGCCTCGGCATGACCGCCGTGTTCGGCCCCGCGCTGCCGACGCTTGACGACGTGGCTCGCGAGTTCTCCCGCTGGCACTGCTGGGAAGGCGTGGGCGGCAGGTTGTACGCCAGCCTCAAGATGCCCAGCCCGCCCTCGTCGTGGCCGGAACGACCCCGCTGGCTACGCCAGCGCATCCGTGATGCCAAGGCCCAACGGTGACCGGGACCGGCAGGTTGTGGCGGTCGAGCCCTCGGCGGTCATGCTGTCGCAGCGGCCGGCCGACGCGGCGGCCGCGGCGCGCGGGGCAGCCGAGGCGCTGCCGTTTCGAGATGGCGCCTTCGGCGCCGCGATGGGCGCGCTGACCGTGCACCACTGGAGTGACCGGGCCCGGGGACTGGCGGAAATGCGGCGGGTAGCCCGCTGGCCGGTCGTGCTGTTCACCAGGGACCCGCGAGCGGTTCCTTGCTGGTGGCTGTACCCTTACTTCCCGGCGACCGCGCGGCTGGAGGCAAGCCGGGAAACCCCCTCGGCCAGCTAGCTGCCACCAGCAGTATCTTTCAAGCACGAAACCCGAACGGGTACTGCCCGGACCACAGGACCGGTGTCTCGTGCCCTATCGGGGTAGTGCGGGCCAGCGGGCCCGATCGAGCCGGTCAGGGCTGACGGCTGATCCTGGTCGGCGGTTCTGCCGCTAGCTCTTCTAGGCGGCGGGTCTCATGGTCGCGCGATCGCGATCCTGGGGCCCGCTACTTGGCGGCTGGGCTGACGTAGGTGCCGCGCTGCGGCACGCTGAACCCGATGCCTCGTGGCACAAGATCTCGATAGCCCGCAGCACCTTGTCGCGGCCGACGCCGTAAGCCGCGGCGCGCGGGCGTCCCAACACTAAGCCCCGCGCAGGCCTGCGCTATGTGGCCGCCCTGGGATCAAGAAACACTTTCAAGTCTTGGTTGACTGTGACGCCTCTGCAGCCGGTCAAGGCAAGCGGGTCGGGGGACGAAGTTGCCCGCTGAAGGTACTTCCTGGTATAAAGGTACTGCCCGGAAGTAACAGTAAGTAGATCCAAGGAGTGAGCCGGCGTGAGAAGCGTGGTGGGCGGCCGTGAGTTGGACCTGACGGCCGATGACGTCATCAGGAGCATGCGCGGCGTGGAACCCGAGACGATCCGAGAACACTTTGTGGTGATAGACGACAAGCTGTTCCCTCCCAAGCAGGCACTAGCGCAGGTAACAGGATGGGACCGGCAGACCTTTACCACCATGGAGGCCACTCGTGTACTCAGTCGTCTCGGCTTTGTCTGTCAGCGGGCGGGACAGCGCATGGATGGCCGCCCGGCATGGGTTCCAGAAGGTAAGACGGACCTTGAGGATCATGGTCCGGTCACGATCGAGCAGCGCTTGTCAGCCGTAGGTGTCGGTGTTCCAACCGTGGGTGACCTGATTGAACGGTTGAGCAACTTCGATTCAACTGCACCCGTCCGGGTGCAGCATGGTCTGTCTAGCTTGCCGGACTTCATTATCGGTGTCGGCGAGAGTCCAGACGTGCCTGGCGTAGTGGCGATCGTGTACCTGCCGCCGCCATCCCGGTCTGCGGGCTAGACGTCCGGACAAAACGACGGCCCCTTGCGGGGCCGTCAGGCCGGTCCAGAGAACCGGCGGGGTTGCAGTCAGTATAACCAGGGCCCGTCAGAGTATGTTCCGAGGAGCGCCATGGCCACCGTCATCGCTTACATGGACGGTTTCAACCTGTACCACGGGCTCCATCAAGGGTACGGGCGCCGGTACCTCTGGCTAGACCTCCAGCACTTGGTCCAGCGTGTGCGGCCTCATGACCAGATCCTGGCCGTCCGGTATTTCACTGCCGAGGTGAAAGACGACCCCGACGGGCTGGCGCGGCAGCGTGCGTACCTGGCCGCACTCAGGGCTCACTGCCCCGCAGTCGAGGTCGTTTTCGGTCGTTACCAGACCAAGAGGATGACCTGCCGTCATTGCGGCAGTGCCTGGACCAGTTATGAGGAGAAGGAGACCGACGTCAACATCGCGGTCGCGCTTGTTGCCGATGCCGCGGCGTCCGCCTCTGACATTGCCCTGATCGTTTCCGCAGACAGCGATCTGTGCCCGGCGATCCGGACAGCGCGGTCTCTCAACCCCAGACGGCGGATGATCGCTGCCTTCCCGCCGCGGCGTAGCTCGTTCGAGATCCGTTCGCTCATCCGCAAGCCCTTCACACTCGCCGTTGCCGACATTCGCAATTCGCTGCTGCCAGAGGTTGTCGCAGACCCCGTCACCGGGCGTGTCCACAACCGCCCTGGCAAGTGGCACTGACTCTGGGCGTCTACGGCCGCTGGACCAGGGACCAGGGATACCAGGCGGGGGACGGCAAGCCCGTCCGGCCGGAGCTGGCCGCCGCCGATGGGGTTCACGATCCAAGCGAATTGCCGCCGACGGGGCACAGGGCGGATGCCCGGGCACTGGGTGGATGCAAATTGGTTTCTAGCTGATCTCGGGGGTGGATTCGGGCCACCGGGCCATGTGAGGGTGAACGGAGGCTCCGCGACTTGGCGGCAGTCATGCCGGGGGGGCTCGAACGCGAGGGGAGCACCGCCCGTGCGCCGAGCGCCGCCGGTCGTCCGGCGCCTCCTGCCACATCGCCTGGCCCTGGCCGCGGCCGTCTTGACGGTAACACTCGCCGCGGCCCTGCTCGCCGCGCTCGCCTCATTCGCCGCCACCGTCGGCAGCTATGCGGTGCACAGCTCACTGGCCGGCAATCCGGGTACCGCGATATCGGTCACCGCGTCGGCCAGCTCCCCTGCCGCCGCGGCGCGCGCCGACAGCCGGGTGCGCCGCTCGCTCCGCAGTGCGCTGCCCGGTATCCCGCTGACGGTCTTCAGCTCCCTTCGCTCCGACTACCTGGTTATCCCGGCCGCTCTCGGCGGGCCGAACGCGGAAACCCACGTGATCTCGCTTGACGACCTGCCCGGCCATGCGATCCTGGTCGCCGGGACCTGGCCCAGCCCTCCCGGCGGCAGCGCTCCGGTCGCCGTCGCGGTGCCTGCGTCGCTGGCCGGGCAGCTGCACCTGGCTCCTGGTGCCCTCATCAAGCTGCGCGGGAGTGCCAGCGGGGCGGCAGTGCCGGTGCGGGTCAGCGGGATCTTCCGGCCGCTGCGCCCGGCCAGCAGTTACTGGTCGCTGGACCCGCCGACCGCGGGCCCGCAGCGAACCGGGGGATTCACCGTCTACGGCTCGCTCGTCGTTGCCCCGGCAGCGCTGGCGGGCGGGCAGGTCCCGGTGACCTCGGCCACGTGGACGGTCGAGCCAGACATCAGCGTGATCGGCATCGGCGATCTGCAGTCGCTGGCCGGCCGGCTGCAGTCCGGGCTCGACAGCCTGCGCGGCTCGGCCGCCCTGCCGAATGCCCAGCTCGCCACCGGCCTGCCCGGGCTGCTTAGCGGCCTGAGCACCGCGCTGGTCGTAGCCAGGTCCCAGCTTGCGATCGGGGCGGCGATGATGCTCGTGCTCGCCGGGGCCACCCTCGGGTTGGCCGCGGCGCTGCTCGGCAGGCAGCGCGAAATGGAGGCCGCGCTGCTGCGGTCGCGTGGCGCCTCAAGGTGGCAGATGGCTGGCACCGGGCTGATCGAGGGGGTGCTGCTGGTGGTGCCGGCCGCGGTGGCCGGCCCGCTGCTGGGCGGGAGCCTGCTACCGTTTTTCGCCCGGCGCGGCCCACTGGGCAGCAGCGCGCTGCGGCTGCCAGTCGCCTTCCCGGCAGTCGCCTGGCTGGCCGCGGCCGCCGCGGCGGCCGGATGCGCCGTGATCATCGCGCTGCCGTGGGTGCGGGGGGTGTACTCGCCGGTGGCCCAGCGGGTGCGGCGCGGCCGCCAGGGCGCCCTGGCCTCGACCGCCCGCGCCGGGGCTGACCTGGCGCTCATCGGCCTGGCGGTACTGGCCGGCTGGCAGCTCGCGCACTATGGCGCCCCCGTCTCAGCCGGCCTCGACGGGGCGCTCGGCATCGACCCGATTCTGGTCAGCGCGCCGCTGCTGGCGCTTACCGCCGGGGCGCTGGTGCTGCTTCGGCTGCTGCCGCTCGCGGTCAGGCTCGGGGATAATGCGGCCGCGCGCGGCCGCGACTTCACGGTCGCGGTGGCGGCATGGCAGATCAGCCGCAGGCCGCTACGCCAGGCCGGGCCGGTCCTGCTCGCCGTGCTGGCCGTGGCGACCACCGTGATCGCGGTGGCGCAGTGGAGCAGTTGGCAGCGGTCCGTGGCGGACCAGGCGGCCTTCGCCACCGGGGCGGACGTTCGTGTTGATCTTCCCCCCGCGGCCCCGCTGCCACTGGGCCAGGTGGCCGGGCTGACCGGTGCGCCGGGCGTCCGGGCCAGCACCCCGGTCATCCGGTCCCTGCTCGGGCTGCCGGATGGCGGCACCGGCACCCTGCTCGCGCTGGATTCCCCCGCCGCGGCATCCGTCGCGGCGATCCGGCCCGACCTGGTCGGCGGGTCGCCGGGCGCGAT
>Ga0207684_10004522_pt1 | contig 13065 bp, 9 predicted proteins | sample KBSK5501metaG_FD_184342 | JGI IMG/M metagenome (GOLD analysis project Ga0207684, IMG submission 184342) | Corn, switchgrass and miscanthus rhizosphere microbial communities from Kellogg Biological Station, Michigan, USA - KBS K5-50-1 metaG... | ecosystem: Host-associated > Plants > Roots >...
TGTAACGAAACTGAACCCCGCGGCGGAGGAGATATTTGGTTCCGAAAAAGAGAACACCGGCAAGCACGTAGGCGAGGTGGCGCGTGACGCCCGTATCGCCAGCGCCGTTGCTGAAGCCCTGGAGTCCCAGCGTCCAGTTGCAGGCGAAGGAATGTCTTCAGTTTTGCCGCTTGCGGTTGACGGCTCAGAAAGGGCTTTCAGGTTGCGCACCACCCCAATGCGCGGCTACGAAAACGGGGGCCATCACTTGCTTGGGGCTGTAACCATTCTCGAAGACATCACTCATCTGCGCGAGATTGATCGACTCAAATCAGAATTCATAGCCACCGCGTCGCACGAACTCCGCACCCCGCTGACCAGCGTACAAATGGGTGTTCATCTATTGCTGGAAGGCGCACTCGGCGAGTTGACCGATAGCCAGAACGAAGTACTACAGGCCTGTCGCCAGGATTGTGAGCGGCTCGACAAGTTGATGCGGGATCTGCTCGATCTTTCGAAGATTGAAGCTGGTGAAAGTCAGCCGCAGCTCGCTCCTGTTAGCGCGCGGGATTTACTCAACACGGCTGTTAAAGAATTGCGCGCGCAAGTGGAAACAAAGGGTCTGAAATTGAGCGTCGATGCCCCAGTCACCCTTCCCCGGGTAATGGTGGACCGGCTCCAAATAGAGCGTGTGGTCAGCAATCTAGTGATTAACGCGCTGCGACACACAAAGCATGGCGAAATCAAGATTAGCGCCGAGCAACGCGACAACTATGTCGCTGTTTCTATCCAGGATACGGGTAGCGGGATTCCTAGTGAGTACCTCCCTCACATCTTCGATAAGTTTGTGCAGGTTCCTGACGCTCCCACTGGAGGCGCGGGACTCGGACTCACGATTTCTAAATCAATTGTAGAAGCGCATGGTGGTCAGATCAGCGTGCAATCGGGAGTAGGGCGCGGAACGACCTTCACATTCACTTTGCCCCTGGCAATGGCGGCAGAATCAGTAGCGAAGGGAACGAAAGGAAGTGGGTGATGAGTAAACGCATTTTGATAATTGATGACGAAGAGAATATTCGGCGCGTAACGCGTCTGACACTTCAAGCAGCGGGATATGAAGTAGGCGAGGCGGCTGACGGTGAGCGTGGTCTGGAAGCCTTTGGCGACGGGTCAAGCTGGGATGCTGTGTTGCTGGACCAGAGAATGCCCGGAATGGACGGACTTGAAACTCTCCGGCATATCAAAGATCGCCAGCCTGAGGCGCGGGTCATCATGTCGACTGCATACGCTTCGATTGAACTCGCGGTTGATGCGATGAAACTCGGGGCGACTGACTTCGTGCGTAAACCCATGACCCCTGAAATCGTGCGCAACGCCGTGGCCGCCGCCCTTTCAAAACAACAACGTGTACGTAAAGCAATTACGCCATCGAAAACAGAAGTCGCAGCAGAGCCACTAATTCAAATCATTACTATGAACGGTTTCACGATCTTAGATTCGGAAGAAGCGCGACACGAGTCTAACGAACGCCGTTTCGTTGTAAAGAGTCCAGCCGGAAGCGAGCATGAGGTGCTGGTGCAGATTGATGAAGAAGCCGTCGGATACGTAGAGCGGATGACAAGAAGGAAGCTCCCGGCAGAAAACTCGTTCTGGACCAGTCAGGCCCAGCGTCTTTTGGGAGATTACCTATGGAAGGAAGGCAAAGTGCCGCCAACCCGGAAACTCACGATTAAGGACGTCGACCGCGACGAGCTACCAATCGCGGCGCGGTGGCAGACGAATTAACTTTGGACGCGCGATAAAACACAGAGTTAAGAAAGCAAAACAGGGAGAACAAGAATCGTGGCAGCAGAACTCAAACGTTTTATCATTGGTCGCGCACTAAGGACGGAACAAGCAGCTCATGAGCGCCTCTCAAAGAAAACAGCCTTGGCAGTTTTCTCTTCCGATGCGCTCTCTTCCACGGCCTATGCCACTGAAGAAATCCTGCTTGTGTTGGCCGTTGCGGCTGCCTACGGTCAGGCAGGCGCGTTCAAGTACGTCGTGCCGATCTCCATCGGCATTGGGATACTCCTGGTCATCGTCGCAACCAGTTACCGCCAAACTATCCACGCCTACCCGTCTGGAGGCGGAGCCTACATTGTCGCTAAAGAGAACCTGGGCACTAATGCGGGCCTGGTCGCCGGAGCCTCATTGCTGGTTGATTATGTGCTTACCGTTGCGGTTTCGATTGCAGCCGGGGTTGCCGCGATCACTTCCATGGTGCAGGGGACACGGTATGCCTGGCTGGACAAACACAAGGTCTTCCTTTGTTTGGTTTTCATAACTTTCATTGCAGTTGCCAACCTGCGTGGTGTGCGTGAGTCAGGCAGCCTGTTTGCCGCGCCCACCTACGCCTTCCTCATCAGCTTTCTCTTCATGATTGGTTATGGGCTCTTCAGCTATTACCTGTACGGTGGCGCCGCACCCGTGCCGAGCGCTGAGGCGATCAAGATCGCCGAAGGGTACAAACTTCAGCCTCTAACACTCTTCTTGCTTCTCGGAGCTTTCTCAAACGGTTGTGCTGCGCTCACCGGTATCGAAGCGATCTCGAACGGTGTACCCGCGTTCAAGAAACCGGAGGCGCAGAATGCGGCGACCACGCTTGTATGGATGGCCTTGCTCCTGACAGTGATGTTCCTGGGTACGAGCGTCCTGGCTTACCTGTATGGTGTTCATCCCCACACAAGTGAAACCGTTATTTCGCAGTTTGCACGAATCATGTTCACCGGGCCACTGGCCTGGTTTTATTACGTCGTGCAAATAACTACCGCGTTGATTCTGGTACTGGCAGCTAACACCTCATTTGCCGACTTCCCGCGGCTTGGCAGTTTACTGGCGCGCGACCGTTTCCTGCCGCGTCAGTTCGCCACTCGCGGGGATAAGTTGGTGTTCTCGAACGGTATCGTCATGTTGGCGATCTTTTCCAGCATTCTCGTAATTGCCTTCGCGGGCGATACGAGCCGCTTAATTCCTCTCTACGCAGTCGGCGTCTTTCTCTCATTCACGCTTTCCCAGTCGGGGATGGTACGGCACTGGCTGAAAGTGCGTGAGAATTCCCCGAAGAGAAAGGCTAAAGAGCGTAAACGGCGTGAGGAGGACATTCACTATACTCAAAGTACCGTCGATAGCGAGACCTTACCTGACGCAGAACTGGAAGCGTCTGATCAACGAGGATCGACCTTTGTCAATGATGAAGTTACTAATGGCTCGCACTGGAAAAAATCCATTGTTGTCAATGCTGTCGGTGCCGTAGCTACCTTCATCGTGCTCTGCGTCTTCATCGCCACCAAATTCATACACGGTGCGTGGATCGTCGTGGTGGTCATTCCGCTTCTCGTGTTCATGTTTCGTGCCATTCACAAACACTACGTGGGCGTGGCGAAAGAACTCTCCACGGAGGGACTTAGTGAGCTTCGTCCGATCAAGCACACGGTAATCGTCCCGATCTCTGGCATCCACCGTGGCGTCGTTGGAGCGCTGCAATATGCCAAGTCAATTGCTCCCGAGCATGTTCAGGCTGTCTATGTCGACTTTGATGAGGAGGCCACAATCAAGTTACGTGAGAAGTGGGAGCGTTGGGGAGCAGGAGTCACACTGGTAGTTCTCCCGTCACCTTATCGCGAGCTAACGCGTCCCTTGCTGCGCTACATTGCCCGCCTGGAACGGAAAGGCGAGAATGACATGGTGACAGTTGTGCTGCCTGAATTCGTTCCAGCAAAGTGGTGGCAACACCTGCTACACAATCAGAGCTCTCTAATGCTCAAAGGCGCACTGCTGTTTAAGAAAGGAGTTATTGTTACCAGCGTGCCTTATCATCTGGAAAAGTAACCTGAAGAGCGGGGGGACCATCCGACAGCTCAACCTAATCGAACAATTGGCAGCTTGAAAGGCGATCGACTTAAGCGCTGGCCGAGCTATTGGCTTCACCGGTACGACCAGACAGAAAGCACGAACGACAGTAGACGGGCCGGCCTTGCGAGGGATAGAAAGGGACGGTGGTCTGTTGTCCACACTGCGCGCACTGAACAGAAACTTCCACTCGCTGTCGCACGCCGGATGTTTGGGCCGCAGTGATTGCCGCTAATCTTTCGTTTTTGGCTTGCTTGCAGGGTTTGCAGCGCTTTGGTTCGTTCTTCAGTCCCTTGTCATGGAAAAAGGCTTGCTCACCTGACGTCCAAACAAAGGGTTCATTACAATCTACGCACTTGATGCTGCGATCTTGGTATTCGGAATCTGGGTTAGCTCCCAGTTCATGGACTTCTTCCCGTTCTTGCATGACTCGTTCTCCCAGGGTCGCTCTGCGCCATGATCCCAGTTTGGGGCGGGGGTCACTTTGAAGGTTCGGCCTTAGCTCAAAGAGGAACCGCATTTCTCCTGGCGAGTATCGGGGTGAGCGTAGGCTGCCCTCGATCAGGTGGAGCGGATACTGCAAAGTATAACTATGGCGAAACTGTGTCAAGGTCAAAAGCTGCAAAAAATATGACTAACACGACAATCTGTGGAAGAATGTCCGCCTTTAAGACCCAACACTCCCGAAAACCGCCAATTAGGGCGATAAAGTTCCAAGACTCTGCTCAAATATGAAAGCACTGGTCATAGGTTCTGGAGGCCGAGAACACGCAATTGCGTGGGCCCTAAAACGGACCTCAAATGAGCCGCTCGAACTCTATTGCGCGCCTGGGAATGCCGGCATTTCCCAGCTGGCTGAATGCGTTTCTATTCCCAGCGGTGACCATAAGTCTCTAATAGAGTTTGCGCGGACAAATAGTATCGACATGACGATCGTTGGTCCGGAGGGTCCGCTCGCTGAGGGAATCGTCGATGAGTTTACGCGCCACGGCTTAAAGATCATGGGACCTGGCAAGGCTGCTTCACGGTTGGAATCCAGTAAGTCGTTTGCCAAAGATTTCATGCGCCGTCACAAGATACCGACCGCTGAATACTGCGTCGCGCATTCAGCTGACGAGGCCCTGGCTGCGCTGCGCAGTGGAAGGTTTGGCCCGCCCGATTCGCCGGTAGTGGTTAAGGCGGATGGACTCGCCACCGGCAAGGGCGTGATTGTGGCGTCATCCCACAAAGAGGCTGAAAGAGCAATCGCAGATCTTGCGACAGGAACACTGGTCGCCGCCGAGGCCACGAAACAGATGTTGATCGAAGAAGCACTTGAGGGAAGGGAAGTATCAGTTTTGTTGTTTGCCGACGGCCGCAACTATGCCTTGATGCCGCCGGCTCGCGACCACAAGCGCATCGGAGAAAATGATACTGGTCCAAACACCGGCGGTATGGGTGCGATAACTGACCATTCCGTCCTCGACAAAACTACCCTTGATCGGATTGTGCGTGATGTTGTTGAGCCTACGCTTCAGGGCGCTGCGGAAGAAGGTTTTCCTTTTCGCGGAATTCTTTTCGTCGGGTTGATGTTGACTGCCTCTGGTCCCAGGGTGCTCGAATACAATGTTCGTTTCGGTGATCCGGAAACGCAGGCTATTCTCATAAGACTCAAATCTGATTTGTTTAGTGTTTTTCAGGCAACAATCGAGGAGAATCTTTCAAGCGTCAAGGTTGAGTGGAGTGATCAATCTTCCGCCTGTGTGGTACTGGCAAGCGCCGGTTATCCCGGCGCGTACGAAACCGGAGTTCCTATTAACGGCCTCGATGATATTTTGACGAACAATGATTTGCAGGTCTTTCATGCCGGTACTGCAAAAGCGGCGGACGGCAGTTTTGTAACGTCTGGCGGGCGCGTTTTGGGAGTGACCGCCGCCGCGGCCAGTCTGGAACAGGCGCTAGTCAATTGTTACGGCGCCATCGATAAGATTGACTGGCAGGGCATGCAATACCGGCGAGATATCGGCCGATTTAGTGAGGGTCTAAAGGCAAGTAATTGAGCCTTTCGTAATCCAGTGGTGGCGAACTGGCAGTCTGGGCTACAAACGGCCGCCTTCTGGGAGCTAGCGGACAACACCTGTTATACTGCGTTTCACGTTCGCATCGGTATTTTGAACCCTTCGCAGCCCTTCAACGTACATATACGGGCGCGGGAATTTGAGAGCCAGGGAAAGATCGCACATCTCTTGGTAAAGGATCAGTGACAACATGGGACTATTGAGCAGAATCTCCCGGTCAGTACGGGCTCTATTTGGCGGAATAATTGAGTCAACTGAGAATCCCGAGCTCATACTTCAACAAACAATCCGCGACATGCGTGACCGCGTGCCGGAGTTGAATAATTCCGTAGCGCAAGTAATGGCTACGGAAAAACTCCTGGCCAAGAGCAAAGAACGTCTGGAGTCGCAGGTCGTCGATCTCGATTCAAAGATCCGCGCGTCAGTTAAACTCAGCCGAGACGACATTGCCACCGCCTACATTGGCCAACTCCAGCAGGCGCAGATGGATCTGCAAAAAACTTCGCAGCAACTGGAGCACGCCACGCTGGCATCGAAACAGGCGCTCAAGGCCCGCGACAATTACGTGTTGCAGATGCAGCGGCGTACGGCTGAAGCGATGCAGCTGATTAATCAATCGAAGCAGGCTCGACTCCAGGAGCAACTGGCGCAGACGATGGAGTCGTTCCAGATTGGTGACGACGCTTCAACGTTTGACGAGATGCGCGACAAGATTGATCGTCGTGCCGCAGCGGCCGAGGCGAAGTTACAGCTCGGTTCCGCGTCAGTCGACAACCAGATGCAGGACATCGAACGAGAAGCGATGGATATGCAGTTGCAGGACAAGCTGCTCGCTTATAAGCAGGAGATGGGTCTGCTGCCGGCTGGTTCTCAGCAGGCGCTACCGGCGCAAGGTGAGACAAGTTCGAACGAGCAAAGCGAAAAGGTCGTCAATAACAGTAATCGTATAAATTAAGGCCAGTGCCCGGCAAGCGGCAGGTTTTACCGGTTCTTCAAGGCTATGCCCGAGTTCCCAAAGATCGATCTCAAGTATTTGAAAGAGGCATTCAACGAACCCTTAAATTTTTTGGGATTGGTGAGCTTTGGAATTGTTGGGGTCTATACGGTCGCTTCTGCCGGTGATGTTATTCCCCTCGCCGCCGGCCTGGCCGCCGAGACAGTTTACTTAGTTACCGTGCCAGCAAGTTCATTCTATCGTCGACTTGTCGACCGCCGCGAGAAACAACGCCTGTTGAAACTTCGCGACCAACAACGGGAAGCTTCCATCAAGCTTTTCGACCCGCGCGAACGCGAAGCAGTTGAGTATCTGCGCTGGATGAAGAACCAGATTTACTCAAACTACAAGAAGTTTACCAACGCCAAGCAAATCCCCTCGAATATCCTGAGTCTGGATCAGCGCTGGGAAGACTTTGTGGATTTGTTGGACGTTTATCGCCGCCGGAAACACCATCTCCGATCAATTAACCGCCAGGCGGTGCAAAACCAACTGACCCAGGCCGAGCGTTCAGTTGCGCAATCCCGGGATGATCGCGAAAGAAGAATTCAGCAATCGAATGTCGAGATTCTCAAGAGGCGCGTGGCTGCTTTCCAGGACATCGAGCGTTCAGTGAAGTTGGTTGAAGGACAACTACAATCGATCGAAAACTTCTTCGGACTGGTTAACGATCAGGTCGTCACCCTACCCACGCCTGAGCGAGTTTCGGCTTTGGATTTCGAGCAACTCAGCGATTCGATCGCCATGACCAAACAGATGCTTGAAGAAACTTCCGATACCTTTGCCGCACTCGATAGTCACAATCGCGACATGGGTAAATTCGAATTACTGCTTTCCAACAGCTCCTCCTCAAAATAGACCCTTCTTCAGTGCGCTTTTAGTGTGCAGCGGTGCTCAAAGCGACCGCTTTTCAGTAGTTTAGGAGTTAAGGTGAAGCCTTACATAACACACTATAAGGCGTTGAAAAAAAAGATGACCACAACATATTGACAACGGTCTCACAAGGGAGTATATTCCGCTCCGCTTGAGGCGAGGCGGGTTGACTTGGAGCAGCGGCAGGCCCCCTGAACTGCTCTCCCATGGGTTTTTTCGCTTCGAAATAAGCCAACCGGAACTATCCGCTACACATGCTAAGAGGTGGTGCGTCTACTATAATGTAGTCGTAGAACCGTCTTCGAAAACCGCAAAAACTCGTGTCCCCGGCCACGAGAAAGGCAGATAAGATGAGCGCAGCAATTGGCAAACACACCCCCGCGGCAGCAGAAGTATCCCCAAACACCACGACGCCGGCAGGGAGTCCGGTGCGTCGCAAGGCACATCCCCTGGGACTGAACGCCAAACGTGTAATCAGCAAACGTTATTCGTTGAAGGATGCGAAAGGTCGTGCGCTCGAGGAATGGCCGGATATCGTCCGACGCGTGGTTGGTCACGTGTCGGCTGCGGAAAAGGATCCGCAAAAGCGGGATCAGTTTTTTGCGGCAATGAGCGAAGTGATGCTCGCGCGCGAGTTTGTGCCCAATACGCCCTGTCTCGTTAATGCCGGAAAAACCAATGGGCAACTGGCAGCTTGTTTTGTTCTCGAAGTACCCGACTCGATTACCGGAATCATGGATCACGCCAAAGCGGCGGCGACGATTCACCAGACCGGTGGCGGCACAGGCATGACTTATGAGTTCCTGCGGCCGCACGGTGCTCTAGTTGGTTCGACGCGCGGTGTCGCTTCCGGGCCCGTCTCGTTCATGAACATCGTCAATCAGGTGACAGACGTCGTGAAGCAGGGCGGCGTACGTCGCGGCGCCAACATGGGCATGATGCGCGTTACGCATCCTGATGTGTTGCGCTTCATTCACGCCAAAAACGACCAGCACTCGCTGACCAACTTCAATATTTCGGTAAACGTTACTGACAAGTTTTTGAAAGCGGTTGACGACAATGAATGGTTTCAACTCGAATTTGACGGCGAACCCTGGACGGACTCGATTTACGATCCCCTAAGCGATGATGATTACGTAGTCTATCGCCGTGCCGATGGCGCGACCGTAACTTTCCCTGACAGGCTCGCCTTTCAGACTGCGGATCTAACAAGCTGCACGATTGAAGAGCCGCCACGTCCGGGCATGGTTTACGCGCCGGATATCTGGAACCGCATCATCGCCAGCGCGCACAAGTATGCCGAGCCGGGCATTGCCTTCATCGATGAAGTGAATCGTCACAATCACATGATGAAGTCGATGGGTCCGATCTACTCGTGCAACCCGTGTGGCGAGCAGTTTCTCCACTTCTCAAACTCATGCAATTTGGGCTCGATCGACTTGGCGAAATTCTACGATCCCGCTAATCGAATCGATTGGGATCGTCTGCGCGAGGTTACGCATCTTTGCACGCGCTTCCTCGATAACGTGATCGACACCTGCGCCTGGCCGCTGCCCGAGATTAACGATGTCGTCACCCGCACGCGCCCCGTGGGTCTGGGCATCATGGGCTTTGCGGATCTTTGTGTGAACATGAACGTGACTTACGGCTCGTCTGCGTCAATAGACCTGATGGAAGAAATGATGGGCTTCATTCGCCGCGAGTCGTGGAATGCCAGCATCAAGATTGGCGCCGAGAAGGGGACGTTCCCTGAGTTTGAGCCGAATCGCGAAGCTTACGAAGACTTCCTTTACAACCAGGTGGGCATCCCTCGCGACGTGCCGCTCACGCCACGCAACTACGAAGTGACGACCATCGCGCCCACCGGCACAATCTCGCTGGTGGCGGAAACTTCATCCGGCATCGAGCCGAATTTCTCCTGGGCTTACGTGCGAAGGGACACGCTGGGCACGCGCACCTATGTACATACCCTGGCAGCACAGGCGTTGGGAATTGAAGTCGATCAAACCGATCAGGAGTCGATCGACAAGGCTTCTGAATATGTTTGTGAACACGAAAGCGATTTGCCGCCGCAGTTCATCTCCGCGATGAACATAAGCGCCGAGCAGCACGTTCACGTGCTGGCGGCAGCGCAGCGGAATGTTGACAACAGCGTTTCCAAGACTTGCAACGGCGCTGTCAATGACACGATTGAATCGGTGGATAACCTTTACCGGCTGGGTCGCCAGCTTGGGTGCAAGGCCGTCAGCTACTACCGCGACGGCTCGCGCGACAATCAGGTGCTTACTTCGATGAAGGCTGAGGACAAGGGCGAGGTGGCGTGTAATCCGGAAGTAGGCGTGGAACCGATTGACGAAGCGACGGCAACACACGCTGATGCCGGAATCGTTGCTCCGATCGGCGCCGACGCCGAGGTGGCTGCGAGACAACAGATACAAGCAGATACGGCCGCTTCAAACCAGGTAGAAGGCAGCGGGGCAGTAGCCCGACCGTTAGGGAGGGCTGAGACTGCTCAGATTGAAGCAATTCGCATCGAGCGGCCACGCGAACTGAGTGGCGCTACCTGGCAGATTCCCTTTGACGGCCAGAACCTCTACGTCACCGTCAATCACGATGGCAAGATGATTCAGGAAGTGTTTGCAACCGGACCAATCAGTGGCGGCGTGGGACTGCTGGCTTCGAAGATGCTGCGCGGTGGTTTCGATGCCGCTGAAGTTGCTTACAGTCTCAACAAGGTGACGGGCACTCACGCGGTCTGGTTCAACGAGCGGCTCTTGACTTCACCGGAACAGGCTGTTGCCGAGTGCATCATGATCACTAACCGCCGCGTGCAACACCTGCCCGACTCCGCGCGTGCGCTGGCAAAAGAACACCAGGCAACCGGCACACAGCCTCCGGTCGGCGCGATCATGTCGAACATGATTGGTGTTTGTCCCGAATGCCACGGCCAACTCGAGCATGCGAGCGGGTGCGACTTCTGTCGCGACTGTGGTTACTCGAAATGTAAGTGAAACTTATTCGGTGGTTGCCAATTAATGGATTAGCCACTTGGTTGCTATAGCCCTGAACCGGAACATCGGTTTAGGGCTATTTGCTTTGATCAAGCCTTCAACGCCGGCTATGCCGCTTGATGTGCGGAAGGGCTGTGCCCTTCCGTCCCGCTCTCAAACAATTTGGGGCCCCCTCAATTGGGGCGTAGCCCCGAATTCATTTAACAGTTGATCGGAAAGCCGGAGGCCTTCCGCGCACCGGGCGGCTGAGCCGTTGAACTCGGTGCGACCGCGAGTGATACTGAACCAGCTTAGGCGAATAGTAATATTGCCTAAACGTAACTTGTCGTGGCCCTGGCGACGGGTTAAGATTCCGGCGCAAATCCTCTTCCAAATTACCGGGAAATACCAGGACGGTGATCACAACTGTCCGCCAAACCAAAAGGAGCATTAAATATGAAACGCCCTGTCTGTCTATTCTTACTCATCGGTGCTTTGATTGTTGGGTCTCTGGTTACTTCGCGTCGAGCGCAAGCGATTACTTACGGCTTCGTCGATTCGAACAATACTTACAGCAACGTTGGCGCATTCATTGTTAAGTCGCCAACCACCGGCCAGATTTTCCCCATCTGCTCAGGCACCATGATCACCGCAAACGTATTTCTTACCGCCAGTCACTGCACGATCTATTTTCAGCAGGAGCTCGCGCCCAGGGGGTTCACCGCATACGTCAGTCTCGACGGGTCGATTCCTTTTGGCGATTTGACCAGCAATAAAACGAAATTATTCGCTGTTTCACAGGTGGTGACTAATCCTAACTACAACCAGTCACAAAGCGACTCCGGCGACATTGGAGCCTTGATTCTGGAATCGAACGTGCGCGGTGTCACTCCTGCTGTGCTGCCAACTTGCGGACTGTTTGACCAACTGGCGGCCCAAAACGGTTTGAAGACCGCTGTGTTCACCAACGTTGGGTATGGAGTCCAGAATCGAGTGGTCAGCGGCGGCGTGCCTTTCTTTCAGGATATAAACCCAATACCGCGAATGTATTCGTTCTCGAGTTTCAACTCGCTCAACGGCGGCTACATTCGTCTCTCGCAGAATCCTTCTACCGGAAACGGCGGCACTTGTTTCGGTGACTCTGGTGGGCCGAACTTCATGAATCTCAATGGCCAACAGATTGTAGGAGCGATCACGATCACCGGAGATTCAGTGTGCCGATCAACCAACGTCGATTACCGTCTCGACACGGTGTCAGCACAGGGATTCCTGGCTTATGTGAATGGCGCGTTTGGAACCTCGATTCCGATTAGCTGCTGACCGTCCTTTTGGAGTGCGGTGACCTCTCACCGCTTTCGCCCTGGGCGGCTTGACGCCCAGGTCTTTTAGAAATCCTTACGCACACTCCTGGCCGCGACAGGTCGCGACCGATCAAAGCGGTGACAGGGTCACCGCACTCCAAATAACTCCATAAAACTGCAAGTTTTCCGCAAGGTAACTGCAGCCGATCCCGACTGCGCCGGCATGTGAATTGAAACAACTTTTTGGTGTTATGGAGGCGTCTAATAGACGTCCCTCTACAAGGAGGTGTTTGAAGTGAGAGGAAGATATTTGAAAAGAATCGGCGGACTCATTCTGGCAGGCTTGATGGTTTCAGGAGTTGCATTTATCTTCCCGAGCACGGCTGAAGCGCAGAGGCGCCGAGTGATAATCGTTAGAAGTTATCCTGGATTCTATCGTCCATATCGAAGCTTCTGGGGGTATCCATATGGCTACTATCCGTATGGCTATGATTTTCGCTACAGTCAGTACGTCTTTAGCAGTACCGACTCGGCTGCGAACCGGGGTTACGAGCAGGGTTTCAAAACCGGCAGGGACGATGGTAAGAAGGCGAAGAGCTTTAATCCCGAGCGCTCGCACTACTTCCAGGAGGCAGGCTTCGGCAACTTCGGTGAAGTGTACCGTGCCAGCTTCTCGAGAGGTTATCGAGAGGGTTACCGGGTAGGCGGCAACGACCGTGCCAGCTAACATGCTTCGGCCTATCACAAACGTCAAATGCCGCGACGGAAACGTCGCGGCATTTTTGTGTTTGAAGGCGGACTGCCAGATTGAATTTCTGTGCACGGCTTCTTCCTCATCGACAGGCCGGTATGCGAACTTTGAAGCTAAGCGGTATGCTGTGATCAAAGGCGCGGCGGATGACAAAGCTTTCAGGTCGACAGTGGCTGGTGGTGTTGGCGTTTGTGGTCGTGGTGTCGTTCACGGGGCTCTTTGCAGTGCG
>Ga0207684_10004523_pt1 | contig 13065 bp, 10 predicted proteins | sample KBSK5501metaG_FD_184342 | JGI IMG/M metagenome (GOLD analysis project Ga0207684, IMG submission 184342) | Corn, switchgrass and miscanthus rhizosphere microbial communities from Kellogg Biological Station, Michigan, USA - KBS K5-50-1 metaG... | ecosystem: Host-associated > Plants > Roots >...
GTACCAGCCTGGGCGCCGCTGCCATTCTGGGCCGCCGCTGGCTCCCATGACCGCACGCTGACCCAGGCCAGCCCGAGCACAGCGAAGATCAGCAGGGCAATGAGTCCCTGGTGCACCAGCAGCGACTCGAACGCGGCGACCACGGTCGGATCGCCGATATTAAGGCCGGAGTTCATCCCGGGCATGACGTCACCTGCTCCGTGATGCTGGCCTTCTCCCTCTGTTCGCCGCGGCGAACCACCCTGTCGTATGCCGCCGCACCGGAAATCTACACATCCCCAAGACCCCCGGCAACACAGGGCCTCGGAAAGCCAGGTAACCTTGGTGATTTCAATACCCCCGCCACCGTTCCAGGAATACCCTGGCCGGGTTCCCGAGATACCCTCGGGGGGTTCCTTAAGTACCCTGAGGGGGTTTCAGTAATACCCTGGTGGGGTTCCGAAATCCCGGATTCCAAAGCTCAGTTGTGTTCATTCCGCGGAGTTATCATTGCGCCGGGCGCGGCTAGCGCTTTACGCTTTTCCGGTCGCATGTAGCGCGCAAAGCGGGCCAGCGGCGGCCACCGGGAGGACACTGACGTGACAGGACCGTCGTGGCTCGCGGGCGCCTTCGCGGCAGTCATGATCGGCATCGCTCTCTACTGCGCGGGCCGGCTGGCCCTCTCCCGCCTGCGGCGGCGGGAAACCGAGTTCGATGCCGACGGGATGCACGTCGCCATGGGCGTCGCCATGGCCGGAATGCTCGTGCCACGACTGAGCCCACTGCCCGGCAGCGTATGGGAGGTGGTCTTCGCGGGCGCCGCGGTGTGGTTCGGGTGGCAGGCCATCCGCACCCGCAACGGCAGCGCCCCGGACGGCTGGCGGTGCCCCCATCCGGTGCCGCATCTCGTCGAGTGCGTCGCCATGCTCTACATGCTCGTGGCCGTGCCCGGCTCCCGGCCCGCAGGCGCAGGAGCGGGATGGTCGATGCCCGGCATGGGCGGGTCCCCCGGCGCGGCGGGCGCCTTCCCGGCGCTCGCCCTCGTGCTGGCGTTGTTCATGGTCGGCTACGTCGTGTGGACCACCGACCAGCTCACGTCCATGGCACGGGCCAGAACAGCCGTGACCGCTCAGGGTGCGACGTGGGATACGGTCGGGCTTCCGCGCATCCCCGCTACGGTGGCCGTTTCGGGCCGGTCCAACGCCGCCGCAGGCACGCTCGGCACTGCCACCAGCACGCCCGGCGCGACCGCTAGCTCGCGCCAGCACGCGGGAGTCAGCCTGATGCTCGCTCCCCGGCTCGCCGCCTGCTGCAAGATCGCAACGGGCATCACCATGGGCTACATGCTCATCCTGATGCTCTAGGCGCCTGCCCACAAACCCCCCGGCTACCCGCCCCCTGACAAGGACGGCTTACGGCCGACTCCTTTCCCGCGCGGTCCGTGCCCGCACACCGGCGGTCACGGGCACAGCCATTCGACCCACGATCCCGCCTGCCCGGCCTGTTGCGCGCACGTTATGTGTTACGCTGCCTACAAACGCAACTTTCATTTCCAGAGATACAGATGGAACACATGGACGAGGCAGCATCTGGCCGCGTAGAAGAGCGGCTGAGGTCGGTTTTCCCCGCAGACGCGATCGCGCGGGTACAGGTGCTGGGCTACGGCGATGACCCGGGCGTCGAACCCGGCCAAACGGCGATGCGGGTCTTCATCGACCGGGCAGGCCGGCCAGCCGGCGAGGACGCGGACAAGGAAATCATGGTGGGGTTCGAGGAACCCAGCCGCGAGGCTCTCCCGAAGCTGCTGGACGAGCTGCCGCCCTCCTTCGGGTGGATCGAGTTCCGCCCGGACCGCGCGACCGAGGACTCCAGCGGGCATGTCCCCTTGACCCGGATCTCGGGGCACCGAGAGCAATGCGCACCACCGGCCGCGGAGATGGCCGCAGAGCAGCTCACCCCCGTGATGACCAGGCTGGGCTCAGACGATCTGGCCACCGTCGACACGCTGATCACGGCCGGCATCGCCAGCAGCCGGGCCGACGCCCTGCGCTGGGCGCTCGGCCGCATCCGCGAGCACGCGGCCTACCCCCAGCTACAGCAGCGGGTGCGGGAAATCGAGGAACTCAAATCCCAGTTTTGACCCGGTGTTCGCCGCCAGCGGCCTCGAACTGATCTGCAACAAGCAAGACCACCAGGTCACCATCTACGCCACCATCACCCCAGCACACCCCACGCACTCGCTGAGTTCATCGCCACCAGCAACCACCCGCGGCGGGCGCGGCCGGGTTCCTCTCCGTCCTGCCGAAGAAGCGGCCGCCCGCCAGCGCCTCCGGCTACCCGGCCATTTACTACGTGATGGCCGGCTGCGCGGTCGCGTCGGCGATTCTGTCGGCCCCCGGGGCGCTGCGCCGCGGGGCCGTCGCCCACCGGCCGGCGCAGGACATGGCGGGCGACGGCGTCCGGCGTCCGGCAGACTCCGTCGACTCGGCTGTCGACGCGGCCGGGGACCGCAGGGTGCCGCCTTGAGGATGCCTCGCCGGCGATCCGCCTGAATCGTACGCAGCCTGCGGAGAGCCTTCCATGGGCGGCGTAGCCTGGCTGGCGTGACCGATGGTGACGACCCGCTGGCCGGTGAGTCGCCACTCGCCCTTCCAGCGATCCCGGCCTCAGCCGGTGCGATGATCTTTGACCGTAAGGGCCGGCTGCTGATCCTCAAACCGACCTACAAGTCGGGGTGGACCATCCCCGGCGGCGTCATGGAGGCCGACGGCGAGACACCGTGGCATGCCTGCCAGCGTGAGGTGCGCGAAGAGTGCGGTCTCGACGTGCGCAGCGCCCGCCTGGCCTGCGTGGATTTCCGCCGTCCCCGGCCCGGCCGCCCGGGCGGCATCCGGTTCCTGTTTGACTGCGGCGCGCTCGACGACGCCAGCCTCCGCGCTGTCGTGCTCCAGCCCGAGGAGATCTCGGAGCACCGGATCGTCCGGGTGCCCGACGCGCTGACCCTGCTCAGGGGGCCCATCCGGCGGCGGGTCGGCGCCGCGTACCGGGCTGCGGCGTTCGTCTACCTGGAGGACGGTCACCCGGTGCCGGGGATCGGGCGATAACCGGCCCTGGCCCGCGGGCCCCTGCCACGGCATCCGAATGCCGCTCGGACATGTCCTAATCTCGAAGCCAGGCGCGAGGCGCTAGCTCAGCAAATCGGCGTCCACTGATCTGCCGAGGCCTCGGATGATGCCGCGTCGGACCAATGCATTGCCTGACCTTTACCTGAAACAAACAGGCGACAGGCCAGGCCAGGTGGGTCACGAGAAACCCATGAGGGCAAGGCGACAGCCCTTGTCTGCGATTCCTATGATGACTACATGCGCGGCCTGGACACCAGGAGGCTTTATGACCGGCTGTGGTGCTGTGCCCGGTCTCTCCCTAGAGACACTTATGGCCCGGCCCGGCTTGGAATCACCCCGCTCACCCGGTTTCCGCTGGGTCTAATTCGGGGACTTTCTGCCCTACCCCCCGTGTGCGCTTTCGACGAAGGTGGGATGCAGGAAGGCAGGTGCTGGGATGGACCAGGATCGGCGCGTTGTGGTCGGTGTGGACGGGTCAATGGCCTCCCTCACCGCGCTGCGCTGGGCGGGGCGGGAGGCCGGGCTGCGGCAGGTCCGGCTGCACGTTCTCTACGTGATGGATCCCGGGCGGGTGCGGGCTGCGCCATACGCGGGCTGTGCGCGGCGGTCGGCTGCGGAAGCTGAGAACGCGCTGCCCCGCGACGTCTGGCTCAAGGCCCTCGTGGACACCGTGCTAGGCGACAGCCCGCTGGTCACGATGGACACGGAGGTGGTTGCCGGGCTGGCGGCCAAGATGCTGATCAGCTACGCCGCCGGCGCCGACCTGCTCGTGCTGGGCGATCCGGCGACTTCCCAGCACGACGTGATCGGCCCGGTGGCCCGGGCGTGCCTGCGGCACGCGCCCTGCCCGGTCGTGGTCGTCAGCGCCGAGATGAGCAAGCCGGTGCCTGCCTGACCTGAACAGCAAAACGGCGGGCCCGAAGGCCCGCCGCTCTGCTAGCCCGGGGGACCGCCTCCGGACCCCCGGGCCAAACCCAGCCCGGGGGACAGTCCCCGGGACCCCCTGCCGCCCTATAGTCAGGCGGCGATCGCTGACCGCGACATGGCTGGCTCCAGCGCCAGGTCGAGCACTTCACGGACGTCGCTGACCGGGTGGATCTCCAGCGCGGCGCGCACCTTCTCCGGCACGTCGTCCAGGTCAGGCTCGTTGCGCTTGGGGATCAGCACCGTCGTGATGCCGGCCCGATGCGCGGCGAGCAGCTTCTGCTTCACGCCGCCGATGGGCAGCACCCGGCCGGTCAGCGAGACCTCGCCGGTCATCGCCACGTCCGAGCGGACCAACCGCCCGGATAGCAGGGACGCCAGCGCCGTGGTCATGGTCACCCCAGCACTCGGCCCGTCCTTCGGCACCGCGCCCGCCGGCACGTGCACGTGCACGCCCCGGTCCTTCAGGTCGCTGACCGGCAGCTCAAGCTCCGCGCCATGCGACCGGAGGTAGGACAGCGCGATCTGCGCCGATTCCTTCATAACGTCACCCAGCTGCCCGGTGAGCGTGACACCTGTCGTGCCAGTCTCCGGATCTGCCAGGGACGCCTCGATGAAGAGCACGTCGCCACCAGCGCCGGTGACCGCCAGGCCGGTCGCCACACCAGGAACGGCGGTTCGTTCTGCCGATTCCGGGGTGTGCCGTGGATGCCCGAGGTAGCCGTGCAGGTCGTCCGGGCCGACACTGACGGGGAGTGTTGCGTCACCCGCCGCGAGCTGCGCGGCGATCTTCCGCAGCACCCGGGCGATGCCCCGCTCCAGGGCGCGGACCCCGGCCTCGCGGGTGTACTCCGCGGAGAGCCGGTGCAGCGCGTCGTCGATGATGCTCACGTCGTCTCCGTCGAGGCCGGCCCGCTCCAGCTGCCGGGGCAGCAGGTGCATCCGGGCGATCGTCACCTTCTCGTCCTCGGTGTAACCGTCGAGGCCGATCAGCTCCATCCGGTCCAGCAGCGGCTCAGGAATCGCCTCCGCCACGTTGGCGGTCGCGATGAACAGCACGTCGGACAGGTCCAGCTCGACCTCGAGGTAGTGATCGCGGAACGTGTGGTTCTGCGCCGGGTCCAGCACTTCGAGCAGCGCCGCGGTCGGGTCACCCCGGTAGTCCGCGCCGAGCTTGTCCACCTCGTCCAGCAGGATCACCGGGTTCATGGAGCCTGACTCGCGGATAGCTCGGACGATCCGGCCGGGCAGCGCGCCGACGTAGGTCCGCCGGTGGCCGCGTATCTCGGCTTCGTCACGGACGCCGCCCAGCGCCACCCGGGCGAACTTGCGGCCCATGGCGCGGGCCACCGACTCACCCAGCGAGGTCTTGCCGACGCCGGGCGGGCCGGCCAGGGCGAGCACCGCACCACTGCGGCGGCCGCCGACCAAGGTCAGGCCCTTGTCCTGGCGGCGCTTGCGGACCGCCAGGTACTCGATGATCCGGTCCTTGACGTCGTCAAGCCCGGCGTGGTCCGCGTCCAGGATCGCGCGGCTGCCCGCCATGTCATAGGCGTCGTCGGTCCGGGTGTTCCACGGGATCTCCAGGACCGTGTCCAGCCAGGTGCGGATCCAGCCCGCCTCCGGCGAGGCATCCGAGGAGCGCTCCAGCTTCTCGGCCTCCTTGAGTGCCGCCTCGGCCACCTTCTCCGGCAGGTCGGCCGCCTCGATGCGAGCCCGGTAGTCCTGTTCCTCCGACGCCGGCTCGCCGCTTAGCTCGGACAGCTCCTTGCGGATCGCGGCGAGCTGCTGGCGGAGCAGGAACTCGCGCTGCTGCTTCTCCATGCCCTCGCGCACGTCGTTCTGGATGGTCTCGGTGACGTCCAGCTCGGCGATCTGGTCCCGCGCCCATCCGGTCAGCCGTTCCAGCCGCGCCTCAGGGTCGATCGTCTCAAGCAGCTCCTTGCGCTGCTCAAGAGTCAGGTAGTTCGCGTAGCCGGCGCTGTCGGCAAGCGCCGACGGGTCGGTGATGCGCTGCAGCACGTCGACGACCTGCCACGCACCGCGCTTCTGCAGGATCGTCGCGGCCAGCGCGCGGTATTCGCGAGCCAGCTCATGCGCCCTCGCGCTGGCCGGCGGCTCCTCCTCGACGGAGCCCTCGACCCACAGTGCGGCCCCGGGGCCGACCGTGCCACTGCCGATCCGGACCCGCGACAGGCCGCGGATCGCCGCGGCGGGCTCGCCGCTGGGCAGCCGGCCGATCTGCTCGACGGCGCCGAGCGTGCCGACCGGTGAGTACTTGCCATCCACCCGCGGCACCAGAAGCACCTGCGGGGTGGCCTTGGCGGCGCCATCGGCGCCGGCCGATATCTGAGCGGCCTCGATGGCCGCACGGGCCTCAGTACCGGAAGTATCGACCGGGACGACCATGGTGGGGAGCACCACAGTGTCGTCCAGCGGCAGCACCGGCAACGAGAGGGTGTCGCTCATGAAGGATCACTTCCCCTGAGTATTACTTAATTACACCGTTCAAGCGGAGGGGGCCTCGGTTTGTTCCCAGATTCGTTCGCCCGCAGCGGACAGCGGCGATGGCCTGTCTGACCAGGCCTTTCGCGCTCCAGGAGGGGCTGGGGGACCCGGCCGCCGAAGGCGCCCGGGGGCGCAAGCGCCCGCCTGTACGTCTAAGCACCCCCAGCCGACGTGGCCCCTCACCGCGCGCATGGCCTCGACCGCACGCCCCCCCGACCGTGCGCCCCCCGACCGCGCTCGCGCCCCCGACCACGTGCCCGCCGACCGCGCTCGCGCCCCCGACCACGCGCCCGCCGACCGCGCCCCAGACCGCGCGCCCCCGACCGCGCGCCCCCGACCGCGCGCCCCCCGACCGGGCCCCCGACCGCGCCCCCCGACCGCGCGCCCCCCGACCGCGCTCTACTAGACATAACCCAATGCCCGTAACCCCCGGTCACGGCCGAGGGTACGGGGTGATGGGTCTGTGGCCAGAAGAACATGTCGTGGCGGTCTCGTGGATCATCAGCGGGTGGGTGTCTACATCGAGCTGCGTGTGGCGGGCGCTGTGGCACGGGCGTTGCCGGATCCCGCAGGGAGGGGCCTTGGCGGCGGTCAGCTGAAGCGGAGCCGGACCTGTGTGGCGGGGGCGGCTGGTTCGGGGCTGTGGGCGAAGGCGGCCAGCGCGGCTCGGACGGTTTGCAGGGTCTGCGCGCCGACGAGGTCGGTCCAGGCGCGTTCGGCGTCGGTACCGGCCTGGCTGAGCAGGTCGTGCAGCCGGTGCCCGTCAGCGGTCAAGGCGAGGCGCCGGCTGCGCGCGTCGCCGGTGTGTGGCTGCCGGTCGAGCAGCCCGTCGGCCTGGAGCACCGCGCAGATCTTGCTCATCGCCTGGGTGGTCAGGCCGGCTCGCTCGGCGAGTTGGGTGACGGTGTTGATGCCTCGTCCGATGAACAGCAGCGTGATCGCCTGGGTCGGGGTGAGGTGACCGTACCCGGCCGGGCCAAGCGTGGCGAGCAGGGTGCGGACCACACGTTCGCAGCAGGCAGCCAGCAGGACACCCAGATCCTCGTCGCGGGAGGCAGGCGCTGGTGCAGGCTGGCGGTGCTTGCTCACGTGGTCACCTTACCCATCTTGACTACGTAATCATCTTACGTATTCAATGATGGTAACTAGATTGAGCACTTGGAGATCGTCCCATTGCATCCAGCCCCCCATCGCGTCCAGCCCGGAGAGAGTCATGCGCATCCCCGCAGCCGCCGCAGGTAGCGCCGTGTTCTTCGTCCTCGCGCCAGGGACCGTGGCGGGCCTGATCCCCTGGTCGCTGACCCACTGGCGGATCCGCGGGCCGCTGGCCCACTTGGCGCCGATGCGCGTGACCGGGCTGCTCCTGCTCATCCTGGGCGGCATCGTGGTGGTCCGGTCCTTCGCCCGCTTCGTTATCCAGGGCCGGGGCACGCCCGCCCCGGTCGCGCCGACCGAGCGCCTGGTGACCGGCGGCCTGTACCAGCACGTCCGCAACCCGATATACCTGGCGGTCGTGGCAGCCATCACCGGGCAGGCCCTCGCGCAAGATCAGCCCGTCCTGCTGGGCTACGCCGCCGCCATCTGGGGCTTCTTCGCCGCATGGGTCCGCTGGGTCGAAGAGCCGACCCTAGCCGACCAATTCGGCGCTCAGTACGAGGCATACCGGCGCGGCGTTCCAGCCTGGCGGCCTCGAATCCGGCCCTGGAAGCAGACCCCGTCAAACGGGTGAAAGTCCCGCTCGCCGCGCAAGGCGACGCGCCAGAAGCTCAACGTCGTTGTGCCGGACGACGGGACCGCGTCCTTTGACCAACGGCGGCGCTTCCGCCCAGCTTCGTCCGGGTGTTGGCTCAGCCGCGAAGGGCGCGGAGCGACTCGCGGAGTGGAACCCATCGCGAAGCTGCTCGGCGTCAGCCCCGGCACCCTCTACAACCACATCCCCGAACTGCGCGAACTGCGGGCCCCCGCCCTGACCCGCACCAGACCCTGCCAGATAGCTCCGGGAAACCCGGCCACCTATCAGCCAAGGTCACAAATGTGGTCACCGAGCGCGTGAAAAGTGACCGAACACGTGAAATGACGGCGGCGGACGAGATCGCTCAGGCGGCTGGCGGCCGGGGCGAGCGAGCGCGGGGGGAGTCTGCCGGAGAGCTCAGACCTCCAGTGCCGCGGCGAGGTCGTCGTCCACGACCAGGGCTAGCTTGCCCTGGGTGTGGCCCTGCTCCACCCGCCGGTGCGCCTCCGCGGCATCCTGCCAGTAGTACTTCGCCTCGACGTGCACGATGAGCGACCCGTCGTCGAACCATGGGGCCATCCGGATCAAGCGGCTGCCCTGCGGCTGGCCGTCATATTGCCGCCAGTGGATCCGCTCCTTGTGGGGGAATTCGGCGTGCACGGGAGTGGCGATCGTCGCACCATCGCGGGCGGCGCGGGCCGCGCCGTCGAGGGTGGGAGCGGCGCACGCTAGTACTCTGCCGGCCCCCCCGTCAGTCACCTCACGGACCCGGTCGGGCCAGTCGGGCCGGGTGTGATCGATGATCACCGCCGCACCAAGTCGGTGCAGGAACTCGTGGTGCTGCGGACTCGCGGTCGCGACGACAATGGCGCCCAGGATTCGCGCGATCTGCACGGCGAAGTGGCCGACACCGCCCGCGCCGGCCGTGATGAGGATGGGGTCACCGCGGCCGATGTTCAGGACATCGGTCAGTCCCTGGTGCGCGGTCAGGGCATCGATCGGTGCGGCGCTCGCCTCGATGGCCGACAGGGCCGCCGGTATCGGGGCCAACTGCTCGACCGGGCAGGTCACGTACTGGGCGTAGCAGCCGATCAGCCCTGGATAGCCGTAGACTGGTGAGCCGTCGTAAAACCCGGCGTCAGCGCCGGTGTCACCTATGACAACGCCCGCGAACTCGCCGCCGGGGATGTAGGGCAGGGGTCCCTGCCATCCGCCGCTGCGGAGGCTGGCGTCCCACGGACCCACCCCGGCCGCCAGGATCCGGACCAGGACTTCATCCGGACCCGGCTTCGGCCGGTCTGCGTCGCCGACCTGCAATACCTCGGGGCCGCCGAATGTATTCACCATGATCGCCTGCATCGCCACTCCTCTGCTGTGGTGGCCGGAGGCTGATTCGCTGGCACCTTCCACAACACGGATGCCATCATGACGGGCCTGTCGGCGAGCCTAGTTCGAGAAGTCCTGGGTCATCCAGACCGTGCCGGAACTGTCCCGGTACACGGCGATCCCGATGTGGTGAAAGGCGCTGCTCAGGATGTTCCGCCGGTGGCCGTCATCGGGCGGCTTCTCGGCCAGCATGTCCTGGGTCAGGGTCACCGCCATCTGGCCGATGGACGTGGTGCCGTCTGATGCCGGGCCGCCTTCGCCGATGTTCTCGCCCGCCGATGTCCAGGTCACCCCGGCGGCGGACTCTCGCGCGCCGAGCGAGGCCTCGCCGGGGCACTGGTGGGAGAGCCCGCACCCGCTGGCCATCGCCGTGTTGTGCCGCGTCGCGCTGAGGTTGAGGCCGCTGCTGATCGTGTAGGCCGGAAGGCCCGCCGCGCCGCGCGCCTGGTTGATGACGGCCAGGACTTGATCGGCTGGGGCGCCCTGCTGGCCGCCCGGCTGGATATGTGACACAGCCGGGCTCGGTGCCGCCCGACTGGGGGGTGGCGGCGCCGCCGTCGGGGTGCGCGTCACCCCGAGCGTCGGCCTGGGCCTGGGCGTGGCGCTTGCCGTGGGCGAGGCGATCGAGGCGGCAACCAGCGGCTGCGTGCACGGCATCGAATCTGCGGTCGCCGCGGTGGCGCATCCGCCCGTGGCTGCTGCCGAGCCAGCCGAGGCGGCGCTCTGCGCCGTCTGGCCTCCGGTGCCCCGGCCGACGTAGAAACCCACGACTACGACGACGGGCAGCGTGAGCACCCCGGCCAGCCAGAGCAGTTGCCCCCGGCTGTACTTGACCGTCCCGTGCCGCCTTGATTTCCGGGCTGGCATCCCGCCACCTCACATTGCCGCGTTCGTACGACAATCCGTGATCCGCGTCCTGCCCGTGATCCGCTCCACTTCACGGTGATGCCGCGGGAGGCCTGGTCGCCCCGTGTTCCACGCATCGGCCGATCATCCTAGTCATTTCCCGCTATTGGCGGGCAGATGACGACAACATCCGATCAGGGGTGCGGATTTGGGCGGGGCGGATTTGGGGGGGGCGGATTTGGGCGGGGCGGATTTGGGCGGGGCGGAGTTTGGGCGGGGCGGAGTTTGGGCGGGGCGGAGTTTGGGCGGGGCGGATTTGGGCTGGCCGGACCGGTCAGGCTGGCCGGCCCGCGACGGCGCGGCCGGCCGGCATGATGGCGGTGAGCACAGCACGCTGGGTGGGCAGGGCCTCCGCGTGACGCTGCCGGCCCGCATCGGTGAGGCAGACGTAGATCCCGCGCCGGTCCTGGTCACACAGTGACCGCTGGACCAGGCCGTGCTGCTCCAGACGGCCGACAAGGCGGGAAAGCGCACTCTGGCTGAGGTGGACGGCATCGGCCAGATCCTGGACGCGGAACTTGTGCTCCTCGTTCTCGGCGAGGCGGTCAAGCACCTCGAACTCGCTGACGCCGAGCCCGTGCCGCTCGCCAAGCTCCCGTTCCAGTGCTGCGCAGACCGCCGCGTGACTGGCGGTCAGCGCCCGCCACGCGCTGACGACCTGCGGCGTGCTGTCGCGGTCCGCTTGATCGGCGCCTGCGGCGTGCAGCACGGCGCCCGCGCCGGCCTGCTTACTGCTCACGGGCGGAGTCTAGCGCTGGCCGCCAATAGATGCAAGCACATTAAATGCGCTTGCATCTATTGCTTGCACATGCATAGGCTCCTGGTCATGACCTCATCCTCCGTTGCCCTCAGTTCTGCCCAGCGCTGGAGCCCTCGTCTGTGGGGAATCCTGATCGTGCTGTGTGGCGCCCTGTTCCTGGACGCGCTCGACGTCTCGATGGTAGGCGTGGCCCTGCCATCCATCCGCGCTGACCTCGGGCTCACGACTGCCTCGCTGCAGTGGGTGGTCAGCGGCTACGTACTCGGTTACGGCGGGTTCCTGCTGCTCGGCGGGCGAGCCGCTGACCTGCTCGGCCGCCGCCGGGTGTTCATCGCGGCGCTGGCCGTGTTCGCGGTCGCCTCGCTGCTTGGCGGCCTGGTCAGCAGCGGGACCCTGCTCATCGCCGCCCGCCTGGTCAAGGGCGTGGCAGCGGCGTTCACCGCACCGGCCAGCCTGTCCATCATCACGACCACGTTCGCCGAGGGACATCCCCGCAACCGGGCCCTGAGCATCTACTCGGCCTTCGGCGCGGCCGGCTTCTCGCTCGGCCTGGTGTTGTCCGGGCTGCTCACCGAGGTGGGCTGGCGGTGGACGCTGCTGCTGCCCGCGCCCGTGGCGGCCGTTATCCTCGCCGCAGCGCTGCGGCTCATCCCGCGTCATGCTGCGCCAGCCCGCAATGGCCGCCGCTTCGACATCCCTGGCGCAGTCACGGTGACCGCCGCGATGCTGCTCATCGTGGCGACGGTCGTCGAGGCCCCGCAGGTCGGCTGGGCGTCGGCGCGCACGCTCGGCTCGTTCGCAGGTATCGCGATCCTGCTGGCCGCGTTCGTGGCCATCGAGCGGCGCAGCACGGATCCGCTGCTGCGGCTCGGCATCTTCCGTTCCGGCGCCCTGACCCGCGCGAACCTGACGGCTATGACCCTGTTCGGCTCCTACGTGGCCTTCCAGTTCCTAGTGACGCAGTACCTGCAGATCATGGTCGGCTGGTCGGCGCTGCGGACCGCTCTGGCGTTCCTGCCAGCCGGGCTGATTGTCGCGATCGCGTCGCCACGCATGGCGCCGCTGCTGGACAGGTTCGGCCCACCCCGCATCGTCGCGGTCGCCTCCGCCTGCCTCGCGGTTGGCTACGCCTGGTTCCTGCGCATCGGCTCCCAGCCGGACTACCCCGCCGTTATCCTGCCTTCGGTGCTGCTTATCGGCGCCGCGTTCGGCCTCGGCTTTTCTTCGCTGAACGTCCAGGCCACGGCGGGAGTAGCAGACCAGGAGCAGGGCCTGGCCTCCGGCATCCTGCAGACCTCCTTCCAGGTGGGTGGCGCGCTGGTGCTCGCGGCGGTGACGGCCGTGGTTGACGCCGGGGGAAGCAAGGTCATCCCCGGCCAGAGCCTTACCGCTTACCGGCCCGCGCTCGCCGTCATCACCGGCGTTGCGGTGCTGGGCCTGCTCGTCGCGCTCAGCGGCTTGCGCCCGGCGCGGCAGCGGCTGACCTCCGCCGACCCGGCAGGCCAGCCCGACGAAGCCGAACTGGAGGCCGTGGGCGGCTGACCCACCGGCGATCACCGGCTCGGCCCCGCACCCCCGCTCTTATGGATGTGACATTGCCCGGGTTGCAACCCGGGCAATGTCACATCCATCGGCACAGGACGAGACGCTCGCCGGGTGCGGGCAGTGCGGGCAGTGCGGGCAGTGCGGGCAGTGCGGGCAGTGCGGGCAGTGCGGGCAGTGCGGGCAGTGCGGGCAGTGCGGGC
>Ga0207684_10004524_pt1 | contig 13065 bp, 8 predicted proteins | sample KBSK5501metaG_FD_184342 | JGI IMG/M metagenome (GOLD analysis project Ga0207684, IMG submission 184342) | Corn, switchgrass and miscanthus rhizosphere microbial communities from Kellogg Biological Station, Michigan, USA - KBS K5-50-1 metaG... | ecosystem: Host-associated > Plants > Roots >...
TGCTGGAGCCTGGCTCTTTCACTGTGACACGCAGGGAAAGAGCCAGGCTCCAGCACCGTGAGAACCGAACCAGCCGGAGAATCTACAGACAGAAACACGACAATCAAAAACGGTAGCAATAAACAGAAATGGTGAAGCACCGGCTCACCCGATGCTTCACCATCTCGCTGTATACCGACTCAATCCGCTACGATTGCCTCTCTCGATCCCGCGATTCCCAGCGCCAATCCCAACTCCGCCAGCAACTCATCGCGGCTGAAGCTGCCCTTCTGAATTATTCGCGCGGCGCCGATATCCAACGCGCGGCGTTCTTCGTGCGACAGATCGCGCGCCGTAAGAAGTATCACCGGAATCGTCCGCCAATCCGCGTTCAAGCTCATGCGATGAACAACCTCAAAGCCGTCCATCTCAGGCAGCATCAAATCGAGAATGATCGCATCGGGTCTGTTTCGCGCAATCGCATCCAGGGCTTCTCGTCCGCTCTTCGCGGTGTCTATTTCAAAGCCGGCGCCTTCGATCATTGCAACCGCCAGGTCGAGCGCGTCGGGATCATCATCAACAACGAGCACGCGGCTTACGGCCGGCGACTTCGCGCGCTCGAGCACGCCCACAAGGGCGGCGCGTTCGACGGGCTTCGGCAGAAAGATTCGCGCGCCGGCATTCAATGCACGAGCCTCCGCGCCGCCTTCAGCCGAGAACACGACGAGTGTGCCGTCGCCGTTGCTTCTCGCGATTCGTTCGATGATAGACAGATCGCCTTCGAGCCCGCCTTCGAGCACATCCAGGTCGATGGTCACCACCGCCGGCTTTGCTTTGCTGGCGATTTCGAATCCGCGCTCGGGATCGTCCGTTGCGGCAACCGAGTAACCGGCTTCGGTCAAATACTTCTTGGTTAGATAAAGAGACGCCGGGTCGCTGTCGATAACCAGCGCAGTGCGCTCGGGATCAGTGAGCGGAATCTCAGCATCGGCAGCGGAGAGCCGGCCCTCGATCTCAAACGGCATCGTAACGGTGAACACCGAGCCTTCGCCGGCGCGGCTTCGGACATCGATCTCACCGCCGAGCATATCCACAAGCCTGCGAGTAATCGCGAGACCAAGCCCGGTTCCAGTCTTCGCGCCTCTTCCAGCCGCGCCCACCTGTCTGAACTCTTCAAAGATGGTTGCAAGATCAGACTCGGCTATGCCAACGCCGGTATCGCTCACGATAATGCGAATCCGGCTATCATCCGCGCGTTCAGCGCTCACCTTGACCTCGCCCTCACTGGTGAACTTGATCGCGTTCGAAAGCAAGTTGATGAGTATCTGTTGGAACTTCGTGCGATCGGTTCGCAACGCCGGCAACGAGTCCTGTATCTGCACGGTGAGCCTGGCGGGCCGTCCTTCCTTGAGCGGCTCGGCTATCGCGACCGCGCGTTCAATCAAATCACGAGCGTCGGCGGGCTCGGAATAAACGTCCATTCGTCCTGCTTCAATCTTGGACAGATCGAGGACGTTGTTGATCAGCTCGAGTAAATCATGCGCGTTGCGAGACACGCGTTCGAGGCTCCGCCGATGACGTTCGTTGATTTGGAGCGAGCGATCATCAAGCAACAATGAAGTGAACCCGATGATGGCGTTCATCGGCGTTCGGAGCTCGTGCGACATATTGGCCATGAATCGCGCCTTGGCCTGGCCCTCGAGCGTGAGGCGTCGGTTCTGTTCCCCAAGCACGCGGTTGCGTTGTTCGAGTTCGGCTCTGGCAGCTTCGCTTGCCTCGGCGCGATTGCGGAGCTTCACCGCGCTGTCCTCCAGCCGTGAAGACACCGACTCGAACTGAGCGACTACCGCCTGAAACTGATCATTCTGTTGCTCGAGTCCGCCCGCTCGCGAAGTGAGGCTTGCGATCTCGCCTTCGAGCCGCGTTCTGGTTTGAATAAGCAGCGCCTTGTCCTGTTCCAGATCCGCAATTCTTCCCGTGACCAGCGCCCGCGCTTCTTCGAGTTGCCGGTTCAACGAGTCACGCTCATTCTCAAGCTCGGCCGCGCGAGCTTCAGCAAGCGACTGTGACTGCGCGAGCTCCGCATTCAACGTAAGCAGTCTGGCGTTGTCCTCGCTGATGCGAGTGCCGCCCCCGCGCAGCGAAGCTATCTCGCCATTCAATCTTTCGACTTCCGCAACCAACTGCTCGTTCTCGCCGGCAATCCGGCTGCTCTCGATTCCAAGCCGCTCGAGTTGTTGCCCGGTCTCGTTCGATTTTGCTTCGAGAGCGAGGTTCGCTTTTTCCAATCGCGCGCGAGCGTCTTCAGCCGTTCGAAGCGAGTGCTCGAGATCGCCAACGCTCTCGCTGATCGAGTTGTTCTCGCCGCGCAACATCAGAATGGTCACGTCCAATGTGGCGTTGTGTTCCTTCTCGGCGGCGAGTCGAGTCTTCAATTCCTCACACTCGGCGTTGCGCTCGGCCAACTCGTCCATCAGCCTCGCGCGCGCCTGATTTATCTCAGTGAGAGTGGCATCAACTCCCGCGAGCCGATTCTTGAGATCGGCGTTCTCTTCCAGAATCCGCGCGTCCGATGTTTCGGCATCAGCCGAAGATGGCGATCCGATGGCTTGAGGATGATCTGGGCTCTCCGTCCTGTTTCTGAACTGAGCCTCGCGCTCCACCTGAAGCTCGGCCACCTCGCGCGTGAGTTCGGCCACGGCGTCTTCGAGTTCCTTCTCCCGCTCGGTCGCCGCGGGACCTTCCGTGGATGAGGCTGTGGCTTGTTTTTCGAGCTTGGCCCGCAGTCCGGCCGCTCGTGATTGAAGCTCGGCTACGCGAATCGCGGCCACCGCGGCGGGCGCAAGACCTTCAATCATTCGCAATTCCTCGGGCCGGAATCGCCTGTGATTGAAGACGCCTATGAGCCCGACAGTGCCGGACACCCCACGTAGCGGATAAAGCGCGAACGCATCGTCGCTCGGCCCGGGTCCGCTTCGCTGATGCCCAAAGAGCTTGTCCCCGAGTTCCCGCCTGTCACTGAAGTCCGCTACCCCGCCGCGAGTTATCAAAGGCGCGCTGAAGACCGACAGCGGCATTCGCGGATACTCGCGCTCGGTTGCCGCGCCGCTTGCGGCAATCAGGTGCATGCACATCTGACGATTCGTACAGATGCCGGCAAGCGGGCAACGCTCGCAGATGTCCCCGCGCTTGACGACCCATATCTTGCAAGTGGGCGCGCCGATGTCGGCAGCCAGTTGATCGGCAATCAACGCCAGCGTGTGGCTCAGATTCGACCCACGGCCCACCTCTTCAAGAATTTGAGTTATTCGATTTTCCCTGAGTGTCGGCATTGAACATTGGCGCCAATGAGGGCTGCACGGCGGGCGCCTTTGAACTCCGGGTGTGATTCTAGTAGCTCAGCATGTTCACGTCAATTATTCGCGCGCGGCAAAATGCCCTCAAAGACCGCGCTGCTATTGCCCATCATCAGCGCGAGTGTATAATCGACGCAAGCGTCAACGGTCAGGCTTGGTTCAATGCAAATGGTTGGAAAAACCATACTCCACTACCGCATCTTGAAAGAAATAGGAAAGGGCGGGATGGGTGTCGTCTACAAAGCCGAAGACACCAAGCTACATCGCACCGTCGCAATTAAAGCTCTCTCAGCCGACTTGGTCGGAGACGAAAAAGCGCGCGCGCGGTTTCTTCGCGAAGCGCGAGCCGCCTCCGCCATCGATCATCCGAACATCTGCACCGTATACGAAGTGAACGAGGCCGAAGACGTGATGTTCTTCGTGATGCAATACATCGATGGCAAGACTCTCAAGAAGTTTATCGGGGGCCGTCCGCTCCCGCTCGATCAGGCGCTCGAGTTTTCGCTCGAGATGGCCGACGCGCTCGCCGAAGCTCATCGGCGCAACGTCATTCATCGAGACATCAAATGCTCGAACATCATGCTCAACGAGCGAAACCAACTCAAGATTCTCGATTTCGGTTTGGCGAAGCTGATCAAGCCTTCGACGATAAGCTCGGAGGACGTCGAGACGCTGGAGTTAACCGCGGTCGGTTCGCCGTTCGGCACCGCTAGCTACATGTCGCCGGAACAGGCACGAGGAGAAAGAGCCGATGCCCGCTCGGATATTTTTTCGCTTGGGATCGTGATGTACGAGATGATAACCGGGCGCTTGCCGTTCAGGGGCCGCAACTCGGTTGACGTGATGCACGCCGTGATGCACGAAGAACCCGCGCCGCTCGGCGACGGCACGCCCGCGCGGCTCCAGCAGATCGTCTCGAAGGCTTTATCCAAAAACGCGTCCGCTAGATATCAGTCCACGGAGATGCTGCTCGAAGATCTGCGCATGCTCGTTCGCAGTCACTACGCTCAGACCGGCATCGTCCCCGCCGATAAGTCACAATCGCTGCGAGCTTCCAAACAGCCGGCAAAAAGTGGAAACCTGCTAGGCCGCCTATCGACGTGGGCTCAACGGACTTTCAGCAATGCGCCGACTAAAGACGAAGCGGATTCGGCGAGCTCGACCGGAACTCCCGATGTCACGCCTTCGATGTGGCAATCGCACGACAAAAAAACAATCGCGATCCTTCCATTCAAGAATCTTTCGGGCGCGCCAGAGAATGACTTCTATGGATTCAGTCTGGCTGACTGCGTGATAACTGAGCTTGCGCAGCTTCACGATCTGGTCGTTCGACCTTCATCCTACGTCGCGCAGTATCAGAACAAAGACGTGGACCCGCGAGCGGTCGGGCTTCAACTGGCTGTTGACGCGGTGCTGATCGGCGGCTATTTGAAAGCGGGCGATCGTTTTCGATTGACTCCGCAGTTGGTTGAGACTTCATCGGGAGAAATTGTCTGGACCGAAAAGATCGACGTCGAATCGAAAGACATCATCACGGTGCAGGACACGATCTCGCGGCAAATCGTCGAAGGGCTGCGAGTCAAGACCAGCACCAAGGAACAGGAGCGGTTGGTCAAATCGCCAACCGACAGCGCCGAAGCCTACGAGTGCTACCTAAAAGCGCGCACCACACTTTTTAAATTCATTACCCAGACATTGAATGTCGCGGATCTTGATGCGGCAATCGATCTGTTCAGCGAAGCGGTCGCGCTCGATCCGAATTTCGCTTTGGCTCACAGCGGGCTCGGCGTGTGCCAGGTCAACTACGTGCTGAAAGGAATGGGAGGGATTGAGCACTACGCAAAAGCGAGAGAGAGCTTTAATCGCGCGATCGATCTTGATCGCAACCTGATCGAGCCTCGGGTGAGGATGATCAACATCGAATTGATCGAGGGGCGATCCGAAGAAGCGCGCGAGCAGATTCGCCGTCTGGTTCGACGCGCGCCCAATGAGCCATCGGTCTACGCGGTTGCGGCTTATGTGTATCGCGTGTCGGGCCAGTACGAACGCGCTCTCCAGGCGTGGGAGCGGCTGTTGAAGATTTCGCCGACCGACATTATTTATGCAACGTCGAATCGCGCGCGAATCTACATTTATCAACAGGACTACGACAAATCAGAAGCGGAGCTTCGAAAGGGATTGGCGTTCGAGCCGAATCATCCGATGCTGCGAGCCTACACCGGAGTGGTTGATTACTATCGCGGCCGGATCGAGAAAGCGACGATGGTGCTCGAGGACATTCTTGCAAAGCATCCGGAGTTGCATTCGCAGAAGCTGTTTCTGGCTTATTGTTATCTGGCTCGCGGCGAACAAGACCGGGCGCTTGCGTTGATTGACGATCGGGTGATCGAAATCGCGCGCGCGGATCAGGACGCGGCTTACCGGCTCGCGGGAGTGTACGCGTTGGCTGAGCGAGCTGATGATGCGATTGAATGGCTGGAGCTATCGATCTCGATGGGTAACGAGAATTATCCGTGGGTGGCAACGAATCCGAACTGGGAAGGAATGCGCGACGAGGCTCGGTTCAAGGAGATTCTGGAAGATCTCAAGGCAAGGTGGGAGAGGCTTTCAGAGCCAGCCGACTAGTACAAGCAGCGATGACCGGCAGCGTTGACCCATCAACGATTCGCAAAACCTTTTGTCGACTTGTCACAGTTTTCAGCAAGTCTGCGAGAGTAACAGATGTGCCGTCTTGGCCCATCTTGGGAGCGGTTGTTGCAGTATCCGTCGTTTTATTCTAGCTCTCACTTTTTTTTAATCTTGTACAATATTGCACAGACTCCCGCTGAGTGGACGTGTATTGTAGCTCACGGTCAGCTCAACACGGCTTATCAAACGCGAAATCCAGTCGAGTTGCCCAAGAATTAAGGTCACTAGCAACGTGTCAAAAAGGATTGTTGATTCCGCTCAACGAATGAGCACGGCTGAGTCTCTTTCTTACAAGAGGAGAAACAATGAAGAACTTAAGGTTGTGGTTTTCCCTGGTGGTCTTGTTACTGACCGTCGGATTTGGATCTATCTCGCCGCTCGTTTCAGCTGATGAGGGAGGCGCGAAGTGCGACTGCAGGCAGATATTCACAGGTAGCTACGGGGTTAAGTCTGGCACTGACTGCATCGTACAGGACTGCTGGATTCCACTCGAATAAGCTCTGGAGAAGCGGCGTAGCGGGAAGCCGTTTCTTCCGTTTGGTTCCTAGGAGTGCCATCTAGTGTCAAACGGATTGTTGGATTCCGATTAACGAATGAGAATCTCTGTGCAAAAGGAGAGGTAATGAAAAACTTAAGGTTGTGGTTTTCTCTAGCGGTCTTGTTACTGACCGTCGGGTTTGGGTCTACCTTGCCGCTCGTTTCAGCTGATGATGAAGGCATAAAGTGCAACTGCTACTTTCCAAACAGCGATAGATACGGAATAACTCTTGACGGTAACTGCGTGGTGTACGATTGCTGGATTCCAGTCGGCCAATAATCTCAGGAGAAGCGGAGTAGCGGCACCTGTTAGTTCTGGTTGGTGACTGGGAGTCGCGATCTGATGTCAAAGAGGATCGTTGGATCCCGCAACCAATGATAACCATGTCTTTTCTTAGAAAAGGAGAAATGATGAAGAACTCAAGGTTGTGGTTTGCCGTGGCGGTCTTGTTACTGACCGTCGGATTTGGCTCTATCTCACCGCTCGTTTCAGCTGAAGATGAAGGCGCGAAATGCAACTGCTGGTATCCAGGCAGTGGTAGATACGGAATAATTATGGACGGTGGCTGCGTGGTGACAGATTGCTGGATTCCAGTCGGCCAATGATCTCAGGAGAAGCCGAGTAGCGGCACCGTTCGGTTGCCTCAGGAGTGCCACTTGGTCGGTGCGGAGAGTTATCCAGCTTTCGAGTCTCTTTTCGTTTGATCAGGTAACCGCGCGAGTTTACGTCGCAGACTTTGGGTTGCCGTCGGTTTCCAGGCTTGGCGCCGTCCTCGTGCTCCTAAGATGCCCTACGGCGGGTGACTTGCCAACTGCGAAAACGCGTCGGTGAGGCATGGTCGCGTCGGTCTCCTCGCGCTACCCCGGTATTGTAAGCGTGCGTGCTCAAGCCTTGCGCTGAGTTTTCGTTTCGATGCTAAAGTGTCGCGAATTCTCAGTCATTAAAACGCGGCCTTCGGGCATATTTGAAGGTCAAACAATGAAACTGGTGACCAGAACATCCGTTATACTAGTTGGCCTTATGATTCTTGTCATCCTGCTCGGCCTCTGGTTAAACACCCACAGAACACAGCAACCCGAATGCAACTGCATGTTTCCAAATTCCGGACGCTATGGAGTGATCCGAGATGGCCGATGCGTTGAAGTTGACTGCGCTAGAAAACAATAGCCAGGCGCCAAGTCATGCACGGCTGTTGGGCTGACTGAGCCATCAGGAGTTCGATGAAAGACAACACGGTTCAATCAACCAGCACGAGGTGGGCTGTGTGGCGTAAGTTTTTGGACCCCGCCTACGTTGTTCTATTGATAGCGATCGCTGTCGCAGTGAGTTTCATTATAACTCTGTCTCGCGATAAGGCGCGCCTACGAGCTGAACTGGTCGGTTCAAGCGGTACATTGTGCGGCCCTCAATCAGCTCAGGTTGGCGATGTTCTTCCAGCGTTCAAGGCTGCCGGGATGGACGGCAATTGGGCGGAGGTTCGGTACGATGGGTCTCACCGATACCTGATCATTATCTTTTCCCCGTCGTGTGGCGTATGCGATCACGAGTTGCCAACCTGGAATCGCTGCGCTAAGACGGCGGAATCGGTTAACATAACAGTTCGCGGCATGTCTATCGACCCTTTGAGCGATACCAGAAGCAACCTCAAAGACAAACAAGTAGATTTCGAGACGTTTATTGTACCGAGCATGTCTATTCAACGAGCATACAGGGCCGTCAGCATTCCACAGATTATGATAGTGTCTCCACAGGGTTTTGTTGAATGGGTACAATACGGGGCAATGACGAGCGGAAAGGAGGAAGAGTTGCTGTCAAAGCTAAGGACGGGATGAGCGGCGGCAGACTTCGTTCTCGCCAGGCGGCACGGTCTCGAACCGCCGCATTTCGCGAGGGGAGCAGGCATGGGTTCGGTTTCAAGTGATATTCGATACGCAATGAGAACACTGCGCAGGTCTCCCCTGTTCAGCGCGGGGGCGGTGTTGACGCTCGCGCTGGCTATCGGCAGTTGCACGGCAACCTTCAGCATCGTCAGCTTCGCTCTGCTCCATCCAATTTCGTGCGATCAGCCAGACCAGTTAGTGGTCTTGGATGAAGCGCTCCTTACCCTCCGAGGTGATCTTTCGCCAGGCCCTCTCCTCGACTGGAAGGATGAACTCACAACTTTCGCGGACCTGGCTGCCTATAGTAACTACAACGGCGGAGCGAATATTTCAGGAGGCGAAGAACCTGATCGCGTACAGTGCGTTGAGGTCACCGCGAGCTTCTTCGGGGTATTTGGCGTGAACCCGGCGCTTGGCCGCACATTTGCCGCGGACGAACAGCGAAGCGGAAGTAACCGGGTAGCGATAATCAGTTCCGGCCTATGGAAACGACGTTTCGCGGCCTCGCCGGATGTTCCTGGCCGGACCATCTCGCTCAACTCAATCCCGTTCACGATAATAGGCGTGGCCCCGGCAGGGTTTCGTCCTCCGTCACGAGCTGACGTCTGGGTTCCGATCTCGCTCGGAACCGATCGAGTATTGACCAGCGCAGTAATTGACTACGAGATAATCGGCAGGTTAAAGCCCCAGGTAACCGTTGGACAGGCCAGATCTGATGTTGAGGCACTGAAAGAGCGATTCAAGAGAGAGCGATCCGACACTTGGTTGGCGAAGAGGGACATCAAGGTTATCCCCTTGATCGAGGTCATCACCGGTAACCTCCGCACGTCTCTTCTTGTACTGGCGGGTTCTGTGTTTCTTGTAATGTTAATAGCCTGCGCGAACACGGCGAATCTGCTGCTTAGCCGGGCAGCGATGAGGCAGAAGGAGATTGCTCTGCGAGCGGCTTTAGGGGCTTCGCGGTTGCAACTCATCCGACAGTTTTTGATTGAAAGTTTGGTCGTATCTTGCGCAGCGGGTTCGCTTGGGCTTCTAACGGCTTACTTGCTTCTGAAGTCTCTAGCGACATTCAGCGCGTCTCAGGCGGTGATCACTGGAGTAACACTCGACACGAATGCCCTTTTCTTCACCTTGTCGATTTCTCTTTTTGCCGGAATGCTAGCGGGACTTGCCCCCGCGATTCACGCCTCAAAGATTGATTTGAACGAATCGCTCAAGCGAGCTGGAGTAGTGCAAATACTGGGTGCTTCTCATATGTGGGGGAGGCTGTTTGTTGTTTCGGAAATCGCCCTCGCTTTGGTATTGCTCAGTGGCACCGGACTCCTTGTTAAGAGCTTGATTCGTCTTCAAAAGGTTGAATCAGGCCTCAACCAAACGAATGTTCTAACCGTCAGCATCGATTTGCCTCGCGCAAAGTATACAAGTCCCGGAGCCGCTCGGATTCTTCACGAGCAACTGCTTAACCATCTGGCCTCGATTCCGGGGTGTCTTTTTGCTGGAGCCGTGAACGCCCTGCCTCTCAGCAACACGGATGCATTTGGCGTCCTATTTGAGGTGATTGGCCAGCCCACTTCCGGGAAGTTCCAGGACAGTTTTGCTACCAATCTCGTAGTCACGCCCGACTACTTTCGAGCAATGGGCATACCGCTACTCAGCGGGCGAACGTTCTCGAAACTGGATAACGAACTATCTTCGAAGGTTCTGATCGTCAATCAGTCCTTCGCCGAGCGATGGTGGCCGGACAGAGCAGCAATCGGCAAACGCGTGGCGCTCGCGGGGGAGCCGGTGCCGTACGAGATCGTTGGCGTCGTCGGCGACGTGAAGCACTTCGGCCTGGAAGGAAAACCCGCTCAGGAAATGTACAGGTCTTATCTGCAGGAAGGTTCCGCGCTGACGAGCTTCGTCATTCGGACCGAGGCTGATCCGCATCAAATTACGAGTATTGTGCGAGCTGAGGTCCAGCGCTTGGATCCAGACATCCCGACCTACGACGTTAAGACAATGGATCAGCGATTAGACGAAGCGTTGGCGCAGCGGCGACTCATTCTGCTGGTACTCGGGGCCTTTACCCTCGTTGCGGTGGCGCTCGCCTTGGGTGGGACCTACGTGGTAATGAGTTACACAACTTTGCAACGCACGCGTGAAATCGGGATTCGAATGGCTGTCGGGGCCGATCGCGGCGATATTTTTAGATTAGTTATGCGGAGTGGTCTTATGCTGGCATCGCTCGGAGTGGCGCTGGGCGCTGGTTGTTCGATTGCGTTGACCCGTTTGATGTCGAGCTTGCTCTTCAATCTCGAGGCTTCCGACCCCATGACGCTCGGCGTCACGGCGTCGTCGCTCGCGCTCGTTGCAGTGCTAGCATGCATTCTGCCAACATACAGGGCTACAAAGGTTGACCCAGTTATCGCGCTCAAGTGCGAATAGTCGATGGGCAGATAGGAGCCTCGTTGACGAGCCGCGCCTGTCAGCGCCGGACCGTAATCTCTCAACGCGTATTTGCGTTCCCGTCGCAACGACCTCTGAAAAAACCAGGAGCTCCCTTCAACGTTAATCAACTAGTTCTTTCTGAACTGCTGGCGGCTTCATACAGCAAGCGCGAGATATCTTGGGCTAGGGTCAGGCGTGCAAATTGCGAAGCGACCGGGCAATACCGGAGAAGTCTAATGGGTGGGATGCCCATCTAGGAAGGCCTAGCCAGCCACCGAGTAGCGAGACCTTGGGAGGCGGCAGTAATGCTTGCCTCTAAGCGTAGGCCAGCGAGCACGTAGGCCGTAAACCGAAAGGATGAAGGGATTGAGCCCCGTAAACATGGACACAGGAAGGATGACGCCCTGCAAATGGCGGAAGTCAATATGGGCACAGCCGCAAGGGCAAGGATGTGCCGCTTCCTCGGGGTCTGAGACCATGGCATGCGTGACATCAAGACTACACGGCAACCCGGGAGGCCCTGCCACTGCTTTCCAGAGAAGTAAACTGGAGAGTATGCCAAACAACCGTACAAAGGGAGAGAGGCAAAAGGGTGGCAGGGAGTCGGATCGTCTAATAGTACCAGCGAAGGCGGGTAATGCCGCTGGAGGGAAGGAGACGACAGATGATCGAGCGAAGTGGGGAGACACCGGCCGAACACAGAAGCGGAGAACCGGTGGAAACGAAACTGCTGCGCATAGCAGCTAGAGCACGCGAGGAGCCGAAGCTCAAGTTCGTCAACCTGTATCACCTGATGAACGAAGAGATGCTGCTTGGGTGCTACGGTCGGCTGAGCGAAAACAAAGCCGCCGGGATAGATGAGGTGACGAAAGCCGAGTACGGCGAGAACCTGGAGGCCAGCATAAGAGAACTGGTTGGTCGATTGCACAGGATGGCGTACCGGCCGCAACCAGTGCGGAGGGTGTACATCCCGAAGGCTGGGAGCGACAAACGAAGACCTTTAGGAATTCCTAGCTTGGAGGACAAGCTTGTGCAGTCAGCGCTGGCACGGATACTGGGAGCGATCTACGAGCAAGAGTTCGTAGAAGACTCGTATGGATTCCGGCCGGGGCGGAGCTGTCACGATGCGTTGAGGGCACTGACACAGGCAGTCGAATGGGAGTCAACAAACTACGTTGCCGAAGCAGACATAAAAGGGTTCTTCGACAATGTGGACCACGACTGGCTGATGAAGATGCTGGAGCAGAGGATAGCAGACAAGCGAGTCCTGCGAATGGTGGTGAGATTCCTAAAGAGCGGGGTGATGGAAGGAGGGGAGGCGCGAGCTAGCGAGGAAGGAGTGCCGCAGGGCGGCAGCATCTCACCAGTGTTAGCGAATGTCTACCTGCACTACGCCCTGGACCTATGGTTCGAGAAGGTCTACCGGAAAAGCTGCAAGGGAAAGACGCGGCTGATCCGCTACGCTGACGATTTCATTGTGTGCTTTGCGAGTAAGGAGGACGCGATGAGATTTCCGGCGGAGCTAGCCGAGCGGCTAAAGAAGTTCGGTTTGGAGATAGAACCAACAAAGACCAAGGTGATGGAGTTTGGACGCGATGCGGAGACGCACGCACGAGCAAGAGGAGAGAACCCGAAGACGTTCGACTTTCTGGGGTTCACTCATTATTGCAGCCGTTCGAAAGACGGGAAGCGGTTTAGGATGAAGCGAGTGACGTCGAGGAAGAAATTTCGGGCGAAGCGTGCTTCATTCAAGGAATGGCTGAAGAAGTCACGAGTGATGCCAATGATGTGGATCATGGAGAAGGTAGAGCTGAAGCTCCGAGGGCACTACGCCTACTACGGAGTAACGGACAACTACCGAGGGATCGCGCGATTCCACCGAGAAGTAACTAAGCTGTTGTACAAGTGGCTAAATCGGCGGAGTCAGCGAAGGAGCTACACATGGGCAGAGTTCGAGAAACTGCTAAAGCTATTCCCGCTGCCGGGGCCGCGAGTGCGTGTACATCTCTACTATCGAGCGCGAACGAACGTCTGAGGAGCCGTGTGCGTTAATAGCGCAAGCACGGTTCTGAGAGGGGCAGGGGACAACTGATGAAAGGTTGAAATATAGTGGCACCGCCGGGAAACCAGGCGGCAAACGGAGAAAACAAACCTCAACCTGAAGCATCGGGAGGAACCTGCCTACTCGACAATT
>Ga0207684_10004525_pt1 | contig 13064 bp, 19 predicted proteins | sample KBSK5501metaG_FD_184342 | JGI IMG/M metagenome (GOLD analysis project Ga0207684, IMG submission 184342) | Corn, switchgrass and miscanthus rhizosphere microbial communities from Kellogg Biological Station, Michigan, USA - KBS K5-50-1 metaG... | ecosystem: Host-associated > Plants > Roots >...
CAGCCACTGCCGGAAGGCGTTGAGGCCGCCGAAGCCAGATTCGGCCTCGGGTGCGAGGTAGCCGATCACCGGGACCTTCCGGGCTGGCGCGGCATTCGCCGCGAGCGGCGCGGCGAGGAGGCCGCCGGTCAGGGTGCCGATGAACGCACGTCGATCCATCAGCGAATCAACCCGTCCTCAAGACGACGACCCGGCCCCCGGGTTCGGTTCACCAGATCGTCCCGCCATGTGAGTCGGCGGCCCCCAGATCAGCACCCCGTCCGTCTCGTGCGCGTCGGCGTCACAGATGCCCCCGTATTGAGTCTGGCAGGCCCCGTGCTCCCGGAGGCTCCGGACGAAGGCCACAAGATCCGCGAGATGCCCGGGCGGGATCTTCGTCGCAGCGGCCAGATGTTCGAGGCAATACATCTGGATAGTCCCCGGCGGGTGATCCCCGAGGACGTCCCGGACCCGAGCCTCTTGGGCACGGGAGAGCATGGCCGGCGCTATCGTATCCGAACAGCCCCACGTGGGCCAGTTTAGGGTTTCGTCTCCCAGCTACGCTCGCCCTCCCGATACTTCGGCTGCTTCACCTTGAGCCAAGAGAGCGCCCTACCAGCGCGGTAGAGTGGCGCCGGATCCAACTCTCGCCTACCGCTCGCCCCAATCGCGCCAGGCGCCGCAGTACCGGCACTGGAACGTCCGCTTGGGGATCTGCCGCCTGCAGGCCGGGCAGGACCGCGTTCTCCGGACCCACGCCCCCACGAGGCCGATGAAGCGGGTGAGCCACACCCGCGGGCGCGCGAGGAGGGCGCGGAGCATCAGGGGCCGGCCCACGACGTCGGCGCCGCGCCATCAACCGCCGCTCCCAGGATGCTGGTCCGGGCTACTGCCTCACGACCACGCCTGGACTACGCCGGCCAGGGCGAGCAGGACGGCCGCAAGAACCAAACACAGGCCCACGGAGACAGCCTGGGCAATCTGGTCCGGCTCGAATTCCGGCCCCTCTGTCGAGGTCGTCATGTCGCCGGTGTACACCCATCCCGGGGGCGCGTCGAGCACTTCTGCGTCTAGGTCTCAAGGGTCACTGGTGATGTCGACGGGCACCTGCACGGTCCTGCAAGCCACCATGCGGTAGCCGTCCACCTTCTCCTCGTATACCCAGCCCTCGCGGTGGAAGAGCTTGGCGAGCTGCGTGGCGTGCATCAGGTGGACGGTGGGCAGCGATGAGGGCGCCACGCGTCAGTGTCCGCCGAGCAGCCGGTTCACCGTTTCCCGCAGCACATCGATCCCGAACGGCTTGATCATCACCGGCGCCTGCGTGGCCCTGAGGAACTCCTCGTAGGGGCCACCCTCGGCGTAGCCGGTGACGAACAGGAACGCCGGCCGAGGTTGGGGCCGCCGCTCGAGTGCGCGGTAGACCGCCGGGCCGTCCCGATCCGGCATGTGGAGATCACACACGATCAGGTCGTAGGCCTGCTGCGCGACTCGCTCGAGCGCGGCGCGTCCGCTCTCGACGCTCTCGACGGAGTGGCCTAAGTCCTCCAGCGTTGCCTCGATCAACTCGCGCATGATCGGCTCGTCGTCCACGATCAGCACCCGGGCCATGCCGTCAGTCTACGGGCTCAGTGGAGGACCCGCTCCCGGTAGTACTTAAACCAGTCGGTAGCGATGATCCACTGCGCCTCCCTGAGCGCTAGGGTGCCGGCGCAGACCTCGCGGTGGAGCGCGTTCTCCGTGGCGTCCTTGCTCTTGGCCCCGACGAGGTATGAGGGAAACGGCCCCCGGCTCGTGAGCGGATGCGCCGGTGTGCCCCATCTCTCCGGCCAGAGATTCCGAGGATCGCGCGGATGGCCGCCCAGCTCGAGCGAGATGAAGTGATCTTCCTCGTAGTGTGCCGGGGTCTTGTCGGTGGCGTGGGCGAGCTGCTGTTGCTTGAGGCGGCTCGTGTAGGCCACCGGCGGGCGGATGGTCTTGGTCGACCAGGTGGGGGAGCAGATCGTCTGGTGGATGTTCGCCTGCGTGATGGCCGGGTTCACCAGGCCCGGGGTGGCTGTGTGGTTCGGATAGAGGTAGCTCGGGCCCACCGGCACGACGTGCTCAGCGGCCAGCTGTGCATCCATCGCATCCGCGCTGGTGTCTGGCACCGGCTGTGCCTGCGTGGGAACCCTCGGCGGTCCCACCAGGCCGAGCACGAGGGTCGCGACGACCAGCGATCGGCGAAGGCGAGGGTCCATGTTCCCCAGTCTACCGGCTGAGGCCGAGCCGACCGCGTTCTACAGATCGGGCCCTACGGGCTCCAGCCGGTGCGCGATGACGGCGCCGCACTCGCACGTCATCCAAACACGCTCGGCCTCGACGCCAGCCTCGAGATCCCCACACCGGCGGTGCTCCTGCAGGAAGGCGTCGAGGGCGGCGAGCAGCTCGGGCATGGGGCGAGAGAATAGCAGAACCTCGACAAGCTGCCCAGCAGCCACGAGGGGCAGCGCGGTGACATATGATCCCGAGCGACCTCATATGAAGCTAATGACTTACTAGCATTATAATGAACATCGAGCAGGAGATTTGTGTTGACACAACGTTCATCGAGGTCCACTATCCCCGCCATGCCCTCTTCGACTGACTTCGGCCGGCGCGTCCGGCGTCTGCGCGAGGCCCTCACGCTCACGCAGGAGGAGGTGGCTCGACGAGCGCACATCGGCCGGACGCACGTAGCGAAGATCGAGCGAGGGTTGCTTGAGCCGACGGTGGGCACGATTGTGAAGCTCGCCAAGGCGCTCCGCGTCAAGCCCGGGCAGTTCTTCGAGGATGCACCCGGCCCAGGAAAGAGGCGGAAGCGACGACGCAAGCCGTAGACGTAGGGTGACCCGGCGCGTGCTTGAACACGCCCGGGTCGTGGCCCATCACCCAACCACCGGTAAGGGAGACTAGACGATGAGCACCTTGAGGGTAGTCCATCCTTCCCATCCCGCCAAGCCCGTCCAGCCCCACCTCGGGCAGCTGATCGACGACCTGTTCGAGCTCCGAGGCCTCGTGCACCGGGCGCAGGCCAACGAACGGGCCATGACCGCCGAAGTGCTCCAGGCGCTGACCGCAGCCGGCCTCGCGCGTTACGAGGGCGATGGAGCCGTGGCAATCGTGGGTCAGCGCCTCAACCTCGCCCCGGATCCGCAGCTCTTCCTCGAGGCCCTCGGGCCGCGCGCCTGGGAGGCCCTGTCCGTCAACGTCACGGCCGCCCGCCGACTCATGGGCGCCGACGACCTAGCCGCGATCTCCGAGACGACCACGACGGCTGTCCTGCGGGTCGAGGAGCGGTCATGACGGCCGCGCGCCGCGTCGCCCTCTACGCCCGGGTCAGCACCACCGGGCAGACCGCCGAGAACCAGCTCCTCGCCCTCCGCTCCTTTGCGACGGCCCGGGGCTGGACCATCACCGAGTACGTCGACCACGGCCAGAGCGGCGCCAAGGAGCGCCGGCCGGCCCTGGATGCTCTTCTGGCGGCGGTCCGCGCCCGCCGGGTCGATCTCGTGGCCTGCGTCAAGCTGGACCGCCTGGCCCGCTCCGTCCACCACCTGGTGGCCCTGGTGCGGGAGTTCGAGGTGCTCGGCGTCGACCTGGTGGTGCTTGACCAGGCGATCGACACGACGACGCCCGCCGGCCGGCTCCTATTCCACGTCCTGGCCGCCATCAGCGAGTTCGAGCGCGACTTGATCCGGGACCGGGTCCTCGCCGGGCTCCGTCGGGCCAAGAGCCAAGGGGTCCGGCTCGGCCGGCCGCGGGTGCTGGTGGATCGGGTTCGGGCAGAGCGCCTGCTGGCCACCGGGCAGTCGCTGCGCACGGTCGCCCGGGCGCTCGGGATCGGCCTGGCCACGCTCGCGCGGGCCGTTCCGAAATCCTCCCTCCGACCCCCTCGGGTAACTGCCCGTCAGGGCGCACAGGCCTGAGGGGCCGAGTGATGTTCCCCAACCACATGTTTCTGGCACACCGCCCCGTCGGGGGCCGACGTCCCCTGCTCCCCACCCGATGGAAGGAGAAGACCATGAATGAATCCCATCTCCAGCACCGAGGGACCCATTTCCGATTCCTGCCCACGCTGGACCGGGCCGCGCGCTGCGTCCTATGTCGGCGTTCGTTGGTGGACGGCTGCTATGACGACGCGTTCTGTGAGCGGTGCGGCGTCCCGATGCACTTCAGCTGTCACCAGCGGGTGGCCGCCTCGCTGGCGGAGCGCGAGGCCCTCCAGGCGATGGTTGACGAGCTGAATGCCCCCTGCCCGATGGTCGAGGTCCAGATCGGGTCGCCGGACGGGCACCACTTCACGGGCAGCGTCCGCCGAGACTCGTGCCCCGCCGATGAGACGTGGCTGATCGTGTTGTGTCCCGGGTGTCGGTCGTGAGGGGCCAGCCGCCGAAGGGGATCGAAGCCCTCTTGCTCGCCCCGACGCCCAGCGTCCCCGCCGCGCGGGGGCTCGTCTCCAAGCGCCTGGCCGACCACGTCCATGGCTTCCTGCTCTGGATGCAATACGCCCGGGCGCGCAGTGAGAACACCGTGAAGGCCTACGGCGAGGACCTCCGCATGTTCGTCGCGTTCTGTGAAAAGTCGAGACGGCCGGCCGCGGACCAGATCGATCACAACGTGGTCGAAGCCTTCGGGGCGGTGCTGCGCGCCCACCTCGGGCAGAAGGAGACGTCGGTCGCGCGCCGCTACTCGGCCCTCCGCATGTTCTTCCTCTACCTCGAGCGGCACGGCATTGTGACGAAGAACCCCGCGAAGCTCGCGCTGACGATGAAGATGCCGCCGAAGCCGCCGCCGAACTTCATGACGCGGGAGGAGCGCGAGCTCGTTCTGCACGTCTTCGCCCAGCGCGAGAGCCGGATAGGCCGCCGCGACTACGCGCTCCTCGCGCTCATGTACCTGGCCGGGCTCCGGGAGAGCGAGGTGGTCCAGCTCACGGTGGCCGACGTCGACCTGGACGGGCTGAGCCTGTACATCTGCCACGGCAAGGGGGCGAAGGATCGGCGCGTGCCGATCACGCCGCGGCTCGTCCGGATCCTGCGCCTCTGGATCGACGGCTGGCGCGCGCGGTCGCTCGGCGCCGACTCCCCGTGGCTGTTCCTCCACATGTGGTCGCATGACAAGTTCAACGGCCAGCCGCTCCACCCGAAGGCGATTTGGAACCTGGTGCGCAACAAAGTGGTCCCGGTGCTCGGGCGCAAGGTCACACCGCACAGCTTCCGGCACTCCTACGCAACCCACATCTACGAGGAGAGCGCCGATCTGAACCTTACCAAGTCCCTGCTGGGGCACGTGAGCATCGCGACCACTGCGATCCATGCGCACGTCACGCCGCGCAAGCAGCGGGAGAAGCTGGCGGACTACCTGGGGGAGCGCGGCGGGCAACGGAAACCAGTTCGCCCGAGCGCCGGGCCGGGACAGGGGGGAGATCGTGACCCGGCGCGCGCTCGGCCTGGCCCACAATCAACGTAGCACCACCTGAACCAGACCCCGGGCGTCGAGAGTCCCTCGGCGCCCGGGGTGTCTTGGGGGCCGGCGGTCGGGCCACCGGTGGACGCGGGCCGGCCTTGGGGCTGCCCCTGTACGTCAGTTCGCCATCGGCGAGGGCCCGCAAGTCGTCAATTCCACGCGCAGCCCCACCCTGGCGCGCGTTTCGCAGTGAGAGGCCGGATTCAGAATCTGAGAGAAGAGGGGTGCGCGTTCCCATGTGGCTGCTCTTTCATTCGTATCCCGTGATTCTCCTCGCGTCGATGGTGCTGCTTCTGACCGCTATGAGCCGGAAGAACTAGGGCGGTCCTGCGAGTGGCCCGCTCTGGTCGAAGGCTTGGAAGGACCCACCTGATGCGACGACTCGTCCCGGCGTGGCCCGGGGCGCTCGTGGCGCGCGGGATCCTTGCCCTGGCCCTGCTGCTGGCCTTCGGCTGTAGCTCGGCGCCCGGGCCTGGGCCGGTGCCCGTGTCGGTGCAGCCCACGCCCCCGGAGGCCGAGCGGCTGGTGGCTCGGGCCGACGCCCTGGCCGGGGCCGGAGAGGGGTGGGCGGCCCGGTATCTCTACCAGCAGGTGCTCCGCGAGTTCCCGGCGGATCCGGCCATCCCCGCGGCCCTCTACGGGCTCGGGCGCCTCGAGACCGATCCCGCGCGCGGGTTCCGAAACTACCGCGCCGCGTACAGCGCGTTCACGCGCCTGGTGACGGAGTATCCGAGCAGTCGCTGGGCCGCTGAGGCCCGCGCCTGGCAGGCCACGCTCGGCGACCTGTTGGCCTATGAGGAGGCCGCCGCCCGGATGAAGCTGCAGCTCCGATGGCGCGAGGAGGAAGCCGCCGGCCTCCGGCTGCAGCTCCAACAGCTCAAGGGCATCGACTTGGGGCTCGAGCGGCGCCAGTAACGGGCCGCGCGCGTCCGTTCAGCGCCCCGCTCCTGTCCTCCCGCTCGAGTCCTCCGGAGACCGTCCAGGGGGCCGCCCTCGAGAGGCCGCCCCTTCGGGCTCTTGTCTTACGAGTCCCTTACGGTGCGGGTCGGGGACTCCGTCACCAGCGCCCCTCGGTAAGGCCCGAACTTGCCGAGGGGGTTTTGTTTGTCATGTTGGCTGGCGTGGGGTAGGTTTGGGCCGGTTCGAGGCCGGCGCGGGCACACTTTCGGGCACAATCGCGGCGGCGTGGAAGCGAGGATGCCGCAGCGCACAGTTCTTCGGTGCTACCTAGATGACAGCGGGGAAAAGGAGTACGGCGCGAACACGAGCCGCTACTTCGTCTATGCTGGCGTGATCGTCGACCGGGCTGTCGAGCCAGACCTCTCTCGTGAGATCGATGAGCTCAAGGTCGGCACCTTCGGAACTGCTACCGTTGAGATCAAGTCCAACTGGCTTCGTATACCTAGAGAGCGCCAGGCTCGCTATCTCGCCCCTTTTCACGTCTCTGAGCAGCAGCTGACAGCCTTCGTAGAGGCGTTCTACAAGCTCATGAGGTCAGATCGGCTTACCTATCTCGCCGCCGCGATCGATAAGCCTCAGATGCTGGCGCGGTACCAGAACTCTGCCTGGTATCCGAGCGCCACCGCTTATCAGCTGCTCCTCCAACGCTATCAAATGCATGCTGCGGGGCTCGATGCCATTGGTCAAATCACCATCGATGACATGTCGGGATCCACACCGAAGAAGAACCAATGGCGAGACCTTCTCCGATCGCACCACAATCGCCTGAAGCGAGACGGCTGCCAGATGACCAAGATGCAGTTCACCAACCTGGTCGACGCCCCGCGATTCGGCTCTTCCGAGCGATTCAACCTCCTGCAAATCGCTGATCTGGTGGCCTATAACGTGTTCCGGCAGTTTCGGGACAACGGCGACGCTTGGGATAGGGACGACGCCAAGGCGATGAAGACGTATAAGCACCTCGACCCCCTATTGAAGCGATTTCGGCTAGGACCGAGGAACAGGATCGAAGGGTGGGGCATCGTGAAATGGCCGCATGAAAGAACCAGTCGGTGGCGGGTGAAGCTGACCGAATAGAAAAGGCGTGGGGCGCTCAGCCTGACGTTGATTCGCCAGTGGGCCTTTTATGGAACGCCTTGCGACGCTCCGTTGGCCCGAGGGGTAACCCCCACTTGCGCCCACACGCCAATCTGTCGCGGACAGTATAGACTTCGCGAGGTGGCGTCAAGGAATGAATCCGGCTCAGCTCGCCTGGCCGAGGATTGGGATGAGCTCCCGGTGCTTGCTGTCCGCCGCCGGCACAGGGATCCAGTCCACGGCTTCCAGCCGCGGAAGCGGAGGTGCTCCACGGGGATCCGATAGACCGGCGCCGCTGCCCCGCAGCGCGGGCAGGGGTAGGTAGGGATGGGGCGGCCCTGCTCGTCAGGCCGTCGGGACGGGCGGCCGGGGGCTTACTACTCGGTCCTCATTGACGCCCCCGGCCGCGCAGCCGTATCCTGACCGCCGGGATGACGCCCGACGGCTCCTACTCGGTGTTTTCGACGGCGACGGTGAGTGTGACAACCCTCGCCGCTTGGGGCGACTCGTTGCTGGCCATCCCCACCCGCGACGCCTTGGTCTTTCTCGCCGAAGCCCGCGGCCTACCGATGGCGGATGTCGCCCGAGCCCTGAACATCAGCCACCAGCAGGCGCAGCAACTCCTCGCTGAAGCTCAGGCCGCGCCTGAACCAGTTGCCGCGAGTCGCATTGTCATAGACTGAACGCGCGGGCTAGGCGCCAGCTGATCCCTGGCGTTGACACGGAGCGTTCCCTTGCGCTTCTGCCCGCGATTCCTTCAAGGCGCTCTGAAGGGAGAGCATATGTCGCAGAGCCCTCTGACGACCTCGCAACGACGCCGGATCGAGCCACTCAAGAAGTTCCTCGCGCGGCGGGTGGAGGGGAAAGAGCAGGTACTGGACATCGTCGCCGCGATCCTTGCGGCGCCCGGCCAAACCCGTAGCTCGATTGACGAGTACCGCGGCGTGGAAGCGGTCGAGAGGATCGCGTGGCGGGACGCGCTCCTCGACCAGATCGTAGGGGTCCTAGCCAAGAATCAAGATACCGCCGATCTCAGCCGGCGTCTGGAGCACTATCTCAAGACGGCCCGAGGCTATGAAACCTACTCGGCACGAGACTGGACGCGCGGAGCGCGGGAAAACGTCAGGGAGTGGATAGAGCGACTACCCGAGCTGGCCCGGAAGCGTACTGATAGCATCTATAGATTGCCCCGGACCGCGTATGACTACCTTGCGGGTTTCTTCCGCGATGCGCACGCTGAACACGCCCGGCGTGGGCTCAAGGCCAGGCCGGCCGACTGGCGCGCAATTGTGCGGAACGCGTGGGCGGATGAGCAGAAAGGCGCGTGGGTGCGACGGCAACAGGACACCCTCACGGATGCCCAGGCGAACGCGATTGCCGTAACGCAGAATGGGCGCATTCGGACCCCGAAGTCGATGGCCTTGGAGATGATTACCGCGTTGCTGGGCCGCGACGACCCACAGGGGGTCAAGCGTGACCTGGCCCGCGTGCGGCTGGGTCCCTCGGCTTTGTAGCTCCCCGCTTCTTCCCTCCGTCTCGCCCCGGAACCGGTGGCATCCGGCGCCGGAAACTATGCCTCTAGTACTCCCAATGGATCGGCCGATGATGGGCGTGCAATGGATACCGTCTTCACGGTCGCCGAGGTGGCGCAAACCCTCAAGATTGAGGAGTGTGACGCGCTCGGCCTCATCGTCCGAGGTGAACTCGGCGCTCTGGAGCTGGGCCCGGGTGAGTATCGCGTCACCGCAACTGACCTGCGCCGCTTCATCAATGTTCGGCGCGCCGACTTTCGGCGTCTGGAAACGCCAGGTGTAGTGCAACCCTAACCACCTTCTGTGTACAAACTCCCACGCGTGGCTGGCGCGGAGGAGTTGAGCGGGAGGTGACGCCGAGCCCTCAAAGATCGGCGTCGACGAAAGGCGATCGTGCGCAGTTTACAGGCCGACCCGCGACATCGCAAGCTTCATCTACACCGGGACCCGACGTTGGTCTGGCGGACGCTTAGCGCGGTGGCTCGGACACGGCGGGCCGCGACGGTCCTGGGGCCCGACCATCCGGAAGTGTGGCTGATCTTGGAACTCGCGGCAAGTGTCGAGAGCTCTGCCCGCGCATTGGAAGTGGACTTGGACGAGTTTGACGAGAATAGTCTCGAGGCCACTCTCGCAGAGGCGTCGGCGTGAGCCGTTTCCGAAAGGTGGACGTCCGCGTCTGGAATGATGAGCGGTTTCGGCCGTTCTCGGACGACGCCAAACTGGCCTTCCTGTTCATCCTCACCCACCCACACCTCACCGCGCTCGGTGCGATGCGCGGCACCCTGGACGGCCTGGCGGCCGAACTGGGCTGGCCGCCGAGGCGCTTCCGCGCAGCCGTCGCGCCGGCGACCGGGGCCGGAATGATCGAGGTGAACGACACCGCGGCCTACATCGGGCTGCCCAACTTCCTCCGCTACAACGAGCCCGAAGGCCCCAACAGCGTCAAGAAGGCGTGGGTCACGGCGCTCGACAGCATCCCCGAGTGTCCCGAGAAGCGAACGCTCATCCTTCGCTGTCGGAAGTACCTGGACGGCAAGAGTCGCGATTTCAAGACCTCTCTGGGAGAGGCCATCTGGGAAGCCTTCTCCGATGCCATTTCGGATGGCATCCGGGATGGCATCGAGGATGGCATCGAGGATGCCTACCGAGACGCGTCCCCGATCCAGGAGCAGGAGCAGGAGCAGGAGCAGGAACACCTCCACGGGGGGGAGGCCCTGACCTCAAGCAACGGCCACCACCCGCCCGAGCGCGCGTGGCTGAGTGCGGAGGCCCTGGTCGAGCTCTACAACGCGACGATCCCGCCGGGGCATCCACGGGTGGTGGAGCTGAGCTCTGGCCGACGTGAGAAGGCGGTGCGCTACCTGAAGCAATTCCCGAAGCGGGAGTGGTGGGAGCAGGTCTTCGCCGAGATCGGCCGCTCCGAATTCCTGCGGCATGGCTCGAAGGACCGCCCGAACTTCCGGGGCGACCTGGACTGGCTCCTGACGAAGGGCCAGGACGGGACCGAGAACGCGCTGAAGGTGGCCGAGGGGCGGTATCGAGACCAGCGCGCAGGCGCCGTGGAGGACGCCGATGATGACACTCCTTGAGCCGCATCGGCAGAAGCTGCTCGCCTGCGGATTGAAACCTGAAACCGGGGCGCGCGCCCGCCTGCACAGTGGCAGCGCCGACGAGGTACGGGAGATCCTCGGCTACGGCGTGCAGGGCGGCGGCTTGGTGGTCCCCTACGACGAGCGGTATGCGAGGGTTCGCATCGACAACCCGGGCCCCGACGGCAAGCGTTATCGCTCCCCGCGGGATCAGGGCAATCGGCTCTACGTGCCCGCCAATCTCGAGGCTGACGTCCTGAGCAATCCGGCGGTCACCCTCCACGTGACGGAAGGCGAGTTCAAGGCCCTCAAGGCGACCCAGGAGGGCTTCCCGTGCATCGCCCTCCCCGGGGTCTGGTCCTGGAAGAGCAAGGTCCACGGCCGGAGCTTCCCGATCCCAGACCTGGATCGCGTGGTCTGGAAGGGTCGCCGGGCCGTCGTGGTTTTCGACTCCGACCTCGCCGAGAAGCCGACCGTGGCCTGGGCTGAGCACGCGCTGATCCAGGAATTGCGGGGCCGTGGCGCCGAGGTGTACGTCCTCCGGCTGCCGGATGGACCTCGGGGGACGAAGTGTGGGCTCGACGACTACCTCGTGGCCGAGGGAGCCCACGCGTTCAAGCAGCTCCCGATGCACACCGTTCAGGAGGCGGATGCCGAAGCCCCGACGTTCCTGCGGGTCAGTGACTTGGCCGACCAGTACCTCTTGCGCCTGGGCCAACCCCACCACCGCATCCAGGTAGGCTATCCCGCGCTCGATGCCGTCCTCCGCGGGATCGCGCCCGGCGAGGTCATGACTATTCTCGCTCGCCCCGGGGTCGGCAAGACCGCCTTCGCGCTCAACCTGATGGAACGGATGTCCGCGGAGGGCCAGCTCCCGACCCTGTTTTTCTCCCTCGAGCAGCAGGGCGTCGAGGTGTTCGAACGGATGGCCTCGATGGTCACCGGCTGGGCCGGCCGGGAGATCGAGGATCGGGCCCGTATCGAGGATCCCCAGCTCATCGAGCGCCTCCGTGAGGTCGTGGAGCGCTGGACGCATGCCGTCCTCGTCGAGAAGCCCTGCACCCTGGAGCAGCTCGATCAGATCCTCGAGGCGGCGCGCGCGTCGGCACTCTGGGCGTCGCCCCTGCGCCTCGTCGTCGTGGACTACCTCGGGCTCGTGGGGCTCTCTCGACCGGGCGCCTCGCTCTACGAGCAGACCTCACGGGTGGCCCGGACCCTAAAGAATCTCGCCAAGCGTCATCGCGTCGCCCTGGTCACGGCGTGCCAGGTGGACCGCGAGGGCGGGTCGGGAGGGGAGCCGATCAGCCTCAAGATGGCCCGCGATTCTGGTGTCATCGAGGAGGCCGCAGACTATCTCCTGGGCCTGTGGCGGCCGGAGCTGACCGAGGGTCTCTCGAAAGAGGAGAAGCGGGCGCGTCGGGGCCAGTTCGTCGTCCGAGTGCTCAAGAACCGGTCGGGCCCAGCGCCGAAGACCGTCACCCTCCACTTTGATTCGACGTGCCTTCGGGTCGAGGCGGTCACGGTTCCCGCGACGGAACCGGAGCCAGATTGGGTCAAGGCTCGATGACGAGGGTAGCCCTCGAGCACGCTCGCAGCTGTGCGCACTGCGGGGTCGGCCACCTGTGCGAGACGGGCGAGCGGTTGGCGACGCAGATCGCGCCGCCGCCGGCGCGGACGCGTGGCTGGCTGGCCCTGCGAGCGGCGGACGTCGCAGCGGCGCGCGCTCGGAAGCAGCGGGAGGGCGCGGCGTGACCGAACGGCTCGCCCGCGTGCCGAGCTTGGCCGAAGTTGCTACTGACCTCGGCCTTCTCGACCAGCTGCCGCTCGACGTCCTCGTGGATCTCCGGCGGCAGATCGGACACCTCGCAGCGGACGCCGACGCGGCCATCACGCTGCGGGCAGCCGAGGGGACCGGCCGCCAGCCCGCTGACCCCTCAGAGGGGCGGTATCTGACGATCGCCGAGGTGGCGACGCGGACCGGCCTCAGCGCCTCGTACCTGTACGAACTCGCCCGGGCCGGCCAACTGCCGGTCAGGCAGATGGGAGGACGCCGTGGGTATCGCGTGCTCCTCGGCGACCTGGGCGCGTGGGAAGACGGACGCAGGAAGGACGCGGTGCCGTCTCAGCGAAACACAATGCTAAACTCCGCGCATGATCGGCCCAGGGTGCCGACGGGGGCGGCGCTGACTCGGGCTCACCCAGGTGCGTAGGCGGAGGCGGTGATGGCGAGCATTCGACGGCGGAGAGACCGCAAGGGCACGCGCTGGATCGTGGACGGCCGCGACATTCCGGGGGGCAGCCGGATTACGGTCCGGATCAAGGAAGAGGCCGAGCTCCGCCGCGCCGAGATGGTCAAGCAGGGCCAGCAGGCGCAGCCGACCGCGGCGGACCGCAACATCACGGTCGACGGCTACGCGGACCGCTGGCTCGCGGAGATCGCCGC
>Ga0207684_10004527_pt1 | contig 13060 bp, 11 predicted proteins | sample KBSK5501metaG_FD_184342 | JGI IMG/M metagenome (GOLD analysis project Ga0207684, IMG submission 184342) | Corn, switchgrass and miscanthus rhizosphere microbial communities from Kellogg Biological Station, Michigan, USA - KBS K5-50-1 metaG... | ecosystem: Host-associated > Plants > Roots >...
ACTGACGATTCAAATCCTCTTCGCTATTTGTAGCTCGTACCAATTCGTAAAGAATACGTGTTTCATGCTCGCGTCGCCTGGCTTGCTCTGCTCGCTTGCGCAGGGCCGAGGCCAACTGACCCGTGATGATTGCTGTTACCAGGAACACAAACAGCGCCAGCCACTCGTCAAATTTGGCAATGGTGAAAGTATAGACCGGCGGAACAAGAAAAAAGTCAAACGAAAGGAATGCTACTACGGAAGCAAGGATAGCAGCATACAGCCCGCGTGTGCTGGCCAGGGTTAGGACAACCAGCAGGTATACCAGCGAGATATTAGGGATGCGTGGGTAGAGTTGAAATGCGTAGATCAGGCCTGTTACCAGGAGCGTCCCCACAATTGCCAGTATACTGTCACCAAGGTAACGCTTCCAGCCTGGTTCTTCCCTGGCCTCCAGGGAGGGTAAATGTTCTATCTGACTCATGGCTTATCTCAAGTCTATCTAGTTCACACATGTATATACGAGTGCGGCCATAGCATAGTTAAAAGTCGATTGATCGTCAATAGCCATGATGTTGCTTGACTCCCCGTAGACACAACGCTATACTCGCTATATGAGACGACAGCGTATCCTCATACTCTTACTACTTCTGCTACCGGCCCTGGCAGCTTGCGGTCCTGGGCACCTGGGAGGCAGCGAAATAGCTTTCGTCCGCGACGGGCATCTCTGGACCATCGATCCGGATGGGACGAACGCTTTCGCGGTAGTTTCGGATGGCCCACCGGTGATTGGCTATGGATGGTCACCAAACCATCAAATTTTTGCTTTCCGTACCCTCGACAGTAGTTTTGCCAATACTGCTGCTGCCAGGCACATAGCCGGTAACCCCATCACCGGACTAACCGGAGACATTCCTAGTGTTCTCAACACAGTCGGCATAGACGGGGGCTTCCCTATCCCAATTACCCTTTCAGAACTGGGCATTCAACATAGTAACGCCTGGTGGAATCCCATTGGCAACCGCCTGCTCTATCGAGAAGAATCCACCGCTACCACACAGAATCCTGGCGCGGTATCATGGTGGGTTTCACAGGATGACCAGCCTGACGGCATTGCACGTAAGCCGCTTCTCGATACGTTCTCCATTCCATCTATTTCAGCAAGCAATTCTATGGCTATAGGAAATACCGGGCAGGGTGTCTTTACCACTACACTTGCCGGAACAGGAATGCAATTTGTCATACATGCGCTGCTTCCTGGTCATCCGCTACCTGCAGCTTTGGAGAGAGTGCTGTGGCAACCATCACACCAGAATCCCGGCATTCTCTATGCGATCTCTTCAGGTTCTACGCCGTCTCGATCTTCCACCACTAAGCCGATATCAATACAACTTCTATTACGTGATCCTGGTGGTCAGAGCACCACTCTCGCAACATGCAGCTGCGTCCAGTTTGCCTGGTCACCGGACGGTAATTACGTGCTCTTTAGTACAGGCACGACCTATACAATTGTTAACATTAAAGATAACGTATCCTTTAGTGTTTCTGGTGAGAATGGCAGCGTCCCTTACTGGTCGCCCGATAGCCAGTTTCTGCTGCTGGATGGTCCGCATACCTTGCAACTTGTGCATGTTGTGGGTCAACAACAGCAAGTACTGCTGCATGATACGGCAACGATCGCAGCACCTGGAACCGCAGCAGCGGGAATACCTGGAGCCCATGCATTACTTCAGCCTATTTCCAATAGTGCTTGGGCATCCGATAGCCGCCATTTTCTTTTCCTCACCCGGGGCCGCTTGCTTTGGCAAGCAAAGAGCTTGAGTTCTGGTAACGGCCTTTATACCGTTTCCATAGACGATCACGGACAAGTGCAAGCACCGCCAGCAGTCGTTGATACAGGCAACGATTCGCAAGTGGGTTGGACGTATGAGGACCCTGATACATCGTTTCTGTTTTGACAGTGTGATACCGATTGAGGGATGAGCTATGAGCAATTTATCAAAAGGCCAGGATAGTGGGCACGAGCCAGAGAACGACGAAGTAGAAGTACTTGAATACAAAGAGATGATATTGTTAGAGCGCCTGGAATCTCTGCGCGAAGATATGGAAGACCTGGGTGTGACCACCCTGTCTGAGGTTGTCCAGCGCATTGAAGAACTGCACCGGCGCTTGGAGGCCCGCTAGGAAACGCGAGGAAGCGATACATCGCACTCTCACATTTCCTATCTCAGCGTTATGCTCCGCCAAGGTAAGCCTGGCGCACAAGGTCATTCGTGAGCAAATTAGGTGCAGTATCGCTCAGTACTATGCGACCTGTCTGCAAGACATAGCCACGGTCGGCCAGGCTGAGGGCCATCGATGCATTTTGCTCTACGAGAAAGATGGTCACGCCTTCATCACGAATGCGCAGGATGGTGTTGAATACCGTCTCAACAAGTATAGGCGAGAGGCCCATAGATGGCTCATCCATACACATCATCTTGGGATGAGACATCAGGGCGCGCCCCATTGCAAGCATCTGCTGTTCGCCACCGGACATGGTGCCTGCAACCTGTTTTACGCGCTCTTGAATACGTGGGAAAATCTGGAAAACGTGATCTAAATCTTCCTTAATCTCCGCCCGGTTATTGCGGGAAAATGCTCCCATCTCCAGGTTCTCCAGCACTGTCATTCGTGAAAAGATGCGACGAGCCTCAGGCACAAGGGCCATACCAGAGCGTACGATATCGCCGGGCAGCTTACGATCAATACGCTCACCCTCGAACTCTATCGTGCCACGACGAGGATGTACCAGGCCAAAGATCGTTTTCATCGTAGTTGTTTTGCCCGCCGCGTTTGCTCCCAGCAGGCAGACAATCTCGCCCTTACGTACTTCGAGCGAAACCTTACGGAGGACCTGGCTAGGCCCATAATAGGTATCTACATCGGTAAGTCGCAGCATCGTTGACTTCGTCGCCTCTGCCACATTTTCACCAGAGGTAGAGGGAGAAATATCAGCACTTGTCATTCTACGCTTCTCCTCCTGCGCTGCAATCCCAAGGCTATCGCCACAGGGTTTCTGACGAACTTACCATTAAAAGTATCACTCAACACTTTCTTGCTTCTGCCCCCTCTTTGTAGGCGTACCAAGGTAGGCTGCGATAACTTTTTCATCGCGGCGCACTTCCTCAGGCAGACCTTCTGCAATTTTCCGCCCATAGTCGAGTACATAGATTCGATCAGACATACCCATCGTCACTGCCAGCTTATGCTCGATTAACAAAATGGTCAAATGTAACTCATCGCGCAGGCGCTGTATATATTTTACTGCATCAAGTGTTTCTGCCTCGTTCATGCCCGCAGTCGGTTCGTCGAGCAATAGTAACTTGGGATTGGCAGCCAGCGCCCGCGCAATTTCGACGCGTCTCCGGTAAGCATACGAGAGGTTAATTACATACTCTTCCTGTCTATCAACCAGTTCAGAACCAAAGAAACTCAGAAGCTCAATAGCCCGCTGGCGCGCTTCAGCTTCTTCGCGCACAACTCCAGGGGGGCGAAAGGTTGAACCGATAATACCAGCCTTGAGTTGCGCATGTTGCCCAACAAGCACATTCTCTAATACCGTCATATTATTAAAAAGGCGAATGTTCTGAAATGTACGGGCAATACCACGCCTGAGGACCTTATCGGGACTCAAGCCCGATAACGATTTACCGGCAAGAAATATATCGCCCGAAGATGGGCGATAGATACCGGTAATAAGATTAAAGACAGTTGTCTTCCCGGCACCATTCGGTCCTATTACGCTTATAATCTCCTTCGGCATGACCACAAGATCGAGATCTTGCACTGCTGCAAGGCCACCGAAATGTTTGGAGACCTTATTTAACTTCAACATTGCCTCGTTTGCCAGTTCAACGCCCATCGCAAACTCCTTTCTCGCTACTACTCAACACGCACCTCCGATTCAAAGCCAGGCGCTCCAGGCACCACACCCAACGCACCTACCTCGACTCCCTCTTCTTCCACTTCATGGAGCTCGCGCCGTCTACGTGCGCTGGGAATGAGACCCTCGGGCCGGTAGATCATGATTACGACCAGAATGACACCGAAGATCAGATTTCTAATATTGCCGAAGGTGAAACCAGTAAAGACATGCGCAATAGCATTGCGCACTGCAAAGAGTGGATTGCTCGGATCGGCGGCCAACGAATCGAGTTGAGCGAGTAGAAACTGGTTGATAGAGTAGACAGCGAGTGCTCCAACGATCACACCAGGGATACTGCCTATGCCGCCAATGACAACCATAGCAAGGAAGATCACAGAGTCACCAAAGCTAAAGCTATCCGGTGAGACTCCACCAAGTTTTGCGGTGTGATACGCTCCCGCGATGCCAGAGAAAAACGCTCCTGTGCCAAAAGCAAACAGTTTGGTCGTAACCAGGTTGACCCCGGAAGAAGCAGCCGCAATTTCATCTTCACGAATAGCGATCCATGCACGGCCTAAACGAGAGTCGCGCAGGCGTACATTCACAAAAATCGAAAACGCAATCAGCGCCAGTATCAAATAGTAGTAGGGAACAGGGGTAATAACGGACCAGTCGATGCCGAAAAAAGACGGTGAATGGACGCCTACAATGCCATTAGTCCCGTTAGTATATTGATCCAGTTCCAAAAAGACAATCGGCACAATCTCGCCAAAGCCAAGGGTTACAATCGCCAGGTAATCCCCGCGTAGTCGCAGCGTCGGCGCGCCAAGCAGCACGCCAAATAACGCCGCTACCAGTGCGGCTACAATTACCATCGGCCAGAAGAGGGCTGACAAGAGGTGCGGGTTTATGGGTGCCAGGTTCAATACATTGGTCAACTGCGTAGATCCGAATATGCCCCAGGTATAAGCCCCAATGGCAAAGAAAGCTACATACCCCAGATCGAGTAGTCCCGCGAAACCGACCACAATGTTCAGCCCAAGTGCCAGGATCACATAGTAGCCCGCATCGCCATATCCGGCTAGCCGCCCGGCTGTACCAAAACCAAACAAGAAAGGATCGATTACAGGATAAAACAGGACGAAGGCAACAAGCAGGATCAGGAAGAAACGCTGCGCGCCGGTACTGCGCAGTGGTAGATCATTAGGAACCAGGTCCTTCGCTTCTTCACGAACACGGGTAGTGGACAGTTTCTCCAGTTGGCGTTGCCTCACGCGCTTACCAGCTCCATCGGAAACATTTCCATCATTGCCATTGCTCTTCGCAGCAATGGTGCGGCGCAAAGCGATCACTCCCGCTAGTCGCCCCAGAAAATAGCCAGCAACAGGCAAGAGAAGTGTACGTATGACGACCCAGATCAGCAGACTTGTCGGTAAAGAGCCACTAACGTAAAAGATAAGATCGACAACCAGCCAGACAACCGCCAGCGCAACACTAAACCAGAAGCTCCCACTGATCGCCCGGTTTTTTAATTCAACCCGCTGCTCATCGCTGAGAACTTTCAGATTAAGCAACGGAGTGGGAGGTGTATAATTGATTGCCTTGTATATACGACGGCGCGCAAAGAAGTACACCGGCCAGATAATGGCACACAAAGCAAGACCAATAATCAGACCCAGGCTGATCACCAGAAAGAGCGGCACTAATACAAAGACCAAGATATCGACCCACACTTCGATCATGCCTCGTAGACCGCTATCGGCTGCCACAAGATAGCCTGCAAGTGCAATCACCGTAGCATAGAAGATGACTAGAAAAAGAGCTATCTGTACGAGTATCGCGATATCGGAAACGCCCCCAAGTCCGAACACACCAAGTAGCGCGTTATTGATGATCGCTTCGCCACTCCAGACGAAAGTAAAGACAGCTACAGGCACCAGCAGGCCTACAATCCATTTGATCAAGATCGCACGAGTATTTCGCGCTGGAACAAACGTATTAGCTATTGCCACGTTCGCATCACCTCGCTTCTCATAGAACACATTTCTAAAATCAAGGCTTACTGGTGTCCATTAGACCTTCTCAGGCGTCTGCTGACCGAGGAGACCAGAAGGTCGAAATACTAATATAAGAATGAGAACCACAAAAATAATGGCCTCGTGCCATGCCGCACCACCATGCGGCAGACCAATACCTCCATTGTTAGAGTCTGGGATGAGAGTGGATAGCGCTTCGATCACACCTATCAGAACACCCCCAAGCATGGCACCAACCAGGTTGCCAATACCTCCAAGTACCGCTGCAGTAAAAGCAAAGAGACCAAGTGTGAAACCAAGATAGAAAATTGTACTGCCGAATTGCAAGCCGTAGATTAATCCAGCCGCTCCCGCAAGGCCAGCACCGATGAAGAAGGTAATTGCAATAATGCGGTTCACGTTCACACCCATCAGAGCAGCCGCTTCACGGTCCTGTGCCACGGCACGCATCGCACGTCCCGTACGTGTTCTGGTAACCAGCCACTGCAGGCCAACCATCAATACAAGGGCCACTATGAGCACGAGTATATTGATACTCGTGATAACTATCGGCCCAATGTGATAGAAAATCTGGGGAACAATTTGCGGAAACGAGACGAAGGTGATGCCTTTCCAGAGCTTTCCAACATCCTCTAGGATGAGCGAGACACCAATAGCAGATATCAGCGGAGCAAGACGCGGAGCATTGCGCAGGGGACGATACGCGACGCGTTCAATCACCACTCCTAGCACAGCGCACACCGCTATTGCGCCAAGCAAGGTAATAAGCAGCACCCCCACCAATGCGAATCCCGTAGGTGCTGTCGACGAGGTAGTAATGCCAAACGCCGCGAAAATACTCACGCAGACAAAGGTGCCGATCATGAAGATGTCACCGTGAGCAAAGTTAATCAACTCGATGATACCGTAGACCATCGTGTATCCCAGGGCTATGAGCGCATAGATTGCCCCGGTGGTGACCCCAATGACTAATTCCTGCAAAAACAAAGTCATAGCGCCCGGCTTCCCTCCTTCTTAATTATTGAGTGTCAAATACCACCATACACTACCATGAGGCTGCATAACAAGCAGGGGAGTAGACCATCGACAAGAGCTCGTCGATTACTCCCCTGCTCATTTATGAGCTAGCTAGCACAACTATTCAACTCATATCATAAACTATGCCAGGACAGCGCACCACTCGTGATGATCACGGGATCGTCACCGCCGCTTCGGGATTCCAGCCAGGGGTGCTCACGGGTACGTTGGGCGGATTAACACCAACCTTATAGATCGTGATGACCTTGTTGGTGGTGTCCCCATTCGCGTCGAAGGATTGATGCCCCAGGACCCCAGTAAAGGAAATGCCCTGGATCGCGGCGATGACCGCCGTACGGAACGCTACGCCCCCTGTCGTATCGCTCGAATTCTGCGGGGTGTGCGCTCCATTGGCCAGCGCGGTTTTGATTGCCTGGATCATGATGTTCATACAGTCATAGGCTGCCGCGCTGTAGGCGCCAAAGTTGCTCGCCCCGTAGGCGGAATTGTACTGCTGGATGAACGACGTAGCCCCCGGCGCTTTCGCCACATCTACGGTTGCAACGGTGCCATAGGACGGGCCACCTTTGCCCGTTGCAACCGCCTTGGCAAAGTCGCTAGTTACAATACCATCACCCCCGGCCAACGGGGTAGTTTGCAGCCCAGACACTTGCAGCATCTGCTGCCGGATCAAGTCGCCTCCAGTAGAGTTCAGACCGCCAAAGTAGATCACATCCGGACTCTTGGTCGCAATCTGCGTGAGCAGTGACACATAGGAGGTGGTCGTGCCTGGCTCGCTACTACGACCGAGCACCGTTCCACCAAGCGTGTGCCACTCGCTTACGAAGGCGTTGGCAATACCAATACCGTAGGTCTCCGCATCGTCAATGACGTAGACCTTCTTGTAGCTCAACGTCTTGTAGAGGTAGTCGGCCCCTGCTGGCCCCTGGTGGTCGTCCGTCGTGGCAACACGGAAGTAGTTGACCTTGCTCGTCGGCCGTAGGGTCGGGAGCAAATCGTTTTTCCCGTTGCAGCCTGATGCGGCCGTATCTTTGGTCAGGCAGGGATTGGTGTTGGCCGGGCTAATCTGAGCTACGGGAGCCTGGTTGGAAATCGGCATCTCTGCCTTGGCCACATTACTATTAAACGGTCCGACAATACCTGCTACCAGAGCATCGGATGCCAATGCTGTGACATTCGCCGCTCCCACAGTTGGATCGTGAATGCCACTCGGGCCTACATCGTCTTTGGGAACAAATAACAGGGTATAACCAGAGATCGTGTGATTGGCGTTGGCCTGATCCACCGCCAGATGGGCGCCATTCTCGGCGGGCTTGCCGCTAGTTGCGTCCTTGCCAGACGTCGGTAGCTCGGTAGCAACTTTGATGGTAGTTGAACCAGTCGCGGGAGTAGAAGAACTACCGCTACTCGTCGTGCCTGCACCACAGGCAGCCAGTATCGCCAGTAACAGGGGAATCCCCATTGTCAAGGCAAAAATACGTGACCAACTTCTCTTCATGATGTAGTCAGCCTCCTTCAAAAATACCCAAAAATTTACGAATATCGAGAGGTACTAGAGGGTACAAGCTCAATCCTTGCAGGACAGCCCCCCTCTCGCGATTACTACGTCAGATTACTGGTAAATCTCACCGATTCATGCAAGGTATTGCTCAGCTTGGTCTCTACCTGATCAAAACGAGATCATCCCAAGAGAACAGCGCCACTTCAGCAGGCAAAGAATAGAGTATAGCTGTGCCAATTATACGTACCAAAAATTACGCTGTCAATAGATTTTGGCCCTCCTTCCTTATTAAGAAGACGATTCGAGACAGCAAATGCATTCCGAAATCGATATAAGCCATCTCTAAACTCACGATGCTTGCGATACCTGTACAAAGGAACTAAACGCGGTGACGATGCGCTTATCATCTGGGGACCACGCTACAGCATCTACACGATTGGAATGACCGTGATAGGTATAGATGACACTCCCCAGGGGAAGAGAGGTAGCAGTAGGAACAGGTATCGAAGATGAACCAGGTGCAGCACAACCAAATCCGCCCATCGCCAGCGCCAATCCCGCCAGCCCCCTGATGACCGTACGGCGAGATATATCTTCCCTCAGCTGGATTTCTTGCTCAGACATCGCTTACAATACTCCTCTTAGGAAAACCGTACGCCTCGTCCAATGAAACTATCGATAATGCTTATGCTAGTTTCATCTCAATCATAATTGGGAATTTTAATCATGATAGCAAGCGCCTCAAAATATGCGAAAATCCCCACTGCCGCTGGATCTTCTACGATGAAAGTAAGAGCCGTACCAGGCGCTGGTGCACGAACAACAAATGCGCCAACTTGTGGAAAGTACGCAGATTCAGGGCCAGAAAGAAGGTTATAAACGAATCCTCCCCAGCTACCTCGTACCATCTAACCTGGAAACGCATATACAATTAGACCTGGACAGCAAATAGTTTAGTAAAACGCTCAAACGCTGCTACTACCTGGCGGCGCGTCTCTTCTAAAGAACCACTATTATCAATAACTTCGTCTACGAGTGGTAGCCTGTCTGCGACAGGGGACTGGGCGCGAATACGTCTCCATGCTTCAGCTTCGCTCAGATGGTTACGTGCCACCAAGCGCACAAACTCTTGTTCTTCTGTGCAGACTACCATCCACTTACTCTGGCATAACGCTGCCGAGCCTCCTTCGAGCAACTTCACCGCATCGATGATCGCAATACCGGAGGGGCTGACTGTAGCCAGTTCGTTGCTCAATGCCTGGCCAACAGCCGGGTGCACAATTGCCTCCAGGCGCTGCATCGCTTCAGCATTCTGAAACACAATTGCACCTAATGCCTTGCGATCAATGCTGCCATCAGGAGCAACTACGGCAGGACCAAACGTTCCTGCTACTTTGACTGCAATGGGCTGGCCACTCTGGTAGAGTTCATGGACTACTGCATCCGCATCGATATAGCGTTCAGCCCCTAATTCAAGCAACATATGACCCACAGCAGTTTTGCCACAGGCAATGTTACCGGTGATTCCTATGATTCGTGGCATCCGCAGTATGTCCCCTCGCCTACAGGCTTTGATCTGAAACAGTTGATAGAGTATATCACACGGTCGTGAGCAATCGCTGACGATTGACGGCTCCTCCAAAAGTACCTGTTTCTGCTGAGTGATTACCCCATTTTCACCAACCTAGCGTACAATATACTCATGCAATTACAATGATGCAGCTCTTAAGGAGATATAACGTGGGTAGACGCCTGGGGCTACTTATAGGCATTAACCAATACCAGCATTCAGCTTTTCTACCATTGCAATTTGCCGAAAACGATGCGAAGGCGCTCGCACAATGGCTAGTGAATAGTCGTGGTGGCAATTGGATTCCTTCTGACGTGCAGCTTGTTCTAGGATCTCAGGCCACCTCCGAACTAGCCGAAGCGCTTATTAAGCAGGTATGTGTGAATGTAGCGGAACCAGGCGATCTCGTTTTTATCTACTTCGGCGGACATGCCTTCGTCGACGAAGCAAGTGGAGACGGCTACCTGGCTCTTGCCAACACACGCTACGAGCAACCGGCAACGGGTATGCACCTCATGTCACTTGTGCGCCACGCTCTGGTGCGCAGCCGCGCCGCCCAGATAGTGTTGATACTCGATTGCTTCCAAACAGGTCCCATCTGGAGTATGCGACGAACTTCCCCGTTCGATTTCAAACCGCTGCTTGGCCCAACCTTGCAAAGCGGCCTGCAACAAACGCAGGGCCGCGTGCTGTATTGTTCGTGCCGGGGGAATGAATATGTGCCTGAGGCAAGCGAAAAAAAATTAGGTACCCTGCTCTATCGTATGATTCTGGGCCTTAGTGGACGCGCAGCCGATCCCGCTTCAGGGCAGATTACGCTGCAACAACTGCATACGTATCTTTCCAGTTCTCTTGATCAACAGCACCAACCACAACTATTTGGCTGGGATCAGCGTCCTATTGTGCTCGTAGGCGATATGCCGTCTTTTGCTCCCCTTTCGCCGCAAGAACAAGGATATGTTAATGTTGCAGTCGCTGCATCCAATTCAGGGAGAGCACAACCATCGATGAGCGGTCAGCTTGCAGGTATAGCAAGTGCGCAGATGTCACCATCAACTTCCGGACAAATTTCGTTGTCGACACTTGATCAGGACCGCAAACAACAGTGCATGCAACTACTGAATCAAGCGCGTCAACTGCTTCAGATGCACAATTTTTCTGAAGCACTTACTGTTGTTGAGAGTATACTCCAGATGGAGCCTGACTTCGTCGATGCACTTATTCTCAAAGGACAGCTATTGGGTGCAACAGGTCGTTTTCAAGAAGCTTTGACTGTTGTCAACCAGTTGATGCAGCTCGATCCCGATAGCGCCCTGGTTTGGAGTATGCGTGCCGCTATACTGACAAATATGGGACAGTTGCACGAAGCTAAGTCGGCCATCGATCGATCGCTTGCCCTCGATCCGCTCAATCCAGAGTCGCAAGCGATCAGAGCAACGATTCTGGAAAGCGCTGCTCAGGTCGAAAATGGGCAAAAATCCTCCCAACTTGCAAACCGTGGTGACCCAAAATCCTTCTTCATTAGCGCTGGCATACAAATCCTCGCTCTGATTGTTGGGGCTATCGGCGCATCGATACTCGTCATACGTCCACAATTACCCATCATCGTGGCTTTCCTATTAGAAAGTTCAGCGCTGGCTGTCTTGTGTGTGAACGCTGCCCGAGGAACCTACCTGTATGGCGCGGCGCGTTTACTGCTCACTTTCGTCATCAGCCTGTTGGCAGCTGGCATATTGGGCGGGTTGTACAAGTTTGGCTACACCTGGTTGACGCATAAAGTAATCGCGTTCCCACCGCTTATCGTCCCTACACTTTTTCTAGGCTTCTGGCTTGTAGCGGCTGCTATCCTGCCACTACTCGCGGCCCTGGGAGGAATAATTGCCGGCAGTGCCACAGGCGTGCGAAGAAAACACTGAGGATGCGACATCCAATCCATATGTAAGGCGCGATAAATCATGCACCTACATAGCTCGTTAACTTGGGGCGCCTGCCAGTTGTTCCCACTCAACAAGCAGTTCCTCCACCCTGGACTTCGCCTGTTCATAGTCCACCGAAAGCTGTGTCAGTTGTGCTGCATCGGCATTGAGTGCAGCTTCATTCAGTTCGTCTTCCAGTGCCTTTACATGTGCCTCAGCCTTCTCGACGTCGCGTTCCACGTCCTCGACAGTGCGGATTTTGGTCTTTACACTTTTTTTGCCACCTGCCCTGGAGGGAGAAGCGGGTGCAGCTGGTTTAGCCCTGCCCGGTGGCTCTTTATCAGTACCTTTTACCTGGAGAGCGGCAAGGAAATCGAGCACGATTGGGCGCTTGCGCGTACGGTACTCGGTGTAATTCCCCAGGTAAGGAATCAAGATACCATCTTCTATTACCCATACCTTGGTCGCCAGTTTATCGATAAAGTAGCGGTCATGTGAGACAAAGAGCAAAGTGCCCTCAAACTCACCCAGCACCTCTTCAAGAAACTGGCGCGATTGCAAGTCCAGGTGGTTTGTCGGTTCGTCCAGTACCAGAAAATTCGAACCTTGCAGCGTCAATTTCGCTAACGCCACGCGACTCCGTTCGCCGCCGCTCAATGCACCAATGGGCTTAAATACATCATCGCCCGAAAAGAGGAAACGAGCCAGGAAGCTGCGTGCACCATCTTCACTCAAGGTGCTCATTTGCCGGATTTCGTCAACGACTGTCCGGTTGGGATTTAACCCGCTGTGCGTCTGCGAATAATATCCGATACGTACATTATGACCGGGATAGACCTGTCCGCTCACAGGAGCTATCTCGCCAATGATCGTGCGCAAGAGAGTTGTCTTACCCGCTCCATTGGGCCCTAACAAGCCAACACGATCCCCACGCAACAGTTCCAGGTCAGCAACTCGCACCAGCACAGTTGGCTCGCTCTGCCGGTCCGCAGGCGTATAGCCAACGGCAAGCTTTTGAGTTGAAAGTACAACCTGTCCACTATCGACGACTGCATTGAACTCGAAATGCATTTCAGGAAAATCTTGTGGACGCTCAACGCGCTCCAACCGGTT
>Ga0207684_10004530_pt1 | contig 13058 bp, 12 predicted proteins | sample KBSK5501metaG_FD_184342 | JGI IMG/M metagenome (GOLD analysis project Ga0207684, IMG submission 184342) | Corn, switchgrass and miscanthus rhizosphere microbial communities from Kellogg Biological Station, Michigan, USA - KBS K5-50-1 metaG... | ecosystem: Host-associated > Plants > Roots >...
AGCCTGCGGCTGCAAAGTACGCAGCAAACACATTACCTTTCCCCTAGACTTCTGGCCCATCAAATTGCATATAAGGTAGAGCATCATGTATACTCGTTAGTGTTAAGTGAGAGGTATAGCCGTTGAGGTATCCCAAAGATATACCTGACAGGAGTGTGCCAATGATAAATAACCCGGATACAGAAGATCAGGTACCTCGGGGAAGGCTGGTGTTGCCGGCGCCTCCCGGGGAGGCACAGCGCATGTATAGTGACATTCAGAGGACCCGGTTACAAACTGAACAGCTTATACGTCGCCAGGCACAAGCTGCGCCCCAAGGCACAGTCGCCAAGCTCGCGTACTACTGGCGCAAAGACCCGGCATACAAAGTACTGTTTATCGCAATCGCAATGGTGCTGATCGCGGGTATTGTATTTGTGTCTCTGGCGAGCGCCGCATTTCTGGGCAATTCCAACTTTTCCGCTTCCTCATCCTCTCAAAATCCCCCGGTTGTAGCCAAGCCGACAGGCGCAGTTAACCTCCGTCCCACTTTTCCCAATCCTGGCGGCGGACAAGGAGGCAATCAGAGTAGCCAGCCTCCTTTGTATCAAACTCCAGCGCTCCAACCTACAGCTCAGCCAAGTCCGACGTCGAACAATGGAGGGGGGACACTGACCGTACAGATCACAAATATCCCGCAGCAAGTTGCGAATGGTCAAAGGGTTAATGTTAGCGTTAACACAAGCGAGCCCGGTGCGACTGTCGTACTGGTTGTGAGCTACAATGTGCAGCCATACCGGGCCAGTGCAGGGCCACAAACGACTGATGGCGGCGGCAATGCAACCATCTCATGGTTCGTTTTGGTTTACAGCTTCGCGCGAAAAAGCGTGCAGGCAACGGTATACGCGGTTGCCACAGATCAGAACGGACATCAGGCAAGGTCCCAGGTTGCTACGGTACAGATAGTATAGGGATAGTAGGCGGTTACGTTTGTTTATGCCTAAGGTGCCAGGATAGGTAGGTAACACACGTGTTGCCTACCTATCCTGGCACCTTAGGCATATGGAGATGAACACAATAATTTCTTAACATCCATTAGCACGGGCGAACAGAGAAATTTGTCGAATTTTGTACGTATAATTTGTACAAGTTCAATTTTCTGCGCTTGCGGTGCCGGCGATAGTGCTTGCTCTCTGCACTCAACTCAAGGATGTTAGATGACACAGATAGATGAAATCCGCCAGGTTCAGGAGGCGGCTCGTGCTGTCCGCCAGAATGCCAGCCGTGTGATCGTGGGTAAAGAAGAAGTGATCGACCTGCTTATGGTCGCTTTGCTCTGTGAAGGACATGTGCTTTTTGAAGACGTACCGGGAATTGGCAAGACCACCCTGGCAAAAACAATGGCCAGATCTCTCGGTTGTACATTTCAACGCATTCAATTTACTCCAGACCTGCTGCCCTCAGATATTACCGGCATCACGTTCTTTAATCAGAAGAAAGGTGAGTTCGAGTTTCGCCCGGGGCCACTGCTTGCCCAGGTTGTGCTTGCCGATGAGATCAATCGCGCTACACCTCGCACCCAATCCGCGCTGCTGGAAGCGATGGAAGAGCGCCAGATAACCATAGAACGTGAGACACTGCTCCTGCCGCGCCCATTTATTGTCGTCGCCACGCAAAATCCAATCGAACTGGAAGGTACTTTTCCCCTGCCCGAAGCGCAACTCGACCGTTTCCTGATGCGCCTGCGCCTCGACTATCCCAGCCAATCGGAGGAACGCCTGATCCTGCAGCGTTTCAAAGAAGAGCAGCCGTTACAGGAGCTCCAGCCGGTGCTTCCCGCGCAACAGTTGGAAATACTGCAAAGGATGATTCGTCGTGTGCGCGTCGAGCCAGCGGTTGAAAGCTACGTTGTCGAACTGGTGCGAGCTACGCGCTATCACAGCGGGGTCGAGCTGGGTGTCAGCCCGCGTGGTACCCTTGCTCTTTATCGTGCTGCCCAGGCATACGCGGCCATACATGGGCGTTTCTATGTTATTCCTGACGATGTCAAGCGTGTGGCTCCCCCGGTGTTGTCTCACCGGATGATTGCCACCAGCCAGACACGCCTGCATGGACGGGTGATGGAACAAATCGTAGAAGACGTACTACATACTGTTTCTGTACCGGTAGAGTCATGAACAAGCAGTGGTATTACCTATGCATAGCGATTATTCTGTTGGGCCTGCTGCTCCGCCTGCCCTTATTGCTGGTGATCGGGCTGCTGGGAGTGCTGATCCTGGCGGCTACGGATATCTGGGCAAAGTATTGCCTGCACGATTTGCGCTACCAGCGCCAGTTTAGCGAGCAGCGCGTCCTGTTTGGCGAGGAGATAACACTCTCGCTCTCCATCGAGAATGCAAAACTGTTACCGCTGCCATGGTTAGAAATTGAGGACAGCGTTCCGCGGCCGCTGACTTTTACGGGTCGTCAACTGCGGATCAGCATCAGCAGCAACATGGTGGTTTTGGAGAATCTGTTCAGCCTGCGCTGGTATGAACGAGTGACCAGGCCATACACTATATTCTGCAACGCACGAGGTGTACATGCGTTTGGGCCAACCGTGCTACGCAGCGGGGATGTATTTGGCTTTCTCAATCGCCAGGAATCGCTTTCCAACCGGCAGTATTTGCTTGTCTATCCATTAGTAGTGCCTTTAACCCGATTTAGCCTGCCTTCTCACCACCCCTTTGGAGACAATCGCGCTCCACGCCGCCTGTTAGAAGACCCCGCGCGTGTAATAGGTGTGCGCGACTACATGTACGGGGACGATTTGCGGCGCATCCATTGGAAGGCCACCGCGCGCATGATGCAACTGCAGAGCAAAGTGTACCAGGCAACCACAACGTATACGCTGGTACTCTTTCTCAACGTGGTTTCACAACTTGATGCATGGTATGGCATCCATCCTGAACTGCAGGAGTTAGCGATCTGCGCGACTGCCTCAGTAGCTGATTGGGCACTCAATGAGGGGTTTGCGGTCGGCTTATACGCGAACACTATCATGCATATGCCAGAAATGGGTATGGTGCTTCCTACTTCCCAGGATGGCGAGGAAAAGGAACAGGGATTGGAGACGGTTGTTGCCGACCAATTGAAACGCCGGCGTATACATTTGCCTCCAGCCAGCAACGAAGAGCAGCGTAAACGTATCATGGAGGTGCTGGCACGCATACAATCATACTTCGGCAGCTCGCTTGAGGATTTGATCCAGGCCGAGCGCACGCGACTTCCGGCCGGCGCGACCGTGGTGGTGGTTACAAGTACGGTCAGCGACCCCTTGCTGGATTCGCTGTCACGCATGAAACAATCAGGACACGCGGTAACGATATTACACGTAGGAGACACTCCCCTGTCAACTAAACTGGCCGGTGTTACGGTCTATCATATTGGGGGAGAAGAGACCTGGAAGGAACTCCATGCCAGTTGTAGCCGGGGCGGGACAAGCCCGGTTACCACAGGCGAGCCCGCCGATCGCCAGCCAGCACCCGCCAGTTTCAGCCTGTGAATTATCGATTTTCGGGTCGGTATGTAGTGGCTGGGCTTGTCCCGCCATGCGCGGCGGGACAAGCGCGCTTTCTGGTCAGGCCCGGTTAAAAGGATCACGACGACTGATCGCTACTTAAGAAAGTCCAGCAACGCGCGGTTTATCTCTTCGGCGTGTGTCCAGGGAATGCCGTGCGGCCCACCTTCCAGCACCACCAGTCGGCTGCCTTTGATGGCCTCGTGCAGGCGCTTCCCCGTGGCAGGGAAAGGAAGGATCCGGTCAGCATCACCTTGAATAATGAGCGCGGGCACGTCGATGCGAGGGACGTCTTTACGGAAGTCGGTCAACCAGGTTGGGACGCACGCCGCCGTGCCCGTGGCGGAGGCGCCAACTGCGACGTTCCAGTTGTAGTGGACGACCTCTTCGCTGACCCGCTTGCCCAGTGTGACGTCGAGGTTATAGAAGGCTGAAAGAAACTGGGTCTGGTAGGCAGGGCGGTCTGTCGCGATGCTCTGGATGATGGCGTCGAAGATGCTGCCGTCCACGCCCTCGGGGTTGTCGGCTGTCTTCAACAGGAACGGCGGAATCGGCGCGACAAATACTGCCTTGTTCACGCGGCCGGATCCGTAAGTACCGAGGTAGCGCGTCACTTCGCCGGTGCCCATCGAATGGCCGACCAGCGCGGCGTCACGCAGGTCGAGCGTCGTCATGATCGTGTTTAGATCCGCGGCGAAGGTGTCGTAGTCGTAGCCCAAGGCCGGTTGACTGGATTTGCCGAAGCCCCGGCGGTCGTAGGTGATGGTCCGATACCCGGCCTTGAGCAGGGCCGATACCTCCTTCTCCCAGGCAGCACCGCTGAGCGGAAAGCCGTGGATGAGCACGACGGGGCGACCCGAGCCGTGATCCTCGTAGTAGAGATCGATGGACCCCGAGTTCTCCTTCCCAACATTGATGTACGGCATGAAAGTCTCCTTTCTTCTGGTTCTGCTCTGATGGCAGAGCCTTGCTCCGGCCGACCGCACAGATTCGGTCGGCGTTGATAGAATGAAATATCCAGGTACTTCTGAGGCGGATTTTGAGAGTTTTTCACAATTTCTCTCTCCGCCTCTCAGGCTACCCAGTATAGGCTTAAAAGTCAACAAACAGGCGCTAATCATCAAGATGTCGGAAGACCCTTCTGGGTTCTTCAGTAGGCTCGCTGAATCAGGTAGAACGAAGTAAGCATTCCCTCAGTACTCTCTTTTAAATATGACAGAAGGTGTCAGGAAACTTCAGGTATACTTAGGACATGCACCCGAAAAACACAGGAACTCAACTCAGGAGGGATTAACGATGGAACCACAGATGGAGATTGACGGGAGTATTGACCCAGAGCCCAGCCAGCCCCGGATGTTTGGCGGCTACGTAGGGTCGGCGAGTTTGCCGTGGGGGTGGGCAACGGAGCGACTGAGCAGGGCACGCACCTATTGGATCGCGACGACCCGTCCTACTGGTCAGCCGCACAGCCGTCCGGTCTGGGGTGTCTGGCTCGACAATACCTTCTATTTCAGCACGGGTTCGCTTGCTGCACAGAACCTGGCGTCTCAGCCCGCCATCACGGTCCACCTGGAGAGGGGGAACGAGGTGGTGATCCTCGAAGGAGTAACCCACCAGGTCAACGATGTTTCTCTCCTGGAGCAGGTGGTGAGCCTGTACAACCAGAAATATCACTGGGATCTGGACCCGAAGCAGTTGCCCGGACCGTTCTATGCCGTTCGTCCCCTGGTCGCTTTCGGCTGGCATTTTGAGGAGTCAGAACTCGATCCGGAGTCCACTGCTCTGGGAAACGCAACCCGCTGGCGCTTTCGGCGACCGGCGGCAAATACCTCCTCTTAAGCAGTTCCAGGGGTATCTTACATGAACGAGCGTGCGGACCACGCGCCAGCGCTTCGCTCGGCTCATAGACATTTGGAGATAATGCCTGTCATCCTGAGCCCATTCGCTTCGCTCAGGGTAAACTCCGCGCAGGGTCTGGCTCGCCGGACGCAGAGATCCTGCGCTGCGCTCAGGATGACAGCCAGGACCCCGCTCACGTCCTCTCACGGGAAGTCTTCTCTCCAAACGTCTGCTCGGCTCAAATTCGACTTGACTTTCCATCACAAATATGTTATACTCTATAAGTAAACTTAAAGTGCCCCCTACACGGGGTGCCTTTTTTTTGCTCTTTTTCAGGGCGTATTCCATTACACTTTCCTTTCGTTAAAGCACAACCCAAAGGGCTGAGAACTGGTTCATCCAGTTTTTTCTGCAACGCGCCTTTCTCTTTCTAAATAAATTCATGCAATGCGCGGGTGGCAGATAGATTGTCATTTCTTATCAAATATGTGGTGCAATTCACCAATAAGATTTGACAAAATTTTTATATCATGTTAATATTCCTCAATAATTGGCAAAGTTCACCAAATTAATAGCAATAGTTACCAATCCTATGCAGCTTATGAAAGGAAGTCCTCATGTCTAGTACCAGGGATGACACGATAAGCACCAAAGAAGTAGTGCCCAGGAGACCAAAATCATTATGGCTGAACCGCGACTATATGCTGCTGTGGAGCGGCCAGGTGGTTTCCAATGTGGGCACGCAGGTCTCGACGCTCGCCTTCCCGCTGTTGATCCTGGCAGTGACCGGCTCTCCTGCTCAAGCCGGTTTTGTAGGTGCACTTCGCGCTCTGCCCTACGTCATCTTTAGCCTGCCTGCCGGGGCGTTGATCGACCGTTGGGACCGCAAACGCACCATGATTCTCTGCGATACAGGGCGGGCACTTAGCCTGGCGAGTATTCCGGTTGCGCTTGTCACCGGGCACCTGACAATCATTCAACTCTACCTGGTTTCCTTGATCGAGGGCACACTCTTCGTTTTCTTCAATATCGCAGAGGCTGCTTGCCTACCGCGCGTGGTACCGAAGGAGCAGTTGCCCGCAGCTACTGCCCAGAATATGGCCACAGATGGTGTTACAACATTGATAGGCCCGTCGTTGGGTGGTGCGCTCTATACGGCGGGGAGGTTGCTGCCATTTCTAGCCGATGCTATTTCGTATGCGGTTTCGGTCTGCTCGCTTTTCTTTATCAAGACAAAATTTCAGAAAGAGCGGGTAGCAGCGCGCCGCAGCTTATGGATTGAGATACGAGAGGGGCTTGCCTGGCTCTGGCATCATCCCCTGATTCGCTTTATTGCCATACTCACAGGTGGGAATAACCTCATATCATCGGGCCTGGTGCTGATCATCATTGTACTGGCTCAACGGCAGCACGCGTCAGCTTTTGTCATTGGCCTGATTTTTGCTATCGGGGGTATCGGCGGCGTGATAGGGGCTGTAGTTGCGCCTTTCTTTCAGAAGCGCCTCAGCTTTGGGCAAGCAATAATTGGCACGTCCTGGCTCTTCGCGCTGTTCATGCCGCTCTACGCCATCGCACCGAACCCGTTTGTGCTGGGGCTCATCACTGCTGCAGCCTTCATAATGGTACCGCTCTATAACGTGGTGCAGTTCAGTTATCGTAGTGCGCTCATCCCCGACGAGTTACAAGGGCGTGTAAACAGTGTGTTTCGCCTGATCGCATTTGGTGGGCAACCGCTTGGATTGGCGCTGACCGGAGTGCTCATTCAAAATATTGGTGCGATACAGACGATTTTAATAGCTTCGGTGGGCCTGGTGGTTCTGGCTGTTGCAGCAACACTGAATACGCATGCGCGCAATGCGCGGCCAATAGCAGAGGTAGCAAACGAGTAAGTGCTTGTTTATTCACAAGCGATCTTGCCTAATCCACTCCTCAACAAAAGCACGGCCTATCTCCAGGCCGTGCTCATAGCCTGCAACCAGCCCTTCACCGGTTATATCAGTAAAATCAGCACCCAGCAAAGCTGGGTCTATGCTGGGGCGAATGATATGGATTGGCACATCTTCCCATACGGAGGGTATCGGCTCGCTCTGAAAAATATCGCGGTATAGCTCTCCTGGCTCGGTTGCGATGGCTATGACTTCGCGGTATCCCTGTTGAGCCATCTCAATGGCGGGACAGGCACAGGTATAACAGCCATCGATAAAGGGGCGACCTGCAATCCATGCGGGGATGGTCCAGGCGTGCAGCATACGTGTGGATGCGTAGATCACCTCTTCGATATTTTCAGTAGTCAACAGGTGTTCCTCACCTGGTGCGGCAGTGTCGAATAGATAAGCACGCAAGTTCTGATCTGGCCAGCTATGATCGCCGCGTGCAGCTTGCAGGAGCAAGCGCCGGCCAAGCCGCCTGGCTCCATCTCCCTGCGTTTGTTCCGCGCCCCCGGTGGTTATCACGGCGCTGGTAGCGATGAAAGAACGGGGCATGCCCGGTTGAAATGGTGCATTGTGCAGGATGTGAGCTGATGCTGCAATACTCTCGAGCACTGCCTCGCTCATGCCGTTCCCCGGTTGCTCCAACGTGTGTAATGCGACGCGCCAGTACTTCAGGCCTATCTCATTGGCCTGCCCAATGGCAGCAGAGAGAGACGGGAAGACGGACGAGGAAGCTGCAGCATAGGCATCAGCGCGTATACCCGCCGTTTCGAGCGCGCTCAGTACACCATGCACAAAAACGCCTTTAAAGCCACCTGCGGAACTGGCGATAGCGAGTGATGGGAGGGATTTTTCTGTCATTCATTCTATCCAATAGCTTGCGTAATCACATGTATGGCACCCAATCCTCGGCAAGAGGAATTTCGGGAGGGCCTTTTTTTGCTGAGGTAGTATCCCCTGCCTGTTTCGAGGTGGAGACAGGTGAGGGGCTATCGCTGGGGCGCAAACGCAGTAAAGCCTCGAGTTCGGACTGCTTGTAGAGGCGCTGCCGTTTGATGCCCTGCTTGTAGCTTTTGAGTACACCTCTACTCACATAGGTATAGAGGGTGGACATCTTTACTCCCAGCAGGTTGCTTGCTTCGTCTCCATCCAGGTACTTTTCACCGTCTAGCTCTATCATACGTGTTTCGTCCTTTTCCAGGATGCTCACTATCTAATCTCAATGATAGAAACTATGGGCTGTTTTGTCAACAGGTCTATACTTCTTGAAATCAATGTAAATCGAGTAATATCAAATAATATCAAAATACATTGACTTTTGTAGAAAAACATGCTAATATCTTAAGCAAGAGGTTAAAGGCGAAGGAGCTAATCAAATGATAACGGAGAATTCACAGGCGAATTCGACGGTCAAGCAGAATCGTGGTGGTTTAGAGGGTGTGGTAGCAGCGAAGACCGCGCTGAGCAAGGTGGAGGGGACAGCAGGAAGGCTGATTTACCATGGCTATAATATCCATGACCTGGCACGAACGTCGTCGTTCGAGGAGATCGCTTACCTGTTCTGGTTTGGCAAACTGCCAAATAAAATGGAGTTGGTGGATTTGAAGGTACGGCTGCTGGAGCAGCGTACCTTACCCGCGGTGGTATTGGAGGTGCTGCGCGCTTTGCCGCCAACAACTGCGCCCATGGACGCCCTGCGCACAGCGGTTTCGGCCTGGGGTGCGGCGGCAATCCAGGGTCAGCCGGATATCGAGCAGGCCATTGCGCTGACGGCGCGCTTTCCGCTCTTCCTGGCAGCTTTCCAGCGGCTGCGTAACGGTTTGGCGCCACTAGAGTCACATCCAGAATTGGGATATGCTGCAAACTACCTTTACCTGCTCAGCGGGCGGATGCCAAGGGAAGAGCATGTCAAGGCGTTGGACGCCTACCTCGTCCTGGTAGCCGATCATGGCATGAACGCTTCGACCTTCACGGCACGCATTGTGGCGAGTACCGCGTCGGATATTGCTTCGGCGGTGGTGGCGGCAATCGGTGCGCTGAAAGGCCCATTACATGGCGGCGCACCCTCAAAGGTGCAGGATATGCTCAATGCCATCGGTACTCAAGAGCGTGCCGAGAGCTGGTTGAGAGATGCACTGGCGCATGGCGAACGTTTAATGGGCTTCGGGCACCGCGCCTATAAGACGGAGGACCCGCGAGCCGAAGAGCTGCGTGAACTGGCACGGCTTGGTGATCCCCAGGCATTCGCTCTTGCTCGCCGGGTCGAAGAGTTAGCACTGGCGTTGCTGGAAGAGCAAAAGCCAGGCCGGCGTCTCTACACCAATGTAGAGTTCTATTCCGCAGTAGTGCTGGCATCGGTTGGCTTACCGGGGGACCTCTTCACCCCGACCTTCGCGGCCAGCCGCGTAGTGGGCTGGACTGCCCATATTCTGGAGCAGGTAGCCAATAATCGTTTGATCCGCCCCGAGGCTGAATACACGGGACCAACTGATCTACACTTTGTGCCGTTGAGCAAACGAGGGAATTGGCAGGATGTCAACGGTACAAGAGATACCCCGCCAGTCCTGCCAGACCTAAAATAATCAGAATGTTCACCTTACGACTCAATGCTAACCCGAAGGCACAGCCAGCTATGAGCATTCCTTTCCAGTCCACTCCAAGAGCGCCCGTACTTCCGTGACGAAGCTGCTCCATATTCCAAGTATATAGAATGGTCCAGACAACAGTGAGCAGAAGACCAACGACGGCGAGTGAGACGCCATGCATAGCGCCCCGCACCCATACTCGATGTTCGATGCGTGTGTAACCGGCAGAGATTACGAGCACCAGGAGCGCGGGGAAAGTGATAGCAATCAAAGCGAGGAATGCTCCAAGATAGCCATAGGTGAGATAGCCCAGGCTGATTACCCACAACCCATTCGGGCCAGGACTTATTTGTCCGATGGCAATAGATTGTCCGAAGTCGGCTTCTTTGGCCCATGCGTTGGCTAACAAATCCTGGTGCAGGCTGGGCAAATTACTAAAGCCGCCGGTTGAGAAGAGCGAGGCTTTCAGGAACAATAGAAAGTAGATGAGTGGGTTGATCATTGCTGTTCCCCCTGCTCTTTTCCAAGAAGAGGAGGAGCTGATTTTGATGAAAAGAAGAGCGCACCAAGAAAAGCAGCACCGAGAACTACAACGATCACCGAGAGCTTCAAGAGAATGACGGCAAGCGCGCAGGCAATGATGAGAACGCTGCTCGCCAGCAAATAGAGAGCCCCTTCTTTATAGCCTCTACGAATGAGGGGCAGCGCAAAATTAAGTCCGACTAGCAGCATAATTCCACCTGTCGCCGGTACCACACCGCGCAGTATTGCCTGTACCGCCGGCAGGTTCTCAACAGTTTTGAAGCCAGCGGCAAGCAGGCAAGTAATTGCCGCGCTGGGGAGAAGTAATCCGGCCAAAGAAATGGCTATTCCCCAGGCTCCTCCTAATTTGCGCCCGATTAAAACCGTCAGGGCAATAAGGTTGATGCCAGGAGTAAGAATACATAAATTCCAAAGTTGCGTAAACTCTTCCATTGACAGCCATTTATGCTTCTCTATAAACGCACGCTGTATCAAGAATGTCGTCGATGCCCCACCCCCAAAGGATTGTAGCCCGACGCTTGCCCAGATGCGAAAAAGTTGCCATTTGCTGGGTCTGGGGTCTTGTAGTTCCATAGAACGAGCTCCTAACAGTGATGTCTGGTAACTATTCAGGTCTCCTCTCTTCTTGACTCCTCAGCGCCTGTGGCGCTTCGCAAGAAAAGGGTTTTTCGGCTGGGTACGCATTGAGCAGCCGCGGGCTGCCCAATGCGTACCCAGCCGAAAAAAGCGAGACGCCGCGGGCGTCGAGGAGTCCTGAACAGTTACGCTGTTTGATAGCATTCCTTATGCTCTATAGTAAATGGTAGCATATTGAATAGGCTAAAGTGTGCTTCAGCTTGACATTTGCCCCTCCATCTATTACAACTAGATACGGAGACCTTTTCAGTATTGCCTCCGCTGCCCTACTTCGCTGAAAGCAGTTAGGCCTGCTCATTACATATGGCTCGCTAAATGGAGCCATGCAGAAAGTTGATCAACGATGGGGCAAGGCTTTGAGACGGTACATGTGATAACCCACTTTTAGTAAGGAGAGTGTAATACCATGGCATTCGAAGTCCCACCTCTTCTGTACGACTACAATGCGTTAGAGCCGTACATTGATACCCAGACGATGCAACTGCACCATGACAAACACCATGCCGCGTATGTCAACAACCTGAATGCGGCGTTGCAGGGGCAGCCTCAGTTGGCTTCCTGGACGGCCGAAGACCTGCTGAAGCGCATCAGCGAGGTACCGGAAAATATCCGCACGGCTGTGCGCAATAATGGCGGCGGCCATGTCAACCACAGCATGTTCTGGCTGATTATGAAGCCCAATGGCGGTGGGGACCCTACTGGTGAGCTTGCCAGCGCAATTCAGCAGACGTTTGGTTCGTTCGACCAGTTCAAAGCTGCTTTCAATGATGCGGGCGTCAAGCGCTTCGGTTCCGGCTGGGCGTGGCTCGTGCTCGACCGCAATGGCAATCTCCAGGTCATCTCCACAGCCAACCAGGACAGTCCGTTAATGGATGGCATGTACCCAGTGATGGGTAACGATGTTTGGGAGCATGCCTACTATCTCAAATACCAGAACCGCCGTCCTGAATACCTCAGTGCGTGGTGGAACGTGGTCAACTGGGATGAGATTGCCCGCCGCTACCAACAGGGCCGCAGCGGTCAATTCTAATCCACTGAGTAACTGTTCAGGACTCCTCGACGCCGCAGGCGTCGAGCTTCTGTCCTCATGGGTGCAGATTGGCAGCCTGGGGCTGCTAATCTGCACCCATACTTTTCTCTTTCACAGCTTTCTCTTTACCACGCACGAGTGATGTCAAGACGCCAATCGCAGCAATAGATGCGCACACGATAAAAGCCGCGTGGAAGCCAGAAGTGAACGCCTGCTGTAGGGAGCTTATTTCTGCAGGTGATAAAGCGGGGTTGGAGACCAGTTCACGGCCTGCTGCAGCTCCTCCAAGGGAAGCAAAAATGGCTCCGGCCAGCGCCACACTTAAGCTTTGACCTATGACACGGCCGGTCGCCAGGAAACCCGACGCACTGCCCTGCTGATCGCGTGGAGCAGCGCCCATCAGCGCACTATTGTTCGGTGACTGGAATAGAGCCTGACCCGCGCCGGTTACAACCAGCCGCCAGATAATATCCCAGACCGAACTCTGCGCATCCAGTTGACTGACGAGGACCAATCCGATGCAGGCTAGCAATAGTCCACCAGCAGCTAACCAGCGTGTACCGATACGGTCGGCAAGCGAGCCGCTAAAAGGGGCAACGACAGCGATAGTGAGCGGCAACGGGGTCAAGAGTAATCCTGCTTGCAGTGTGGAGAATCCCCGTAACTGCTCAAGATAGAACGGCAGCATGAAACTGACGGCGAAAAGCGCCAGAAAACTCAGGATAAGGCTTACATTGGCCGAGAGAAAGACGCGCTGGCGCAACAATGAAAAGTCAATGATCGGGTCAGAGACACGCTGCTCAACTACGACCATCGCTGCCAAAGCGAGCACACTCACGACGAGAGTACCGATCAGCAACGGCGAGTTCCATCCCCATTCTTGCCCGAATGAAAGCCCCATCGTCAGAGCAATCAGGCCGATTGCCAGTAGGAGAGCGCCCAGGGGATCGAAGCGC
>Ga0207684_10004541_pt1 | contig 13042 bp, 10 predicted proteins | sample KBSK5501metaG_FD_184342 | JGI IMG/M metagenome (GOLD analysis project Ga0207684, IMG submission 184342) | Corn, switchgrass and miscanthus rhizosphere microbial communities from Kellogg Biological Station, Michigan, USA - KBS K5-50-1 metaG... | ecosystem: Host-associated > Plants > Roots >...
AACCTGGCGCGAAGCTGGTCTTTACCCAGGGCTTCACGCGCAGCCCGCGTTCAACGGCTTTCTTGGCAAGCAGCCCGGCTCCCAGCATCAGCGAAGGATTCGAAGTGTTTGTGCAGCTCGTGATGGCAGCGATCACCACAGCTCCGCTGGAAAGATCGAACGAGTCCCCGTTGTTCTTCACTACAATATGCTTCTCCGGAATTCCTTCCATGACTTTCGTGAAGGAACTCTTGGCATTGCGCAACGACACGCGGTCTTGCGGGCGCTTGGGTCCCGCGACCGTCGGTTCCACGGTTGCGAGATCCAATTCCAGTTTGTCGCTGAAAACCGGGTCCGCCATCTCATCCGTGCGGAACAGCATCTGCTCTTTGCAATACGCTTCGACGAGAGCGATCTGCTCCGCGCCGCGGGCCGTGAATTGCAGATATGCCAGCGTTTCCGCGTCGACGGGGAAGAAGCCCATCGTCGCTCCATACTCCGGCGCCATGTTCGCAATCGTCGCGCGGTCCGGCACGCTCAGGCTGGAAAGCCCCGTCCCGCAGAACTCAACAAATTTACCGACGACGCCTTTCTTGCGCAGCATTTCCGTCACAGTCAAAACCAGGTCCGTCGCCGTTGCGCCTGCGCGAAGTTTTCCGTGCAAACGGAACCCGACGACATCGGGAATCAGCATGGACGAAGGCTGGCCCAACATCGCCGCCTCCGCTTCGATTCCTCCCACGCCCCAGCCGAACACGCCGAGCGCATTCACCATCGTCGTGTGCGAATCCGTGCCCACCACGGAATCAGGATAGGCCTCAACCCTGTTTCCCGAAGGCATCGCGCACACCACCCGCGCGAGGTATTCGAGATTCACTTGATGGCAGATGCCGGTATCCGGCGGAACGACTTTGAAATTCTGAAATGCAGTCTGTCCCCAGCGAAGAAAGGCGTAACGTTCGATGTTGCGCTGGAATTCCAGCTCGGCGTTCAAATCGAAAGAGTTCGATTTGCCGAAACTGTCGACCTGCACGGAATGATCGATCACCAGCTCGGCGGGGAAAAGCGGATTGATCTGCCGGGGATTGCCTCCCATGCGTTTGATGGCTTCGCGCATGGTGGCCAGATCGACGACGGCGGGCACGCCGGTAAAATCCTGAAGCAGCACGCGCGCGGGCATGAAGGCAATCTCTTTTTCCGCGGCTCCCGGTGTCCAGTTGGCCAGGGCGCGAATGTCATCGGGCCGCACAAATCGCCCGTCTTCGCAGCGCACAAGATTTTCGAGAAGGATCCGCAACGAGAACGGCAGCTTCGTCAAATGGCAAGAGATCTTTTTCTCAAGCAATTCGAGCCGGTGGATGTCGAACGTTTGCGCGCCCACGTGTAATTTGTCGCGCGTTCCGAAGGAATTCCCTGCGGCGATGGCCATTCTCTCCGTCCTTTCGATTAAGCCAGAACCTACCATGATAACTGAAATCGATTCCCAGCGGCGGACAGCCAGCTATACTATTTAAATCGTGAATATCGTTCTTATCTCGACCTACGAACTGGGCCGGCAGCCGTTTGGCCTGGCCTCTCCGGCGGCCTGGCTCCGCAAACGCGGCCACGCTGTCGTGTGCCTCGACCTTTCCCGTGAGTCTCTGGACGATAGCGCCGTTTGCGCCGCGGGCTTGATCGCCATCTACCTGCCAATGCATACGGCCACGCGTCTCGCCGCAAAGTTGCTCCCGCACTTGCGCGAACTGAATCCGCACGCTCATTTGTGTTGCTACGGCCTTTACGCCCCGATGAATGCGGAGTATCTGCGAACGCTCGGCGTCGCAACCATTCTCGGCGGCGAATTCGAGCGAGGGCTTGTGCAACTCGTCGAGGGCCTGCAAAGCGGTGACCGCTTCAATATATTGCCGCAGACGGAACCGATGGTATCGCTCGAGCGGCTTGCCTTCGAAGTTCCGGACCGCTCGGGTATGCCGCCCATCGATAGATACGCTCACCTCGTTTTGCCCGGCGGCGGCTTCCGCCTCGTGGGTTCAACAGAGGCAAGCCGCGGCTGCAAACACCTTTGCCGACATTGCCCCATCGTCCCGGTCTACAAAGGCGTCTTTCGCATCGTCAGCCGCGACGTTGTGATGAAAGACATTCGCCAGCAAGTGGCCGCCGGCGCGCAGCACATTTCCTTCGGCGATCCGGACTTTTTCAACGGCATCCGCCACGCCATGGATCTTGTCGAGGGATTTCACGCCGAGTTTCCCCGTGTGACCTACGATGTCACCATAAAAATCGAGCACTTGAAAAAATACGAAGCGCACTTGCCAAAACTAAAGGACACCGGCTGCCTGTTCGTCATCAGCGCCGTCGAATATCTCGATGACGCGGTCCTTCGTGCTCTCGACAAAGGCCACACTCGCGAGGATTTTCTCCATGTCGTCCACTCTTTCCGCGAGCTGGGCATGATTCTTCACCCAACCTTTGTTCCTTTCACGCAATGGACAACGCTCGAAAGCTATCTCGATCTGCTTCGCGTTTTGCATGCCGAATCCCTAATTGAAAATGTCGCCCCCATCCAGCTCGGCATCCGCCTGCTCATTCCCGAAGGCTCCCGGCTGCTGGAATTGGATGAAGTCCGCAGCAACGTCGGGCCTTTTGATCCGCAGTCGCTCTTTTATCCATGGAAGCACACCGACCCGCGCGTCGACGCCCTGAGCGAAACGGTGCAGGCCATCGCGGCGGAGGGTGATCGCAGAAAAGAATCTCGTAGCACAGTCTTCGAACGCATCTGGAAAGCAGCCCATGCTGCTGCCGGGCTCGAGGCCCCGAGCATTCAAACCTCGCACACCTCTCCGGCCGCGATACCATTTCTCAGCGAGCCGTGGTATTGCTGCGCCGAGCCAACGCGCGAACAGTTTGTCTCCATCGGCCAGGTCTCGAAGAGGACGGAAGGACCGATCCCGGGCACTGCAAGTTACGTTTAACGGCGAGCCCCGCGCGTTTCTAAACAGAATCAAATGGCGAGACTCCTCATCTTCACTTCCAAACTCGGTTACCAAATCCGCAGCTTCGACGAGGCTGCACAAAAGCTCGGCGTCGATCTCGTGTTTGTTACCGATCGCTGTCACCAGCTCGATGATCCCTGGGGCGACCGCGCGATTCCCGTGCATTTCGAATCGCCGGAAGCGGCGGCCTACGCGGTGTTGGAAATTGTCCGCGGACAAAACATTGGCGGAATTCTCGCCCTCGGCGACCGTCCCGCTGTCGCTGCCGCCTACGCCGCGCGCGGTCTCGGTATTCTCTACAACCATCCCGCCGCAGTCGAAGCCTGCCGCAACAAATTGCGCATGCGCGAAGTCTTTCGCGACGCGGGCCTGCGCGTCCCTTGGTTTCAGTCCATCTCACCGCATCCCGCGCCAGAGCCCTCGCTGCTCGGCATTTCTTATCCTTGCGTCTTGAAACCGCTCTCGCTCTCCGCCAGCCAAGGCGTGGTGCGCGCAAATTCCCGGGAGGAATTCATCTCCGCCGGCGCGCGAATCCGCCGTTTGCTCGAATCGCCGGAAATCCGCGCGACTCGCGAGCCCAATCTCGACCAGATTCTTGTGGAAGGATATATTCCGGGAAGGGAAGTGGCGGTCGAGGGTTTGCTGACGGACGGTCAACTCCGGATCCTCGCGATTTTTGACAAACCCGATCCACTCGAAGGACCTTATTTCGAAGAGACCATCTACGTCACGCCTTCTTGCTTTTCCGATTCGCAGCAGCACGAAATCGAACGCTGTGCCGTAGATGCTGTCCGAGCGCTCGGACTATCGCACGGACCAATTCACGCGGAATTCCGCATCAACGACGACGGCGTCTGGCCGCTCGAAGTTGCCCCGCGCCCTATCGGCGGTCTTTGCGCGCGCGCGCTACGATTTGCCCCACAGCCGACGGCCCAAGCCATTGGCCTCGAAGAACTGCTCTTGCGCCACACGCTCGGTTTGCCCGGTAGTGATTGGCCGCGGGAACAATCCGCCTCAGGCGTCATGATGATCCCCGTCCCCAAGAGCGGCGTCCTGGAGAAAATCGAAGGTGAAGCCGCCGCGCGAAACGTCCCCGGAGTCACCTCGCTCGAAATCACCGCGCGCCTGCACGACTACATCGCCGCCTGGCCGGAAGGCTCGAGTTATTTGGGTTTTTTATTCGCGAGCGCCGAAATTCCCGAGGAAGTTGAGAAAGCGCTCCGCACTTCCCACGCGAAGTTGCACTTTGAATTGATCCCGCGCTTGCCCATCGAACATCCCGTGACGGGCAGCCTGCCCGCCGCGGGGAGCTAGCCTTTGGCTTTAGGAGCTACGTAGCCCTCGGGCAGTTTGGCGCCAGCGCCAAAGAAAAACTCTTCCATTTGCTCTCCCATGATCTTCTGCGAGTTCGGGTCAATGGGATTGAGCCGGTACTCGTTCATGATCATCTTGGAATGTTCAATCCACAGCTTCCATGCTTCCTTGGAAACATTTTCAAAAACACGCTTTCCCAGATCCCCGGCCCAGGGAATCCGATCCAGACCCGGCATCTCCTTGCCGAATTTCACGCACATGACCATCCTCGTTCCGGGCTTTACAGGCTCGCTGGGTGCGGGAGCGGGATCGCAAGACTCATTCGCCATTCGAATCACCTCGTTCGGATTGCCAATTCTCAACATACTGCAACTTTGGAGAATTGCCTAGTGCGCGCCAGCCCAGTGAAGAGCTCGCAGGCAGTTCATTAACCATTCCTGCGCCACAGCGGAGAATGGACGTTTGCGGACGCGCCAGACCAGTGTGACAATACAACAATGCGAAAACCATTTACTTTAGTGCTCACGACATTTGCGGCTGGGATGATCGCCTTTGGCAACGCTCAGGCGCAGCAAACTCCGCCGGCCAAGACTCCACAAACTCCGGCAGCAAAGACGACTCCCAAGCCCCCCGCGGCAAAGCCCGGTTCCACCACGGCAAAAAAGCCGGCCGTTCTGGCGCTCCAAACGCAGAAGGACAAAGCCAGCTACGCGATAGGCCTGAATATCGGCAGGAGCATGCACAAGGGCTCCGTCGACATTGATCCAAACATTCTCCTGCGCGGATTGAAGGATGGATTGGCCGGCGCCAAACCTCTGCTCACGGACGACGAAGCGAAAGCAACGATGGTCGCTTTTGAGGCCGACCTCCGCAAAAAACAAGAAGCGAAAAATCTGGCGCTGGCAGAAGCCAACAAAACACAAGGTGCAGCATTTCTGGCTGAAAACAAAACCAAAGAAGGAGTCGTGACGCTTCCGAGTGGCTTGCAATACAAAATCCTGACGGAAGGAACGGGTCCCAAGCCCACCTCGACGGACACCGTCGTCTGCAACTACAAAGGAACTCTCCTCGACAACACGGAATTCGACAGCTCCTACAAGAGCGGCCAGCCGGCCACATTTCCCCTCAGCAGAGTCATTAAAGGCTGGACAGAGGCGCTCCAGCTCATGCCCGTCGGCTCGAAGTGGCAACTTTTCATTCCGCCGGATCTTGCCTATGGCAGTCGGGGCGGCCCCGGCGGCGGCATCGGTCCCGACGCAACCCTGGTTTTCGAAGTCGAGCTGATGTCCATCCAGCCCAAGGCGGAAGTGAAGCCCCCGAACCCGGCGCCGAACCCAACGCCGAAACCAAACCCGAATCCGAACGAGTAACAAGTATTCTAGAATCGTCAAACGACTCGACGCGGGATAACACACCGGTAGACTGCCAATCCCCGTTATTTGCGACGGGATATGGGTAGTCCTGGTTTATACCCTCCCCGTGTTGAACCGATTGAAACACGCCATTTACGTGTTTTCTAACCGCGAAACGTTTATCATGGATACCCTTACGGCACGATCGGCACTACCAGCGAAGGAGCCCCGCCTTTGGCCACGATCACGACGCTGTTCTGGGACATCGGCGGAGTCATACTTACCAACGGCTGGGACCGGGGCTCCCGCCTTGAAGCCGCCACCACATTCAAGTTCGATTACGAAGAATTTCAAGACCGGCACGACCTCGCTTTTCCGGCCTTCGATTGCGGCCAGATCACGCTGAACGAGTATCTCGACCGAACGCTTTTCTATCGCGCCCGATCGTTTAGCGGCGAAGACTTTACCGCCTTCATGTTTGCGCAGTCGAAAGAATATCCTGATACGCGCGCGGTACTGGCTGACGCCGCACGCACCGGCAAGTATTTTATCGGTTCCATCAACAATGAGCCCCTGGAGCTGAACCAGTACCGCATCGAGACTTTTCATTTGCGCCGAGAGTTTGCAGTCTTCTTTAGCTCCTGCTATCTCCGTTCGCGCAAACCCGAAGAAACGATCTTTCGCATCGCTCTCGAGGTCACGCAACGGCCGCCGGAGCAATGCGTATTCATTGATGATCGGCCAATAAATCTTGAAAGCCCCCGACGTTTGGGGATGGGTGTGATTCACCACCAAAACGCCCAGCAGTTGCGTTCAGAACTTAGAAATCTTGGCGTTGAGGTATAGTTTCCTCCGCCATCGCTAAGGCGAGACAGATGAACAACCGAGTTGAGGGAACCAATGGCTGAGGATACCAACCGATCTGGAAGTCTCTATGGCGGTACGGCAGAACCTTGCACGGTGGTGTTATTTGGCGCCTCTGGAGATTTGGCCAAGCGCAAGGTCATCCCTGCGATGTTCGACCTGGCCACTCACAATTCCCTCGGCTCCCGCTACGTCATCGTGGGTTTCGCGCGCACTCCGATGAGCGACGAGAACTTTCGCGCCACCACCGGCGAAGCCGCCAAAACCATGTCTGAGCTTGAAACGGTTGATCCCAAGCAGTGGGACGACTTTGCCTCATGTCTCCATTACAGCTCCGGCGATTACGCGGACCCGCAGGCCTATGTCCAACTCGGCAAGCGCCTCGCGGAACTGGAAGCCGAAAAAAAGCTCAGCGGCAACCGCCTTTTCTACCTTTCCACTCCGCCGGAAGTCTATCCGCACATTGTCGAGCAGCTCGGGCGCGCCGGCCTCTCCCGCCCTACGGCTCCGAACACGTGGGTGCGCATCATTATTGAAAAGCCTTTCGGCCGCGATCTCGCCACCGCCAAGGAACTCAACAAAATCGTTCTCAATGTCTTCGAAGAACAGCAGGTCTACCGCATCGATCACTATCTTGGCAAAGACACCGTCCAGAATCTGCTGGTCCTGCGCTTCAGCAACGGGATCTTCGAGCCGCTTTGGAACCGCAACTATGTCGACTGCGTGCAAATCACGGCAGCGGAAACACTCGGAGTCGAACGGCGCGGGGGCTTCTACGAAACCACGGGCGCGCTGCGCGATATGATCCAAAGCCACGTGCTGCAGCTCACTTCGCTGGTGGCCGTCGAGCCGCCGGCTTTTTTTGACGCCACTTCCGTCCAAAACGAAAAGCTCAAAGTCTTGCAGTCCATCCGCCCGTTTAATCTGGAGATGGTCGCGCAGTCTGTAGTTCGCGGCCAGTACGCCCCCGGCCAGCTGGATGGCAAGCGCCTGCAGGGCTATCGCGAGGAACCAGGAGTCAGCCAGGCTTCTCGCACCGAAACTTTTGTAGCGGCCCGCTTGTTGATCGACAACTGGCGATGGGCGGGCGTCCCCTTCTATCTACGGACCGGCAAACGGCTCGCCAAGCGCAGCACAGAAATCGTCATCCAATTCCGCTGCGCCCCACATATCGTTTTCCGCGATCGTGAAATTGAACCGAATCGCCTGGTCCTCAACATCCAACCTGAAGAGGGAATCTCGGTCTCCTTTGGAGCCAAGCGCCCGGGAACCGAGATGCGCATCGGCAATGTAAACATGAACTTCAGTTACAAGGAGGGTTTCGGCGAGGCTTCGCGCAGCGCGTATGCCACCCTGGTGAACGATTGCCTGCGCGGCGATGCCACGCTCTTCGACCGCGGCGACAACGTTGAAGCCGCTTGGGCGCTCGTCGACCCCATTCTCGATGTCTGGGGCGCCGCGAGAAGCGCGAAAGTTCCCGAGTACTCCGCGGGAAGCTGGGGCCCGCGCGAAGCGGAGCTTTTGCTCGAGCGTGACCACAGGCAGTGGTACAACCCATGATTCCTAACCCGAGTAACTATGGCGAACGGCGGCAGGACGGGGGGAAAAAGTGATCCTTGCGGGTGACGTTGGAGGCACGAAGTGTAATCTTGCGCTTTTCTCCGAAAAGGACGGAAAGCTAACTGCCGTCTTCAAGCAACGGTTTGCCAGCAAGGATTTTGCGCAATTTGATCTGATCGTTCGCGAATTTTCTCTGCAAGCTGCTCCTCACCTCACGACGGAGCGCATCCGCGCCGCGGGCTTTGGAGTCGCTGGCCCGGTCATTAACAATAGCGTTCGCGCCACGAACCTTCCCTGGACCGTCGATGCGGCGATTTTGGCAAGCGAGCTGAAGCTTGCGGATGTGATTCTAATGAATGATCTGGGGGCCACCGGGCACAGCATCGAGCATCTCGCGCCGGAAGAGTTCTGTGTGCTAAATCCCGGCAAACCAGAGCACGGCGGAACGCGCGCGCTTCTTGCCGCCGGGACCGGCTTGGGTCAGTCCATACTTGTTTGGGACGGCGCCCGCTACCGCGTTGTGCCTTCCGAAGGCGGGCATTCCGATTTCGCGCCGCACACGGAGCAGCAGATTGAGCTTTTGCGATTCATGCGCCGCCGCTATCCGCAAGTCAGTTGGGAGCTCATCCTCTCCGGCCGCGGGTTCCGCACGCTTCACGAGTTCCTTGCTCCCAATGTCATCCATCATTCCTTCGAGGACCCCGGCATGGATCCGGCTCCGGAAATTACCAGGCTCGGACTTTCCAAAGAGTGCCCGGTCTGTGCCAACACTTTGGATTTATGGACCGCGATCTATGGCTCTGAAGCGGGGAATCTTGCTCTTAAAGTTCTCGCGCTAGGCGGCGTTTACGTGGCCGGCGGCATCGCGGTAAAAATCATCGAGAAGATCAAGGACGGCACATTCTTTGCAGCCTTCCGCGACAAGTGGAGATTTGAAGGCCTCTTGAGCAACATTCCGGTTTCCGTCGTACTAAACGAATCCGCTCCGCTCCTCGGCGCCGCTTATGAAGCTCTCGCATCGCTTCCGCGCTAGTCTCTTCACATGTCATTCTTTAATGACGATTTCCCCGAGTTGAAACCTGTCTCTCGCGTCGCCGGTATCACTTGGATTATTTTCTACCTCCTCTTCCTGCTATACGCAGCCGCCGATCACGCCGGTTTTCTCTTCATCGACTACGTTAATTTGATCATTCACGAAGGCGGTCACTTTTTCTTCAGTTGGTTCGGCTACACCATCATGATTCTGGGCGGCACGCTTGGCGAACTCCTTGTACCGCTTTTGTGCGCCGCTTATTTCTGGTGGAAGCGTGAAACAATCGCAGTAGCCTTCTGCAGCTTCTGGTTCTTCGAGAATTTTCTGTATATCGGCACGTACATGTCCGACGCCCGGACGGCCGCACTGCCACTCGTCGGCTCAGAGGAGAGCGACTGGAAGATACTTTTCACGCAATGGGGAGTGCTGGCACGGGATCAACAAATCGGTCATACCATGCGCGCCCTCGGCTGGCTGGGCATGTTATTCACGATCACCTGGCTCGCGTACCGCGCCTATCAGGGCCCTCCCTCAAAAAAACATTCGTTACTTTAGGCTTGTTCTTTCGTTACGCTTGACGTAACTCGTATATTTTGACATCCTTAGAAAGTGATCGTCAGCTTTCGGGGCAAGCGGACTCAAGACTTCGCCGCCGGTAAAGGGGTCAAGTCATACTCGGGGTTTGAACGCTCCGCACGCCTAAAACTCGATCGTCTGGAATCGGCTACATCCTTGAGAGACCTTGCGGCACTACCAGGCAATCGTTTTGAAGCGTTGCTGGGAGATCGCAAGGGTCAGTACAGCATCCGTATTAATGATCAATGGCGGATTTGTTTCGAGTGGCCCAGCCAATCGCCTGGTCCAATGCACGTCGAAATCGTTGACTATCACTAGGAGAACCACGATGGCAGTCACCGTTATTCATCCGGGTGAACACTTAGCAGAAGAACTGAATGCGCTGGGTATGAGTGCGTCTGAGCTTGCACGAAAGCTAGACGTGCCGGCCAACCGCGTCACGCAAATCTTAAATGGTACGCGATCAATCACTGGTGACACCGCTCTGCGTCTCGCACATTTTTTTGGAACAAGCGCACAGTTTTGGCTCAACCTCCAGAGCCTCTATGACCTCCGCCTCGCCCAGGAAAAAGCCGGAAAATTTATCAAAGATCTCCCCAGGTTGAAACGCCGCGAACCAGCCCCTGCATGAGGTCTTTACTCACGCGGCGCACTTTGTGTTCGCCCCTCAACCTCACACTTCTTTGGTAAACTAGCTAGACGCGAAAATTCTCGATAGCTGACGCGGAACTCAACCACTTTTCATTACAAGCGCCAAGGAGCAAGTCATGAGCAGTGCCGTAACCACGCAAGTCACCGAGCTCCAAAACTACATCAACGGCGGCTGGCGCCGTTCCTCCTCGAAGGACTACTACGACGTCACCAATCCCGCCACCAGCGAACTCATCGCTCGCACACCCATGTCGACTTCCGCCGACGTCGATGCTGCCGTCCAGGCTGCCGGCGGCGCTTTTCCCGCGTGGCGCCGCACTCCGCCGGGCGAACGTGTTCAATATCTGTTCAAGCTCAAAAATCTTCTCGAAGAACACATCGACGAACTCTCGCGCCTCATCACCGTCGAAAATGGAAAAACTTTTGCAGAAGCCAAAGCCGAACTTCGCCGCGGCATTGAAAATGTCGAAGTCGCGTGCGGCATTCCGATGATGATGCAGGGCTACAACCTTGAGGACGTCACGCCGGGCGTGGATGAAATGCAAATCCGCCAGCCGCTTGGCGTTGTCGCCGCCATCGTTCCCTTCAATTTTCCCGCGATGATCGCCTACTGGTTCCTTCCTTACGCTATCGCCTGCGGCAACACTTTCATCATCAAGCCCTCCGAGCGCGTCCCGCTCAGCCTCTGCCGCGCGTTCGAGCTTCTCGAAAAAACTGGACTGCCAAAGGGTGTCGTCAATCTGGTGAACGGCGGCCGCGATGTTGTCAACGCGCTCTGCGATCATCCGCAGGTCCGCGCCGTTAGTTTTGTCGGCTCCACTCCTGTCGCCAGGCATGTCTACACGCGCTCCGCAGCCGCAGGGAAACGAATGCAATGCCAGGGCGGCGCAAAAAATCACGTCATCGTTCTTCCCGATGCGGACATGGAACTCGCCACGCAAATCATCAGCGACAGCGCCTTCGGCTGCGCCGGCCAGCGCTGCCTGGCCGTGAGCGTCGCGGTCACCATCGGCGAAGCCCAAAAAACCTTTCGCGACTCCATTGCCCACGCGGCATCGAACATCAAAGTAGGCAACGGCCTCGACTCTGGCGTCCAAATGGGCCCCGTCATCTCCCCCGACAGCAGACAGCGGATCGAGTCTTTAATCACGGCCGGCGTCGGAGAAGGCGCGCAAGCTATCCTCGACGGCCGCAAAACCAAAATTGCCAATCACGAGGCCGGCAACTTCGTCACTCCCACCGTCCTCGATGGCCTTCCCTCTTCGAGCTCGCTCGCAAATACAGAAATCTTCGGCCCCGTCCTCAGCCTCGTCCACGCCAACTCCGTCGACGAAGCCATGGACTTCCTCCGCCGCAGCCCCTATGGCAACCAAGCGTCGCTGTTCACCACCAGCGGCTCGGCCGCCCGCAAATTCCGCTACGAAGCTCCTGCGGGAAACATTGGTATCAACATTGGCGTCGCCGCGCCCATGGCGTATTTTCCCTTCAGCGGCTGGAAGGAAAGTTTCTTCGGCATTCTCCACGGGCAGGGACGCGACGCCGTCGAATTCTTCACCGAATCCAAAATCGTAGTCGAGCGGTGGTCCCGCCAGGAAACCCGCAAGTTCTAGATCGTCTAGTTTTTGAATTTCGAACTCGCGGTGCCCACACTGATTTTTGAAGGTAGGTCCTTTTCTTCTTACTTTTCCCATCTCGCCCCTCGCTACTAGTCATTCTCCGCTGAACTTTCCACTTTCCACTTTCGACTGTAAACTTCCCCCATGCCCCTCCGCCCCGACATCCACGAACAAATCGAATGCGCGCACACGCTCGCATCGAACTACTACATCGACCCCGCGATTCTCGAAGCTGAAAAAGCCCGCATCTTCCGACGCACCTGGCAACTCGTCGGCACTCTCAACACTCCCTGCGGGGAGCAAAACGGCGCAAAACACACCATCGCCGATCCTGAAACTTTCTTCACCGCGGACGTCATCGGCGAACCTGTTGTCATCGTTCGCGATAAGCAGGGCACTCTCCGTGGCTTCAGCAACGTCTGTCGCCACCGCGCCGGGCCCATCGCGCAAGGCAGCGGCTGCAAAAATGTTCTCCGCTGCGGCTATCACGGCTGGACGTACACGCTTGATGGCCGCCTGATCGGCACGCCAGATATCGAAGGCGTCGAATTCTTCGACCGCAGCACCATGGGCATGGTGCCGTTGCGCCTAGAAACCTGGGAGCAGCTCATTTTCGTCAACTTCGATCAAAGCGCCGAGCCGCTCTCCACCTATCTCGGCAAAATTCCCGAACAAGCCCGCGGTTTCCGATTCGAAGGACTGCAATCCGTCGAACGCCGCGACTACGTTATCGATTGCAACTGGAAGGTCTATGTCGATAACTATCTCGAGGGCTACCACATTCCGATTGCTCACCCCGGGCTGATGCGCGAAATCGATTACGCGCAATACCGCACCGACACCTACCGCTACTATTCCCAGCAATTTGCCCCCATCCGCGGCATGAAGCCGGAAGATTCCGCCGGGCGTTTCTACCCGCCCGGCACAGGCCTTCAGGAAGCTCTATATTTCTGGATTTTTCCCAATTTGATGCTCAATATTTATCCGGACAATCTTTCCACCAACCTGATCGTTCCGCTATCGCACGATAGAACGCTCACTATCTTCGAGTGGTTCTTCCACGACGAGCATTCCGAAAAACTTCGCGAACGCATCCAACGCGCC
>Ga0207684_10004542_pt1 | contig 13040 bp, 7 predicted proteins | sample KBSK5501metaG_FD_184342 | JGI IMG/M metagenome (GOLD analysis project Ga0207684, IMG submission 184342) | Corn, switchgrass and miscanthus rhizosphere microbial communities from Kellogg Biological Station, Michigan, USA - KBS K5-50-1 metaG... | ecosystem: Host-associated > Plants > Roots >...
GAGCAGCCCCCAACCGGACATCCCCGCATGGGTGAGGAGGAACTTGACCCAGGCCGCGAAGAGCAGAAGGACCGACGTCGCGAAGATCACCCGGCGGGCGGGGCTGAGCCGAAAGGCCAGGGCGAGGAAGATCTTCCACACCGCGGCCGGATAGCGCTTGAACCACGGCTTGTGCTGCAGGCCCGAGAAGTCGATCTCGCGCGTGAAGAAACGCCAGGTATCCTCGCTGTCTCGTCTGACCAGGTCCTGGAACTCGCGGGCGGTGACGTCGCGGGTGAACAGATCCTGCAGGCTCGCCCAGTAATCGTCGGGGGGCGGCCCCGGCGACGGAGCGGCAGGGCCCGCCCGCGCCTTCTCGGCGAAACGGGCGGCGAACGCCTCGAAGCTCTGTCGCAGCTCGTCGCTGCTCCAATGGTTTGGATCGCGGGGCATCGACGGTGGCGATTATCCTCCTGTCCGGTAATACCTTCTTACGATGTTTTCGGCCGGCTTGTTCTCCAGCTCATAGTCGTTGCTTTCGGGCCCGCTGTGGCCGGGATGGGAGAACCACTTCCACCAGTACACGCCCGCCATCCATTCCTGCGGCCACACCGCATCGAAGAAGGCGGCGTAGGCGTCGGCCTGCACCGCGAGGTTCAAGGGCGCGGAGCGCGAGATCTCCCAGTGCTTCCACGCCCCGAAGTCGGCGCTGCGATAGCCCAGCTCGGTGAAGACGATCTTTCGGCCGCGCGCGGCCGAAAGGCCGGCGAGCTTGTCCGCGAGCGGCTTCCACGCCGCGGCGAGGCGGGCGCGGTCCGGAGAACGCTCCTGCACCAGAGGGTAGTAGGCGCTGATGCCGATGAAGTCGAGCGCGTCCCAGAAGGGGACCCGGAACACCTCATCGAAGGCGGCGCCGTAGGTGAGCGGGCCCGGATACGCGGCGCGCACCGCGGCGATGATGGACCGCCACTCGCGCTCGTGGGCGGTCGTCTTCTCGAGCTCGTTGCCGAGGCAGAAGGCGTCCATGCCGGTGAGGCGGGCGAGGATCGCATAGTGGAGGATGAACTCGCGGTAGGTCCGGAACCATTCCCGCCAGCCCTCCGCCCCTTGCGGCTCGATGGAGCCCGGCCAGTCCGGAGGCCGCAGCCAGAGGTGAGGCTTCAGCAGGACCTTGATGCCGAGCGCGTGGGCCTGCCGCGTCACGTCCACGAGCCGCTCGTCGCTCTCCCCGAAGCTCGAGACGGACCCGCGGAACCAGTGGAAGGTCGCATCCCGGGGCTGGCGCTGGAAGCCGAACGGCATGATCGAGACCCACGACACGCCCAGCTCCTTGAGACGGCGGAGGGACTTCTCGGAGGCGTCCGAGCCGTATCCTCCGCTCGGCCTCAACGCGTGCGCGTAGGACATGCCCTTGTGCTTCCCCTCGGCGAAGGGGCCCGGAGACGGCGACGGCACCGGGCCGGGCGCGAGCAGGAACAGGAAGAGGAGGACGGAGGACAGCGTCAGTACACCCAGACCAGATCGTACCGCAGGACCTTCACGTCGCTCCGGCTGGGCACCACGGCCCTCGGCTGCAGGCGCTCCGGATCGACCCCGCCCGGCCCGCCCAGCTCACCCTCCAGCTCCGCGACCTCGGCCCGCAGCGCCTCCACCCGCGACTCGGCCGTGTTCTCCATGCGGTTCTTGGTGAGGACGCTGCCGGCGCCCGTGATCGTCCGCTTGCGGCCGGTCACGAGCCCGATGTTGGACAGGATGGCGGTGCCGAGGGCCGCCCATTTCTCCGTCTTGCGGCCCGCCAGCTCCTGCTCGGCCGTGGCCAGCTCGCGCCGCTTCCTCTCGAGCCGGTCGTGGATCTTCGCCGCCTCCCCACCTCCGCCTCCCGCCTTGAGCCGGGCCGCGAAGGCCGCCTTGTCCTCGCCCGCCTGAGACACGGCCTTCGTCACCGGGTCGTACCACAGGTTCAGGGCGAGCTTGTCGGGCAGGCGCTCCTTGAGGGCCTTCTCGATGCCGCGGGCGCCGGAGGCCGCGAACCACCCCGGAAGCTCCGCGTGGCGGACCGGCTTGGCGGCGTTCGGCGCGAGGGCCGATTCGTCGACGACGACCGGCTCCGACTCCAGCAGCTCGCTCGCGGAGGAGCCAGCAAGGGGGTAGGCCCGCGCGGCGACGGTCTCCCCCGCGTCCTTGTAGCGCACGGCGTACTTGACGAGCAGGTAAGGGTCGGCCAGCTCGCCGCCGTAGCGCGAAAAGTAGTTGTGATGGAACGGAGCCGGCAGCACGGGCGGGGCCCCCTCGCCTTCCGCCGCCGGCGCTCGCCGGGCGGTCTTCGCCTCCTCTCCCGCCATGAGACGACCGATCTCTTCGCGGGTGAGCGGCCCGCGCAGGTACGACAGCGCCCACCGCGAATGGAGAAGGACGGGCGCGGGCCGATGCACGTCGTGGAGCAGGAAAACGCGCTTGCGGGTGGCGTCGAGCAGAGTCTCGAGCCGGCCCGCGTCCATGCCCGCATCGAGCAGACCTTCCCTCAGCCGCGCGCGGTCCTGGGCCGTCTGCAGCCGCCCCACCATCCACACGCCCATGTTGGCCAGGCCTTTGTAGTCGAGGTCGACCGGGTTCTGGGTGGCGAGCACCACGCTCACGCCCTGCGCCCGTGCCTGCTTGAGCAGCGTCAGCAGCGGCCGCTTGGTCGGCGGGTTGGCCGGATGGGGCGGGAAGTAGCCGTAGATCTCGTCCATGTAGACGAGGGCCCGGAGCTGCGTCGTTCCCGCCTGCTGACGCATCCAGGTCTTCACCTTGTCGAGAAGGAGAGCCGTGACGAAGAGCCGCTCCTCGTCGGAGAGGTGCGCCGTGTAGACGATGGAGAGGCGGGGCCGCCCGTCGGCGGCGTGCAGCAGGCGGGCGACGTCGAGCGGCTGACCCTCCCGCCACGTCGCGAAGCCGGGCGAAGCAAGCAGGTTGTTGAGCGCCAGGACCAGCTCGTTCCGCTCCTTGCGCGGGTACACGCTCTCGAGCGACAGCGCGCCCAGCTTGTCGAAGGGGGGATCGGCCACGGCGGGAATGAGCGTCTCCAGGCTCAGGCCCTTCCCCGCCCTCCAGACCCGCTCGACGAGCGTGCTGAGCAGGATGTACTCGCGCGAGCGGAGCGGATCGGCCTCGATCCTCAGCAGGCCCAGCAGGCCGGAGACGATCCCCGCGATCTCGTCGCGCAGATCCTCTTCGGCGGAGTCGAACGGCACCGAGGGCGCGTCGAGCGACTGGAGGATGTTCAACGGCACGCCCGCCGTCGAGCCCGGAGTGTAGATGACGGCGTCACGGCACTTCTTCTGCGCGGTGACGTCGGTTGCCGAGAGCCCCCACTCGGCAAGACCCTTCTTCCAGGCGGCGGCGACCTCCGCGGCGGCGGCCTGAACCTCCTTGCCCTCCCGGCGCGCCGCGTCCGGGTCGATCCAGGGGGCGAAGGAGGCGGCGTCGAGGTTCTCGAAGAGGAGGAGCAGGTTGCCGAGGTCGCCCTTCGGATCGATGGCGATGACCGGAACCCCCTGCTTCAGCGCCTCCTCGATCAGCGCGATGGCGAGGCCCGTCTTGCCCGAGCCGGTCATGCCCACCACGAGGCCGTGCGTCAGGAGGTCCGTCGGGTCGAGGTCCACGCGGGCCCCGAGGGCGCCGGTGCGGGGGTCGACCTCCTTGCCCAGATAGAGGCCCTGCGGCATCCGCGCAGTATAGGTCAAGGACTGTCCTCGGGCGACGACATCCCTGCGGCGGCACACGAGTGGATGCCCCGACGGATCAGGCACTTCGCGTGAGGGCGGGCCGGCATGGCGGTTGCTTTTCGCCTGTGATCGGGGGTCCATGTCCTCTCCGATGGAAGGACCCCGGGGGGAGACCATGAAGGTGAGATGGATCGCGGCCAGCGCCGTCGCCGCCGCCGCGTTGACGGGGATCCCGGCCCAGGCCGGGGTCATCGACCTGATCTTCGGGGGCGGGCGCTACGACCGGTACCGCGACTACGGCTACCAGCGCAGCCAGTACGCTCGGAGCGCGGGCTACGACCGCGGGTACCGGGACGGGCTCAAGCATGGCCGCAAGGACGGCGACAAGGGGCGGAGCTTCTACGTGGCCCGCGACAGCGACTTCCGCGACGCCGACAACGGCTATCACCGGCAGTACGGGCCGCGTTACGAGTACTCCACGGGCTACCGCGACGGGTACCAGGAGGGCTACCGCCGCGGCTACGCCGAATACGGGCGCGCGTACTACGGCGGATATGGGAACGGCCGGTATCGCAACGACGGCTCCTATGGCCGCGGGCGCTACGACGACCGCTACCGGAACGACGGCCGCTACGACGACCGGGACGGCTACTACGACCGCGACGGCCGGTTCCACCCCTACGACGACCGGATCTACGAGGTCCCCCGCCGCTATTAGCCCCGAGTGACTACCCGCCGCGTCTCTTGCGCCTCTCCTCGTAGGCGCGGCGGGCGATCCCCACGTCCTCGACGAAGGCCGGCAGCTCCTCGAGGAGCAGCGCCTGCGGCCCGTCGCACAGCGCGCGCTCTGGCTGCGGGTGGACGTCCACCAGCACCATGTTCGCCCCGCCGATCACGCCCTGCGCGCTGACGTGGAAGATGTCGAGCAGCCCGTCGGGCCCCACCGTGCGCCGTCCCACGGAGTGCGACGGATCGACGCCCACCGGCAGCCGCGTCAGCCGCTTCACCACCGGCACGTGGGCGAAGTCCACGAAGTTGCGGTGGGGATCGCCGAGGTTCGTCTTCATGCCGCGCAGGCAGAAGACGATCTTCCGGTTCCCGCCCGAAGCCACGTACTCGCAGGCGTTGAGCGACTCCTCGAGCGTGATCCCCATCCCCCGCTTGAACAGGACGGGCAGCTCGGTCTGCTGGCCGACCGCCTTCAATAGCTGGAAGTTCTGGGCGTTGCGGGTGCCGATCTGGAGCATCACGCCCGTGGCGCGGCCGGAGGCCTCGAGCGCGCGCTGGATCTCGCCGATGTGCGACTCGTGGGTCACCTCCATCGCGACGATGCGGACGCCGTACTTCCCGGCCAGGTCGAAGACCCACGGAAGGCAGGCGGCGCCCAGACCCTGGAAGTCGTAGGGGCTCGACCGCGGCTTGTACGCGCCCGCGCGGGTGGTGACGATCCCCAGCTCCTTCAGGGCCCGGAAGGTCTTCTCGACGTGCTCGCGCGTGTCCACCGCGCACAAGCCGGCGAAGACGTGGAACGTGTCCTGCGAGATGTGTACGCCGTTGTACTGGAAGCCGACGGCCTCCAGCCCGCCGTCGTGCCGCCCGATCGCGCGGAAGCTCTGGGTCACCCGCACGACCTTCTCGACCGACTCGAACTCCTCGAAGGGCGCCGACGGAACGACACCGGTCGGCCCCAGGAGGTACACCTCGGTCACGGAGCGGGTCGCGCCCTGGATCCGGTGCAGCTGGGTGCTGATGCCGGGATAGCTCTCGGCCAGCGCGATCACGTGCTTCAGCTCCGGCGAGTCCGCGGCCACGTCCGCCTTCATCACGATGATCACGGTGGTCCCACCTCGAGAGGGACTCTAACCGATCTCGCCGTTCAGCACGCGCCGCAGCGTCGGCTGATCGATGTTGCCGCCGGAGATCACGACCGCCACCGTCCGGCCCGCCAGCTCCTCGCGCAGCGCGAAGACGCCGGCCAGCCCGGCCGCCCCCGCGCCCTCGGCGAGGTTGTGGGTCGTGCGCAGGAGCAGGCGCAGCGCGGCCGCGATCTGGCCGTCGTCGACGGTCACGAAGCCGGCCAGGCCGTCCTTCAGGGCCGGGAAGGTCAGCGTGGGCGGCCGGCGGGTGGCGATGCCGTCCGCGAACGTGTCGGCCGACCGCGTCTCGCGCACCTCGCCCGAGTGCCAGGAGTCGTGGATGGCCGAGGCGCCCTTCGCCTGCACACCGTAGACCTTCAGCCCCGGCCGGCGCTCGCGGGCCACCGTGATCGCGCCCACGGCCTGCGATCCCCCGCCGACCGCGATGACCATCGCGTCGAGGGCGGGGGCCTGCTCCATCACCTCCAGCGAAAGCGTGGCCGCGCCCGCCAGCACCTGGGGTTCGTTGCTGGAGTGGACGAGCCGGAGCCCGCGCTCCCTCACCAGGCGATCGGCGACCTCCACCGCCTCCTCGTAGTCGCGTCCCTCCTCGATCAGCTCCGCGCCGAAGCCCCGCATGGCCTCGTTCTTCTCGGGGTTGTTCCCCACGGGGACGCAGACGGTGACGGGCACGCCGACGATCTGGCCGGCCCAGGCGAGCCCCGCGCCGTGGTTGCCCCGGGTGGCCGCCACCACGCCCCGCCGCCGCTCCTCGGCGTCGAGGGCCGTCATCACCGCCATGCCGTTGCGGGCCTTGAACGCGCCGGTGGGACAGTGGTTCTCGTGCTTGACGAGGACCCGGATGCCGCCCCCTACCGCCGCGTCGAGCGGCGCGTACGAGCGCAGCGGCGTGGGCGCTAGATGCGGACGGATGCGGTCACGAGCGGCGAGGACGTCGGCGAACGTGATCGGCCAGGGCATCCCCGCATTCTACCCGCGGGGTCGACTCCGGTCGTCTCAGCCGTTGGCGGCCTGGCCCTCCACCGGAGCGTCCCAGATGAGGTTCCGGACGCCGGTGAGCGAGCTCGTGACGCGGAGCGTGCCCTGCGCGACGAGCTGCTGGGTTCCGTGGCAGATGGCCCCGAACAGGCCCTGGATGGGCAGCGCGGCGATGCCGGGATGGAAGCCCACCCACGTGTTCCGCCCGCTGGCCTTCGCGACGTAGAGCGCCCGGTCGGCCACGCTCACGACCTGCTCCCAGCTCAGCGCATCGAGCTGCTCCCGGAAGAACGGGTAGCACGCGAAGCCGATGGAGCAGGAGGTCCGGACCACGCGGCCCTCGCCGATGTCGAACACGTGCTGGGCCACGTTGGACCGGATGCGCTCCGCGAGCTCGGCCAGGCGGTCCCCGTTCTGGTCGCGAGCGACGAGCAGGAACTCGTCCCCGCCCCAACGCACGATGATGTCGGAGCTGCGGCTGACGGATTTCAGGAGGTCCTTGAGCTGGCGGAGCACGGCGTCGCCCGCGGCGTGGCCCGCGGAGTCGTTGATCGTCTTGAAGTGGTCGACGTCGATCATCACGAACGCGAGGTCGAGCATCTCCGGCGTCAGGGGACCCTCGGTGGCGCGGTGGTAGCGGCGGTGGAGCAGCGCGACTTCCTTCTCGATGTACTCGGTCAGGAAGCGGCGGTTGGCCAGCCCGGTGAGCGAGTCGGTGATGCTGGCCTGGGCCAGCTCCTGGTTGGCGCGTTCCAGCTGGAGCTGGCGCTCGGACAGCTCGCGCGTCCGCTCCTGGACGCGGGACTCGAGCACGCGGGCATACTCGGCCTCGCGGTCGAATTTCCGCTGCTGGATGCGGACGAAGCCCAGGATGCTGCCCGCGAGGAAGAGCGTGTAGGTGCCGAAGGCCCAGCGGGTGGCCCAGGGCGCCGCCGCGACGTCGACGCCCATCGTGACGCCTTCGTCGTTCCAGCGGCCGTCGCTGTTGGCCGCGCGAAGCCGGAACGTGTAGTGGCCGGCGTTGAGGTTCGTGTAGGTCACGCTCCGGCGGCCGCTGAGGGGAACCCATTCGGGGTCGAAGCCCTCGAGCTTGTACGCGAAGCGGTTGCGCTCGGGGGCGGTGAAGTCCAGGGCCGCGAACTCGACGCCGAGGACCTTGTCCCGGAAGCCGAGCGAGATCTGACCGATCTGGTCGGCGGGGCCGCTCAGGGGGTGGTGCCCGACGCTCACCGAGGTGAGCACCACCGGCGGCGCCTGGCTCACGCGGCGCAGGCGGTCCGGCATGAAGGCGTTGAACCCGTAGATGCCGCCGAAGAACAGCTCCCCGCTCGGGCTCTGGTACCAGGCGCCGAAATTGAACTCGCTCGCCTGGAGGCCGTCGCTGACGCCGTAGTTGGTGAACTGGCCGGTGCGCGGATCGAAGCACGACAGGCCGCTGTTCGTGCTCAGCCACAGCCGCGCGTGGCCGTCGCTCCGGATGCCGTAGACGACGTCGCTCGGCAGCCCGTTCCGGGTCGTGAAGGTCTCGAAGGAGGCCGCTCCCGGGGCTCGGTGGTTCAGGCCGGCGTGCGTCCCCACCCAGAGCCCGCCCGCCGCGTCGACGAAAAGGGTGTGGATCGCGTCGGAGGACAGGCTGCCCGGATCTCCCGGCCGGTGCTCGAACCGCTCGAAGCGCCCGGACCGCGGGTCGAGCAGGTTCAGCCCCTTCTCCATCGTGCCCACCCACAGCCGGCCGTCGGGCGACTCCGCCAGGCTCGAGGCCCGGTCTCCGCTCAGGCTCCTGCGGTCGTTGGCGTCATAGCGAAAGTGGGCGAAGCGCTCGGTCTCGGGATCGAACCGCTCCAGGCCGCCGCCGTAGGTCGTGAGCCACAGGCGGCCGTCACGGTCCTCGAGGATGGCCGTCACGCCGTTGGCGCTGAGTCCTTCGGGATGCTTGGGGTCGCTGCGATAGCTCTTGAACTGCCCGGTGCGGGCGCTGAACCGGTTGAGGCCCGCGTCGAGCGTGCCGATCCAGAGGTCGCCGCGGTGGTCCTGACGCAGCGCCATGACCTGGTCGCTGCCCAGGCTGCGCGGGTTCTTCTCGTCGTGGTGGTACGCGGTCATGTCGCCGGTGGCCCGCTCCATCACATAAAGACCGGCATCGTAGGTCCCGATCCAGAGGCGGCCGGCGCGATCCTCGGAGAAGGAGGTGACGTGGCCGCTGCCGAGCCCGGCCGGGTTGTCGACGTCCGGCGCCACGTGGCCGAACTGCCAGCTCAAGGGGTTCCACTTGTGGACGCCGCCCAGCCGGGTTCCGACCCACAGGACGCCGCCGCGGTCCTGGGCGAGCGACAGGATGTGGTCGTCGGCCAGGCTGGACGGGATCCGGGGGTCCTGATGGTAGTGCGCAAACGAGCGGTGGTTCGGGTCGAACAGGTCGAGGCCCTCGTTCGTGCCGACCCAGAGCCGGCCGTCCGCGTCCTGCAGGATGGCCTTCACGTGGTCGTGGGCGAGGCTCCCGCGCACGCCCTCCTCGTGGCGGAAATGCTCGAAGCGGCCGGTCGCGGGGTCGAGCCTGTTCAGCCCCCCGCTCGACGTTCCGACCCACAGAGCCCCCGTGTCATCCTGAAGTATTGCGCGCACCTTGCCGTCGCTCAGGCTTGCCGGGTTGGCGGGGTCGCTCGCGAAGTGCGTGAAGCGGCGGCCGCCGTCGTCGAGAAGGTCGAGTCCGCCCTCGGTCCCGATCCACAGCCGGTCCTTGCCGTCGACGTAGAGCGCCGAGATCCGGTCGTCGCCGAGGCTGCCGGGATCGGCGGGATCGTGGACGAAGCTGGTCCACTGCCCGGTGCGGAAATCGAGCCGGAGGAAGCCGCTGTCGCGGGTGCCGACCCAGAGGGCGTTCTTCTTCGCGTCGTAGCGCACGACCCGGATATGGCGGCCGGCCAGCTTCTCCTGGCGCACCACACGGTCGGTCGCCCTCTCCCACATTGCGAGCCCGCTGATCGTGGCCACCCACACGTTGCCGGCCGCGTCCTCGTCGACGTCCCAGACGAAACTGGCCGGGAGCGAGGCGGCGTCGGCGGGATCGTGCTTGTAGACCTTGAAGGAGAGCCCGTCGTAGCGATCGAGGCCGTCCTCGGTGGCCAGCCAGACGTACCCGCGCCGGTCCTGGAGGATGTCCATCACCGACGATTGGGACAGCCCCTGCTCGAGCGACAAGTGGTCGAAGCGGATGGGGCGGACGGACGCGGCGGCGGCGGGCAGGGCCACCGCGAGAGCCATCGCCAACGAAGCCAGGATCGTGATCCGCGCGGCGAAGGGTTTCATGGCTTTCTCTTCATGGCGAGTCATGACGCAAGGCCGGCGCCGAGGCCGCGGCGCAGCATCTCGGCGAAGGCTTCGGGAGGAACCGCGGGGGAGAACAGGAACCCCTGGTACTCCGAGCAGCCGTTGCGGCGGAGGAAGTCCCTCTGCCCCACTTCCTCGACGCCCTCCGCCACCACCCGCAGGCCGAGCTGCCGCGCCATGGCGATGGTGGCGCTCGTGATCGCGGCGTCCTCGGAGGAGCTGCTGACCCCCCGCACGAACGACTGGTCGATCTTCAGCACGTCGATCGGGAACTGCTTGAGGTAGGCGACCGCCGAGTTGCCGGTGCCGAAGTCGTCGATGGCGAGCCGCACCCCGAGGGCGCGAATCGCCCGGAGCTGGCGCAGGATCTCGGGATCGCTGCGCAGCACGCCCCGCTCGCTCAGCTCCAGCTCGAGCAGCGACGGATCGATGCCGGTCTCGGCCAGGACCTCGCGCACGAGCTGCGCCAGGTCGCCGCGGACGAGCTGGCACAGGGAGACGTTGACCGCGATCCGGGTCGGGGGAAGCCCCTGCTCCTGCCACGCCCGCACCTGCCGCCACGCCGTCCGCAGCACCCAGGTGCCGATGCCGACCATGAGCGCCGCCTCTTCGGCGAGGGGCACGAACTCCGACGGCGAGACCGTCCCGAGCTCGGCGGACTCCCACCGAAGCAGCGCCTCCGCGGCGGAGACGCGCACCGTGGAGTCGTCGATGAGCGGCTGGTAGTGGAGCTGGAACTCGCCGCGGGCGAGAGCGTTCGGAAGCAGGCGGGTGATGGCCCGGCTGCGCTCGGTCACCCGGTGGCTCGACTGGCCGTAGAAGCGGATGGCGGCGCCGGTCTCGACCGCCTCGGAGGCGGCCAGCTCCGCCTTCTGGATCATCGCTTCGGCGGTGAGACCGTCGCCCGGGGCCAGGGCCACGCCGACGCTCGCGGTGAGGGAGATCTCCTCCTCGCCGGCGAAGTAGCGGCCCGAGATGCGGTCCAGGAGCAGGCGGACGGTGGCCTTGCTCTCCTGCCAGCCCGGCAGCCCGGTCAGCATGGCCGCGAAGAGCCCACCTCCGATCCGGGCCGCCATCGACATCGAGGGGCCGGCCGCGGCGTTGAGGATCTCCTCGCAGCGAAGGCCGGCGATGAGGCGCTGGGCGACCTGCTGGAGCAGCGAGTTGACCCGCGCGCGTCCCAGGCGGCTGTTGATGAGGACGAGGTGCTCGATGTCGAACAGCGCCACCGCGACCTGGCTCTTGTCGCAGGCGGTGACGAGCGCGCTCTCGAGCGCGCGCTCCAGGCGCTCGCCGTTCGGCAGGCCGGTGAGCGCGTCGAACTGGTTGAGCCACGTCCTCTCCTGGCGCTCCTCTTCGAGGACGTTCCGGAGCCGCTCGGTCTCCTTCTGCAGGCGGGCCAGCTGGCCCGCGGCTTCGGCGAGGCGGACGAGGTGCTCGGCGCGACGCGAGGCGACGCGCCAGTCGAAGGGGCGCTCCAGCAGGTCGTCGGCCCCGGCCTCCAGAGCCGCCGCGGCATCGCGGCGGCTGGAGCAGAGCGCGATCATCGGCACGTCGGCGCTCTCCGCCTGCGGCCGCAGGAGCTGGGCCAGGCTCCGCCCGCCTTCGCCGCGGAGGCCCATGTCGGCCAGGACGACGTCCAGCCGGCAGCACCTGAAGACCTCGAGCGCGTCCGCGGCGTCCGCGGCCGCCACCACCTCGAAGCCCGCGCTCGCCAGCCACCGCGATGCTTCCTTCCGGCTCGATCCGTCGAGGCCGGCCAGGAGCGCGCGGAGGCCCTGCGGCCGGGGCGCGAGGCCCGGCACCGGAGCGGCGCCGTCACTGACCGGGATCACCGGCATTGCTGGTAGTGCCACGTGCCCTCTCAGTGGTTGCGGTTTAGGGGTCGACGACGTAGCCCGTGCTCATGGCCACGAGGGCCACTTCCTCGTCCGGCCAGAGGACGGCCTCCGCCCACAGAGTGCTCTCGGGCCAGAGCGTCGCCGCCGGCAGCATCGTGTCCGGCCACAAGATCGCGAGGGCCTCGTCGGGCCAGAGGACCGCGTACGTCGTCAGCTCGGACGAGGTTGCGCTCGCGTCCGACCACAGGACCGCGCTCGACCACAGCGTCGGCAGTGAGAAAGCGTGATCCCCCCACAGCACGGCGGTGTTCTCGATGCTGAGCTGGCCGGTGGGATCCGCGTGCGCCAGGGGCGACGGAGCGGTGGCGACCCCGCCGGTCGCGAGCAGCGCGGCCTCGATGTCGAGCGTCCCCGCGCCGGTGGCGAAGGGATCTCCCACGGCCGCCTTCCTCGCCGAGAGCATCAGCCGCGCCTTCACGGTGGCAGGGTTCAGCGACGGCTCCTGCTCCAGCATCAACGCCGCCGCCCCCGAGACGAAGGGCGCGGCCATGCTCGTCCCCGACAGCTGGAAGTGCTCGAACACGCCCGGCTGGCTGGAGTCGCCGGCCACGCGGTTGGCGGGGAACAGCAGGTCGAGGTATGACCCCGCGGACCGCAACGAAATGATGCGGTTGCCGGGCGCGATCAGGTCCGGCTTGGCCACGAGGTCGAGGCGCGTCGGGCCCCGGGACGAGTACGTGGTCACCGTGTCGTCGGTGAGGTCCGCCGTCTGGCGGTCGTTGAGGGCCCCGACCGTGATCACCTTGCGCGAGTTGCAGGGGCTGCTGATGGTGCCGTGACCATCGCGCCCCGAGTTCCCGGCCGCGCAGACGACGACGACGCCCGCGTCCCACAGGGCGTCCACGGCCTGCACGAGCGGGTCGACATCCTGCGATTCGTAGACGGGGTGCCCGAGCGACAGGTTGAGGACGCGGATGCCGTACTGGTCCTTGTGGTCGAGCACCCACTGCAGCGCCGCCAGCATGGTCGAGGTGCTCCCGCGGCCCATGTCGTCGAGGACACGGAGCGAGACCAGGCTCGCTTCGGGTGCGATACCCGCCAGGCGTCCCTCGTCCGAGTGGCTGCCGTTGCCGACCATGATGCCCGCCACGTGCGTGCCGTGGCCGTAGGGATCGACGCTGCCCGAGGTCGCGAAGGTCGGATCGTAGGTGCCGACGAAGTCCACGGCGGCCACCATCGTCTGGATCTCCGGGTGGAGAGCCACGCCGGAGTCGACGATCGCCATCGTGACGCCGGTGCCCTTGAGCGCGCTCTCGGGCATCGCGGGCGAC
>Ga0207684_10004545_pt1 | contig 13038 bp, 15 predicted proteins | sample KBSK5501metaG_FD_184342 | JGI IMG/M metagenome (GOLD analysis project Ga0207684, IMG submission 184342) | Corn, switchgrass and miscanthus rhizosphere microbial communities from Kellogg Biological Station, Michigan, USA - KBS K5-50-1 metaG... | ecosystem: Host-associated > Plants > Roots >...
AGCACCATCTTCAATGCCAAGAGCACGCATCAGAAAGACCTCTCCGGCAAAGAGAAGGCCCCGTGTAGGGAAGACAACCGGTTTTTCCAGCCGATATCGGTCGTTTTTTTTCTAGGATGGCAAACTCATCTTGACAGCCAGAGGATACTGGGGGAAGAAGAACGTCAGATCTGCAAGAGAGAGGTTGCATGACGGAAGCGGACCATGCCGATACGTATGAGCAACGGGTCCAGGCGATACAAGGCGCGAACCAACCAATCCTGGATGGCTTTGAGCACTGGCTGAAGCAAGCAGGGCTGAGTGAGCAAACGATCAAAGCCCATGTGGACAACATGCGGTTCTTCGGGCGCTATCTCCTCTGGTATGGCTATTCCCTGCGCCGACTCGATGAGGCCTCCGAGGGGGATGTCTATGACTTTTTAGAGGATTGGTTCCCGCGCAAAGCCCTGTGGGCTTCCGTTTCCAGCATGAAGATCTACCTGGCCTCGTTCAAGAAATTCTTCACCTGGATGGGGGAAACCGGCCTCGTTCCTCCCGAAACCGTTGCGGATGTGCGCTCGACGCTCAAAGACAGTCGCAGCCTCTTCCTCAGAAAAGTTGCCGAGTAGTTGCTGAACGGAGGATCAAGAAGATGGCCAGACGAGAAGCTCGTCCCCCGGCCCAACGACAAGTGCGCCTGACGCCGCAACGCGAGGAGTGCGTGAGTTGTGGAGAGCGGCTGTGGGTAGCCTACCACGCCCAGCGCACCCTCATGACCTTTCGGGGATTGGTGCACCTTACCCTGGTGGTGCGGCGCTGCCGCAATGCGGAGTGTGCGTTGTACCATGTGCCCTATCGAGCGGAAGAAGAAGGAGCCTGGGCACTGCCCCATGGAGAGTTTGGGTTGGATATCATCACGGTGATTGGTCAGTTGCGCTACGGGGAGCATCGCTCTCTCCCGGAGATCCATCAACGCCTGGTCCAACGCGGGGTGAGCATCGCCCAACGCACCGTGACGGATCTGTTGGAACGCTACGAAGAGTTGGTGGCGTTGCACCTGGCGGATGAGGAACGTCTGCTGGAACGGCTCACACAACAAGGTCAGGTGATCCTGGCCATCGACGGCCTGCAGCCGGATGTGGGACACGAAGTACTTTGGGTGCTGCGTGATTGTTTGTCGGGAGAGGTGCTGTTGGCACGCGCTCTGCTGAGCAGTACGCAACAAGATCTCTGCGCTTTACTCGGTGAGGTCACCGAAGCGTTGCCTGTGCCGATTCGAGGCGTGATCTCTGACGGCCAAAAGACGATTCGCAAGGCAGTCGCCAAGCTGTTGCCAGGGGTGCCACACCAACTCTGCCAGTTCCATTATGTGCGTGAAGCTGCTAAGCCGATCTTTGAGGCGGACCGCCATGCCAAAGCGCTCCTGAAACAACAGGTGCGTGGGGTCCGTCCCATCGAACGGGCGTTGGAAGGACGGGAAGATGAACAGTCTCAGGCCATCCATGGGTACTGTCTGGCGGTACGCAGTTCGCTCACTGACGATGGACGACCCCCCTTATGTGCCTCTGGCCTCAAACTGCACGATCGACTCATCCAGATCTCCGACTCGCTGGCGCGCGTCGAGGAAAAAAGGGGGAACTTCCTCCTCACTTGAGAGAGTTGCAACGCCTGCTGATGCGAGGACTGAAGAAGACTGAGCACTTGTGGCCTGCGCTTGAAAAGGCATACGCCCTCGTCCACCAGGCGGCACATGTCCTGGCCAATCACGAAGAGGACAGTGGCCAGGCCGTGCGCGAGCGCTACCAGGCAGGCCGTGCTGCGCACGATGCGCGAACAGCAAGCGTCCCTTGGGCCACTCAGCGGCGCGATCAGCCAGTTTTTGAAGGTGACCACGAGTTATTGGCCTGGCCTGTTCCACTGTTACGATGTCGCTGATCTGCCACGGACGGACAATGAACTGGAGCAATGCTTTGGCTCGGTGCGCTACGGGGAACGGCGTGCCTCGGGACGACGAGGTGCAATTGCAGGGTTAGTGGTGCGAGGACCGGTGCGGGTGGTGACGGCCTTGGCTTTGCGTCGTCAGTGCTTCTTACCGCGCGCACTGTCTCTGAAAGATCCTGAGGCGTGGCACACCATGCGTGAGCACCTCACCTCTCGGCGGGAGGCCCGTCGCAAGCAGTTGCGCTTTCGCAAGGATCCCGCTGCCTATCTCGCGGCTTTGGAGGAGATCCTGCTCAAGACAAGTTTGCCATCCTAGAAAAAAAACGCGCGGGACCGCTTGATTGCTTGGGCCAGCCGACAGCCGAAGTGGGCCATCGGCTTTGGCGATGAAGTCTGGTGGAGCCGCTTTGCCCTGCCCCAGGCTCATGCCTGGCAAAGTCAGGACCAGCCCGTGCGGCTGGTGGAGCAGCCCTGGCGCAAGGACGACCCTGATCCCAAAGCCCTGGCGTGCTACGGTGTCCTCTGGCAGCAGGGGACTCCCGATGAGCCCGACCGCTCGCAGGCCTGGCTGCGGTTGGTGACTGGCCGACCCGTGAGCGCCATCACCACCCAGTTCCTGGACTGGTGTTGTGAGCGCTTGCAAAAGCGAGGCAAGACGAACTGGCTTTTGATCTGGGATAATGCCTCCTGGCATAAGAGTCAAGCGGTTCGCACCTGGATGCGCCAGCACAATCAGCAGGTCAAGCAGACTGGCCAAGGCGTGCGGATTCTGCCTTTCTGTTGCCGACGCAAAGTCCCTGGCTCAATCCCATTGAACCCAAATGGGTGCATGCCAAGCGCAACGTGGTCGAGCATGACGGCTTGCTGACCGCTCGCCAACTGGCGGAGCGGGTCTGTGCCTACTTTGGCTGTTCGTATGAACCTCATCTTGCCATTCCCGAAAAGCTCGCGTGAGTATGCACTAGGCTCACACGCAGTCGCTCATTCTCCAGTGTCAGTGCCTGGATCTGCTGCGCCAGGAGAGCCACAGTCGCTTGCAAATCAGCGATGATCTGGTTCTTTTCGGTCGTCATCTGGGCCAGACGACGTTCTAGCACACGATTTTGATCGCGCAGACCTGGGAGTTTCTCTGGGGTCTCGGCAAGCGCGATCGTGCAGTTATGAAAGTCGGCCAGCACAGCCCCCGCTCGATTGGCAGTCGCTCGGCTGACCCCAGCTTCTTTGGCCAGGTTACTCACCGTTAGTTGCCCGTTTGTGCGCTGTGAAGTCCCATTACACAGACGATCCATCGCGTCCCGGAGCTTGCGCTCAGTTATAAGGCTCACCGCCATTTTTTGCTCCTTTCAAGGGGGCGATCACCCGCGAAAAATCCGCAATCTGCTGCTCGATAATTGTTCGCTGCAACACAGGGAGACGCCGTTGGTTCAAATGCTCTTTGGCCGTGGCAATGGCTTGTTCCCAGGCAGGCAGATGCCGCTCGGTGATACACGAATTAGGACACCGGTCAGGATGGCATTGGGCAATCAGCGGCGTCTCACTCTTGACGGCTTTCAGGCAGTGTGCGACTGCTGGATTGAAGAAACAGTCATTGAGCAGACCAGGATACAGCGTGCGACCCAGATGCAGTAACATGGCTCGGACGCGTCCTCGGTCAACGATGTGGCCGGGAAAATCGCCCAATTCCTGTTGCACTTGGGCAAAGAGGCGCTGGATGTGTGTCGCCCCCGGTCCGGTTGCTTTCACGCCATTGCAATACTCCTCGTAACGGTCCACGATATCTTCCATCTGTTGCAACTGGCGCTCCGCCTCTATCTCGCTGCGAAATCCTGACTCCGATTGCCCGGCATAGCCCTCGAAAGTGGTCACAGAGACATGCTGATACTGGATTTTGCCCGCGACGACCCCAAAGGGTTGGTTGGCAATATGCCAGGCCAACGTGCGCCGGAATTGTAAGGAGTTGAGTGACCAGGGAGTATTCTCCACCTCCGGGATGGCAGCAAGCGGCACTGCTTCAGATGCTGCCATCTGATTAACATGATCGCGAAAGGCTTTCAAGAAATGGGTACTTTGCACGACTGCTCCATAGGGAACGGTTTCCGCTCTCATGCGCCGCGCCCAGAACAGTTCGTCACGGTCAGTGAGTTGCTCCAGGACGGCAATGGCCTCGGCGACGGGCGCAATCACCACCCAGGTGGCTGGTATGCCCCTGCGACGGTGGTCCTTAAACGTCGTCCCGCAAAGCTTGTGCCGTGTGATGAGGCCATCAGCAGTCGTTTCCATGAAGTGGCAGCCACGTTGTAACTGCATAATTTCACTTTCGCGCATCCCGGATAAATAGGCGCAAACAATGTAGCACGCCGCGATGAGCATATATGTTTCGTGATGCACCGCATTGGGAGAGAAGCGGTCACGCCAGGGTTGCTGCGTGGCAGGATGGCAGGAAATGGGCGTCTCCATACCACCAGGCTCCAGGCCCATCGATTCCGCAGCCTGCTCCACAATGGGCCGCAAAAAGCGATCATTGATTTGGCTGACTCCAGCCATCCGTCCGATGAGCGCGCAGTTGACTCCGTTCAAGGCAGAAGCTGGTTCTTTGTAATGATGTTGATAGCGTGCGGAATTTCCAGGAAGGCCGCGTCCGGCAGCATGACGAGCGGCGATCCACGTTTCCAATCGCTCGCGGCGGTTGGTTGTGATGCCTCTGGGCAAGGGATGTTGATACCCTGCCAATTCCGCACGCGCAGCCAGAATGTCCTTTGCCGCAATCTGGACATAGAAGAGTGCCCACTGGATCAACGGACTCAGGACCGCTTCAGGGATACGCGGCGTCGTGTTCTCATCAGTCCGATCTGCACCGGCCACATATTGGGCACTTCTGCCTTTCCACGGCTCCAGCGTGAGCGCGTCTGTTGAAAAAGCCGTCCGATACGCTGCTAATTTGATCGGAATGAGAATGTTGTCTTGCACTGCGCTTGCCGTCACCACCTGTCCTTTCTTCCCCTGGCGGCAAAAGAGCAGGTACGCGTCGAGCATTGTCTGTGTCACGTCTGCGAGCCGCACCCCATCCCAGGCGGTGTCGAGATACGTGAGAAAACGTCGCAGTGGATAATATTCCCCTTTCACATTCGTCACGGCCAGGCGACGATGGTGGGGATGGGTGATATGAAGCCGAGCATAGAGATATTCCTTCGCGACCAACCGACGGATCGGATCGTTGAACGGGCGAAAATCGACGACCAGCCAGTCCAGTGGCTGGTTGCGACGCACGCGCAAGACGCGCAAATCCCACACATCATCGACAAAGAGCGGGAGGCTTGCCGCAGAGGGAGTTCCCACATAGGCTGGAAACACAGGTGTATCCTCAGCGATCCGAAGCTCAGTTAACACGCTAGATTGAGACGAGATGGAATTCATGGTGTTTGCCTCAAGAGGGCCAGATTGGGCGGAAGAGCCAGGACCGGTGTGGTCGCTTCCAGCATGGCACGAGCCGCAGTGACAACTTCGAGTGGAAAAGCTGGGAGGATTTGCTGGACGATCCGTGCATACGCTCGGCCAAACTGCGCTGTCCAGGCGCGCTCTTCCAGGCGCTCACGCTCGGCAAGCATGCGATTCAAGAACAGCAAGATCGTTGGGAGATGACGGCTGGTGATCACCGCGTTGGGACATTCGAGACAACCCCACACCGGGACCGGACAGGCACTGCCCTGTTTGCCAAAGGGTGAGGCATAAAAGTTGGCGCACCCTGCCATCCACGCATCTTGCTCGCCTGAGAGCAGTGCCTCGATCTGTTCTGGTGCTACGGAAAGGCTGAGGGGCGCACTTGCTGGATCGCCTCTCAAACGCTCCTCTTCGGCTGGCGAGAGGATATGTGCAGACGTTTGCCGAAGGGCATCCTCAAGCGCCTGTGCGATCGTGGCTTCATGGACATGGCGCAGGGCAGGAATATCGGCGTAATGGTCACCAGCGACCTGTAGGGTGTGGACACCCCTGGCAACATCCTCCAGTTGCCCATGACCAAGCACATACCGTTCAGCGCGACGAGTCTTGCGCAGTCGCAAGAGCTGTAAGGTAAGCGGTTGGCCTTGCTCATCGCGCAGATCATGATCGGCCACGAAGCGCATGATCGGACTGTTCTCCTGGGTGACGGGAAAACGGGGAAGATAGAGGTGCCCGTGCCCAAACGCAATCCAGAGGTGCGAGGTTTCAAAGTGGGTACGTGCGCGCTGTGTCAGCCGCAACACCAGACGAATGATCCTTCCTGGTGTGGTCATGCCTCCGTCACGCACTCGCTCCGTCTTCCACTCCTGGGGATGCGCACGCCGTTTGAGGTACTGGATCTCGACGGTCCCGTTGGCGGGATTCTGGAGGCAGTCTGTGTGCAGATCTTTGAGACTTTCGATGGCAATGTCGGTGGTCAGGGCAAGGAACACGAGAAAAGGAACGAGATCACGCGCCGTCGGGAATACCCGAGCATGTACCTCTTCTAATCCTTCCGAGGCTTGATACCAGCGGTTCCTTGCGACGGTGTGTGCTGGAATGACCCCGTTGTGGACAATGTGCCAGACAACGTTGTGTGGATTCTCCCATCCATGCACCTCAGGATCACCTCCCGAGGCGCACTGCCGATCGCACTGCACCGTGAGCCGCTCGGTGACCTTTGGAATGTCTTTAAGGCAGGCTGCACGAAGCGCGTCGGTGATCTGTCCGCTATAGCCATCACGAGACGTATGACGACCCACTGATCCATTGGCAATATAGGCCAGCCGGGCTTGTAAGGGGCCCGGAATGCGCTCTGGATGGGTCTCGCGCCACCACCGTAATAAGCGCACAATCGATCCGATCCAGGTGTAAGGGGAAACGCTCTCTTCATGGGTCGCTTGTGCCCGCAGATGTTCCTCAAACGTCTCCAGATCACGCGGCGTGAGATCACTCACGGTCAGCGTGCATTCCTGTGACGACGATCGAACTGCCAGAAAGCGTACAAACTTCCGAATGCTGATCGTATAGAGTTCTGCCCGACCGGGTGAGTTCACAGTCCCACCAAAGTTGCACAATCCGACCAGCGCCATCAGCAGTTCGCGAACCAGAGCCGAGCATGGTTCTTTCGCCAGATGCACCGGGAATTGCCGCCCTTCGGAAAACCGCAGGATCATATCCAGCGGCGCAAGGGGCGTGGGGAATGGATCAACAGGCACTATCGCGTAGACACGCCGCGCCAGGTCAAGCAGTCCCTCCACCTCTCGTAACTCTGCCTCAAGATCGGCCAGCGAGGTTGCCAGGACGCTGCCCAGAACCTGCTCTTCCGTGCGCTCATTCTCCTCCTGACCGTCCGTGATCTCTTCTTCGTCGGCGGTTTTCTCGTCAAAGGTATCCTCAATGCCGCTGAGAGCGCGTTGAGAGACCTCCAGTTGCGTTGCGGAAAGCCGCCCGGAGCGCATCTCTTCAATGAGGGTTTCGAGTTTCTGGGCGGGTAGTCGCATCATAGAGCTGCTGCTCGCTCACTTCTCCCTGAGTCAGGTCATAGCTCAACGTGTTTGAGATGCGTTTTGGGTAGATAGGACGGCCATCGAAGTACACCAGTTCCTCTTTCGTGCGTCGCAGGAAATGGCGGCGGCGGGCATCCATTGGATAGGCATTGAAAGCATCGATGGTCGAGAGTGCATCGGGTTCGAGCAGCTTCCACAGGCAGTAGTATGGGAAATCTTTGCCCATATGTGGGGTTGCCGTGAGCAATAGCAGGTGATGACCCCTCCACGAAAGCTCCCAGCGTTCATCCTCACTAGGGATGCCAGCCAGGGCTTCGGCCAGACGATAGCGGTCGGTACGACGCACCCGCAGATCGGCTTCGCGGTCCGCAGCCAGCTTGTGCGCCTCGTCAAAGATGACGAGATCGTAGGGAATGACCTCAGATTCCTGGAGGCGCGAGAACATGCGATCCCCCGTCAGGGTGCCCATACTCACAATGAGCAAATCGCTGCGCGGGCCAACGAACGGGTTGCCGAGTCGCGCATCGTCGCCGGTCACGATTCGAAAGGGAAGATTGAACAGGCTGCGCATCTCATGCTCCCAGTTGCCTATCAGTCCAGCAGGAGGCACGATAAGGATGCGAGAGATGAGCCGACGACTGAGCATTTCACGGATATACAGCCCGGTCATGATGGTCTTGCCTGCACCAGCATCATCTGCCAGCAAGAAGCGCAGGCGGCTCTGCGGCAACAGGTGGTCATAGACGGCGATGCGCTGGTGGGGCAAGGGATCGATGAGCGAGATTTCTGTGGCGAAGGTCGGATTGAAAAGGTAGCCATAGGTTAGCCGCTCCCCCTCGACTACGGTGCGCACGATGTTCGGATCGGCCATAAAATCAATGTACGCGCCAGTGACAGGTGCAAGCTGGTAGGTGGTCTCCGATTCACGAACCAGAGGCAGATTGACGGCTCCATTGCTTAGTGCCTGGATGCCCTCCGCTTCGGCCAGGATAATCCTCTGCCAGTAGGAAACAGGTGGGTGGACCTGTCCGTGCTCCCACTGCTTGAGCAAGGGAACGGAGACATCGATGAGATCGGCAAATTGTTGCTGGGAGAGCCCAAACCGATGACGCAGGGTTTTGATGCGCTGCGCGTAGTCCCGGGGCACCCGCTAGCTTTCTCCCCTTCTGTCCAATTCGCTTACTCTCTTCCTAGCAGCACACTGAAAACCTCGTGCGTTCCTGTACGATTATAGTGGGTTTTGCTAGGCTGGTCAATAAGAAATGGCTCTTCCCTAACTTTCGTGCTTGTTGACGTTTAGACTACCTAAATTTTGTCCAAATTATCTTATTATTAAGGAATTACTCCATGTCCCACAGTGTAAAAGCAGTGATTTGCATGGTTCGCTGCACCTCATCCTTGGATAGCAGGTTGGACACCGAGACACCTAGCAGGCGAACAGGCCTGTTCCCACTGTCTAGCTGGGCCAACAGTATGCGGAGAACAGGCATCATCGTCTGTGCGTCCTGGAACCCTTCCGAGCGACTGATGCTACGTGTGATGAGCTGGAAATCGCTCCATTTGACTTTAAGCGTGAGTGTCCTCCCTCGCAGGTCCAGTTCGACCAGACGGTGTTCCACCTGCTTGGCGAGTTGCTCTATGACCTCCTCCATGCGGTCCCGATTCACAAGGTCGCGCTCGAAGGTGACCTCCTTCCCGACCGACTTGCGTTCTCGTGTGGGTTCGACCGGTCGGTCATCCGTGCCGCGCACAAAGTGGTAGAGCTGGCTTCCTTGCTTGCCAAGCAGGGTGCGCAGAAGCTCTTCACTTAGGCGTTTGAGGTCGGCTCCGTTTTCTATTCCCAGATCCCTGAGCTTCCTAGCCGTGACCTTACCTACACCAAAGAATTTATCGATGGACAGCGCATCAAGAAAGGCCGGGGCCTGCTCGGGAGAGATTGCTGTGAGGCCATCAGGTTTGTGGGCATCCGACGCGAGTTTCGCCAGGAACTTGCAGAAGGAGACGCCCGCTGAGGCCGTCAGGTCCGTGGCCGATCGGATCTGCTCCTTGACCTCCCGCGCAAGCTTTACTGCCTCCTCAAGGTTGTGAACAGCAGCGGTCACATCGAGGTAGGCCTCGTCGAGGCTGAGCGGCTCGACTAACTCTGTGTGCGCCTTGAAAATTGCCATCACCTGTTGTGAGACAGCCCGATACACCTCGAAGCGCGGCGGCAGGAAAATCGCCTCGGGGCAGAGTCGCTGCGCCGTTCGGCTGGGCATGGCAGAATGCACTCCAAAGCGGCGCGCTTCGTAGGACGCCGTCGAGACGACACCGCGCCGATCAGGTGACCCTCCAACGATGACGGGCTTTCCTCGCAGGTCCGCGTGGTCCCGCTGTTCGATACTGGCGTAGAAGGCGTCCAAGTCGATATGGAGGATGAATCGCGGCTTATGCATCGTGTTCGTTACTTCTTGACTAGCTGGCGCTCTGTTACTTCCATTTTACCAAAACTGAACAGGATCAACCAGATGGTCGCTGTTCCCAGGTATTGTCCGACAGGAGTAGAATAGGAGGTGGATACCTACCTTCCTCATGGAAGAACAACGAGTCAAATACCCCGGCCCTAAAGGGCGTGGCTTGTGTCAAGACTCCACCGCAACTCTGCATACCTTTGCAGGCGTGCAGCTTTGGCTTCTTCGTCCGACACATCAGGGGCAAGTGACAACTGCCCCGTCCTCACCCAGTCTTGCCGGGCGAGGAACGTTCGCATCGTGATATTTCTGGCACCCACCAGGTCCGCATGGAGGCTGTAATGACAGTTCTGGCAGATGAACATCAAGCCTTTCTTGGGGCGATTGGCATCGCACGTATGTCCACACATTGGGCAAGCCTGGCTGGTGTAGTGTGCATCCACTTTGATCGCCATCGACCCCTGCAAGAGAGCTTTATAGGCAATCATGCTGCGCAACTCAGCAAAAGCCCATTTGGCAGTGGCCGCATTGGCACGTCGCTGCTTCTTGCTCGCCTGTTTGCCATGCTTGCGCCGCGTGCGCTCGCGGATGTCTGTCAGCTGTTCCAATCCAATCAGACTGTGCGGGTGTCGGGTCACGATCCGTTTGGAGACCACATGATTGGCATCTTGCTTCAACCGTCTCTCTCGCCCGCTAATCACGACCAAGCGCCGTGTCGCAGAGCGAGTGCCTTTCTTTTGCAGACGCTTCCTCAGTCTCGCATAATGGTTGGCTTTGGGGATGATCTTCTTGTGCCGGAATGGAAGGAACGGTCTCCTCTGCTGGTAGCAGTGACCGCCAAGTAGCGAACGCCTACATCCACACCTGTGACACCCATATGGATGTCAGGTGCGGGGTCTGCTACCTCAATCTCCAGGGAGACCAGCAAATAGAACTGTTTCTTGGGTTTGTCGTACCAGAGCTTCGCGGCTCCAATATGTGCGCCCCGCTGGAGCCATGCGCTATGCTGGGAATACGCTGTGTAAGGCACAATCACCCGCCCAGAAAGCGTCAAGATGCTTACCTGGTGATCGGGCTTCAGGCTATAATCGCGTTGATAGTTATACGTTAAGGTCGGGGAGACATACTTGGGTGGCTGGTCCAGGCCCTTGTAGCGCTTCTTGGTCAGACCAGCTTTACGAGCCGCGTTATTCTGCCGAACCATTGTCCAGAGCGTCTTATAAGTAGCCCCGACCTGGCGGGGGACGTTGGTTGCCATTTGGGCAGGCAATTGATAGGTCGCACGTGTCTGGTAGTACGTTTCATCGCGCAAGTGTACCTGGTTGCTCATCTTGCCATGCGCGAAAGCATACCGACTCACAGCGTTGAGCGCATCACGATAGGCCAGTTGCGTTGTGCGCAAGGCCTGGAACTGGGCAGCATCTGGATGCAATTTGAGCTTGGCCGTGATGAGCTGTTTCATAGAACAAGTGTACTATATTTCAGAGAGATTGTCAATGTAGAATATCTGTGAAACTAGTGTATGTGCTAGCGTACGCGGCAATTCCTCCCCATGTCTAAAGCCAAGGGGCGCCTTGCCGCGTTTGCTGAAGGAGAGCAATTCACTAGTGACCTCTACTGAGCCAAACTGGGAGACCATTCGTCGGCAACTGGCCTGTCAGTGCGATCCTGACGAAAAGATACGATGTACCATATACACACGAGACTTGAATTTGAACGGAATTTCTAGTATGCTTACCAATGAAAGGGCGCGTTGGTGTAGCTAGCCGGCGATCAGGACCCGAAGAACCTTCGTACCATATTGGAGCTTGACTCTTTGCTAGTTAATTGGGGGATGTGTGTGCAATCCTTCATAAGCATTTGAAGACCAGATACAACTTTTCGTGTGTATTTGGGCAAGCCACATCCGCGGGTCCTGGCCCTTTCACCCACCACAACAGGTGAGAGGCAGTCTGTTCTGGACACCTCACCATCTGATGCTTGAGAGAGGTGCATACTCGCATTGGGCAACAAACGTCACGCTGGAACATGAAACGGTCGATACGAGGGTCGATTCTGACCGCTTTTGGTAGTAGTATGTCGAGAAAAGAAACAGAAAGGAACACACGGTATGGCGGAACAACTGATGGAGACGACGGTGCGCACCGCTGTGTGGCAGCAGTTCGGTGCGGCCATCGATATGCTGGAAAACGCCCTGCTGGCCTGCCCTGATACGCTCTGGCATGGACGCCTCTGGGGCGATCCCTCAGATCCCTCTCTGCCACCAGGATTCGCATCATTCTGGTATGTCACCTCTCATACCCTCTTCTGGCTCGACCTGTATCTCAGGGGCTCAATTGAAGGATTCGCCCCTCCTGCGCCTTTCAATCCGGATGATGACCTTCCCGAACGGCCCTATACCAGGGATGAGCTCCACACCTATCTGGTGCATCTGCGCCAGAAGTGCCAGACCACAATTACCGAGTTGTCAGACGAGCAAGCGCACCAACAGGTCGCTTTCCCCTGGACCAGGGGAAAGCCGGTGAGCTATTTAGAACTGCTCTTGTACACCATGCGCCACGTGCAGGAACACGCAGCCCAACTGAGTCTCTTTCTCGGACAGCACGGCATCCCGGACGAGGCGCTCGGCTGGGTCGGGCGAGCGAAGGAGGAAGCGGGCCGGCTTTAGTGCCAGTGGGCGTGGTCAAAGGTATGACACGTGCATTCCCCAACCCGCTCTCACATGTGCCCAATGCGAGTGCGCACCCCTTTCAAACATCAGATGACGAGGTGTCTCTGTTCTGCTCCAGAAACAAGGAGGACTGGAGAGATGACAAAGAGGAAACAAGAACTTTCCAAACTCACACCGCTGCCCATACTTCCTACGGAGGCCATTTATATCGGGGTGGACATCGGAAAATTTAAGCATGTCGCTGGCTTTGTCTCAAAAACCCTACTGGAACGTCATAAGCACTTTGAAAATTGCCCCGCCTTCACCTTCGAGCAGTCGCGAGAGGGCTTTCGAGCCCTGGTTGAACGTATTCGCGCCTACGGCCCTCTTGAGCATTGCTTCCTTCTCCTAGTTATGTATAATCAAAAGTCAATACCCTTTGCCAGTTTCTTTGCTGCAAATCATTCATCTCTACCGAGTTGGTGGCACGTTTGAATGGCTCTTTGCCACTGTTCGAGATATCTATCCTCTG
>Ga0207684_10004546_pt1 | contig 13037 bp, 19 predicted proteins | sample KBSK5501metaG_FD_184342 | JGI IMG/M metagenome (GOLD analysis project Ga0207684, IMG submission 184342) | Corn, switchgrass and miscanthus rhizosphere microbial communities from Kellogg Biological Station, Michigan, USA - KBS K5-50-1 metaG... | ecosystem: Host-associated > Plants > Roots >...
GCCCAGTCCTCGTATCCCCTGAAGTCGGAGAACGCGATACCGCTCGGCGATCTCAGCGAGTACTTATCCAGTGCGTAAACGGCCGTGGTGACGAGGACGGCGAGCACTGCGACGGCTGTCGCAACGATGGTAAAGCCGGCGATACGTTCCAGGGCGGTGCGTGTTTCTATCTTCTGTTCTTGTTGTTCTTGCGCCGCAGATTTCGTCACAAGTTCAGACATAGTGTGTTCTCCTTCACAAAAAAAGCTTTCTAAGCCCGATCAACGTGCATCTCGAACGACTGCGATTAAGCCAGACGTGAGGGGAGCAAAACAATTGGACAATAGTATCGACGATATCTTCGTATCAAGTGTGCGGGAGGAAGTTTCCTTCGCTTTGATCGATTTTCAGGACTAGCTGGAAGTAGGTTGACTTCGCACTGCAGTCGATACGAAAGTATGGGCAATACCATCGTCCAATTGCGCGGCCCATTTTGTTCTGACTGAATGGTGACAGCTTTTTATGTCGCCGGGTGGTTTGTGTCACCTGAGCGACAATTTCGGGAAGCGTTCGAAGCCAATCTTGGCGGATATGTTTCGAAAGTCTGTGTTGATGTTTTACATTCTCTGCACGAAGGAGGTTTGTATGTCTCAGAAAGCCAGCGCCGTAAAGCGTGCTCAGCAAAGCGAAGTCCAGCCTCACCAACTCGGGCAGGAGGTTTTCAAAACCATCTTGTCCGAAGATGTCGATTGGAAACCGTTCCCGGCGTTCCCACCTTCCGTCCGGCTGGCCGTCGTCGTGGGTCAGCCCTCGGAGCCCGGCCCTTACACAATCAGGGTCAAAGCGCCCCACGGCGAGAAGCTGATGCCTCACAAGCACCCAGAGGATCGAGTCTATACCGTGATTTCCGGCGTCTTTTATATCGGCCTGGCTGATGAATTCGACGCGAGTAAGTTGGAAGCCTATCCGCCCGGCGCCGTGATCATTCTCCCTGGCAACACGCCCCATTTCCACTGGGCGAAATCCGGCGAGTACGTCACGCAAATAACCGCGATGGGGCCGCTTGGACTGGAATACCTCAGCGCGAAAGACGATCCGCGAAACAACAACTCGTAGGAGGAGTCTGCGCGACTTAACGAGTCGTACACTCCGATTCCGCTAAAGCAGTTAGCTTCTTGTCGAATTGAAGGCTCAAGATGAACGATCAACAAAAGAAGGAGCAGTATCCTGGAGTGCGAGATCAAGAGATCCGTACGGCACTGGATCAGCATTGGGCGGCGTCCGATGCCAACGATTTTGAAACGGAGCACCGCATCTATCACGAGGACGCGGTGCTGGAATACCCGCAGTCAGGCGAGCGAACCCGGGGTCGACGCAACATACAGAACCAACGCGCTAGTCAGCCGAGCAAAAAGCGGTTTACCATCCGACGAATCATTGGCGGCGGTGATCTTTGGGTCACCGAATTCATCCTGACATATGACGGCAAGCCGTCCTACACCGTGAGCATCATGGAGTTCAGGGGCGACAAGATTGCGCGGGAAACACAGTACTTTGCGGATCCATTCGTGGCACCCGCATGGCGCGCTGAATGGGTCGAACGGATGCACACATAATCTCGAGGCCGAAACCGATGGAGGGATAAGAGGTGGATTGGAAACGGTTGGTCCAGTCTGCGCTGTTGGGTAGCAGTGATTTGGAACGATATGCCATCCTGCTGGTACGCGTTTCGCTCGGGCTGTTCTTCACCATCTCAGGCACAAACAAATTGTTTGTCGCCGGCGGCACGAAACCTGTTTACGAAACGCTCGTTAAGGCCAAAGTCCCGTTTCCCCACCTGATGGCTTATTTCGTGTCGGGCGTCGAGTTCGTTGGCGGATCCCTGGTGACCGTGGGGTTGCTTTCGAGCCCGGCGTGCGTGGCTTTATTGATCGATATGATTGTCGCCACCCTGACCAGCGCTCTTTCTACCATGCCTAAAGGACTTGCGCCTCTTAACTGGCTCGACGATTTCCTCTACCTTCCGGAAGTCCTGTACGTGCTCTTCTTTATCTGGCTGCTCTGCTCTGGTCCGGGAAAGTTCAGTGTTGATTACTGGCTCGCCGGCAAGTTACTTAGGTGATCGGCTGAAGCAAATCGATGCCGGTCTCTTGGACGTTGGCTACGCAGAAGCAAACTGTAACTGAGGTGATGTCAGAGCACATCACAACAGTTGACAGGCTCTTAAATCGGGCTCTTGCAACTCAGAAAACGTACGGTTTGGAAAACCGCTGCATCGCGCTCGGCAACAGTTACTTGAACCGTTGAAATCCTCAGGACGTCTTCGGTAAAAACGAGCCCCCGCGGCGGCGAGCGGCCATCGACGAGATCTTCACCGAAGATTGCGTGGAAGATTTCGCGCACCTGGCGGGAGGCGTTAGGACAAAGGCGCTCGCGACTGGCCGGCATTGCGGAACGCACGCCGAACTTTCGCGCTTCATAGGATGCTGCACAAACCACCGAGCGGCTTCCGCGCCAGGCGACAACGACCGGTTTGTCGCGCAATTGCGGATCGTCCCGCTGTTCGACGGACGCGTAAAATGGGTCCATGTCGATGTGAACAATCTTCCGCACGGTCGCCTCGGAAACATTTTATTCGGTTCGCCAGCAGGAGAAAACAAAGCCTGCCCGGCGGCATCCGTGAAGATGCCACCGGACAGGCACTCCGGTTCGTGAGATGCAAGACACAATCACGATTCGACTAGACCGTCGTCGCTCGCCTTAATCTTCAACTGGCTCACACTGCATTCGGTGAGTTCGATGTCATCGCGCACCTTGCCAAAATACTTCGCTTGGATGAGTTTTCCATCGGGTCCGGGATGGCAGTAGAGGTAACGCACTTCCACAATCTGCTCGACACGTGGCAGCGGATAGCGGTCGGGCACTCCCACCGTGCCCATGAATCGCGGACGCTTTCCGTCCAATAGATACACGGCGATGGAACGATGCCCGTCATCCGCCTTCATGTCGGGTTTCGGGCCGACAATAAAGGATGCAGTAGCGACAAACTTGCACTTGTAGTGCTGCCCCGCTCGGCCACCGGCGTAGGCGGCGTTTCTGTTCTTGCAAACGAAACCCTCCGCGTTCCGGTCATGCATCGCCTTCACGAAGGCGCGTTTGGCTTTCGTTGTGATGGCCGTCTCGCAAACGCGAAGGGCTTGGTGTACACCGCGAAAGAGCTGCGTCAGGTGTACGTAGCGGATTTCGTAGGGTTGGATGCGAAGGTCGGTGTCGTTCGCGCTGAGCAAGTCCCAGACGAAAAAATGGGAATCGGTGATTTCCCCGTCAGCCAGAAACGCTTTCGCTTGCACAAGGCCGAGTGATTCAGCCAGCCGGGAGTCTATGGGAACGATTTGGCCGAGTTTGTTGATGCCGGAGTATTTCCCATCGGTTTTCTGTACGGCGAGCCGCCTCCCGTCGAATTTCTGCTGAAACCACCAGGACGCGTCCTCCGCCAACCGCAACGCTTCCTGCTCCTCGACCGGCGTCAGCAGTTCCGGTATGTGACCGGAGGTTCCTTGCTGGCGGGCAATCCAACGGAAATCGGTGCGTCTCCGTTCGTCGTTATCTGAGCGATTTGGTAGCCCTTGCCCGTTTTCTCTCGAAGAAGGCGGTCGTATACACGCTTTGCATCCTCGTAAGTGGTGTCGCTCACCTTGATGTCGCTTTGCAAAGCGGAACCACGGCGGCCCCATTGCGCTTGCACGGCCCAGCGCTCTTGCGTGTTCTCCAACTGCAAGTGATACACCTTGTCGGAACTTCCTTGCTGGAAATACAGTTCTGCTCGTTCGGTTTGCATTTTGTCGCTCCTTTGCGTTTTTTGGGTTTGCCCTTCACGCAGCGGGGAGCGGTGCATGGAAAGCAAATGCCCTTCATGGCAGGGGGAGGCGCCTGTCCGCCCGCGCCGTCAAGGGCGCCAGGGTTTGGCGTTCATTGGAGCGCAGCGGAAACCCTTGCACGGAAGAAGCGGACGGATCAGGCGCAGGTTTTAGCCAGGAAGGGCTGACAGTGAGATAACGGTTGACAGAAGCCGAAAGCGCCTTAGGGCTTCTCGTGGAAATCGTCCGAAATAGGAATGTGGCCCAACCACCAAATATCGCGCCGTCGAGTGCGGGCTGATGGTCCAACGAGATTTTGTGGGTTCCGCCGCTCGAGCGTCTGTCTTCGTTTAGGGACAACGCGAAAAAAACTTTCCTAGAGAGTGGATGTGTCTACGATTCTTGTCGACGCGATCTAATACGAGTGCGAGGCGGATCGCTCATCATTATTATTGGCACTATTGGCGTAAATTGGATTGGTGCGGGATTCGGGTGCGAATGCTACGGGACAAAATGGTGACTTCTCGTATCCATAAGAATGTAAAGCACTTGGAGACTCCTGGCAGTGGCACGACAGCGATGGGTCGAAGCGGCATTTGCAATTCGCGAATCGCGAATGCAGAATGGGGCATGAACTTGAAGCCTCAAGACGTTGTCGTTGCGCTGAAACTATGCGGCTATCGAGCCGGGCGGCCGCCGATTTCGGTTGTCGCAAGCGATCTCGGTCTCAGCCCGTCGGAAGTTCATGGAGCGATCCAACGGCTGAGAACTTCCCGGCTTCTGCACGGTCCGGCGCTCAAGGACAAACCCAATATTTCCGGCCTGGAAGAATTTCTGATCCATGGATTGAAGTACGCGTTTCCCGCGGAGCACGGCGAAGTGACGAGGGGCATTCCAACTTCGTACGCAGCCGAGCCGCTGAAAAGTGAAATTGCCTTCTCGGGCGATCTTCCGCCCGTCTGGCCCTGGCGTGACGGAGAAACCCGCGGCATGAGCCTTGAGCCTCTCTACAAAAGCGTTCCGCATGCAGCGTTGCGTGATCCTGCGCTCTACCAACTGCTGGCGCTGGTAGATGCGATTCGAGATGGGCGCGCGCGCGAGCGGAATCTGGCCGAACGTGACTTGGTGCACAGATTAAAGTCGATTCATGACCAATCCTAATCTTCAACTGCTGACCGATGCGGCCAAGTTGTTGGAGCCAATTCTCGGAGAATTGGTGTTTGTCGGCGGATGCGCCACGGCGTTGTTGATTACCGACAAAGCAGCGGCAGACGTGCGTCCAACATTTGATGTGGATGCGATTGCGGAAATCACGTCCTATGCGAATATGCTGAATTCTCCGAACGGCTAAGGAAGCTCGGGTTTCAAGAAGACACAAGAGAGGGCGCTCCGCTTTGCCGCTGGCGTCAAAAGACGACGACGCTTGATGTGATGCCGCTCGATGCAAAGATCCTCGGATTTTCGAACACATGGTACCGACCAGCGATGGACCACGCGGAAGAACGCGAACTCGAAAAGGGCTTGAAGATTCGATTGGTCGCGCCGGTATATTTCTGCGCTTCGAAGCTGGAAGCTTTTGCCGGCAGGGGCAAGAATGATTTTCACGCCAGCCGGGACCTTGAAGATCTGATTGCCGTTGTCGATGGCCGCGCCGAACTGGCGGGAGAAATTCGGGGTGCGGCGGGTGATGTGCGTTCTTACCTCGCGAAAGAAATCAAGAAGTTGACTTCGAGCCGTGAATTTAACGACGCTCTTCCAGGGCATCTCCCGCCCGACGCAGGCAGCCAGGATAGAGTGGGCACGATTATTTCGCGGCTCGAAGAGATCGCCTCGCTCAAGCCCAGGCCATTTTATTCAGAAGTTGCGCCCGGAATGAAGACTTCCTCCCGCCACTCTAGGCAATCCCTCGGTTGTTTCCCGACGTTCTGGCTGGCTGTCATAAAGACGTAGTGCGACGTTTGGAGTTTTGGCATGCTGCCCGCGGCTCCACCGGTGTTCCTTTTTCCACCTGCTTCTCAAACCTAAAATTCGATGGGGCCAACCGATTCAACCCAGGGGCTTACCAACTCATCCTAACTAGATTGATGGCCGTGCAGAGTAAGCTTCCAGATAAGCGGACACAAAGAGGATTAGTTCCTGTTGCAGAGTTTCGAAGTGTTTCTCGGGGGCATCGGACTCGAGCAATCTCCGGCTGACCCCGGCCATGGCACCCTGGACTATGGAAGCCACGAGTTGGGGGTCTTTGGTCAGCGGATCGCGGGTCGTTTCCAGCATTTCAACAATCGCCTTGTTGGACCGTAGGCCCATTTGCTGGGCAATCTTCGCTCCATCCACATCGGAACTGACGGAGTAGAGAGCGACACTCGTCTTCGCATCTTTCATCTTGGCTTCAAAAAACGCCGTAACGAGAGCCGTCGCCATTTGGCGGAGTGTTCCACCCTTCTGTTTCTTGCAAACGAGTTCTATGGCGTCCGTTACCCCGGCGAGGTGACGTTTTAGACTAGCCTGCAAGAGCGAACTTTTGTTGGGAAAGTACTGATATAAGGTCCCGACGGACACACCGGCTCGCAACGCAACCCTTGTCGTGGTCAATCGTTCCTTTCCGACCTTGAGCAAAACCTGAATAGTTGCATCCAAAATCGCATTCACGCTGGCTGCCGAACGTTCTTGGACTGGCGATTTACGGGGCTCTAAGCGGACTCGAGAACGCTGAGGCAAATGCGAACTCACAATCTGAAGCTTTCTTCATCTAATCACGGGTGAGCCGAATACGACAAGGGGCGACAACAAGAGGAACAACAAAATGACGAAACAAACGGAACTTAGCGATACCTTTCGACTTCCAGGAACTTCCTTCATCGTGAACCGCATGGGCTATGGCGCGATGCAACTTGCCGGCCCTCAGGTGTGGGGACCGCCACGTGACGTGAACGGTGCGATTGGTGTTCTGCGAGCGGCGGTTTCAGCCGGTGTGAACCACATCGATACGAGCGACTTTTACGGTCCGCACGTGACCAATCAGATCATCAAGCAGGCGCTCCATCCCTATCCGGATGACCTGGTGATTGTCACCAAGGTAGGCGCTCGCCGTGGCGACGACAAGTCCTGGAACCATGCTCTTTCGCGTCAGGAACTTATTGACGGAATTCATGACAATCTTCGAAATCTCGAGCTCGAAATGCTGGATGTCGTCAATCTTCGGGTTGGAGGAATCATGGAGCCATCAGCGGGATCGATTGAAGAACCGCTTACAGTGCTTGCCGAGCTCAAGCGTCAGGGACTGATTCGTCATATCGGTTTGAGCAACGTCAGCCCCGAGCAGTTCAATGAGGCGCGAAGAATTACGGAAATCGTCTGCGTGCAGAACTTTTACAACGTGGCACAGCGGAACGATGATGGCTTCATTGAGGACCTCGCGAAGCAGGGTATCGCATATGTTCCGTTCTTCCCACTGGGAGGGTTCACCCCGCTACAGTCTTCGGTGCTTAACGCAGCAGCAGCGTCACTGAAGGTCGCGCCAATGCAAGTCGCTCTTGCGTGGCTTCTGCAGCGTTCGCCCAGCATCCTGCTGATCCCAGGCACATCTTCCATCGCGCATCTTCGTGAAAATCTCAGCGCTGCAACGCTAAAACTTCCTACGGAGCTGATCGCTGACCTGGACTCAATCGGTAAAGCGTCCAAGTAATCCTTTGTTCTTGCCACCGATATTCGCATAGAGGCTTGAAAACCTGCGGTTTGGAAAACCACGGGCTCTCCACCTGGTGCAGGATTCTCGCCGGCAGGATAACCGGGAAGTCTTCGGTTTGGAGCCGAATGGCTCGGATGTTTTTTCAACCGATTGATGCACCGCGATTTGGATTGCTTCCGGAGCCCGACGACAATCGTGGATTGGACCTCTGCCGAATCTCCGGTAAACACTAGCCAACTTCCCATTACTAATCGCTGTAAGCCCGCATCAGATCACTTCCGTGTGCCGGCCAGCCGGAACGTTTCGGGCGTGAAAGACCCTTCTACATGATCACTGCCCTTTTCCCCGGGCCACTTCCAGCACGCAGCATGCATCAATCGCTTTCTCTAGCCGGTTCGGACAGAGCATGACATTGGCCGGTCTAAGGAAACAGAGGCCACTTACGTTTGAGGCGCCATGGCGATGAGGTTCTAGGCAGACTTGCTGGACTGCTTGAGGCGCTGCTGTAGCTGCTGAACTGTTCCTGCGAGTTCTTCGACGGCCCCGGAGTCCTGCCGGATGTGCCCCGCATCGAGATCGGCAACCACGTTGAGGCAAGCGCAGCTGGCCCGTCGAATCCGGTTTGCGGCTAGAGAGGCAAACAGCTCCTGGTCGTCCGAGCTGCGCGGACCGGAACTCCGCAGGCGCCGTAACGTATCCGTGATGCTGATGATGGAGTCTATTGCGTCTCGATATTCCCGCACGAGACGCCGATCGATCCCTTCTCCTTTCAAAGCCTTTTCGAGACTTTCTAACTCAACTATTGTCTTATTCACTTGCAGATCAACACCCCAAAATGTTTCGTTGGGGGCGATTAGCTCAACAACAATTCCACTCGCCACTCCCGGGCGCGAATCGGGCGCCGCCAACACTCTTGCTTCTGCAGTCTGCGCAGAGAGAAAGTTGGCCAATGTCACTCGAGCGCCAACCATCGGATAATTCGACATCTTTAAGAACCCGCCCTTCTCATTCACCTGGCGGGCGACAGCATCTTCCTTCAAAGCCATCCCGTTGGGGCCGCGCCAACTCACCTCGATCGGAACGATAACAGGAAATCGACGGCTCTTTCGCCGCTCTACATTAGTACCATCTGCACTCATCGGGCGCTTTTTCATCATGACGTTCCTTCTCGCTGGCTCACCATAAGCAGCCTAGAACCTGTTGTGCGGCATTTCTACTGGTCATAGGGACAGGTGCCGACAATTCGGAAGGTGGCATGCGCGTCGGGATTAACAGGTCTTTCGGCACGTGTTCCCTTAAGAAGTTGTTTGACATGATGGAAAACGTCGTTATAGATACGTGGCTGTGCGCCCGAACTTGCTGCCCGCAGTTTCGAGAATAGGCGGACAATAACCGAAGCTGTGCGGAACAGGACCCGCCAAAGTTAGGTGTCTCAATACATGCGTCGAATACTCTCGGTCGCGGGTGCATCTTTGGGCTTACATACTTTGGTCTTCATCTTGTTTGGTAGATACCGCGACCTGACGTTCAACCTCGGGGCGCGCATTACTCACGGTAACGACATCGCGGATATTCCGCGCCTGGTGGGAGTTGGGTTCGGGGTTCTGGCCATCGTTGTGATTGTGGCTGGCCTGCTTTTTGACCGTCTGGTTCAGCTCTTGCGGCAGGACTCGGAGTAACTTGGTGGAGTATCTCCCCGCTTAGCTCATGCGTCTGGATCGCAAGCTAGCCCGTCAGTCAGTTACGCCCAAACCAAACAAGCGTTTGAGGCGGAGCCAGAACCTGTGCGACGGCCGCCGCTTCGCCAGCTCACTGGCGAAGTCGGACCAGCGATGCCGCAGAAAAATTGCCGAAGTGAATCGTCCCGACCGGAGCTCTTCCTGGATTTCTGCGGATTTGTCGAAGTCGTTCTGCATCTTGGCCAACAAAATGTCTACTTCCAGTCGCGGTGTATCGTAAGAGTCGACTTGAATCATCAGCGGAACACCCATCGTGGCTGGATACCGCCGACCAATGTGACCGTTGATGATCGCACTGACGCAACCAGCGATTCGGTTGCCGAGCCGTTGCATGTTCTGTTTCTTCTGTTCTCCTATCCACGGCCCCGTTTCAATAAGGACTAAAGTGCAACCGCCGTCGGGTCGCTTCGTGACAAGGTCAATCTTCACCTGAATAGATTCCATGGCAAGTGCGGAGCGTCCTCTCATGACTTTACCGATTGGCCTGAATAGCTCTCCACATCAGCGCGGCCCCGTGCACGGTTGTGGTATCTCATCGGGTGCTCGTTTTAATGTGCTTCCCGTGTGAAAATGCGCATTTCGTGTCACCGGCATTACGTGTGGTCCGCTTGCACTCCCCGCTTTCCTATTCCTCCCCCTCATGCCCGGTCGACGAACTTGGCGTCCGCGCGCGCATTTTCCGCAAAGCCCACCTGGCCAGCAAGGCGCTGGGCAGGACGTATACCAGCAAAATTCCGGGGACCGTTAGGAATGGCGGGCCGTGAGCAGAATCCACGAAGAATCCATCCACACAGTTTCCCGTGCACTGGAATAACATTGTAGGGAGCACTTCAAGGACTGCCGGCCCCATCAGCGTCCAGAATAGCGGCGTATCGAGGGGAATGATTCCCGCGTGTCGGAAGAGTCCCGTGATCCCGAATCCGAACCAGGTTATTGCCAAGCCAACCAGCAGTTTCCACCGCATTAGCGCTTTTCCATTTCGGAGCGCAATTCGGATTCATGCAGACGTAGCTCGCGTAGCGAGCGCAGCCGTCGGCTCGAACGCCTGAAGAAAACAATGGCGATGATGGTTATGGCCAGTGCCATCAGCCAACAAACCATTCCAGCCCGCACTTCGCCGGGAAATGCGTGCGGTCCGCCCTCTGCAACTCCAAAGCCCAAAATGGCGACGCCGCCTGCGCAAAGCGGCAGGAAGCTGGCAAGAATAATTTCGACTACTGACAAGGCCATCGGTAGCGAGTGCAGCCGGTGAATCGAATCCCTGTACAGGACGATAGCGATAAAGGTCATCGCGATCGCGATCAGCCAAGAAAAGATACCTTTCCCCAAGTCACCGTCCAAATTGTGCGGTACCGCAGTAATGCCCACAATGACGAGGACGGCCGCGATGAACATCAGAAAGAGGGCGCCTATAATCTCGACCACTGACCAGACTACGGAAGCGGTGCGAGTCATTTGTTTGCTCCGGTTGCTGATTATCGCTTGCGCGACCACTCCCTGACTTGAGTCGCGTAACCGGTAAAGTCAACCTCGTGAGGGAACTTTTCCGATTTGCGCGTCAGGACTTGACCCCACGCTCGCTCGGAACACGCCTTGGAAACATCGTGCCAAAGGCCAATATTTAGTCCTCCGAATCTGGTTTAAACTTTCCTTGTAACCTGCAATAGGTTACACGAAAATGCAGCACAGGCTTGCACAAATTTTCCTCAAGGGATTCGGACTCTGGCTACTCGGCGCCCTTGCTATTGCTATTCCTCTTTCACAAATCAATTTAGTTCGATTCTATCGGCTGAAGCAGAATGGCATACGCACGAGCGGAGTCGTGACGCAGCTTCAGCCCAGCAATCACCAGTCCGTGTATTACAGTTTTGAAGTAACGGGCAAAACTTACTCAAACATTGGACGGGCAGGTTTTGGAAACCCTGAGTTCTGTTGTCTAACTGTAGGCCAGAATTTGATTGTGTATTACCTTTCCGCGGACCCGTGGATATCGTGCTCAGGCATTCCCGACCAGCTAATAGAAAATGAGGTGCCGCCGATTGCACTTGCAGGACTCATCTTCCCGCTCTTTGCGATGACCGTCTATTGCTGGCGACTTCCACGGTTTCGCCGCTGGCTATTATGTGAGGGAACCCGAATCGCAGACCTCTAGCCGCGACTAGCACCCATGTTTCCGGTTACCGCGTTCATAGTTGCGCCCAGGGACTCCTGCATCAGATACAGCATAGTCTTTTCCCACCACATGTGAACGGGTTACTCAGTCAAGTCCCGGTAAGTCGCAAAACCGGACATCTGGTTTTTTTTGGGGGCGATTTCACTTCTACGGTAAGCGCGTTTACCAGGACCTGGCGACGCGAGCCAGCAAAGGCCTACCACTTAATCAGTGAAAGTGATTCGCTGCAATGTTTCGTAGAAAGTAGGGGCGTCGCCTCGCCAACCAGAGAAATGCGCGTAGAAATCGTCGTTGTCAGTTGAACAAGCAATGTCGGCGAGTGTCGGGTCAGACGGGGACGAACCGACGAACTTGTTGTGGTGAATCAGGTCCCAGCAATTCATCGTTTGCTGGCCAAACCGAATCGAACGTTTTGCGAGTATCGTCTCCCCGTCAAGGGGGACATTTCTGACCAACTGCTGTTCGGGGTGTTCCACAGGGTAGAAGCTCATTTCGGAGACCGGTATGTCGCGCTTCCAATACTTCCTGAAGCCTAGCCTAGCAATTCCCGGAGATGAGAACGTCCAGAGATACGTTTTGTAGTCTCCGCTGACGATGCATGTAAGGGGCGTTCTGATGTGATATTTACCTAAGACCACGTCACGGCTGCTCGAAAGATGAGTCGCTATGCAGGCTGTCTCGGGAGCAAAAACGGATAGAAGGAACGCGACCGGGCAGGGCAGCCAGAGTAGTTTTCTCATGCCGAAGGAACTGCCTCTAACGATTGGACTCCGGAGCACCTATATTGGTTCCTTGGGTGAGTTGTTCCGAGCCTGAACTTTATTGAAAAAAACCATTCTTCCGAATTTCATCCGGTCCGGCGGCCCAAGTCCTGATTTGTCGCGTAATCGGAAACTTGAAAATCCACATGGACGGTTTCCGGCCAACTCCTCCGTCTCAACACTACCAAATCCTCCACCAAGGTTTTTTAAGCTGCGCTGGCCTTTCCTTATAGCCGCTACCGGAGAGGATATGCTGAAAGACGCCCGGCGCCGGTTCTTTCAAGTTTCGTGGCAAAGGAAATGGCTTTTGCTGACCGAGCAAGAGATTAGACAGCAGGAAGTCAACCAACTGAGCTTGGTAATTGACGTCCGCGTCAGCCGCAGTCGCTAGGTCCTTGGACCAGAGCGCTTCCACGACCTGGGCTTCCTTGGGTGTGATATTCAGCGTCAGTCTGTACACGGGTTTGCCTGTCCAACTGCGGTGGAAGAATATATGTGGCTCTTCGTAATAGATGAACCATTTGTCTTCCATCGTTTGAGGAACAAGACCGGTCTTCAGACGCGAAAACTCTTCACTGCTGAAAACTGCCTGATACTTAATAGGGATGCCCTCTCGGAACGGTTCGCATTTCCAGGATGCCGAGGAGGTCGTCATGACCTCTACAGAGTAAGCCAAAGAACACCAAACAGCATCTCCGAAACGGCTAACGCCTGGTAAGTCTTAGTGCTGTATCGGAAGCGCGAGCAGGCCGAGATGCGCGCACGAGCACGGTGTTGGGCGCTTTCGATACAGCGACTTGAAGGAAGCCGCTCGGGGTTGCGGCGGACGCGGGCCCTATG